>Ga0070689_100003855_pt1 | contig 10048 bp, 8 predicted proteins | sample KBSS23HmetaG_FD_64669 | JGI IMG/M metagenome (GOLD analysis project Ga0070689, IMG submission 64669) | Switchgrass rhizosphere microbial communities from Kellogg Biological Station, Michigan, USA - KBS S2-3H metaG | ecosystem: Host-associated > Plants > Roots > Rhizosphere ... | reverse complement strand
AAGATCATGGACGGTTCGGGCAATCCTTGGTTCCACGGCGATGTCGCGATCAAGCGCGATCGCATCGCTGGCGTCGGCCGAATCAGCGGGGAAGCCAGGCGCGTGATCGATGCCGCAGGTCTTGTCGTGGCGCCAGGCTTCATCGACATACACTCCCATTCAGACTGGGTGTTGCTCGAGGACGGAAACGGGCAGAGCAAGATTCGTCAAGGCGTCACGACGGAAGTCATCGGCGAATCGACCTCGGCCGGGCCGTTTCAGGGAAAACTCGCGCCGCGCCGAGTGTCGGTCAAAGGCGAGGTGGCCGAAGTTCGTCGGTTGCGCGACTACTTCGCCGCGGTCGAACGATCCGGGATTTCGGTGAACGTCGCGTCGTATGTTGGTGAGGGCCAGGTTTGGGAATGCGTCATGGGAGCTTCATTCGACCGGCCCGGTCCCGTCGAGATGCTCGAGATGAAAAACCTCGTAGCCGAAGCGATGGGCGACGGCGCGTTCGGTCTTTCCACGGCGTTGATGATGCCGCCCAGTTCACTCGCGACGACCGGTGATTTGATCGAGTTGTGCCAGGTCGTGCGCGAACACGGCGGCATTTATTCCACGCACATGCGCGACGAAGGACTGGGAGTATTCGATTCGGTGCGGGAAGCGATCCAGATCGGCGAACGTGCCGGCGTGCCGGTGGACATACTGCATTTGAAGATTGCCGACGAGAAATACTGGGGCGCATGAAGGAGGTTGTGGCGCTGATCGAGGATGCGCGGCGGCGCGGGGTGAATGTTCAGGCGAATGTCTATCCCTACACGCGAGGCAACAACGACCTCGCAAGCATCATCCCGCCCTGGGCGCATGAAGGCGGGCGCTCGAACCTGATCGCCCGGCTCGGAGATCCGCAACAACGCGAGCGCCTGAAGCACGATATACGCAACGGCGTGCCGGGCTGGTACAATCATTACACGGCAGTCGGTGGCGACTGGCGGCGGATGCTCATCAGCGCGAACAATCCCTACAAGGGACTCACCATGGACCGCGTGATTGTGATGAAGAACGGAGGCAAAACACCTCCAGCCGATCCGCTCGACATCCTGTTCGATTTATTGATCGAGCAAAACGGATCGGTGAGCACCGTCTATGCCCATCACACCGAGGAAGACATGAACCTCGCGCTGAGCCAGCCGTGGTGCTCGATTGGTTCCGACGGTTCGGCGCTTGCCACCGAAGGGCTGCTGCGCCGCGGCAACCCGCACCCGCGCAGCTTCGGCACCTTTCCGCGTGTGCTCGGCGTCTATGCCCGCGAGCGTGGATTGCTCCGGCTGGAAGACGCGGTGCGCAAGATGTCTTCGCTGAACGCGGCGAAGATTGGCCTGCGCGATCGCGGGTTATTGCGAACCGATTCGTTTGCGGACATCACCATCTTCGATGAGAAGCGCGTCCTCGATCTCGCGACCTACGATCAGCCGTTCCAATACAACGCAGGAATCGAGTATGTCATCGTCAACGGCCAGGTGGTCCTGGACAAGGGAACGCACACCGGCGCCCGACCCGGCCGCGCGTTGCGGCATGAATCCCTGGCAGCAGCGAGGCCCGGTGTGGCGGCCGGCAAAGAACTCCCGAACCCTGGCGTGAATGAGCGCACCCAACGGTGAACGGATTTGGTGCACGCCGGTGGGCCGCGAGGGCGCGGCCCACTGCGCCCGAGGCGGGCGCGCTCCCCAAGTCAACTGCCTCGTTACGGCTGAGGAAGCGAAAGCTCCTGTCACCGCTGATTGTCTGCATATTGTGCGTTTGGTTCCCGGGTCTTCGAGGCCCAAGGATGTCCAACTTCGAGCGGCTTCCCAGCGCCTAAAACTTGAGGTTCCACGCATCTGAGGAATACTTCTGAAGCGCAAGCTCGCGCGTGCCTGCAGTCGGCAATTCGTCCACCCCCGCTGTCGCTCCCCAGGTTTTCGCCAGGCCAGCTTTTAAGTCCTCCGCAGGCACTTTGAGATTCATCAAAAACTCCGCGTGACTGCGTTGTCGACGGTAATCAGGTTCTTTTGACGGCATGGCGAGAAGCCGACTCACGAGTTCAAGATCGAAGTTCAGCAGGAACGTGCCGTGAAACAGGAGAGCACCACGCCTCCGTCGCTGCGCATTGCCGGAGAACTTGCGGCCCGCAATGGCAAGGTCGGTATGGCCGCGGATTGAAAGTTGGAAGTTGGAAGTTGGAAGTTGGAAGTTGGGCAACAGAGCCTCCTCACATCGGCTGCTACGAGACAAAACATTTTCCAAAGCCTCCCGATTGCGTTCCATGACAAAGCGGTTTGTGCCGGTCACGGTTTGCAAAGCCGAATTGGATTCAATTCGCAGGATAAGCGAGTAATTCACACAACCGGGGCCTTGCAACACCGTGCCGCCACCCGTGCAGCGCCGAAGAATCGGAATTCCAAGTTTGCGGCACGGCTCGACCTTGACCTCAGAGCCGACGCGGTTCGAGTATCCGACCGCGACGAAGTGTTGTTGCGGTTCCCAGAAGCGGAGCACCTCCGGCCCGTCGCATTCATCGCACCCGTTAAGCAACGCCTCGTCGCAGGCCAGGTTCTCCTGCGGTGTTGGAAATGTCAGGTCGAGGAGTTTCATCGTGTGGTCTTCGGCGGGCCGGCGCGACACCTGCCCTGCTTTGAAACGCGGTTGATGGCATGCATTGTCCTGCTCAATGGGCCTCTTTCTGTTTGCGTCCTGTTTCGGTCGCATACAAATTGGGCCTCGGCGAAGCCTTATGATGAATTGGATCAAAAGTGAAATCGAAACTGCATGATGCTGGCGGGCGAACGCGGCGAAATTCCGATGCCGAAAGCGTAGGTTGGCTGGAGTCGCTGGAGCACGTCCTCGAGCACGCGCTCAAGACTCAGGCCCATGAGCGAACGCCATTCTTTGTAGATGGCCTGTTGGACCGGCTCCGCGCCGCGGGAGTCAGGGTGCCGGCGACGGTCAGCACGCCGTACGTCAATACGATCCCGATCGATCAACAACCGACGTTTCCAGGCGATTGGCAGACGGAAGTGCGTATCAAGAGCTACATTCGCTGGAACGCCATGGCGATGGTGGTCAACGCCAATCGCAAACATAACGGGCTCGGCGGACACATCTCCACTTATGCGTCACTCGCGACACTTTACGAGGTTGGCTACAACCATTTCTTTCACGCCGGCGACGCCCATCGTCCGGCTGACATGGTGTTTTTCCAGGGCCACGCCACGCCGGGCAACTACGCGCGCGCGTTCCTCGAACGGCGGATTGACGAAAGGCACCTGCAGAACTTCCGCCAGGAACTGGCCGAGGGCGGCGGGCTGTCGTCCTATCCGCATCCTTATTTGATGCCGGATTTCTGGCAGTTCCCGACCGTTTCGATGGGATTGGGTCCGATCAATTCGATCTACCAGGCGCGTTTCAACCGCTATCTGCTCGCCCGCAGGCTGGTGAAGTGGTCGTCGGAACCGAAGGTCTGGGCGTTCGTTGGTGACGGGGAATCGGACGAACCGGAGACGCTGGGCGCGCTGACACTCGCGTCCCGCGAGAATCTCGACAACTTAATCTGGGTCGTCAATTGCAACCTGCAGCGGCTCGACGGTCCGGTGCGAGGCAACGGCAAGATCATCCAGGAGCTTGAGGCCGCCTTTCGCGGCGCAGGTTGGAACGTCGTCAAAGTCATCTGGGGTTCCGACTGGGACGAACTGCTCGCGAAAGACGCCAACGGATTATTGTTAAAGCGCATGGAGGAGGCGGTGGATGGCGACTATCAGAAATACTCGGTCGAACCGGGAAGCCACACGCGCAAACATTTTTTCGGCAAATATCCGGGTCTATTGTCGATGGTGAACCACCTGACCGACGGCCAGATTCGCAAATTACTGCGGGGTGGTCACGATACCCAGAAAGTGTACGCCGCCTACGGCGCCGCCGTGGGGCACAAGGGCCAGCCCACGGTGATTCTTGCCAAGACCGTCAAAGGCTACGGCCTGGGCGAGGCCGGTGAAGGCCGCAATATTTCGCATCAGCAGAAAAAGCTGAACGAAAAAGAACTTCGTGAGTTTCGCGAACGGTTCAACATCCCCATCAGCGACGAGGACATCGTGGACACGCCGTTTTACCGGCCTCCTCCCGATAGTCCGGAGTCGAAATACCTGCTCGAACGCCGCGAAGCCCTGGGCGGATTTTTGCCCAGGCGCGAAGTCAAAGCCGAACCGCTCAAGGTCCCGCCGCTTTCCAGTTTCGCCGAATTCGTCAAAGGCTCCGGACGAACCGAGGCATCCACAACGATGGCCTTCGTTCGCCTGTTGAGTCATTTGCTCCGCGACAGAAACATTGGCAACCGCATTGTGCCGATCATCCCCGACGAAGCGCGAACGTTTGGCCTGGACGCGTTGTTTCGGGAGATCGGGATTTATTCTCACAAAGGCCAGCTCTACGAGCCGGTGGACAGCAAGTCTCTGCTCTATTACCACGAAGCCAAGGACGGCCAGATTCTCGAGGAAGGGATTACCGAGGCAGGGTCGATGTCGTCGTTCATCGCTGCGGGCACCGCGTACGCCAGCCATGCGATCAACATGATACCGTTTTTCATTTACTACTCGATGTTCGGTTTCCAACGCATCGGCGATTTGATGTGGCTGGCGGGCGACATGAAGGCCAAAGGATTTCTGCTCGGCGCGACCGCAGGCCGCACGACGCTCAACGGCGAGGGATTACAGCATGAGGATGGTCATAGTCTGCTTCTCGCCAGCACGATTCCGACGTTGCTGACTTACGATCCGGCGTTCGCGTACGAAATCGCCGTCATCGTCCAGGACGGCATGCGCCGGATGTATCAGGAAGGCGAGGAGATCTTCTATTACCTCACGCTGTACAACGAGAATTACGCCATGCCGCCGATGCCGGCTGGCGTGGAACAGGGCATCCTGAATGGCCTTTACAAGTTCAAGCCCGGGCCGGCAGGAAAACAACACAAGGCACACCTCTTTGGCAGCGGACCGATGATCCACTCGGCCTTGGAGGCTCAGGACATTCTCGCGGAACGCTACGACGTTTCCGCCGATGTATGGAGCGCGACCAATTACAAACAGCTCCGCACCGACGGGCTGCGCGTGCAGCGATGGAACATGTTTCATCCGACGGAGCCGCCGCGAAAGTCGTATGTCGAGACGGAGCTGGAAAAGGAGAAAGGCGTCTTCGTGGCTGTCTCGGATTTCATGAAGATCGTGCCGGAACAAATCGCGCCGTGGGTACCGGGCGGTTTAACAACGCTGGGCACGGATGGCTTCGGGCGAAGCGACACGCGAGAGCGGCTCCGCCGGTTCTTTGAAGTGGACGCCGAATGCACGGTCATCGCCGCGCTCCATGCGCTGGCGCAGAAGGGTCGGGTCCCGCGTGAAACCGTCGCAAAAGCGATCAAAGATTTGGGGATCGATCCGGAAAAGGCTGTTCCGCAGATTGTTTAGCGGGTTTGCTAGTTCCAAAAATGTCCGAGTTAGAAACTTGATTATCTGGATTGGAGAGGCAGCTATAGCCTGGTGACCTCTAACCGATCTCCGCCTCGACACGCTTCGCCAGAGCCGCTACATTGACGCCATGATCACGGAGAGCAAATCCGTAAAGAGGGTCTGGACCGAGGCCGAATTGCAGGCCCTGCCGGAGGACGGCTACCTCCATGAGGTGGTCGATGGCGAAATGGTTATGAGCCCCAAGAACGATTCCTATCATGGAGACATCTGCGCCGAATTGCTGACCGCTCTGAGGACTCATGCCAAGAAGCATAAACTCGGCGCCGTTTGGGATTCGAGCACGGGATTCTGGATGCATAGCCGCAACTGCCGTGCACCCGATATCTCATTCGTAACCAAAGAACGGTTGGTCCGCATGGGTTTTAAGCGGTCCACGCGGAAATTCTTCCCTGCCGCACCCGACCTCGCGGTGGAGGTCCTCTCTCCCAATAACACCCGCGCCGAAATCGACGAGCGGCTCAAAGACTATTTCGGGAGCGGCACGCAGATTGCCTGGGTAATCAATCCCGATTCCGAATCCGTTGAGGGCTGTCACGCTCTCGACCAGCGCCAATTGCTCGGGGTTGGAGCCGATCTTGCAGCCGAGCATCTCTTGCCGGGCTTTCGCTTTCCCATCGCGGATCTTTTCAAGGAGTGGGATTGGGAATGAATCAGCGGCGCATCGAATCATGGTCATCCGCGTAAGACCAATGTCTTCGCATTGGCGCGCGGCTACTCATGCCCGCGGGGCCATATGGCTTTGAGCCTTTCACAATTTCGAACCTCCGACTTTGCCGGAGGTCTCTGACTGCCGAAGAACGACAGAGCGCCAGGAAGGCGGGACGCCCGCCCTCCCATCAGCCTCGAAGGGGCGAAGCCAGACGCTTGCAGGCTCGCCGGATTTTTCTTGGTGACACCCCCGATGCGCTCTCTTAGCGTGTCCGCTCTCTAGAGAAAAACTTATGGATGTCAGGCTACCGCAACTGGGCGAGGGCGCCGATTCCGGCGTCGTGGTAAGCCTCCTGGTGAAGGAGGGGGACCCGGTCAAAGAAGGCCAAACGCTCATCGAATTGGAAAACGAAAAGGCCGTCGCGCCGATCCCCGCGCCCGCGGCCGGCACGGTGACGAAGATCCGGGTGAAGGAAGGGGACAAAATCTCGGTCGGCCAGCTCATTCTTTCCATCGACGCCAGCAGTACTGAAGTCAAACCAGCAAAACAAACCGTCGCCGCAGAATCGCCGACGCCGGGAAGAGTGAAACCGGCGGTTGTCGAGAACGAGCACGACGACGAGCACGAGGATAATGCCGTGGCGCAATCGGAGGCGGAAGTTGCCGCCGCGCCGTCCATTCGAAGGCTCGCTCGCGACCTGGGGATTGATCTGAGGCGCGTTCGTGGCAGCGAACGAGGCGGACGAATCGTGATGGCTGATTTGCGCGGCTACATTCAGCGCCTGCAACAACTGGCTTTGCGGCCGAAAGGAACGACGGCATCGGCGGAGACCAAAGCACCCGCGACTGAAACGGTCGATTTCTCCCAGTGGGGCGCGGTCAGCAACAAACCGCTGACGCAGCTCCGCAAGGTAATTGCCAGGCGCATGAGCGAGAGCTGGCTGGCGGTTCCGCGCGTGACGCAATTCGACGAGGCGGACATCACCGAGCTGATGGAATTGCGCAAGAAGCATCAGGCCGCGTATGAAGCAAAAGGCGCCCGACTGACATTGACTCCGTTGGTGCTCGAGGCGCTCATCCGGGTGCTGAAAAAGCACCCGATCTTTAACGCAAGCCTCAACGAGGCTGCCGGGCAAATCGTGTTCAAAGAGTATTATCATATCGGAGTGGCGGTGGATACGGACGCCGGTCTTCTGGTGCCGGTCGTGCGTGACGTGGACAAAAAGAGTTTGCTTCAACTGGCCAGGGAAGTCGAAGAACTGGCAGCGAAAGCGCGGGACCGTAAGCTGTCGTTGGACGAGATGAAGGGCGGGACGTTTACGATTTCCAACCAGGGCGGCATCGGCGGCGGACATTTCACTCCGATCGTAAACACTCCTGAGGTTGCGATTCTGGGTCTCGGCCGCGGTGCAATGAAAGCGTCGGTGAAGGACAAGCAAATCCAGCAACGCCTGATGCTCCCGCTGGCGGTTTCCTACGACCACCGCGTGATCGACGGAGGGGTGGCGGCGCGGTTCACCGTGGATCTGGTGCAGGCGCTGGAGAATTTCGGGGAGGAAGAGGTGAAGATCTAGGCGGAGAGGTGGAGTCATGGAGAGATGGAGTAATGGAATATTCGGAGAAATGTTATGCAAACGAATTATCGGAACAAGAATCGTGGTTATCAGCAACTCCGGGTGTGGGAGGATGCGATAGATTTTTATGTGGCCAACGCCAGGACGTTTCGCGCCTTTCCCTATGAGTTGAAGCGCGTGGCGTCTCAGGCTATTTCCTCCGCAGACTCGGTGCATCGCAACATCTCGGAGGGCTACTGCCGTCGATCAATCCGGGAATATATCCAGTTTCTCTATATTGCGCTGTCGTCGCTTGGTGAGTCGGTGTCGGGGTTGCACGCCTACCGGAAAGCCGAGCAGTTGCCCTTGACGGACTTCGACACTCTGAACGCGGTTGCATTCAAGCTCGAAAATGGCCTCCTGAGACTTGTCGAAAGTCTCGAACGCAAGCAACTGGATGGCGACTGGATTGATAGCTTGATCATCCAGGAAAGCAATGTGGCCTACGGTTGATACTCAATACTCCTTTACTCCAGTTCTCCACTACTCCAAACCGATTCCCCCATGGACCCAACCAAAACCGAAATCGTCATTGTCGGGGCCGGACCCGGCGGATACGCGGCCGCGTTTTATGCCGCTGATCTGGGCAAAAAGGTAATTCTGGTGGAACAAGACAAACGGCTCGGCGGCGTCTGCCTCAATCGCGGCTGCATTCCGTCGAAGGCCCTGATTCACGCCACGCACCAGATCACCGCGGCAAAGGAATCCGAGCATCGCGGCATCAGTTTTGGGTCGCCGACCATCGATCTGGCAAAGCTGCGCGCATGGAAGGAATCCGTTCTCGCCAAACTGTCCGGTGGGGTCGCGCAACTGGCGAAATTGCGCGGCGTCGAGATCTGGAATGGGCGCGGTCATTTCCAGGACTCCCGCACGTTGCGCGTTGAGACCGGGGAGGGGCAGAAGTTCGTCAGCTATGACCAGGCCATCGTTGCTGTCGGATCAAAATCGGCGATGCCCAGGGCGTTCGACCTGGGCAACCCGCGGATCATGACCTCGCGCGAGGCGCTCGAGATCGAGGACATTCCCCAACGTTTGCTGGTGGTCGGTGGCGGCTACATTGGCATGGAACTCGGCACCGTCTATGCCGCGCTCGGCAGCCAGGTGAGCGTGGTCGAAGCGATGGACTCCATTTTGCTTGGCGCAGACCCCGACCTGGTGCGTCCAGTCATGGCCAGCGCGCAAAAGGCCTTCAAAGAGGTACGTTTGAAAACGCGGGTGGCGAAGATGGAAACCAAAGGCAAACAAATCAACGTGATCATCGAAGCCGATGGCCAGCCGAAGGAGGAACTGTTCGACCGGGTATTGGTGTCGGTTGGGCGCGTTCCCAATTGCGACGATCTCGGTCTGGAAAGCACGGCGGTCCAACGAGACGAGAAAGGCTTCATCAAGGTCAACGAACAGCAACAAACCCAGGACCCGCACCTCTACGCCATCGGCGACTGCGCGGGCGGCGTGTTGCTCGCGCACAAGGCGTCCCGCGAAGGGCGCGTCGCAGTCGAAGCCATCACCGGGGAATCGAGCGGCGGGAACCCGTTCGTCGTTCCGGCGGTGGTGTTCACCGACCCCGAAGTGGCGTGGTGCGGTCTGACCGAGGCAGAGGCGAAGCAAAAAGGGACCGAAGTGAAAGTGGCGAAGTTTACCTGGGCCGCTTCCGGCCGGGCGCTGACCTTCGATCGCACGGACGGCTTGACGAAGCTGATCATCGACCCGGAAACGGAGCGCCTTCTGGGCGTCGGTATCGTCGGTCACGGCGCCGGCGAATTGATCGCCGAAGGGGTGGTGGCCATCGAGATGGGCGCGACCGCGCGGGATCTCGCGCTGTGCGTCCATCCCCACCCGACACTTTCCGAGACTCTGATGGAGGCTGCCGAAGTCTTTTACGGTCATGCGACCCACACGTACGTGAAGAAGCCGCCGCAGAAACAAGGGGCGAATTAGGCCGTCCATGAAAACCGTAGATAGCCAACCATGGAGACAGATCGCGTTGGTCCCGCTCCAGTGAAAATGCCGGTAACCCACCCCAACCCCTCCCGGGAGGGGGCGGAAAACGCGAAGAGACGAGTCAAGTCAGTCACGAGAGCGCGTCGTATTCTTAGCTTTGCGCACCCGCGCGAGGTTGGTGCGCGCGATGGGGTCCTCGGGGTTGATGCGCAGGGTGTTCTCAAAATAGAACTCAGCCTGGTCCAGATTCTTTTGCCGAAGGAAAACGATCCCTAGACTTCCGGATGCCTGGAAGTCATCCGGCTTCAG
>Ga0070689_100003854_pt1 | contig 10051 bp, 9 predicted proteins | sample KBSS23HmetaG_FD_64669 | JGI IMG/M metagenome (GOLD analysis project Ga0070689, IMG submission 64669) | Switchgrass rhizosphere microbial communities from Kellogg Biological Station, Michigan, USA - KBS S2-3H metaG | ecosystem: Host-associated > Plants > Roots > Rhizosphere ... | reverse complement strand
CGGGAGCTCGAGGCGCGTGTGTACATCGCAAAGGCGAGTTGCATGCAGGCGATCGGTCGCACGGCGGACTCGCGCCAGGACATCGAGCGCGCTCTCGAGATTGCGACGACCATCGGGGACGACGGATTGCTGGCCCGCGCGCACCGCGCTCTCTTGTTGCTGTATGTGTGGACGGGGCCGGCGGAAAAAGCCCGCGAGCACGGCGCACGAGCCATCGCGCTCGCCGAGTCGTCGGGACAGCGCAGTGTGGCGTGGTCTGCGCATTGGGCGCTCGCAATGCTCGGCGGTCTGACCGGAAAGTCCGACGAGGTCCGCCGGCATCTGGTAGACGCGCACCGCATCGCCGACGAACTTCGTTCTCCACTCTTTCGCGTCTGGACCGCAGAGGTCGAGATCGAATACGCAGCGGGGATTGGCGACTGGGACCACGCTGTGGGGCTCGCCGAGCGCACGATCGATGTCGCGCGCGCGTTGGGACAACGCACGCTTCTCCCGCGACTCCTCGTCTGGCTCGGCCTCCTTCATCTGGGGCGCGGCGACCTCGATCGAGGAAAGGCCTGCGTGGATGAAGCGTGGGAGCTGTCAGGCGCCGGGGATCACACCGCCGGCGCGCGGGATGTGTTCTCGGTGGTACCCGCGCATATCGGACGGGCGGCGTATCATCTGACGATGCGTGAGTACGCCGAGGCGGTTCGCGTCGGCGAGCTTGGGCTCGCGATTGCAGACGGCTCCGGCCAAGTCGTGTGGACGATTCATCGGCTGATGCCGGTGATTGCCGAGGCATCGTTGTGGATGAACGACGTTCGACGAGCCAGTTCATTGGCCGAACGACTACGACGCGACTCCACGGTGCTCGGACAACGGCTGGGTCTGGCCTGGGCTGATGCGTGCGACGGGCTCGTACAAGCCCTCAGTGGCAAAAAGGAGCGCGCCGTTTCGTTGTTGCGCGGCGCCGCTGAGGCGCTCGAGGCGATTCCGTTCGTGCCTGACGCTGCTCGCTTGCGACGACGGCTTGCGATGGCGCTCGCAGATTCGGGAAGTCCCGAGGAGGCCACACGCGAGCTTCGCCGCGCTCACGAAGTATTCGCGCATCTCGGCGCCGAACCGGAGCTCGATGCAACGCGTGATCAGCTTCGCGAGCTCGGAGCTCGCCCCCCGACACGCGCGGCGGCGCAGGGCGTGGCCGGCCTCACAGGACGTGAGGTGGAGATTGTGAAACTCGTCGCGGCGCGGCGCTCGAACAAGGAAATCGGAGCCGCGCTCGGCATCTCGGCGCGTACAGCGAGCACGCATCTGTCGAACATCTTCGGCAAGCTCGGCGTCGAGTCGCGCGGAGAGCTTGCCGACAAGGCGAGGGAAGCGGGACTGCTCGACCGCTAGCCTTTGATCAGCCGGACGCCTCCGGAGCCGCTCTCGATGCGAATGCGACCCTTGCCGTCGCCAATTCGTCCGCGGAGGCGATGGCGCTGGAAATTGTTCGCCGACACCGCGAAATCGCTATCGATGCCACCGCTGCTCGTCTCGATGTCGACGTCGGCGCTGAGTGTGGCCGGGAGACGGAGCGTCACGGTGCCGGATCCCGCATCGACTCGCAGATCGTCGATCGCCGAGAGCACTTCGACATCGACGCCGCCACTGCCGGCATCGAGATCAATGCGCGGCGCTTTGACGCGAGCGAGGCGGATGCCGCCCGAGCCGACATCGGCCTTGAGAGTTTTCACATCGATGTCGCTTGCGCGGATCGTCCCCGACCCTGTGTCCATGTTCAGCGAGCTGCCGGTGACGCCATTCACCGTGACTCCGCCCGACCCCGTGTCGAGCGTCACGTCGCCCTGTGCGTCGGTGACCGAGACAGAGCCCGAGCCGGTGTCCAGATTCAGGCGTCCGCGCGTGTGCTCCGCGGTCACCTTCGCGGATCCGACGCTGACGATCAGATCGCCGTCCACGTTGCTGACGCTCGCCTCGCCCACGCCCCAGTGAATCGCGACGCGTTGGCCACGCGGGACGCTCACGACAAGATCGGCGTGCGCATCCAGTCCTGAACCTGAGTCGCGAATCTCGACGCGATCGCGGCTTCGGAATCCGCGGTCGCCGCCGTCGTCGAAGGTCCCGTCGCTGTTGACGTGCATGTCGGTGCGCGAGCGGTAGCCCATCTCCGGATAGATGATCCGGTCGGACGGGTAGATCACGCGCAGCGACTCCCACCCACGCACCTCGCCGGTCGCGAGTGTGAGCTGGCCCCCGTCACGTCCGCCGCGGGTGACGTCGACGACGACTTGCGATCCGGGCCCGGCCTGTACACGCACTTTGCCGGCGATGTTGTAGATCGCGACTTGATCGCCGCTGAGCGAGCGGCGCTCTGTTTGGCCGCTGGCGGTCGCCACTGCCGCGAGGGCGAGCGTCGCGACGGTCGCGACCGATTGTCGTCGTAAAGAAATAAGCATCGTCTGCGCGGGGTTGGGTGGGTGAGGACTCTACGCACCTATCCGACAGACGGTGTCATGGAATGGTTTGAGAGTGGCGATCCCAGGTGATAACGCATACACTCGTCGCATCAACGCACGATGGAGTGCTGATATGCGCACGTGGCTCAAACGAATCGGATATGCCGTCGGTGGTCTCGTTCTCGTGCTCGTCGTTTCCGGCGGGGCGATCTACTCGATGAGCGAGTCGCGATTTCGCCGAACATATGTCGTACCTCCCGAAACGCTTGCGATAGCGGGCGACAGCGCGACGCTGGCGCGAGGCGAGCATCTCGCATCGGCCGTCGCCGGTTGCGGCGGGTGCCACGGACCCGGGCTTCGCGGCCAACCGGTATTCGACGCCGCCCCGATGGGAAGATTGATCGCGCTCAACCTGACTTCCGGCGAAGGGGGCGTCGGCGGAACGCTCACACCCGAGACCATCGAGCGCGCGGTTCGGCACGGCGTTGGTCGTGACGGACGCGCGCTCAGAATCATGCCGTCCGACGATTTTCAATATCTGAGCGATGACGACATGCGGGCACTGATCGCCTATGTGCAGCATCTCGCTCCGGCAAACAACGTCTTGGCGCCGAGCAAGCTGATGATGCTGCCTCGGGCGCTGCTCGTGGCGGGGAAGATGCCGCTGCTCATGGCGGAGGGAATGCGCGATTCCGCGGGGAAACCGATGTCGGTCGTACCTGGTGAGACCGTGGAGTACGGCGGCTATCTCGCGATCATCGCCGGTTGCCGCAAATGCCACGGGATGGGGTTTTCAGGCGGGAAAATGGAGTTCGGCGATCCGTCGTGGGGTCCGTCGGGAAACCTCACGAAGACGGGCAATCTTGGGAAATGGACTGAGGCGCAGTTCATCGAGACGCTCAGAACGGGCAAGCGCCCCGATGGCTACGAGCTCAAAGAGCCGATGCCATGGCAGGTGCTGGGCAAGATGACAGACAGTGAACTGCGCGCGATCTGGCTATATCTGCAATCGCTGCCGCCACGCGATTTTGGAAACCACTAAGCTGATTTGTTCGAGAACTCCAATCGTTCAGCGAACGTTCTCGATCGCCCAGGTCCAATACACCGCATCCTCGGCGGACATGTTGCCTCGCGGGGACAGTCGCGCGTCCTCATAGCCATAGCGCCCGATGTCGAGGAGATATTGCGCGCGCGATAGCAGCGTTCCTCTGCAGACGCGATCCTCGCTCGCCGGTGACGCGGTGTCTTGCTCGAGACGCTCGGACAAGGTCGTGACGACTTCCGTCGGGATGCGGTGCCGCTCTGACGGATAGATGAAGCCGAACAAGACGAGATACGACAGCAGCAGTTGCCAATGCGGATCGAACCGCCGCATGAGTCGATCCCAGTCCAGCTTTTCTGCGCAGCTGCGAAGAATGTGAGCGATGTCCGCTCCGTCATATCGCTCGCGCTCCATGACGAATGCCTTTTGCCAGAGCAGCTCTTCAACGGGCGCGAACTTCACCGGCATTCCAAGGACGTCGGCCTCCGTGGCGAATTGGAACCACGCTTCGTCGACGCAGCACACGCCGTTGCCCGAGCTGAACACGAGATCGACGACGTCGTTGCCGTGCTTCGCCTTCGCCAGCCAGTGCGGGAACGTCACTTCCGTGTGATAGCCAGCCTCACCCAGCGCGACGAGCGCGGCGTCCAGGTCATCGCGGCGAAGAAACAAGTCGAAATCCTTTGTCTCGCGAACGATTCCGGTGTAGTTCAACACCGCATGCGATCCGCCGACGAGAAAGGGCACACGCGCGTCGCTCAACACGTGCAGCGTCCGCCGATAGAAGGCGTTCGTGTCGCGACCGGGGTCGTCGAAGGTCGATTGGTTGGCCATTGGATCATCGGAATGCAAGAGCGAGGCTAGATCGGGAAGTGGGCTGGCGGACGTGGAAGGGTGGAACGGTTAGTGCGCCACGTCTGTCGTCTCGTGGCCTCATGGCTGGTGTCGTTCACCCCCTTCCCCTTTCCCCGGTCCCGCAAGCCCCATGAGAATCGCAGCCCTCGGCGACATCCACTACTCGAAAACATCACAGGGGAGTTTTCAGCCCCTGTTTCATCAAATCGCTGATGCGGCGGAAGTTCTCCTCCTTGGCGGAGACCTCACGGACTACGGCCTCGCCGAAGAAGCCCGGATCCTCGCCAAGGATCTGGCACAGGTGAAAATCCCAGTCGTGGCCGTGCTCGGTAACCACGACTTTGAGGCGGGCGAAGAACGCGAGATTGTGACAATCCTCACGGACGTCGGCGTGCACATGCTCGATGGCGATTCGTGGGAGTACCACGACGTGGGGTTTGCCGGCATCCGCGGATTCTGCGGCGGGTTTGGCCGTGGAGCACTCGGCCCTTGGGGAGAGAAAATCATCAAGGACTTCGTCCACGAAGCAGTGCAGGAGGCGCTGAAGCTCGAGTCTGCTCTTGCCAGGCTGAAATCCGACGTCCGAATCGTGCTCATGCACTACGCCCCGATTCGCGCCACTGTCGAGGGCGAGCCACCCGAGATTTTTCCCTGGCTTGGATCGAGCCGTCTGGAAGATCCACTTTCACGCTTCGACGTCACCGCCGTCTTTCACGGCCACGCGCACAAAGGACGACCCGAAGGCGCGACGCAAACTGGAATTCCTGTCTTCAACGTCGCGCATACCGTCCTCGCGACGAACTATCCTGACAAGCCACCGTTCCGTCTGTTCGAGGTCAAGCATGTTTCGCGGGACGAGCCGGCGGTCACGCCAATCGCCGATCGACGTCAGCGGGGCCGGCGTTCGTCAGACCGCGCCGAGTCGGAGTAGTACCGACTGACACACTCTTACGCTTCGGACGGCACAGTCGGCGCGACGGGCAACGACTCCAGGTAGAACCGGATTCGGTCGAGGTGCCGGTCGATCATGTTTCTCCCGTGCGGCGCGAGGAACGTGCGGATCGCGTCTTTCAGCGTTGTCTGAATCGGTCGATGCGTGATCGCCAGATCCACACGTGTCCGTGTCGGGGACAGCGCTGTGAATCGAACGATCCCCGAGCTGTCCACGAGACTTCGAACCACGCTTTCCCAAGCGATGACGCTGTTCGGAACGTACTTCGTTACGACCGCATCCCATTCGACGACGGCGCCCGACGGCGTGTACAGTTCCCAATGCGAGCGACCATCCTGGTAGTCGAGGACTGATCGCACCGACCCGATGACGCGCGGGAAATTCTCGAAATCCTTGAAGAACGCGAAGACCTCGGGAACCGACCGCGCGATCTCGATCGTCGACGTGGTCGCAAGGCTGCGACGGCGCGCCCCCGCTTTTCGTACGGCCGCCGAGATGAACGGTCGCGCCGCAAGACCGAGCATCGCGTATCCGGCCATGCGCACCAACGCGCTGCCGGCCGTTTTTCGCCCGGACATCCCGATGAGAACGCCGCCGACCGCCGCGACGGCGAGCGCGTCGAGCAGCTCACTCGACGAAGTGACTGGATTGATTGGCGCGGACAGCGCCGTCCGAGGTTCCGGCATTTTCGTTCCGAGAAGTACTCAGGTCAAAGATGGGATCGGGCGAACGCTTCGAGCCGATTCACCCCGGCAACCATATCGCACCGACCGTACCCAAGGCGAAAATGGTTGCCGGGATACCCAAATTGGGAGCCCGGCAGGAGGAGCACGCCTTCGTGTTCGGCCAGCGCCGCCGCGAACCGATCGATGTCTCCGCCGACCAGCGCTGGGAACGCCGTGCTCCCGGCGCAAGGTCGGATCCACTCGAACCGATCGCCGTTTCGCGCGAAGAATTCGTCGAGCACCTCGAGGTTCGACCGAACGATGTCGGTCGTTCGCTCGAGCACCCGTGTGCGCGCGCGGAGCGCGATCAACGCGAGGATCTCGCTGGGCGCCGAGCTGCAGATCGTCGTGTAGTCCTTGAGCGACGCAACGCGAGCCCGAACTGCGCGGTCGCGCGTCGCGATCCAACCAATGCGGATGCCTGCCAGCGCAAATGGCTTGGACATCACGCCCAGGCTAATTGCCGTCGGCGAGCTCTCAGCGGCCGTTGGCAATCGCTCGGAGCTGTGCTCGAGAAAGCGATAAACTTCGTCGGAGAAGAGATGCGCGCCATGCAATTCCGCGATCGCGACCAACCTCGCGAAATCGGCGGGCGAGATCTGCGCACCGGTGGGATTGTGAGGAAAGTTGATGACGACGAGGCGCGTGTTGGGCCGCATCGCGGCGGCGACTGCATCGACGTCGAGCGACCAGTCGCGCGGATTGAGCGGCACGAGTGTCACCGACGCGCCGATCGAACGGGCAACCTCATGCAGCGACTGATACGCCGGCCACACGACGACCGCGTGATCGCCCGCCGACAGCGTCGCATGCATCGTGAGGAAAACCGCTTCCTCCGCGCCCGCGAACGTCATGACGTCCTCGGCGACGAGCCCGGGGTAGAGTGACGCGATCTCGTCGCGCAGCGCCGGCAGCCCGAGAGATTCAGTGTAGCCGAGGCGAAGCGTGTCCCAGCGCGTTCGCGCGTCATCGTCGGCCAGCGCCAAAAGGTCGTGCATTGCCCACGGTTCGGAGTCCGACGCACAGAGTACATGGCGCACGGCGAATTCCCAGCGCGCGAAGTATCGCTCGAGCTTGAAGTCGGCTATTTGCACGTGCTCATTTGAGAACGATGACGCCGCAGGCGATCCGTGATCCCGAGTCGCCGGAAGGGTCCGTGTGGTAGTTGTCGCGGCTTCCGTGAATAACGATCGACCCGCCGTCGCCGTCGACGATCGCGTTTTCGCCGCGAAGCGACACCCCAGCGAGCATAAACTCGAAGCGCAGCTTGCCGGCGGCCGGCGTATCGATGTTCGGAAGGTCGCCGAGGTGCGCGCCGTCAGGATTTAAAAAACCGTGATGCTTTTCCGTAGGGTTGAAATGGGCGCCCGCCGTCGTAAACGGCGCTTCGCACTTGCCCGCTTCGTGAATGTGGATCGCGTGTGCGCCGAGTCCCAACCCGGTAATGTTTCCCGCGACGATCACCCCGCCGTAAGCGTCCGTAAACGTGACGGTGCCGGCCTGCGCGCCAGCGAGATCTCGAATCGTTGCCGTGGCCGTGCGGCCCGCGCGCGGGGCCGGTGGCGGAGGTGTCGGCTTGGCGGACGTGGGCAAGGGCGCTGGTGCCGCCGATGGTTTGCCATAGACGGTCTGGGGCGCGCTACTGCAGCCCAGCAGGGCGATTGATGCTGAGGCTGATGTCACGAACGCGACGATTTGACGACGAATGAGCATTCTGCACAGTGGTTGGCCACGCTTCGCTATTCAAGCTGCGCGCCTAACGCGGTGGCGGCCGCCAAGACACGGGAGAGTGCGTCCTCAGCCGTATCGGCTGTCGCCGAGAGGTGTCCCATCTTTCTGCCGGCACGCGCTCCGCGTTTTCCGTAGAGGTGGAGCCGTATGCCCGGCATGGCGAGCACGCTCTCGAACGCCGGCTCGCCGTCTGCCCACAGCTCGCCAAACAGATTGAAAATCGCGCCTGGCCGTCGGACGCTCGTGTCACCGAGGGGAAGATCGCAGGCAGCGCGAACGAGTTGCTCGAATTGGCTTGTCGAGCAGGCGACTTCCGTTTGGTGAAAGGAATTGTGCGGCCGCGGCGCGAGCTCGTTGACGAGAAGCGATCCATCGCCGAGAAGAAATAGCTCGACAGCGAGAATTCCCTCGAGCGCGAACTGTTCAGCGATTCCGACGGCGATCGCCTCGGCTTGCGTCGTGACGGGTGGTGGCAGCGTCGCCGGCATGACGGACCACGCGAGAATCTGACGCGCGTGATAGTTAAGCGACGGCGGGTAGACGCGCGTCTCACCGCTCGGACTTCGAGCAACCATCACCGACAGCTCGGCGTGGAGGTCGAGCGCCTGCTCTGCGACGGCCGCCCGTCCGCCGAGCGACGCCCAAGCTTCCGACGCCTCGGCCGCCGATGCGACGCGAGCCTGGCTCCGACCGTCGTAGCCGCCGCGACAGCTTTTCACGAATAGTGCGCCGAGGTCACGCGCGGCGTTCTCGAGCTCCGATACCGACGTTACGTCGCTGTACGCGCCGACGGGAAAGCCGTGGCCGCGGAGCCATGTTTTTTGCTTTGAGCGATCTTGAATGACCGCGAGGATGTGCGGACCGGGGCGCACGGGCGCGTGACGCATCGCGGCATCGAGTGCGTCGACGCCAATCTGTTCGATCTCTAACGTGACGACGTCGCAGTGCCGAGCGAGATCGGCTGCGCCGTCGGCGTCATCGAATTTCGCGGCCACAACACGGTCGGCCACCGCACTCGCAGCACACTCGGCATCCGGATCGAGGACGTGCACGTGGTAGCCCATCGTGCGTGCGGCCATCGCCGTCATTCGACCGAGTTGCCCGCCGCCGAGAATCCCGATTGTCGATCCGGGCCGAACGATCGCCATCAGGTCGACGTCGTGATGGTTGTGTTCGCGAGCACGTCGTCGGTGCGCGCCTGACGCCAAGCGCGGAGTCGCGAGCGAAGCTCCGGTCGCGTCGTCGAGACGATGGCCGTGGCCAGGAGCGCTGCGTTGATCGCGCCCGGCTCTCCGATCGCCAAGGTGCCCACTGGAACGCCCTTCGGCATCTGCACGATCGACAGTAGCGAATCGAGCCCGTTGAGTAACGTCGCGGGGATCGGGACGCCGAGCACGGGAAGTGACGTCTTGGCGGCGACCATGCCCGGAAGATGCGCCGCGCCGCCGGCCGCCGCGATGATCACCTCGATGCCGCGCGCTTCGGCGGTCCCCGCGTACTCGAACATCCAGTCAGGCGTGCGATGCGCCGAGACGACCTTGGCCTCGAACGGCACGGCGAGCTCTTTCAGCAGATCGATCGCGGACTGCATTACGGTCAGATCGGACTTGCTCCCCATGATCACTCCGACCAGGGGTGCTGCCGGACTCGCGGTTGGCATAGTGGCGGAAATATACACGGCCGGGGTACGTCGCTTCTAACGTTTGAAAACTCGTGCGTCCGACGGGCATCGCGATGGGTACGACGAGCCCCAGCTCCAAGCGCGTGAGCTCGCAGCGTTGAGCGGCGGTGAGCAGCCCGAGTACAGCGCATCGCTCAATTCTGATTGCTCACAAGCTTAGGGCTGGGGCTCGCCCTGAACGCCGCGATGCCAGTGAGCCTCGCGATGACTCGAATCCGCATCGCATTTGCCAACACGAGCGGTCTACCGTGTTTTGTCGACGACGACCGTTCCGCCTTTCATCACCCATCGGACTTTCGTCAGGACGACGTTGATGTCCGCAAGCGGATCGCCCTCGACGGCGGTAATGTCGGCAAAGAATCCGGGCGCGATTTGTCCAAGACTTTTTCCCATGCCGAGCACCTCGGCGGCAGTTGTCGTAGCCGTGGTCAGCGCCTGAGCCGGGTTCATGCCGAGTTTCACGAACCAGCCCAGCTCACGTGTATTCTCGCCGAACCCGGCGTGCACTGCGTCGGATCCCATTCCGAGTTTGACGCCCGCCTTGAACGCGCGCCGCGCCGTTTCGAAGTTTCGGGCGCGGAAGGAGTCGAGCGCCGCGACCTGCTGCGCGGTGTAGCGGTA
>Ga0070689_100003849_pt1 | contig 10060 bp, 6 predicted proteins | sample KBSS23HmetaG_FD_64669 | JGI IMG/M metagenome (GOLD analysis project Ga0070689, IMG submission 64669) | Switchgrass rhizosphere microbial communities from Kellogg Biological Station, Michigan, USA - KBS S2-3H metaG | ecosystem: Host-associated > Plants > Roots > Rhizosphere ... | reverse complement strand
TTACCTGGGCCTCCGCTCGCAAGGCTCGCTTCAGCCCAGGCTATAATATTGCGGGCTTTCAGCCCTTACGAAGATGGTGCAAAGCAACCTCCCTCCATGGAGCTCCCGAACCTCCAGACACTCGTAAATCCAAAATCGAAAATGGATAGGCGCTCGTTCACTTCGGATTTCGGATTTCGGATTTCGGATTTCGGAATTCGGAATTTGGAATTTGGAATTGGACCGGCCCCCGTCATCGACCACGGCTCAACGCCTCCATAAATCTGGCCTGCGTCGTCTCCCAACTGTTCTCCCGGCGAAAGGCCGACAGATCCGCCTTCTCCAGATAATTCACCCCTTGGCGCATGGCGTTAATCTCCCGCTCCGCCACTTCTTGAAACGCGTTCAAGTCAAAGGCCGGTGCATACCGCACAAATTCGCCAAACAACGGCCGGTAGTTGGGCACATCGTAAGCCACCACCGGCGTCTCCGCCAAAATGCTCTCCCCGATAACCCGCGGACTGCCTTCATGCTTGCTCGGCATCAGAAAGACGCGGCTGGCTTTGAACAGGCGAATCTTCTCCTCCTCACTGACAAACCCGGAGAACTGCACATGTTTATCCAGGCCGCGCGCCGCAATCTCCGGGGCCAATCCCTCCCGCACGTTTCCAATGAAGATCGCCCTAAAGTCCGGCAGTCGCGCCGCCAGGAATTGCAATGTGGTCAGCAAATCGTCGATGCCTTTCTGACGGTGCACTCGCCCAATCCACACCGCGTCATACACGCGGGTTTGTTTGGGCACGGCGTCCGTTTGTCCGACTTCCAGCCCGTAGGAAACCAAGGTCCTTTCCTCGGGCCGAACTCCCAGCGCCTCCAGGCGCGGCACCTGCAATGGATGCAAATGGAGGACATGCTTGCGCGGCAGCGCGCAGAACCGGCGAAGGGACCACTCCTGGCTGGCCCAGTAATGGAGCGAAGCCAGCCGCTTCGGATCCACATCCGGGCGCCCGCGAGTAATCACCTCGCTAAGCGTCGGAGCTTCCATGTGCAACACCATCAGCTTCCGGCCCGCCTTGCTCCGCACCACCGGAATCACATCAAACCAGTAATCGCTCACGGCGTAGGCAACGTCGTCGGGGGCGATTCGGGACAACGCCCCAACGGTGCGACGATAGCGCCGGGACATGTCCCGAAACATGGCCAACTGTCCACCCAGCGCGCTTTGGTTGACCTTGGGCAGCTTGGTGTCGTCGGTGAGGGTGACGGTGCCTGGCACATTGTGTTTTTGCAGGACTTCCTGAAGCGCATGGCCGCCAAAAAAATTGAGCGAATGGCCGGCCCGCGCCGCCCCCTCCGCCAGCTTGAGAAAATGAATGTCACCTCCGGCAATGCTGGTGGAAAAAACCCCGTTGCAAATGAAGTGAAGCATTTCGATTTTGGATTTGGGATTTTGGATTTACGATCCTCGGTCGGAATGGAGCGGCTCGTCCGTTCGATGGCGGCCAAAGCGGCCGGCGGTGACAAGCGGACCGTCCACTCGTAAATCCAAAATCCAAAATCCAAAATCGAAACTCATTTCTTCAATGTCTGTTTGACCTGCAGGTTCGCCACCAGCTTCGGATCGTTCCGGCGCGTCTTGAACGTCCAGACGCCCCACGCCGCCCCAAGGAAACTCCCCACGCTGGCCGGGACATGCCACAGCCACGCGGCGTCCCCATCCCGCAGCATGCCGCGAACGGCATGATACAGCGGGCCCAAAACGGTCACGCAATACAGCCCTGCCAGCCAGGTCGGCACCGGTGGCTTCTCCCGCATCCAGTTGACCGGCATCTCCTGTTGCACCCTCAGGAAATGAACTGTCGCGCGTCGACGTTTTTGCACAAACGCCCCAAGCGTCTGGATGTAGTAATGATGAACGCCGCGGCCACGGATCCTCAGCCACTCGCGCTTTCCCGCCTTCATCAAATGCAATGCCACGTGAGAGTCCTGAAAATGTTCCCCGGCTTTGACCGACTCCAGATCGGCGCGGCGAAAGACAAATCCATTCGCACCTAGCGGATAGCTGAACGATCCCTCTGGCAAGATCCATCGTTCAACCTCACCGTTCCGCGCGACCAGGATGGGATTTGTGGTCATCAGCCAGCAAATCGGATCGCTGATGTGCAACCGCGCCGTCACGTACCGACAGAAGGCACTCATTTTTGCGGAGGGAAGATAATAGCTCTCCACCCCCAGCGCCTGGGGATTTGCCTGCAGGGCGCGCACCGCCAGTTCGAGGTAATCGGCGTGGGTAAACTCGTTGTCGGCGTCGACAAACACAATGATATCACCGGTGGCATGACGCAGGGCCAGTCGCTTGCCCTCCTCCATGTTCCGCCCGGAATCATCAATGATGATCGCCCCATATTTACGGGCGATATCCCGGGTGCCGTCTTTGCTGAACGCGTCGGCAATGACGATCTCCATCTGCTCCTTCGGATAGGTTTGGGAGGCGATGGAGGCCAGGCAATTGTCCAGCAACGCCGCTGCGTTGAGCGTCGGAATGATGATGCTGACTTTCGCCTGCAAGTTGTTGGCCATGCTATTGGTCGGCCGAGAATGTGCGAGCGGGCCAAGGCCCGTGCAAGGCCGAAAGATGCATCAAAAATCACTCGTCGGCGGACGTATATCCTGCTATGAACCCGGCAACCAATACAACGAGTGACGCCATGAAGCATTCCCTTTTAAAGTCGGATCTTTGTCGCCTGGGCGCGGTTTTTGCGACGCTGTTCCTGGGCTTGGCGGGGGCGTTGTCCCAAACGTCCGAGTTAGCCATACCCCTAACGAACAGCACGGGATACTTTGACCTCTCCCAGGGCTTTTCCACAGCGGCGAATCCGGCCGGCCCGTGGACGTTTGGTTGGAAGGAATCCATCGCTTCTTCGAATCTGACGGTAATCACATACGGCAAAAGCTTCACGTCGGAGAACGGCGTCCCGCTCTTCGCCTGGCTGGAGGCGGACGATAAGCAGCCGTCCGTGTCGAAGGTTATTGGACCAGGGCTGGCCATATCAGCGGAGGGCCAGTTCCAGGCCATGCCGGGAACAATTTACGTTACGGCGGGCGAAGATGGTACCCCGCGAAACTTTGTTGTCGTTCGCTTTACCGTTCCATTGAACGGGACTTACCGCCTCTTGGCCGACGTTCGCGATGTGTTCGACGGGTCCTTCCAAGGCGACACGGATTTCCACATTACGCGAAATCAGGTCGAGTTCTTCTCTCGCGCGTTACCGCCGCACGCGACCGCTACGGCGAGCAACTATCTGGCGCTCGCCGCAGGAGATCAGATCGAGTTCCTCGTCGGTCGCGGTGAAGATGGACATCGAGAGGGTTCCGGATTGAAGCTGGCCGCGACGCTGACCCGGATCGGATCAACGCCAACTCCGCCGCCACCGCCGTTGCCGCCGGGATCTTTCGATCTGTCGGCCAACTTTTCCCTGACCTCCAATCCCGCCGGGCCATGGAGCTATGGACGCCTGGCCGGGTTGACGGGACCATTTGAGCTGCTCCCCAACACTCGAACGTTCGGCGCCGAGAACGGGGTTCCCATCGGCATCTGGTACCGGGAAGCCGTTCACAAGCCGTGGGTCGCAAAGGTTCTCGGACCGGGAACCGCCATCTCCTACGAATTCAATTCCCCGGCCGGCACGGTCTACTTCGGAGCGGATCCCGATTCCGATCCGGCCGACTTCGGTGGCATTCGATTCACGGTTCCGGACGGACGAGGCGGCATCTATCGCCTCATGACCTCGGTTCGTTCGCTGTATGACAACGCTCGCTCCACGGATACCGACTTCCACGTCCTGCGCAATGGCCAGGAACTGTTCAGTCATCTGGTGCCGGCCAATTCCGGGATCGCATATTCCAATGTGTTCGTCCTGGCTGCGGGTGACCGGATTGATTTCGCGGCCGGCCGCGGCAGTGGTGATCCCAACAGCGGCTTGAAGATCCAGGCGACGCTGACGCCCTTTTTCAGCGGGACCAATGTGCCGCCACGTCCACCGCCCGTTCCGATAGATGCTTTCGATCTTTCGCGGGATTTTTCCCTCGCTTCCAATCCCAACGGAGCTTGGAGGTACGGATACCTGACCGAACTGGGTGGCTCGTTCGGTTTATTGCACGCTCCCCGCACGTTTACCGCGGACAACGGCGTGCCGATCTCGGTCTGGGAACTGAGCCTGTATCAATTGCCGATCGTCGCCAAAGTGATGGGCCCGGACACGGCGCATTCGGACGGCACCCATTTTACGGCCGCCCCCGGAACCATCTACTTCGCGGCCGGCGCAGACAATGCACCGCAAAACTTTGGGGTGATTCGATTCGTCGTGCCGCCGGACAAGGCCGGCCAGTATCGCCTGGAGACTTCCGTCCAGTCGCTCTTTGATTTCGATCGGTCCCGGGATGCCGATTTCCATGTGCTGAAGAACGGAGACGAGTTGTTTGGACAATTCCTCCCACCCAATTCCGGCACGTCGTATTCCAATACGATTGTCCTGGCCGCCGGCGATACCATCGACTTTGCCATCGGGCGGGGCGCGGACGGCACCACCTACAACACCGGCCTGAAGATTCAAGCGACCCTGACGCCACTGACGATTAACCCTCCCCTGCCGCCCTCGCAATCGTTTGATCTGTCTGCCGACTTTTCCCTCGCCGCCAATCCCAACGGCGTTTGGAGGTACGGTTACCTGACCGAACTGGGTGGAACGTTTGGATTGCTCGGCGCTCCTCGCACCTTCGGTGCTGATAACGGCGTGCCTATCTCCGTTTGGGAACTGAGTCTTTATCATCTGCCCATCGTCGCCAAAGTGATGGGACCGGAGACGGCTCATTCGGACGGCAATCACTTCACCGCCGTTCCCGGAACCATCTACTTCGCGCCTGGAGCAGATAATGCGCCGGAGAACTACGGGGCGATTCGCTTCGTCGTGCCACCGGACCGGGCCGGCACGTATCGCCTGGTGACCTCGGTCCGATCGCTCTTCGACTTCGAGCGATCACGCGATGCAGATTTCCATGTGTTGAAGAACGGGCAGGAGCTCTTCGGCCAGGCTCTCCCGCCCAATTCCGGAACGTCGTATTCCAACACGCTCTTCCTGGCGGCCGGCGATACGATTGACTTTGCCATCGGCCGGGGCGCGGACGGCACCACCTACGACACCGGTCTGAAGATTCAAGCGACCCTGACGCCATTGACGATCAACCCGCCAGTGCCGCCTGGAACGAACTGTGTTCCCCCACCCAACGGTTTGGCCGCGTTTTGGTCCTTCGAAGACGCCGCGACCACCGGCTTACAACTCACCGGCAATCCAGTTTTCGCCGAGGGAAAAGTCGGACGCTCCCTGCAGTTTGATGGAGTGAATGATCAAGCCTTAGCGCCCGCCTCCCCCGGTCTGGACGTGGGTACGGCCGATGGTTTCTCTATCGAAACCTGGGTCAATCCCGCGCATGTCACCATGCAACCGATCGCCGAGTGGACACTGGGTACCTCCGGCGCCGTACATTTCTGGATCGGTGTCTACGGCAGCGGCTCAATCTTTGCCAACCTGGTCGACATCCACCAACAAAGTCATTCGTGGCGATCGGACACCGACATTGTCGTGCCCAACGAGTGGCAGCATGTGGCGATGAGCTATGAAAAATCCACGGGCCTGCTGCGCTTCTATCTGAACGGGCGAAAAGTCACCGAACATTCCGTGGGCCTTATCAGCCCGCAGACCAGCTATCCGCTCGCCATCGGCTATCGACCGGACCAGGAGCATTTCGCAGGGCGCATCGACGAGCTGGCGATTTACCGGCGGGCCTTGAGCGACGCTGAATTCGCCGCCATCCATGCCGCCGGCTCGCGAGGCAAATGTCTCATTCCGGGCACACCAGGCCCAGTCCGGCCTGGGTTCGATTTGGCCAGAGATTACTCAACGAACACCAATCCCAGTGGAGTGTGGAGCTACGGTTGGAAATCCACCCTGGCCGGAACGTTTAATCTTTTCGGCTACCACGGCTTTAGTTTCGAAGGCGGCACGCTAATCGATTACTGGCTGAAGAGTGACCACGGTCCTTCTTCGGTCTATCACAATTCCGGTCCGGCCACGTTGGTGAACAACGACGGCGCCGGAACTTATCCGCCGGGCACAGTCTGGTTCGGACCCGGCTACGATCAGAACCCGGACAATTTTAGCGTCATTCGTTTCACCGTCCCAGGCGGCACCCTAGCCACTTACCGGCTCACGACCGAAGTGCGCCCGGCCCTCGACGGGCCCATCGCCGGGGACACCGACTTTCATGTCCTAAAGAACGGAACAGAACTATTCGGCCGGAATCTTCCGGCCAATGCCGGCACAAATTTCGCGACTCTCGTCTCCTTGGCTTCGGGAGACACCATCGACTTCGTTTGCGGGCGGGGCGCCGACGGGCAGGCCTACGCCTCGGCCCTGAAAATTCAGGCGACGCTGACTCCATTCACCAACAGCGTGCCGCCGTCCCTGGACGAACTCGTCCGGCTGGTTCACACAATTCCCGCTCCGGCGGATCCGCAATCGCTGCTCGACGGACTTGAAGCTGTGCGTGCCTCGATTCTGCGAGGCAATTTCCTTTCGGCGCTGCAACAGCTGGCCGACTTCCAAAACAATGCGCGCGCGCTGTTGGGCGCGATGAATCCGAGCTTGAGCGCTCAAATCATATCCCTGGCGCAATTTGTGATTGAGACACTGGATCCCACCGGCGCCCGGCGTTCCGAACTGCTCGTAATTCGCAATATTCCGATGCGTGTGTTACGCGTCCAGGCCATCGAACAATCCGAAGGCATTTGGTGGGTCCAAGGCTGCGCGCGTCCGGGAAGCGTTTGCTGTGTCCAACGCTCGCTCAACCTGCAGGACTGGGAGCACGCAGGATTCGCAACGGAGGTCACCGACGGGATCTTCGAATGGATCGACGTCACGCCCGGGCCCGGGCCACGATTCTACCGGTTGCTGGAACCCTGAGGGATTTGCGATTTTTGATTGGCGGTCGGGCGCGGTGTTCGCTGGCGTTCAGAGAAACCGTTCACCATCACAACGCTTGAGCATCGGTACGATACCTACGCGCAGCAGCGCGTCCGAATTTAATGAAGCGCCGAACGCGTCTCCCTCTCCCTCAATGGGGAGAGGGCCGGGGTGAGGGGTGAGGCGGTTCGTTAGGCTTTCGTCCTCGATTCCAGCGCTCGTAAATCCAATATCCGAAATCGTAAATGGAACTCATCCCCCCAACACTCTCAACACCGCCGTCTCCACCGCATCCACTGTCACCGATGCCATCAGCTTCTTGAGCTCCTCCTCACTGCCGCGCATGGGCCCGCCGTCGTAGCGATAGTATTGGAGATGCCGTCCTGCGATGGCCGGATTGGGAATGAGTTGATAGGCGTTCTGCCAGGGCAGGTTTGTCGGGTTCAATGTCGGAGCTTCAATGACCAGGTGATTGGGCACCTTCATCGCCGCCGCCAGGTGCATCAGCACCGTGTCCACGCTCAAAAACGCGTGGCAGTACTTCAACAATGCGGCGGCCTGACGGAAATTCTCCGTGGCGGGCGCCAGCACGCGCGAACCCTTCATCGCCTTGAGAATCTCCTCATGCTCGGTCTTTTCCTCCGGACCGCCAAACAGGAGAATGCGCGCATCGGGGCGTTTCTTGGCCAGGCGCTGGATCAGCTCAAACCAGTGAGGGAACGGCCAGCGCTTCAGCTTGAGGTTTTTGGTGCCTCCGCTGCCGACGTGAACACCGAGACAGGGACCGGAGGGCAAATCGTGGAGACTGGCGTATTGCTCCGCCCACGCTGTTTCGGGGCGGCCCAGGAAAAGTTCGAACTCATGGTTGGCCAGCATTGGCTTCGCCCCGACCAGAGGCAGCAGGCGATTGTTGTTTTCCACCGTGTGGACGGTGTAGTCCTGCGGGATCGAGCGATGGATCAGGCATCGATCCCACCAGCCCGAGTTCTCGTAAGCGTGGCTCACCCGCAACCTCGCGCCCACGATCCGGGAGAGAATGCGGTAATGGATGCGGCCCTGGGGATGGGCATTGATGGAGATGTCGTAGCGGTGCCGGCGCAGGCCGAACAAATACCGGAAAGAATCGACGGTGGAATCGGTGACCAGGTTTTTCTGATGAACCGCGTTCAGATGGGGATTACCCTCCAGGAAATCCTTGGAACCTTTCCAAACGACAAAGGCATGAATCTCGGCATCGGGGAAATTGGCGCGAAGCTCGTGAATGAGGGGCGTGGCGATTAAGCAATCGCCGATGCCCGCTGCGGCCACCACCAGAATCTTTTTCGCCATGCTGAAGCGCGCGGACTATGCCCTGCGGCAAAGGAAAAGGGTAGCAGAACGTAGCCGCCCAAATCTCCTCGCGCCCCCTGCCCTTTTCCTGCCAATTTCAGGCGGCAAACAGCATGCGTGCCGTCATCCAACGCGTTTCATCCGCCAGCGTCGTCATCGCCGGGCAAACCAAAGCCTCCATTCAAACAGGCTTGCTCGTCCTCCTGGGCATCGAAGAGGCCGATACCGCCGAGGACATCGAATGGTTGAGCGGCAAGATTGCGCGATTGCGCGTTTTCAATGACGAACAGGCTGTCATGAATCGCTCGGTGCTCGAAGCGGGCGGGCAGGTTGTAGTCGTCAGCCAGTTCACTCTTCATGCCAGCACAAAGAAGGGCAATCGCCCCAGCTACATCCGGGCGGCGCGACCGGAAATTGCGATCCCCCTCTACGAACAATTCGTGCAAAAGCTGACGTCCGACCTGGGTCAACCCGTGCAGACAGGAGAATTCGGCGCAGACATGAAAGTGAGCCTGGTCAATGACGGACCGGTCACCATCCTGATTGATTCGAAGGTCCGGGAGTAACGGAGGTGTGCTCAGCGCCAGACGGAAGTCATTGAGCATTGAGCATTGAACATTGACCATGATCATTGCGCATCGGCGACTGCGCCAGACCGCGTCGCCTATCCCCAATGCCGAATGGAAAATGATCAATGATCAATGTTCCATGTTCATTCAGCCACGACCGACCGACTATTCCCGATCCCCATCCTGCAACCGGGGATCGCTGGGTTCGATGCGGTCGCGAACCCAGGGGTCCCGCTCCTCATGAACCGAATGCGGCGAATAAAAGTGTTTTTGATTCTCACTCCGCGTCGATGGATCCTTCGATCCTGACAGCCAGGTTCCACAGCCCGGCAACACCGATAGAAACGATGTCATTCCAACGACGCTGATCATCATTTTCCGTGGCGTTTTCATACTCATTCCTCCACTGGCCGTTTGTGTTCCGCGATAATCTTTTGCTCCCGCTCGTGCGGCATCTCCTCATAGTGGCTGAAGGCCTCCGTATGGATGCCGCGACCGCCGGTCAGCGAACGCAAAACACTGGCGTACTTGTAAAGTTCGTTCTGCGGCACATTCGCTTTGACGATGCTATAGCCGTCCGCGCCGTCCGTTCCCGTGATGCGCCCGCGGCGGCTGCTGAGATCTCCCATCACCGCGCCCAAATAATCCTCGGGCACGCGCACCTCAATTTCAAAAATCGGTTCGAGAAGGCACGGACGCGCCTTGAGAAACGCTTCCCTGAAGGCGGCCTTGCCCGCGATCTGGAACGCGATGTCCTTTGAGTCCACCGGATGCATCTTGCCGTCGTAGAAATCGATCTTCAGGTCGACCACCCGATATCCCGCGATGACGCCTTCGGTGCAGGCCGATTGAACTCCCTTTTCCACGCTCGGAACATAAACGCGATCGACGTTCTGACCCGTCAGCGACTGGACGAACTCGACCCCGGTGTTGCGCTCCCGTGGCTCAACCTTCATCCAAACCTCGGCAAACTGCCCGGCTCCGCCGGTCTGTTTCTTGTGCCGATATTTTGAGTCGGCGGGCGACTTGATGGTCTCGCGGTAGGGGACGCGCGGCTCCATCATTTCAAACTCGACCTTGAATCTTTGCTTCAATCGTTCCGCCACCACGCGCAGGTGCAGTTCTCCCTGGCCGCTGATTACGGTCTGATGCAGCTCCGAATCG
>Ga0070689_100003847_pt1 | contig 10063 bp, 17 predicted proteins | sample KBSS23HmetaG_FD_64669 | JGI IMG/M metagenome (GOLD analysis project Ga0070689, IMG submission 64669) | Switchgrass rhizosphere microbial communities from Kellogg Biological Station, Michigan, USA - KBS S2-3H metaG | ecosystem: Host-associated > Plants > Roots > Rhizosphere ... | reverse complement strand
AAGCAAAAAAATCTTATCATTCTTTGCTTGTCTGCTTTTTCTACTCTTGATTCACATAGTATGTATTGTTAAAACCGCCGTCTTGTAGCTTCCAACCGTCTTTTTTAATGACGTTGTATTTTGCAAAAAACGGGCTTGTTTCAAAGTCCGAAAGATTTTCAACTTTTCCGGCGTATTTCGTTAAAACGGGCGCGGCTTCGGTTTTGTTTGGATCATTGGATTTATTACAGGAAATAAAAAGAAGTCCAAAAATCAGAGCAAATATTTTTATTGTTTTCATTATCGGGAAATGTCCTTTCGTGCAGATTTCAGAGAGTTGTAAACCGCTTTAAAAATAACATTTCCCGAAACTTAAAATCAATAATTATTCGTTTCCGTAAGTTGTCATTACGTTCGGGCGCATTGCTTCGAGCCAACCGTGATACGCAAAAAGCGCGACTCTTTCGGCTTTCGCAGTGTGATCTGCAAAAAACTTCCTGACTGTTGTTTCTGATTTTACTTCTTCGCCTTGCTCGTTAAGCGAAGTGATTTTTACATCAGACATTGAAAATTCAGCGAGAGAGTTAACCGCGTCCGCAAAACTCTTTTCTGCATTTTCGGCTTTTGCAGTTTCCGAATCTCGTTTTATCAAACTTCTTTCTTCGGCGATTGATAAAAGTTTTAAATCAAACTCAAAACTTTCTCTATTAAAAATGATCTTTGTTTTTATTGAACTCATTTCAAAAAAATTCTCCATATAAAATTAAGGTTTTGTAACCGAGAATAATTTTAGAGAACAATAAAAAAGCGGTTGCTGATTATGATTTTTATTTGTCCCAGACCGCAGAAAGACATCCTTTTGCCAGGAAAATTCGAGAGTAAAAAGTAAATAAATATTTTTTTCAAACACTTTATTTATCGCTTATAAAGTTAAAATCCCGTTTTTATTTTCGTTTATATTCTTTCTGATTTTTCTGGTAACGAATAAATTTCTTGATACAAAAGATGCGGCAAATTAATCGCGAAAAAAATGCTTGCGGAGAAATTTTAAATTGTTTATATTAAATATATTCAGTCCTTAATTGGACGATCACAGAGTTAAAGGAAGTATATGAAACATTCGGATCAGGTTTGAGTCCGAAAATTGATTTTTGACAACACGAATTTTTGAAATATGCGAATTTATAGCTGTAAACTATTAGATGGCTGTGCAATCGGTTCGCAATAATTCATTGTATTATTAAAGTTAGATTTTCAAACCAGAGGAAAGGCAATATAGCTCTAAATCTAACGTTTTGTGTCTTTGGTAGAGGCACAATAGTTTAATGATTGGAAATGCAATGAATAATGTTTAGATTTCAAAGGTGACGTGTCTTTAAAGTTTGGTAAAAAGCCGCTGAGTATTTGAAATTCAGCGGCTTTTTTTATGTTTGAAAAATTTCCACTGAAAATAATTATCGTTATTTTACGGGCGTTTCTAAGTGGAAAAAATAAAAGGTCTTGTTTTTTTATATATAGATTGCTATAGATTTTGTTGAGTAATTTATGAAATTTTGGGAACTAAGACACATATAGGATTCTCTATATAGTTAGGAAGATAAATAAAAAAACTGCATTTATGGAAGCAGTTTCAATAAGATGAGTTTTCCAATTTTTATGGCAAAGTTTTTGGCAGTGTGATCGGATGATGCGTTTAACTGCCGCGCGAAAGCGAAAAACGCTCGCTTTAAAAAGCGAAGGACTGAATGATTTAATTCGATTGAACGCCGATATAATCATTCAGCCCCATCATCCATTTTTATATTCAAAAATGGAGGTTTCAAAATTGAATATATCAGAAAAGGCGAAAAGATACATTAAAATTTTCGTCGAGATCGGCGGCGCGGCGAGCGTCGTAGTGTTTGTCGTCTGCGGTCAATACTTTGAAGGGTTCGTTTCGCTGATCGTTTTTATAGCGATTGCGGCGATTATGGAAAAGTATTTTTCGTGACTTTAAGGAAAAGCGGTTGTCGATAATTCGGCAACCGCTTTAATTTTCTAAGATATTTGTTTTTCGGTGGAATCAGATTTTTGCCGATTGTTATTTTCAAATACATTGTCTAAAAATTCTTCTATTTCGTTTATTATTTCTAACAAATACTCTTCGGTCGGGAATGAAATCAAAGATATGTTTAGTTTGTCAAAGTGTTCAACTAACCTCTTTTGACTTTTAATTTTGTCTAACATTACAGCTAATTCATCCGAATTAGGAATGTATATTCTCGTATCCGCTTCTTTCTTTAATTTTTCAATTTCAAGTCGAAGTTTCTCTAACTCTAGTGACTTTTTGCGCCTATCCCAAACAATAAATGAGATCAAACCGTCGATAACGGCAAGCAGTGGTATTAATTGCGCCCAATTAAAAGGGCTGGATTGTTGAAAGATGAACATTGAGAAATTATGTCCTTATATTATTTAGGTAAAACGCCGAAATCATAGCACGAAAGAATTTTTAGGTAAAGATTTTTAACCAATATAAAAAGGCTGTCGAAATAAATCGAACAGCCTTTTTATATTTTAAAGATAATTTTATTTTCTCTTGCCTTTTTTCGGTTCTATTGCAGGCGGGAGTGCTTTTTCCAGACTTTCAATTCGTCTTTCAACTTCTTTAATGAAAAGTTGATTTTTTAAATCCTGCGTTTCTTTGGTGTGTTTATTGTCCTGCACGAGCGCGTGGACGATAACCGTCAGATCTCTCAATTCTTTGCGAATCTCTTTTAACTCCGCATTATATTTTTGCAGGTCGTCGGCGAACGTGACAAGAGTTTTCGTGACTTTCCAAATTTCTTGAAACATATTTTAAGATTGCATTTCCATAAGCAATTTTTTAGTTTCTTTTTTTAGTTTTTCGATTTCCTTCCAATCTTTCCGGCTCTGCGTTCTGATAGATTCAATCTGTTCAAAGTTTTGTTCTATTAATTTTTCCTTGCTGTCGCCGATACCTAATTCAACGTAAGTAAACCCGTTTGGAGAATTTGTGCTAAATGCTGTCATAGCAGTTTTTCCAGCCCCTGCTTTACCGACCACAGTTCCGCCTAAAATTTCTTTCGGCTGGACAGTGTGGTGTCGGCGCGACTTGTTTTCTTTTTGTGTTGTTTTTTTTATCGCCAGACCTTTTTTTTCTTCGCTCATATTTTTAACCTACTACAAATATAGATGCTTCCCGAAAGATATTCTAATCAAATATTTCTTAATATTCCAGATAAAATAGAAAGCAAGTGTTTTATTTTTCCTCTTTCTTTTTCGGCGGCCTGCCAACTTTTCTAATTCTAATCAAATCTAAATCGCCGCGTTTTATGACGTATTGACTGCCGAGTTTTTCGGCTGGAAGTCTTTTATCTTGGATATAATCGTGAATCCTGTAAATTGACAATCCCAACTCTTGCGCCGCCTCTGAAACCGTAAGAAATTCTTTCATTTTCATAAAATTTATCATAAGACGGAAATTATACAAAGATTTGCACAATTATTTTCATAAATCCCCTAAGAACTTGTATAATTAACTTGATAAATCACCCAAGAGCTTGTATAATTCTTATTAGTTGATAGCAACTTAATTCAAACAAAACGGAGATAACAAAATGCAAAACACGGAAATCAAAAAAGGCGACACAGTAAACGTAACGATAGCTTGGAGAGAAGACGAACAGCCGACCGCTAAAAACTTTTTCACCGGCAAAGTTTTAGAAGTCATCCAGCGCACGAAATATGCAATCTATGTTCGCGTCGAAGGCTTAAAAAACATCGTTCCGGCTGACAGAGTTAAGTTAGCCGCTTAACAAGAAAAAGCGCGGCGAATGTTCAAGATTCGCCGCGCTTTTAATTTTTTCATTCTCCCTTTTCGAGGAAAACAAAATGCAATTTCAAACTACAGTTTTTTCAAGTGAAAAACAAACCGTCGAAGGTAAGACTTTCCAAATTACGACCGTCGAGCAGAAATTAACAATCGTTTGCGATGCCTGCGGCTTCGCTTTGACCGGAACGAAAGACGACCTGCAAGACTGGATTTTAATTGAAGAAATTACGCTGTGCGGCGGGTGCAGTTACTAAAACGGAAAGGCTTAGAAAATAATTGGCGGTGATTTCTAAGCCTCTCTTTCCATTTACTGAAATAAACGGAGCGTTAAATGAATAATACAGAATTAAAAAGCTGTTGGCTATGCGGTCAAACGTCGCACACAAACAGCACTTGCCCGATCAGCTCGAACAACTAACCAAAAACGCGCAAAGCGAAAACAATTCCAAAAAAGACGAGGAAAAAACGAAATGAGTAATCTTTCTCAGTTTCCGCTTTTCCCTGCGTCCTTTTCCGAACAGATCGAAACTAGGCTTTGCAATCAATGCCGCGAAATTAAAACCGCTGACAAGTTTTACCGGCTGAAAAAGAACTCCAAACTTAAACAGCCGTGTATCGAGTGTCACAAAGCGAATGAAAAAACGCCCGAACGCCGCGCTTATCACAGCACTTGGAACAAACGAAACGCCGTTCGGCTGAAAGATGAAGTTGTTGCCGCATACGGCGGCGTTTGCGCTTGCTGTGACGAAAGCAATTCTGATTTCCTCTGCATTGACCACATAGAAAATGACGGCGCGGCAGATCGCAAAAAAGGACTTTTCGGCATTCACTTATACAAGTATCTGAAACGAAATAATTTTCCGAAAGATCGTTATCAACTGCTGTGTTTCAACTGCAATCAGGCGAAACATATTTACGGCGTTTGTCCGCATATTTTCGAGAACATACCGATTAACTAATTTATGAAAAAGATATTTGAAGAAATTAAAAAAAGACTTATCGGCGGTCAAGAAAACGAAATAACCGAATACAACCGAAACGAAACTTTCGACGATTACGATTACAACCCGAAAGAATCTCTTTTTCTTGAAATTCACGATAACGCTTTAATTAACTTCGGGATTCGGCGCGGCGATTTCGTCGAATTTAAGACCGACGTAAATATAAACGATTTTTAACGAAAGATTTCTTTTCGACGAATTATCTTTATGTCGTTCTGCTTCCGTCCGGTGATTACGCTACAAGATTCGTTCGCCTTCATACGTACGAAGAATTTATTTTATCCGCGCCGAATCAATCGCCGATTTTTTGTCTGACGGCAGAAACGACGATACTCGGTCGCGTTATCTGCATTCGTCGCTTGAGGCTCGAAAAGGCGTGAAAAACGATTATTCGGAAGCGGTCGAAACGATAAATAAAATGCCTTCCGCAGAGCGCGAAAAAGCGATTAATTCGCTAAAAATTTTCGCCAAAGAATACGGCGGCGACATCGGCAGACAGGTTAAAGAAATTATCAAAGAAGCGAACCGTGAAAACAGACTTAAAAACCGCCGTCGAAATGTTAAATGAATCGGTCAAAAACCGCGTCTGTTTCCGGCATCGCCTTTATGAAAAAACGCGCCGCTGCCGATTGTGCGAAGCGTTAATTTTAGCCGAAGGAAACACGGAAACGGCGAGAAAGATTTTTATTCACGGTCTATGAAATTAATTGCAAAATAAATGCTGTAAATAGCGGAAAAATAAGGTGATTAGACGTTTATATTTAATAGGTTAGAGAAACAAAATGGAAACGGTAAAAGTTATTAGAAAGTCATTCAAATTTCGGATTTATCCGAGTAAAGCGCAAACAAAAACGCTTGAAATGACGCTTGAGCTTTGCCGCGAATTATACAATGCCGCTTTACAGGAAAGGCGCGATGCTTGGAAATTAAATCGAGTTTCGGTTTCTTACTTCGATCAAAGCAGACAGTTGCCGGAAATTAAAAAACACCGCGAAGATTTAAACCTAGTTTATTCGGAAGTCTTACAGAATATCTTACGGCGAACAGATAAAACGTTCAGAGGTTTTTTTCGCAGAATGAAAAGACAGACTAAAGCGGGTTATCCTAGATTTAAAAGTCAAAGTAGATTTAACAGCTTTCGTTACCCGCAAAACGGATTCAGTTTAACGGACAACAAACTTTCACTCTCAAAAATCGGCAAACTGAAAATTAAACTTTCGCGCAATGTTACGGGGAAAGTTAAAACCTGCGAGATCAAACGCGAAAATAATAGATGGTTTGTTATTTTTTCGGTAGAAACATTTTCCGAAACTCTGCCGAAAACAGATAACTCAATCGGCATAGACGTTGGTATAAATTCCTTTGCCGCATTATCGAACGGGGAAATTATTTCAAATGAAAGATTTTCCGAATCTTTGCAAAATAAAGTCCGAGTTGCACAACGCAGAGTTTCGCGCCGGAAAAAAGGAAGTAACCGTAGATATAAAGCAGTTTCACAAATGCGAAAAATCTATCAAAAGATTTTCAATCAACGAGATACTTTTCAGCATAAGTTATCAACAAAAATAATCGCTGAAAATGATTTGACTGCCGTTGAGAAACTAAATATCAAAGGTCTGGCAAAAGGGAATTTATCAAAGCAGGTTTTAGACGCTTCTTGGTCTAGCTTCTTTCACAAACTCAAATACAAAGCTGAAAACGCTGGTAGAGAGTTGATAGAAGTAAAACCACACGGAACAAGTCAGACTTGCATTTGCGGTGCGAATGTTCCAAAAACTTTATCCGTTCGTGTGCATAACTGCGTTTCGTGCGGACTTGTCGCCGACAGAGATTTCGTTTCGGCACAGGTGATTTTACAACGTGCGCAGGTAGAGCGTTCAAACGCTAACGTAAGTCAATAGACTAAGCTTGGTTTGAGAATTCAAAAATTGAAATGCCGAGTAATTGCTAGACTGATACTTTGAAAATTTAAGGATTAAAAAAAACATTCAGCCATATTTCAGGCTGAATGTTTTGGAATAAAGACAGGCTAGTTTTTTAAGGGGAAGAGGTTTTAGTAGCGGAATTTTTGCAATATATTGACTAGGAAAGAAAATAGACTTCTTTATTGAGAAAACACGTTTCTCGCATCCGAGTTTAATTGTAATAAAAATAAATTTAGCGGTGACTAAATTCGGTGAACGACCTGCTTGAAGTTGGGATTAAGTGAAGATTTCGGCGGAAAAAGTTTAACGGGCTTAAGCTCGCCAATTTCTCGCGCTTAATCCCGTTGAGATTGAGATTAACTGAATCTTTATTTAGTTGTCAATTTAAAAACGGTGTGCAAAAGGTTTTATTTTATTTGACTTAGTTTTTCAAATTCCTTTGAAATCATTTCAATATGATCTTTAAGAAATTCAGCCGACACTGCAGCGTCGTAATAATTCTCTGCATTTATGAATTTTCTTAAATCCTCTAAATTTTCAGATGATTTATTTAGATGAAAATCAAAACCTTGAAAACTTTTCCATTTTGTCTTTGTATTACTATCCATAATTTTTAATAACTCGTTAAATGATAATGACGACCGAATTCACACTCGTAATAACGCCATTTAGTTTTCGTTTCTTCGGTCAATTCCTTCGCCCTGCGCGACGCTCTATTTTTATCGCGAAAGACGGCTTTCGTCCGGCAATTACGGCGATGTTTCTTTAATTGATGGTTGAGGCGCGGATTCATAAGAGTTGATTTTTATAATCATCAACAAAGAAATCCATTCCATCTAAAAACTCGGTTGCGTCTTTGCGCGGAAACTTCAAACGCATTTTGCCGTTATCGGCGATTTCTAAAACTTCGGCTGATTCGTCGTGATATTGTCCGGCTTCATCTTCCCAAGCTTGTTCAATCCAAATACTGTTACCAACTTTAATTTCTTTCATAAAATCACCTCACAAAAACTTTCTGCGCCATATCCGGAAAAAGCGCGTTAAACTGCAAAATAAAGTCTTCAATCGAATCGGAAACGATAACCGTCGCGCCGTGCTGTTTTAACTCCGCGTGTTTCGCGATCTGTTCAGGCGAAGGGTTTTTACCGAGATGCTTGACCTCGACGAAATAGATTTGACCAGCGACGATAAAAAATCTGTCGGGCGTTCCTTTCTGGCAAAGCTGAATCCAGTTCGTGAATTCTTTCATCCTTCCAGACTTTTGATCGAAAAACTTTTTCTTGACTTCGACCTTGCCCGAATTGAGCCGGTCATTGTAAATCTTTCGGGCGTTCAAAAATCCTTCGATGGATTTCGACACGTTTGATTCGCTCGGAGTTAAAGCTTTCGGTTTGGCGGCGGTGAATAATCCGCCTGAAAATTGTTTCGGCATATTTTAATTATTTCTAAAAACCGAAAAGCGATGGCTTACGTCCAACATCCTTCGGCGCATTGCATTTCGTCGTAATCAAATAAAGCAGTCTTTTTGTCACTTAAATCCGCATCAATAAGCGGAATACCGTCGCTGTGCAGAAAAACTGAGTTAGACGGATCGTTGCTTCGCAGTTCGTAATCAAAATCTATAACTGCATTCCATTCGTCTGGACTCTCTTTAATTTCCCGCCACTCTTTATTTGACTGAAACGAGCAATCGCGACAGCGCGATTTTTTCGGAATCGGCAAACCAAATTCGGCAATTAAACTCACACATTCCTGACGAGTAAGCCGAACGCCGTAACCATAACAAAGCGGAAAATGATTTTCGCGCCATTTCACACCAGACGGCTTACAGCGTGAGATTTCATTCGTGCTGAAACCGAGCCATTGAATTACCGGATTTGCCTGTCCGTAGCCGTTTTCAGGTTGTTTAAGCCAATCAATTACAACGTCTCGTTTCCAGAATCCAGAACAAAAATTATCGGTCTGACCGAGTTTTCCTGATTGGCGAGTAAAAACTGGCATCACAGGCAAGGTGTCCAGAACACCTTGCCTGTTCGTGTAATAAATATCGTGTTTCGCTTTATCGTGCGGAATGATTTCTATTTCGCACCCGAAATCCCAATAAAGCTGACGAGCGTGGTTTTCCAAATATTCAAACGTAGATTTAACTTCGCGTCCGGTGTTTGCCATTACAACGCGTTCGGGGCGCGGTAAAAGCCCTTTGTGAACTAGAACGCCGAGCGCGATAGTTTGAACGTCGCCGCCATAATTTTGAATTATTCGTTTACTCATTTCGGGTAAAATTCAACTCCATTAATCAACTATTCTTTTTCGTTTTCCTGCGCTTGTTTCCAAAGCCATTCGCCTGGTTTAAGCGGTTCGTGTTTGCAATTCGGACGACGACCGAGGTTTCTTCCGTCATCCGAATAAACGGTTTCCATATTCGTTCCGTCACAGCGAATACAAATACTTTCGGCGGTCGAAGGAAGAAACTTTTTCGAATTGATTTCTCGTTGCCGCACTTCGCTTCTTAAACCGAATTCGCCGATCCAACACGAAAGCATTAACTGCGCGGACATATCCGGCATTTCTTTACCGTTTCCGAGCGCGACGGCTTGTTTCTGGCAAGCGCGGCGATAAAGTTCGTCGAAAGCGTTTTCGGGAACTTTTTCGGTCTGCAAAATTTCAAACCACGTCTGAACCGCCATCGACTGCGTTCGCGTATCGTATCCGTTCCAACCTTTAGCGAGGCGCGTTCTGAAAATAATCGTTCCGAGAATCTTTTCAGCTTCGGGCGTTATCGAAATATCCGTAGCTGTCGTAGATGTCGGCGTTGGTAGCCTTTGGGTGAGATTTTGCGTAACTTCGTGAATTTGATTGTTGATCCGTTCCATTTCTGATTATTCCTTAGACTGCATAGTCGTCGTATAACTTGCACATTTTGCCGATTGACTCGGCTCGATAAGCATTCTGCGTCCAAAATTCCAGGACTCTCCGCCAGATGTCGCCGTCTCGAATCCGGTTCGTGATCGCGTTGATTTGCGGAACGGTTAAAAGTTGGTTCGGGTAAAACTCTGCGAAGATTTGAAGATAAATATTTTCGAAAACACTTTTTTCGGGTGTGCGTTTTTTCGGCATCTCGTTTGCTTCGTGTTTAAACTCAACGTTTTCGCTTATTTCTTTATCTTCATTTCTCTTAAATTCCTTAAAATTATCTTCTTCCTTATATGTCAGTCCCATTTCGGACTCAAAAATCGGCTGCTCAGTCTCATTTCGGACTGGATGAGTCTCATTTCGGACTGACGAGTCCGGTTTCGGACTGACGTTTTCGGGTTCAGTCTCAT
>Ga0070689_100003845_pt1 | contig 10065 bp, 13 predicted proteins | sample KBSS23HmetaG_FD_64669 | JGI IMG/M metagenome (GOLD analysis project Ga0070689, IMG submission 64669) | Switchgrass rhizosphere microbial communities from Kellogg Biological Station, Michigan, USA - KBS S2-3H metaG | ecosystem: Host-associated > Plants > Roots > Rhizosphere ... | reverse complement strand
CCGTCCGCGGTACTGGTTCAGATGGCGCCTGCGGGCCTCTCCAGCGTTGGTTAGCTTCTTGGGACGGAGGTCAGTCCGACCTCGTCCATCATTCTCCGATGTTCATTCGCTCGCGAGGGCTGCCGCGTCGCCGTGCGCCGCAGCAGCTACAGGTGCTTTGCCTTGCGAAACTCCACCGCCAGCCAGGCACGCGCCAGTCTCCAGTCGCGCATGACCGTTTGAGGAGACACTCGAAGGGCCTCCGCTGCTTCTTCGACGCTCAGCCCTCCAAAAAACCGAAGCTCGATGACCTGGGCGCGACGCGGGTCCTTTTGTGCGGGCACGTTCAAGGCATCGTCAAGGGCGCACATCTCGCTTGCTCGATCGGTCCCAGTTGGTGGCGCGGGGCAAGCATCTCGAGCAGGAGGTCTCGACGCGTCGACAATGCGAATCGGATCGTAGCGAGGGTCCGAACGACGGGCTGCATCGCGCGTAGCACGGCCACCTACTATGCTAACGTCAATAGTTTTAGCCGGACGCGATATTGGCGACGGACAGGACGCCCATCGTCACGGCGTCGTCCGCGACTTCAAGCCTGACAACGTGTTGTTTCGGGACGGCCAGGCTGTGCTCGCGGACTTCGGTATCTCGCTCCTTAAGAGCGATGACCACACGCACACTCGATTGACGCCGACGCCGGCACGCGCGATCTCCGCGATCGAATCAACGGCTGCATGACGCGCAGCAAGAACGGGCGCGAGGTCGCCATGCGACAGCCCGAGATGACCGCGATGGCCGTTTACACATCGAATCGCTCCGAGACATCTACGCGGCCATGGGAGAGTCAACGCGCCGCGAAGGAGCCACCTGCGCCATTCGCCACGGCTCTTCGTCATCACGACATGTCGTGAAACGCGCGTGGCGGAGCGCGACGGACGTGTAGATCTGAGCTTCACCGTCACCGAAGGACCGCAGTACGTCGTTCGCGGTGTTCGCGTCGAAGGCGCGCAAAGCACGAGCGACTCTCTCGGCGATCGCGCGGTCACGATCACATCCGGTGAGGCTGCCGGACAGTCCGAAGCGGCCGAGACCGAACGACGTTTGTACGGCCTCGGAACCTTCCGCGCGCCAAAGTGCGATTCGAGCCGCATCGACGTCGGCTACCCCGTGCCGGGCTCCGATCGCGCGAGCCCGCGTTGGCATTTCTCCATCGTCCAGATGTTCTGAGGGTGCTCGCGTGCGGACCCTTTGGGTGCGCACCGCGAATTCACGGCGAGTTGCCCAAACCCGGTCTTGTGATCAGTCAGGCGGCGGGTCGCCACGTACATGGTTCGCGGTCGACGGCCGGCGTCGCAGACGTGGCGCACGTTCCATACTCTCGACACCCGACCCACCTGACCGAACCAGTCAAAGCGCCCTGGTACGTCGACCTCTTGAACATCAATCCGTCACGGCGGTGCCTCTCGCTTAGAATCACCCGGACGTGTGGACGCGAACAAGGTCGCCGTATTTGCCGGGCCCGCGCCTGACGTGGTGGTTGTCGACCGCCGCTGGCGTGGCGCTGCTCGTCACGGCGTTGGCCTTCGTGTTCGCCCCGCCGATGCCGCCGCGCACCGTGGTGATGGCGACTGGTCCCGAGGGCGGCGCCTACGCGGCGTTGGGACAGAAGTACAAAGAGATCCTGCGCCGGCAGAACCTCCGACTCGAGTTGCTGGCCACCACCGGGTCGGTGGAGAACATCGAGCGGCTGCGCGACTCGCAGAGCGGCGTCAGCGTGGCGTTTGTCCAGGGCGGCACCACGAGCGCGGCAGAGGCGCCGGAACTGGTGTCGTTGGGCACGCTGTTCTACGAGCCGTTCTGGGTCTTCTCGCGTGTGCGGCCACAGAATCTGCCGGGGGGCAGGACCAAGGGGGGCATGCGGGTTTCGTTCGGCCCGGCCCGCAGCGGGACCAACAAGCTCGCACACGAGCTAGCAGCGGCCATGGGCGTCGACCTCGACCGGACTGAGGTGCTCGAACTCGGTCCAGCCGACGCCGGCGAGCAGCTTCTAAAGGGCGACCTGGATCTGATCAGCATCGTCGCGGCGTGGGATGCGCCGATTGTCCGCAGACTCCTGCTCGACCACTCCGTGCAGCTTCGCGATTGGCCCCGCGCCGACGCCCACGCGGCACTGCGTCCGTATCTCACCAAGCTCGTGCTTCCACGGGGAGTCGCTGACCTCGCCAGCGATCGGCCGCCCGAGGATGTCAGGTTACTCGCGGCCAAGGCCAGCCTCGTAGTGCGCGCCGACCTGCATCCCGCGCTCCATTACCTGCTGCTCGAGGCCGCGTCTGAGGTTCACGGCGGCCCCGGCGTGTTCAACAGGGCCGGTGACTTTCCGGCGGCTGAACCCGTCGACCTGCCGCTGAGCGAGTCGGCGCGCGAGTATTACCACGGGGGCCGACCATTCCTGCAGCGCTACCTGCCGTTCTGGCTGGCGGCGTTGGCCTCTCGCCTGTTGCTCCTGCTGATTCCAGTCGTCGGGATCCTCTATCCGCTGTTCCGGTTGCTGCCAGCGGCCTACGGCTGGGGCATGCAGTACCGCATCTACCGGCTCTACGGCGAACTGAAGCTGCTCGAAATGGAGTTCGACGGGGGAAGCAGTGGCCCGGGGCACGCGCTCGACGAGCGGCTCGGCCAGCTGGAGCGCCGCGCGGATCGGATGCGCGTGCCGCTCAGGTTTGCGCCCCTGCTCTACAACTTGAAGATGCACATCGGCCTAGTGCGAGAGCGCGTGAAGGCCGTCGAAACCGGACGAACGCCGGCTCCATCGGCTGACGATCGTCACTGACCGCCGCTGCCGGGCCACGCTCTTCGCGTGCAGTTCGTTCGGTACAGAATCGCATCGAAGACAAGAAAGGGGCGTCGCCAATCGGCCGACACGAACGCCTCCCCTTGTGCTGGACCCTGATCTCGACGTGCTGATACCTGGTCAACCATCGCCTGAAAAGGCAACGCGATCGTCCAATCCGCATCAAGTGACGAGCGTTGAATCGCGAGGGGGCTCCTGATCGCTCCAACGTGAACGCATGGTCGCGATAGAGGCCAGGGCCTCGAGCCGATTCGTCCCCTCTCTCCCGGTCACCCCGCGTCGATGATGGTGCCTTCCAGCAACCTATGCGTCGGGCCCGACGCGGAGATGGGAGCGGTCGGACCCACTTGCGACCGGGAGTCGTTGCCCTGCGGCTGGTTGTCTTGGACTGCCGCCTGCCCGCGCGCGGCAGGCGCGCTCTGCGCTGGCGTCGAGCGCGAGGTCGCGCGGACGACTGCCGCCGCCACCTCGTCGAGGCTCGGCGGAGACGGCGGCTCGGCGGCACTTCCTTGAGCGCGCGCAGACGGTGTCCGATCGCCGGTCAAGAGCGGCTTCTGCCCGTCGGTGCGTCGGCTCATCACGACGTTGCTGGCAAAGAGGCTCTCGTACTCCCGGCGCCGTTTTTCTTGCTGAAGCGGATCGACACGTGCCGTACCGCCGTTCTCATAGAGAACTGGCGCGGCCGGAGGGACGGCGTCAACCTGTGCCTGTGCCGGCTCCGTTCGTCGAGGACGCGAAGACGATCTTGGTAGTCGCGCAGGCGATCGGGATTGGGTGCTGCCGGTTCGCCTTGGCTCAAGGGCGCGGGCCGTGCCGCCGGTGTCGGCCGCCCCGTTATGACGATGATCGCGAGAAGGCCGAGCGCCAGGCCCGCCATGAGCCATGCCTGAGCCCCGCGGGGCAACACGCCCCGTGGGGGCTTCCGGTGATCAACCACGGGCGCACTGCCGGGGGTGTGTTCCGCCATGACTCACCGTTCCTGCTGGAACTCGAAGCGAGCTTTCCCGAGCGCGAGATATCCGCGATCGATGACCTTTGGGACGACGTAAGTACCGTGCTCGACTTGGAAATTCACAAGCGAGGGCGATCCGTCCTTTACCTCGTAAAGGGCCGGGAGCTCCGTGGCGTCGGCCTTGATGTAGGTGAACTGACCGTCATGCCATACGGAGCGGACGAAGAATGGCCGCTCGTACTTCAGACCGAATAGGCGAACTGGAGGCTTGACGGATACTCGCGCTTAAAGCTGGCGATGGCCTCGTCTGCGCGTTGCTCGGCCGCGTTCGCTGCCGAACGCGCTGCGGTGACCTCGGCTTGCAGAATCGACATGTCGGCCGCGGAGTAGAACTTTCTTGGCCCGATGGCCACGCTCGGATCTGCCGTTACATACACCTTCAGATCTGGTTCGGCACCTTTCTGCTCTGTCAGCAGGAATGAGTAGACCCTGCCGCTCGTCGTCACGAGGTTCAGGTTCGTCGCGGCGCCTTCCTTCGCGGGCTTGACGTGTGCGATATGCTGCGCGGCCGAGATCACCCAGAAATCGCGATCACCGCAGACCACGTCGAGGATTTCCTCCTGCTCGGGCAGGAGGATCATCGTCGTGTATCGAAGCTTGGTTGTTAGAGGAATCAGGGTCCGTTCGGAGGCCGAGACCTCACGCCCGCCTGACGTCTGCGCGTTCGCCATCCCGCCGCTGCTCAAGAGGAGGATGGCCGACGCCAGCACGAGCCGATGTGCACGCATGACAGGTCTCCCTTTCTTATCCAGAGGCGACGAGCTGGTCGAGGCCCGCCGCGAAGCCGTGTTCGGCGAACGCCGCTTGCGCGCGCTCGTTGTCAACGGGGGTGTTGGTGTAGAGCCAGTACGAACGCGGGTCCGTAGTCAGGTTCAGCACCTTGGCGATCGAGGGACGCTTGACCAGCAACTGGCGCCTGGGCATGAGCCCGGCGACAAGTTCCAACTCGGTCTCGTTCAACTGGAACAGGTCCGCATACTGCCGCCGATCGAGAGCAGGATTCGCAAGCAGCAACTTCGTCGGGCAACTCTCGACGACGGTACGGAGCAGGTCGGCTGACGCGAAGTCGTCGGCCGTCTGCGTTGCTAGGAGCATGCAGGCGTGGCGCTTGCGCCAGGTCTTGAGCGCTTCCTGCACGTACGCCCGAAGCGTCTCGTGCTGAATGAACCGCCACGCTTCGTCCATGACGCACACCGTCAGCGTGCCGGGCGCACCGCTGGCGATCAGGCTGCCGACACGGTGCAACACGTAGAACAGTAAGGGCTCCAACAGCGCGGGAAATGCGCGCATGGAGTCGAAGTCGAACACCTGAAATCGCTGAACATGGAACGTGTCATCTGCGTGGTCGAAGAGGTCCGCGTAGCGTCCGCCCTCGATCCATTTCGACAGCCGTCCGGCGAGAGCGCGTGGAAGCAGGTTCGCCAGGGTGAAGAGACGACGTTGCGCCGCGTCGAGCACGTAAAGGTTCTCGACCGCCTCGTATAACTCACGGTCCTCGACGTCGCTCAGGCGGTAGCTGTCGGCGCCCTCCAGCAGTACGCGGACGAACGCGTGCAGGAAATGCAAGTTCTCGGGAGTGGGCTCCAGACCAAACGGGTTGATACGCATCTCCTGGTGACGCAGGCCGAGCGCCAAGTAGCTGCCGTCGAGGAGCATTGCGAGCTTGCGATAGCTGTGCCCGAGGTCGAAGATGACCGTAAGCGGGTCGTACTTCTGGGCGTGCATCACCAGGAAATTCAGGAGAAAGCTCTTGCCGCTGCCGGTGGCCCCGAGCACAAGAGCGTGGCCCACATCATCCACATGCAGATTGAAGTGGTAGGGCGTCTGATGCTCGGTCTCGAGGACCGCGAGGGCTTCGGCGTTCAGGTGCGGACTGTGTGCTTCACCGGTGTCCAGAGTGAAGAGGAAGCTCAAGTCAGCATAATTCGTCTCGAGGAGCGGCAGGCGGCGAAGGTTGTGGGCGCTGTTCCCGGGCACAATGGCCAGCCAGGCGTTCAGGAGGTTGTACGTCTCTTCGATGAACGCGCCGTCGTGGCTGGACAGCACCTTGATCGCCTCAGCCGCCGAGCGTTCAACGGCGCGCGGCTGCTCGCCGAAGAGGACGAGCGACAGCGAGCAATCCCCGAAGAAGTGCCCGTTCACCTCGATCTCCGTCAGCGCGTCCCCGAGCTGGCGGACGGTCGCCGTCGCGCTCTCGTCGACGAGCATCTCGTCGGGCCGCGTTTCGGGCGAGACGTAATTCACCATTGACACGCGCTTGTTGAAGAAGTGCCGGCGGCGGAGTTGCAGCGTCCGCCGCATCCGGTCGTTCGGGATCCGGCACCATTCGAGGCAGGCGATGAACTCACCAGGCAGCGTGTACAGGTCCTCGAGCACCTGAGGGAACGTAGTACTGGGCGGCTCCTTCATCGTGAGCACCTTGACGTGCGCGGCGTCGAGCTCCAGGTGGTCGCGATGGCAATCGAGACCACTGTCCGCGACGAAGTAGTCAAGGTGAGTGTCGTACTGGAGCGCCGCACCTGCGACCGTGCGGGGCGTGTAGTTCACCAGGCGTCGGAAGAACCGAAACGCTTCGGCCTTATGAAGGCGCACGGGCCGAACGCTGTCCGCGAGCTGCACTTCGAAGCCGTCGGCCTTGTGGTGCAGCTGCGCGATCGCCCGGTCGATGTCCCCTTCGACCAGGGCGAGGGTGGCGCGGGGCGCCAGCCACTCGCGTACCATGGCTCGAGGATTCGTCAACAGCTCCCGCAGAGGCCGTTCAGCGGAGCGGTGTGGCCGAAGTCCTTCGTAGATCAGCACCAAATGCAGGTCGAACCGAAAAAGCTCGTCGCGGCGTCCGTTGAGATACGCGGCCCGACGATGGATGGCTTCGTGGACGACTGGCTGGCGGCATGGCCTTGATGCGATCGGTTCCATGCGTCGCTTGGACAGGTACTGATATACGCGGCAGGACTCGTCTAGGCAGCGAAGCGCAGCTTCGTAACGATGAACGACGTCTCGACGCTGGACGTGGTCGAGGCACTCGAAGTCGACCCCAGCGAGGCGATACACGAGCCCCACATGGCCGGCCTTCGTGAGAAACGTGTAGTCGTCGACGAATCCCCATAGCGCGATCAGACTGTTCAGACTGCCGGCGTCGTCATAGTCGCGGAGGATGCGGCGGATTCTCAGCATTGCCGCACCGTGATATCCACCGGGTCGTGTTTGGCCGGGTCGTACCGCGACCGGAAGCGGGAAGACGAAAGCAGGATGCGAAGCATCTGCGGGTCTCGCTTCGTGGACCAAAGGGCGAAGACGTAGAGACCGACAGCGACGAGCAAGCCGGCCAGGAAGGAGTAGAAGAGATTGAAGGTGGCTCCGCCCATCAGGAGCGACAGGAAGAACAGGCGGCGATCGACGCCGCACACCGTCAGCGGTCGATGGAGCGCCTTGTGCACGGGACGCGCAACGGGCCGCGTTGTTGTCGAGAGCATGACTGTGATCCTCAGAACAACCAGGTCAGGAACTGGCCCGCAAAGAGAGCGAGCCCGCCCCCGAATACGATCCCGGAGATCTGCCTCTTGGCGCCTCCCTCACCGAACATAAACATCAGTCCACCTACGACGATGGCGACGAGCGCCAACGAACGGGCCAGCGGACCGGTGAACGTCGCCTCGAGGTTCAGGGCAGCACGTTCCCACGGACTCTGCTGCGCAAGCAGCACGGTCGGGAACGCGATCAGGGCGAGCGACACGGCCACTGGGACGATGCAGCACGTACGTCGGAACGAACTGACCATCTGACACCTCCCGAAGATCAGAACCGCAGTGCCTTTACCGCTCGTTGTTCGCGAGCGGTGCGCCAACACGCGATGTTCCGAGTGACTCGCCTTGGACTGCCGCGATTCGCAGGCGGCGAACCCAAAGGCCCCACAGACTCGACGATCCACGTGCCGGCGCATGACATGACGACAACGCGCACGACTCAATCTGTCGGTCCGTGCGCCGCGTTCGCGACAGCACCTCGAGCGTGTCGACGGAGAGGTGGGTGTCGGATGTGTCCTGCGATTGCGTTCGTTGCATAGTGAAGGACCGTTGCTAAGGATGCGTCGGCGCGTAGTGCAAGTTGCGTGACGCGAAGGCGTGCACAAATGTCACGCATTGGCGCGCGCAATGTGGGACAGGCATGGCCCGCGACGGTCTTTACTGAAGCGTCCTGAACAAAATGACGGCCGTCAGGCTCGCGGAAACGCTCTCTCACTCATTTCGAGAGAGCTCACTCGTTTTAAGAGACAGACTCCGCGCGGACGCGGGTAGAGAAAGTACGAATTCACGCTGAAGCGCCGTGGCATAGGCCGTGCTCATGTGGGGAGGGCGGTTGCGTGCCGTGTTGTCGAAGGTCACGGAGGGGAAGATGAGGGAACTACCTACTAAGACGAGCGGTGTCGTCAGTGTGCGGCCACGGGACGGTCGTCAGCCCTTGGGGGTTGACGTGACTCGGAGTGGTGGGAGCGCGATCATTCCGGAGCGCGGAGTGGGTACCATACGCGTATTGTCGAAGCTTCTCCGGTTCCCGGCAGTGCGCGAGCGTACGGGGCTCTCACGGTCGACCATCTGGCGTTTGGAGCGGCGAGGTGAGTTCCCGAAGCACCATCGCATCTCGCCGAATGTGGTTGCGTGGGTTGAACAAGATGTCGCGGAATGGATTGAAGGCAGGACGAAAGATTCGGCGGTGCAATCCGCCTGAACGCGAGTCTGGCTGCAAGTTGGCAAGGTGGTTGACGCCGCGCACCCGGCCAAATGGGTCGATCGGCCGCTGCCGGGTGCCCACATATTTTGTCAGCACGACGTCCGCACGTTCTGCCAGGGCCGGGTCGCCGAGCCGGAATACCGCACCAACTTCGAGCAGCGGTGGCGAAACGGGACGCTTCCGCCCGCGCTCGAACAGATGGTATGGGGCTACGCGATTGGCAAGCCGCAGCAGTCCTTCCGGTGATGAGCGCGGCGTGACACTGGCGCAGGGTATCGCGGGTCGACTCCCCCCGATGACGAGGACTCCGAGAGTGACCAACCATACAGTGGCCCTCCCTCGAACGGGAGCCGATAGGGCGCCCAGGTGTCGCGCGAGCGACGTACCCAAACCCGCCTGTCCCTGGTGCGGCGCCTCGACGTCCGCCGTCTACCTATCCCGTGCGGACCTCGCGAAGAACGTGTACCGGGGACGACGGCGATGCGACGAGTACAGGCGCCAGTGGCCGACGGTCGAAGACCTTGATCGCGATCGTTTCGCGCGGGAGCTTCGAGCGCTTGGTTTGACGCTTGATGATCTGGGATCGTCATCTACTGCGGGCGCGCACGGTGGTCGCGCGCCACATGGGTGAACACTGCCAAGGTGGATCGACAGCAGAATGCATTGAGTATCTGGCCGCCCTCGGAATCTAGACTCCGCACGGCGCTGGCGTTTGTCTGGAGCATCGACAGATTAGCTCACGACCGGCCGGTCGCAATGCGACCTGCCAGCGGCTACAGAGCGCACCGGCTGCTTAGAGTCGCGATCTGGGATGGGTGAAACCCCTCGCCTTCAGGCGACGCCTTCAGGAGGCTTGCGATACGATGCGCGCCGATGCCCGCGTATCGTCAAGCCGCCCATACTGTGTATAGCTTGCACTATCACTTCGTGTTCATCACGAAGTATCGCAAGCCGGTACTGACGGGGGACATCGGCACGGAGGTGAGGGATCTCATACGTGAGATTTGTCGGGCGCTCGACATCGAGATTCTGCAGGGCCATGTGCGCCCGGAGCACGTGCATCTGCTGCTAAGCGTGCCCCCGCACCTGGCGCCGAGCCGGGTCATGCAGGCGATCAAGGGCAAGACGTCGCATCATCTCCTGCAGGACCATCGGCGGCTGCGGGCGGCGTTCTGGGGTCGGCACCTGTGGGCGCGGGGCTACTTTGTCGCGAGTAGCGGAAACGTGACCGACGACGTGATCGCGCAGTACATCAAGCTGCAAGGTGCCGAGCCCGAGGACGACGACCGCTTTCGCGTTAGCGAGACGTGAGCCTGCATGGCGCGGCGATGGCGAGCCCTTTAGTCGACTTTAGTCGACCCAGAATCCCTCGCCTTCAGGCGAGGGTCGTTCAAAACCGGATGCTGATGCCATCAATTTGTACCGGTTCAGTGACGGAATGGGGCAACGGGTAGGAACGCTGCCCTTCCGTGTGTCACGAATAGCTGAACTCGGC
>Ga0070689_100003839_pt1 | contig 10069 bp, 9 predicted proteins | sample KBSS23HmetaG_FD_64669 | JGI IMG/M metagenome (GOLD analysis project Ga0070689, IMG submission 64669) | Switchgrass rhizosphere microbial communities from Kellogg Biological Station, Michigan, USA - KBS S2-3H metaG | ecosystem: Host-associated > Plants > Roots > Rhizosphere ... | reverse complement strand
ATACAGCACGGCGAGCCGGCGCTCGAGACCCTCCGTGGCTTCGTTGCGCAGGTGCAGGTCGAGGGTGACACCTTCGGGTGTCGGAAAATCGGGCAGGAAGTTCTTGCCGAGCGGAAGCGCGAGGTTGCAGCGCTGCGCGATGGCCACCGAGTTCGCGAGCGCCTCCGGGAGATCGGCGAACGCCGCGGCCATTTCCGCCTGCGTCTTGAAATACTGTTCGGGCGTGAAAGGGCGGGGCCGGCGCGGGTCGGCGAGGACATGTCCGCCGGCAATGCAGACGCGCGCCTCGTGCGCGCGAAAATCGTCGCGCCGCAGGAACTGCACCGGATGCGTGGCGACGATCGGCAGCGCGAGCTCCGCCGCGAGTCGCACGGTTGCGGCCACCAGCGTGTCGTCGTCGGCCCGCCCCGCGCGTTGCACTTCGAGATAGTAGCGTCCTGGAAAGAGGCTCGCCCACGCGCGCGCAGCCTTCGCCGCGCCGCCGGCGTTGCCTTGCAGGAGCGAGCTGCCGACCTCGCCGTCGCGCGCGCCCGAAAGCGCGATCAGCCCGTCGGTGCCTTCCTGGAGCCAGTCGCGCTTCAATTCCGCGCGGCCGCGATGCTGGTTGGTCCGGTAGGCGCGCGTCAGCCATTCGGCGAGCCGCAGGTATCCGGCACGCGACTGCGCGAGCAGCAGCGCGCGGAACGGCTGATCGCGCTCGGCCTCGTGCGTCAGCCAGACGTCGCACCCGATGATGGGCTTGATGCCGGCGCTGCGCGCCGCACGGTAGAACTTGACGAGACCGAATGCGTTGGCGAGGTCGGTGACCGCAAGCGCGGGCATTTCGTCGGCGCGTGCGGCGGCGATGCCGTCGTCGACGCGCACGGTGCCGTCGACGATCGAGAATTCGCTGTGCAGGCGCAGGTGAACGAAGCGGGGCGCGGCCATGAACGCAATCGGAAGGGTGCTAGAATTTTACTCCGATCATCAAGAGGCGATGGTTTCTTCGATGCGTCCATTCCCCGTCGCTCCCCGCCGTGGCACGCTCTTCTCAGCAACGCTGGTCGTGATCGCCTTCGCGCTCGGCGGTTGCGCGACGACCGGTCCCGGAGGGGCGCAGGAGCCACCCGCTGTGCGCCCGACGGCGCCGCCATTGCCTGCGACCGCAGAGCCGCCCGCTCCCGCCGTGAATCTCTCTGGATTCCCTCTGCCTTATCGTCAGGGTTATGCCGATGGCTGCGCGAGCGCGACGGGACCGGAGCGCAAGGACGCAGTGCGTTACGGCGCCGACGGCAACTACCGTACCGGCTGGATCGACGGCCTCGCGTTGTGCCGCAAGAAGTGACGCGCGTCGCGCCGCGGGCCGGCTTCCGGCCGGCGCAGTCGCGGTGGCGCGAGTGAAACCGTACCGATCGCAGCGCGTGGCGTTGCGCGGCCTCGATTCCCATGTGCTGACATGGGGCGAGCCCGCGGCGCCGAAGCTCTTTCTGCTGCACGGCTGGATGGACGTCGCGGCGTCGTTCCAGTTTCTCGTCGACGCGCTCGCGCGCGAGCGCTACGTCATCGCGCCGGACCTGCGCGGCTACGGCAAGAGCGCGTGGCAGCCGCAAGGCTACTGGTACGCCGACTACATCGCGGACCTGGAAGCGCTGCTGCAGGCGTTCGCGCCCGGCGAGAGCGTCGATCTCGCCGGGCACAGCTTGGGCGGCAACGTCGTGTTGCACTATGCCGGCATACGCCCGGCGCGCGTGCGCCGTGTGATATCGCTCGACGCTTTCGGCGTGCGCGCCGAAGAGCCTTCCGCGGCGCCGGAGAAATACGCGAAGTGGCTCGATGCGCTCAGCGATCCGAAGGATTTCGCGGACTATGCGAGCTTCGACGCGGTCGCCGAGCGGCTGCGGAAGAACAGCCGGCGCTTGACGAAGGACCAGGCGGATTTTCTCGCGCAGCACTGGGCCGAAGCGCTGCCGGACGGTCGCATCCGCCTTTCCTCCGACCCGCGCCACAAGCTGCCGTTTCCGACGATCTACCGGATCGAGGAAACGTATGCGGTGTGGCGCAACATCACCGCGCCGACGCTCTGGGTCGCCGCCGCGGACTCGAACATCCCGAAGTGGCTGAACGACCATCCTGAAGGCGAAGGCGCTACCGACACGTTTGCCGCCGTCAAGCGCCGCTTCGCCCACATCCCGAATGGCCGGATGGTGACGATCCCGGAAGCGGGTCACATGCTGCATCACGATCAGCCGGCGGCGGTGGCTGCCGCGATGGAAGCATTCTTGGACGTATGACATGGCCCCGCCTTTCCGTGCAATCGCAGCGCGGCGCCTATGTCGCGCTCGCGACACTCACCATCTTCTGGGGCACCAACTGGATCGCGCTCAAGTGGGCGGTCGAGAGCGCGCATCCGGTTGTCTTCAACATCGCGCGCACGTGGACCGCCGTCGCAGCGCTCTTCGCCGTCCTGGTGTTGCGGCGGCGCGCGCGGTTGCCGGAATCGTGGTTGGCCGTCGCCGTTACCGGCTTCTTCCAGACGACGGTCAACATGGGATCCACGACGATGGCGGTGGCGGACGGCGGCGCAGGCAGGGCGGCGGTGCTCGTGTTCACCATGCCGTTCTGGACGGTGCTCCTCGCGTGGCCGGTGCTGGGCGAGCGCGTGCGCGGCGTGCAATGGCTCGCGATCGCGTTGGCGCTCGCGGGGCTCACGATGGTCGTCGAGCCGTGGCACTGGCAGGGCAATCTGAAGTCGAAGGGCTGGGCCATCCTCTCGGGCTTCGGCTGGGCATCCGGCACGATCGCGATGAAGCATTTCCAGCGCGCGCGGAGCTTCGACATGCTCAACTTCATCGCGTGGCAGATGCTGCTCGGGGTCCTGCCGCTCACGCTCTTGCCGCTCGTGCTGCCGCTGCCGGCAACGAAGTGGAGCGCGACCTACGTCGGCCTGCTCTTGTGGACGGGCGCCCTCGCGTCCGGCTTCGGGTTCGTGCTGTGGATCGGCGTGCTGCGCTTTCTTTCGGCGGGAACCGCGTCGCTCAACATGCTGGCCATTCCGGTGATCGCGCTCCTGTCGTCGATGGCGGTATTCGACGAGCGGCTCTCCGCGAGCGAATGGATCGGCATCGGCTGCATCGGCGGCGGCCTTTTCGTGATGTCGTTTCGCGCCTGGCTCGCGACGCGCCGCGGCGAGCGGGCGCCGCCGGAGCCTATTCCCCTCGAGGGTGGGTAACCATGAGCGCCGCCGGGCCGTCCCAAGGCGCGAATAGCTCCCCCTCGGGGGGCAGCGTAGCGGCCGAGTTTGTCTACGCGGCCGCAAGCGCGGGGGCTCTTCAATGACCTCACCCGCGCCGCCGGACATCGCCAAGCTCCGCATCGACCGCGGGGCGACGCCGATCCGGTCGTCGCGCCGCCGAAAATGGCTGTGGCTCGGCGGCATCGCCGTCGCCGGCCTTGCGGGCGCCGGCTGGTACGCGTCTCGGCCGCACGCGATCGACGTGACGACGACGGCGATCGTGACGTCGTATCCGTCGCAGCAGTTCGTCGTGCTGAATGCCACCGGCTACGTCGTTGCGCAACGGAAAGCGGCGATCGCGTCGAAGGCGACGGGGCGCCTCGAGTGGCTGGGCGTCGCCGAAGGCTCGACCGTCAAGGAGGGCGAAGTGATCGCTCGTCTCGACAATCGCGACGTGGTTGCTCAGGCGCAAAGCGCGGAGGCGGCGGTGCGCGCGGCGCGCGCCGCGCTCGAGGGGGCGAAGGCCGAGGAGCGTGACGCCACGACGCAACTCAAACGCAACGAGGAGCTCGTCGCCAAGGGGTTCGTGTCGCAGGCTTCGCTCGATGCCGTGAAGATGCGGGCCGATCGCGCGATTGCCGGCGTCGCGAATGCGCAGGCATCGATCGCGGTGGCGCAGGCCAACGCGCGCAACGCGCAGGTGGCCGTCGACTACACGCAGATCCGCGCACCGTTCGACGGCGTGATCGTGTCGAAAGCGGCCAACGTCGGGGACATGGTGACGCCGTTTTCGTCCGCGACCGATTCCAAGGGCGCGGTCGTCAGCATGGTCGACATGAGCACGCTCGAGGTCGAAGCCGATGTTTCCGAATCGAGCCTCGCCAAGATCAAAGTCGGGCAGCCCTGCGAGATCACGCTCGACGCACTGCCCGACGTGCGCTTTCGCGGCCGCGTCAGCCGCATGGTGCCGACCGTCGACCGCGCGAAGGCCACGGTCGTGACCAAGGTGCGCTTCGACGCGATCGATCCCCGGATTCTTCCCGACATGAGCGCGAAAGTGTCGTTTCTCGCGCAGGAAGTGACGGCCGAGCAGCAGAAGCCGCTCCTGGCCGTGAATCCCGATGCGCTGGCGACCCGCGAAGGCGCCACGGTGCTCTTCGTCGTGCGCGACGGCAAGCTCGCGCAAGTGCCGGTCGTGCGCGGAGCCGCGCTTGGCGATCTCGTCGCGATCACTGGCGCCGTGCAGACGGGGGAGAAGGCCGTGCTGAAACCGTCCGCCGAATTGAAGCCGGGAACCCCCGTCAAGCTCGCGCCGAAGTAGCGCGGGCCGCGACCTCACGCGCGACGCCGATGGACGATCCCGATGCCGCACTTACCGCCGAACCCGCGGCGCCTACGGCCGAGCCGCTGGTCGCGATCCGCGAGCTCACGAAGTTCTATGTGCGCGGCGACCAGGTCATTCCGGTGCTCGTGGGGATCAACCTCGACATCCACGCGGGCGACTACGTGGCGCTGATGGGACCGTCCGGGTCGGGCAAATCGACACTGCTCAATCTCATCGCCGGCATCGACAAGCCGACATCGGGCCGGATTCACGTCGCGGGCGTCGACATCGCGCAGCTCTCGGAGGCTGACCTCGCCGCGTGGCGCGCGGCGAGCGTCGGCTTCATCTTCCAGTTCTACAACCTGATGCCCGTGCTGTCGGCATTCGACAACGTCGAGCTGCCGCTTCTGCTCACGTCGCTGTCGCGGAGGGATCGCCGCGAGCGCGTCGAGACCGCGCTTTCGCTCGTGGGCCTCGCCGACCGGATGGAGCACTACCCGAACGAGCTCTCCGGCGGCCAGCAGCAGCGCGTGGCGATCGCCCGGGCGCTGATCGGCGATCCGGCGCTCATCGTCGCCGACGAGCCCACCGGCGATCTCGATCGCGTGACGGCGGAGGAAATCCTGCTCCTCCTCCAGCGTCTCAACCGCGAAGTCGGCAAGACCATCGTCATGGTGACCCACGATCCGAAAGCGGCCGAGAAGGCGCACCGCGTGATCCACCTCGAGAAGGGCGTGCTCGTGCTCTGAACCCGCGCGCCCACGATGGCGCGCGAAGCGGCGCGAGCGCCTACGACTTCTTCGGGGTTCGGGTGTTCGGTGGCTCGAGCTCGAAACGGATAGGCTGCTGCGTCGGGCGCGAAACCGAAGGCTCGGGCGGCATCGGTTTTCGCGGGCGTGCCGGCGCAGCGGCGGCCGAGCGATGCGCCTGGGGCTTCGGATCGAACTTGCCGGCGGCGGCAAGATCCCCGTCGATGTCGACGTCGGCCGGCACGTCCAGGACCTGCAGCAACAGGAGGATGTCCGCGTAGGTCGACAGCGGGAAGCCGGTGCGCCGTCCCTCGCGATTGTCGTGCAGCAGCCGCTCGAGGTAGGCGCGGCATCCGGGCTTTCGCCACAGCTCCACCACCTGCTGCTCGATGTGAGGAAAGCCTTCGAGGCCGCCGCTCTCGGACCGGTGGGTTGCGAACGCTTCCCACAAGGGCGCCTGCACATTGAACTGCGCGTGGAAATCGTCGGCGAGCTTGCGAAATTCCGGACGCTTGCCCGAAGCGTGATAGAGGTCGAGCAGCATGAGCCACGCGGCGGGCGTCGCTCGCGGCAGGCGACGGATGTGATCGTGCAATACCTCGATCGCGCGATCGTTGTGGCCGAGGGCCATGAAGACCCGCGCCTCTTCGGTGACGTGCGAGAGCTCCGAGACCGCGAGCGCATCGGCGGCGTCGCGAGTCGACGTCATGTCGATGTCGGTGGCGCCGGCCGGCGCGATCGTCTCCGGATGGGCCAACGTGATTCCGGCCGACGGGTTGCGCAGCACCGACGTTGGCGATTCCGTCCGCGGTCCGACGCGGATCGGCGCCGCTTCCGCGGTCCGCCATTGCTCGTCCTGCGCAGCGTCGCGCTTGCGCTTCCAGAGGAGGCCGGCGGTGGTCAACAGCAGGAGGCCGAGAATCACCGCGAGGAGCGGAGCGTTGTCATCCCACCAGGAATTGACGGGTGCGATTTGCGGCGGCTTCGCGGCCGCGGGCGATTCCGCTTTCGCGACCGCGGCTTCCGCTTTCGTGGCGTCCGGAGGCGTTGCCACTGCCGCCGCCGGTGTTGCCGGCACGTCGGTTGTCGAAGTCCCCGATTTGCCCGCATCAGGGGCCGCTTTTTCCGCCGCCTCCTGCGCACGCAATTCCTGCTGCATGCGCTCGACCATCGCCGTGAGCTCCACGATCCGCTGGCGCAGCACCTGCGTCTCGGCTTCGATCGCGTTCGCTCGTTCCTGCCGGGCCCGTTCCCTGTCCGCTTCCGTGGCCGCCGAACCGGTGAGCGGTGCGCCGCTCGACACGGAAAATCTCGGCCGCTCTGAAGCGGCTGCGGGCGGGCGGCTTGGCGGGGCCTTCGCGACGGCGCGACCTTTGGGCGGCGCGGCCTTGCGCGCGGCTTCCGTGCCGGAAGCGGGCGCGGTCGTTGCCGTTGTCGACCGCGTCGCGGCACTTGCCGGCGCTCGTGCCTGCGGCCTCGCGGCGCGCCGCGCCTCGCGCGCGGGAGGCGTCGGTTGCGCGGCCACGACAGGTGGGGGCGGGGCGGATTCGGCGGCGACCACCGGAGCCTCGATCGTCGGCGGATCCAGGAACAGCATGTATTCCCGGCGCACCGCCGATTCGCAACCGGCCTGCAGCGTGATGCGCACGATCGGGTCGTTCACGGGTCGGCCATTGGTGACGACGAGCCTCGTTCCCGCAGGCGTGCGCTCGACGTTGACACGCCCGAACAGGAGTTGCGGCACGCCGTCGCCTTCGCGCTCGGCGCCGATGAGCTTGAAGCATTCCGCCGGCACGTCTTCGTCGGGACCGACCGTCACCGGCACCACGACTCGCAGCGACTGGCCGAGAGAAGACTGCTGCGTAATCTCCCCCAGGCCCACCCCCGCGGCCGTGAGCGGCAGCGTCGCGGCGAGGAGGCCCGCCATTGCGATCCCTCGACGTCCGGAACGACGCCGCCGCGCTGCGGACGCAACGGACGAGCAAGGCGGTGACGGGATCATCGGGCTGGTTCGGGTGCCGGCGTTATGGCGATGGAGCGGGCCGTGCGCCGTGCGGATCGTTGTCAACCCGTAGTTTAGACTATCGGGCCCCTGCGGATCGCACGCGCCGCCGGCCCTCCGGCTCGAACAATGCTCCTCCCCCGTCTCATCGCCAGGAACGCGTTCCGGCACAAGCTGCGAACCGCGCTGACGGTGGTCGGCATCGTCGTCGCGATCACGGCATTCGGGCTCTTGCGCACGATCGTCGACGCCTGGTACGCGGGGGCCAATGCAAGCTCGAGCGCGCGGCTCGTCACCCGCAGCGCGGTTTCGCTCGTGTTCTCGCTGCCGCTCACCTACGCGCAGAAGATCCGGCAAGTGCCCGGCGTGCGCTCGGTGTCGTGGGCGAACTGGTTCGGCGGCGTCTACGTCTCCGAGCGGAACTTCTTCCCGCAGTTCGCGATCGATGCGCCGACGTATCTCGACATGTATCCCGAGTTCATCCTCTCGCCTGCGGAGCGCAAGGCGTTCATGACGGATCGCAAGGGGGCGGTCGTCGGCCGCAAGCTCGCGGAGCAGTACGGGTGGTCGGTCGGCGACGTGATCCCGCTCCGCGGAACGATCTACCCGGGCAGCTGGAGCTTCACGCTGCGCGGGATCTACGACGCGGAGCAAGGCGTCGACCAGTCGACGTTCTTCTTTCACTGGGACTATCTCAACGAAGCGATCAAGCGCATCTATCCGCGCCGCGCGGACCAGACGGGCGTGTTCATCGTGCAGCTGCGCGAGCCCGGCGAGGCGGCGGAGGTTTCGGCAGCGATCGACGCGACGTTCAAGAACTCGCTCGCCGAGACACGTACGGAAACGGAGAAAGCGTTTCAATTGTCGTTCGTGGCCATGACCGAGGCGATCCTTCTCGCCATCCAGGCCGTGTCGTTCGTCGTGATCGTCATCATCATGGCGGTAATGGCGAACACGATGGCGATGACGGCACGGGAGCGCGGCTCGGAGTACGCGACGCTCAAGGCGCTGGGATTCTCCGGCGGCTTCGTCGCACGCCTCATCATGGCCGAATCGATCGGCATCGCGCTCTTCGGCGGCGCCGTGGCGATTGCGCTCACGCTCCCGCTCGCCCGCGCGTTCGCCGAGCGGATGGGCACGCTCTTCCCGATCTTCTTCGTGAGCGAGGAGACGATGCTCTTCCAGGCGTGCGCCGCGCTTTGCGTCGGCGTCGTCGCCGCTCTCTTTCCGGCGTGGCGGACGGCATCGGTGCGCATCGTCGACGGCCTGCGGGCGGTGGCATGAGCCCTAAGGGCCGCCCCGAGGGCGAATACCGGAGTGCGAAGCACGAAGGCTCTCCTTCGGGCGCGAACCGCGACGGCACTCGATGACGCTGCCGTTCGGTTACATCGCGCGCAACCTCGCGGCGCGCCGGCTCACGACGACGCTCACCGCCGGCGGGATGGCGCTCGTCGTCTACGTGTTCGCGACAGTGCTGATGCTCGCGGCGGGACTCGAGCAGACGCTCGTCTCGACCGGGCAGGACGACAACGTGATCGTCATCCGCCGCGCGGCGCAGACCGAAGTGCAGAGCGGCGTCGACCGCGCGCAGGCAGGCGTCGTCGAAAGCCTCGGCGACATCGCGGTCGGGCGCGATGGCCGGAAGCTCGTCTCGAAGGAGGTGGTCGTCCTCATCAACCTGCCGAAGCGGGACTCGAACAAGCCGTCGAACGTCGTCATTCGCGGCGTCACTCCCGTCGGCGTCGACCTCCGGCCGCAGGCGAAGCTCGTCGAAGGCCGGATGTTCCGGCCAGGGACAGCCGAAGTGATTGCCGGACGGTCGATCGCCGGACGCTTCCAGGGCGCGGGCCTCGGCGAGACGCTGCGCTTCGCCTCCTCTGACTGGACGGTCGTCGGTATCTTCGATGCGGGCCGCACCGGCTTCGACTCGGAGATCTGGGGCGACTCGGAGCAGATGATGCAGGCGTTTCGCCGCCTCTCGTTCTCGGCGCTCGTCTTCCGCCTCGCCGACACGAGCCGCTTCGATGCAGTGAAGACGGAGATCGAATCCGATCCGCGTCTCACCCTGGAAGCCAAGCGAGAGACCCGCTTCTACGCCGACCAGTCCGAGTTGCTCTCGAAGTTCATCAGCTACCTCGGCACGACGATCTCGGTCATCTTTTCGATCGGCGCGGTGATCGGCGCGATGATCACCATGTACGCGAGCGTCGCCTCGCGCACCGCCGAGATCGGCACGTTGCGGGCGCTGGGCTTCTCGCGCACGGCGATCCTGGTCGCGTTTTTGGTCGAGGCGCTGCTGCTGGGAGCGATCGGTGGAGTCGTCGGCCTGGTCGCAGCGTCGTTCATGCAGGCGATCGCGATCTCCACCATGAATTTCCAGACGTTCGCGGAGCTCGCCTTCACGTTCACGTTGACGCCGCGCATCATCGTCGTGTCGCTCTCGTTCGCGCTCGCCATGGGGTTCGTCGGGGGCTTCCTCCCGGCGGCGCGCGCAGCGCGGATGAACATCGTCGACGCGTTGCGCGCGGCCTGAACCGCAAATCGGCGCCGGATGAGCAATACCGCGCTCTTTCTCGTGCCTGCGCTGATCTGGGGCTCGACTTGGTATGCGATCACCTGGCAGCTGGGCGTCGTGGAGCCTGAAGTCTCGGTCACCTACCGGTTCGCGATCGCGTCACTCCTGCTCGCGGGCGGCTGCATCGCGACCCGCCGGTCGCTCGCGTTTCGCGCGCGGGACCACGCATTCCTCGCGGGCGTCGGTCTCCTGATGATCGCGATCAACT
>Ga0070689_100003837_pt1 | contig 10070 bp, 12 predicted proteins | sample KBSS23HmetaG_FD_64669 | JGI IMG/M metagenome (GOLD analysis project Ga0070689, IMG submission 64669) | Switchgrass rhizosphere microbial communities from Kellogg Biological Station, Michigan, USA - KBS S2-3H metaG | ecosystem: Host-associated > Plants > Roots > Rhizosphere ... | reverse complement strand
GCAGACAAAGACAATGCTGCCGAGCAACCCGATTCCGAAGACCAGGGCGAGGGGTTGCACCAACGGATCAAACGCCAAATTCAAGAGACTGCGTTGCGTCTTGATTACCTCGTGTATCCCGAAAGCGAAATTGAGGCTCTGGGAAAAAAGGGCAAAGTTGACGTGGCGCTTCAGCGAGGAAGACTTTGGATTGCGTGTGAGGTCGCCCACAAAAACCTGACGCACGATGAACTAGGGAACGTTCAACACCGGTTGGCGGCAGGGTTCAAGCACGTGGCCGTCATTTGTCCCACAACTGCGCACTTGAACGCTGTCCGCAAAGCGGTGGAAGAGTCCGTAAATGAAGAGGACCGCCGAAAGGTCGGCTTTTACAGCCTGACGCAATTTCTGAAACAGCTCGAAGAATGGGCAAATGCAGATCCGGAAGGGGCAAAGGCGGCCCAAGTAATCCCGCGGAAGCAGAAAATCAACTTGAGCGGCCAGGCGAGCGCTGACCAAACGGAAGACGATTTGAAAATGCTTCGGGAGAGAATGAAAAGGGCGGGCGGAGCCGGATCACAGGCGTAACCCCTCACACCATCGACCATCAAGCAGGCTTCTTGCCAGTAGAAAGCACCGAAATCGCCTTTTTCAAAGTGTCGAATTCGAAGTGCGTATACTTTGAATTCATTGCCGCGGTGGAATGCCCGGCCAGCGCCATCGTCAACTGCTGGGAAACTCCCAGGTTGGCCAACCGGGAAATGAACGTGTGGCGCAGAGAGTGAAATGTCCGCCGGCAAAAGTTTCGGACGCCCTTCCCTGGGCCGGACATGAGGTCCACACCGGCTTTAGTTGCAATGCGCTTGAAGCTTTCGCTCAAGCCGTGCTTTCCGCCCGGGCCTTTGGTCGCCAGCTTCGGGCTTATGAATCCGGCCGTGCCGAATTTTGCGAGGTAGGTGAGGTGCTTTAGAAGCACGGGCTCGATTGGAACGATCAATTTCTTGCCTGTTTTTTTCTGAGTGTAGACAATCGCTCCCTGCTCAGGATCGATGTTCTCCCATTTGAGAGCGACGCAATCGCTCAGTCGCATCCCCGCGTGGTAGCCCAGAAGGATTATGGTCTGCCACTCTACGTCCGGTGCCTTGTCCAACAGCTTCTGGATATCCTCCTCCGAAAACACCTCCCGTTCCGAGCACTCCATTTTGGGAAGTTGAACGAGCGGCACGGGGTTTTTCGGAATCAACTGATGGGTCTCCGCTCGCCGCAGCGCGGTGCTCAAGGTTTTCAAATCGACGATTGCGGTCTTCGGAGCGACCCCCTTCTTCAACCGCCACTCAAGGAACTCCTCGATGTGGCGGGCCGTCAGGGTTGATACCGGCTGCTTGGCGCGAAGCCCCAGTTTCTCGGCGAACAGGTCGATCGTGTTTTGGTATCGTTCGACTGTCGCGGGGCTCGTCCTCCGCCTGACCAAGACCATCCATTCCTTGAAGTATGCCTCCACCGTCGGGATCTCAATCTTGTCGCCGATTACTTTCTCGGAAACCTCGCTCAGAACCTTTTTGACCTGAGCGGTGGTCAGTGTTCCGGCCTGAGCCATCCTTTCGACCCGTTCAAACTCCAGTGCGATCTGCAGGGCGTCGGCCTTGTCCGTCGTCTTGGTCGAACGCTTGAGCTGCCGGCTGTGCCGGTCGGTGTAGCACGCGATCCAAAACTGGGACTTCTCTCGCTTGCAGACGCTGGCCATAAACCTGAATCGATAAGGTGAGAATAAAGGTGAGAATAAAGACTTCAAGAACAATTCTCAAAATCCTTCGCTTTTCGAAGGATTTTATTCCATTAGAATGGGTGAAGCGAGACGAGGGTTCGATTCCCTTCACCCGCTCCAGTCTCGTTCGGGCCGCTTTTCCCAGCCTATCCACCAGTGCCTCAGGCACTTGGTCGTTCCCCTGCCCCGTCGTTGCAGACCGTGTGGTTGTATACATGGTTCACGTCGGCAGCGACCTCGCGAATTCCGCATGCTTCACAAAACCGAAGGCGAGGGTCGAGGGACAGACGGTTCTCATCGTTGGCTACCGCACGCTGCGAGAGCAGAGCCGAGAGTTTGTGGTTCGCCTTCCGGCAACTGCGAGTTTACAGTCTGTCTCGGTCGTTTGGGTTGATCCAGACGGGAGCCGTATTGCAATTCCGATTACGAAGTGAGTATGAGCATCGGTCGGCCCACCCCTATTAAGCCGCAGCGATTGGCATCGCGCTCCGGTTGCAATCGACGCGCCTCGTGGGCTGGGTCGATGAGCTGCGGTCGTTAGCCGACTTCACGCCTATGAAAACAGTCTCACTCTTTTTACTTGCGACCGTCTTGTGTGTCGGTTGCGGCCCAAGCACAAATTCATCGGCTTACGATGCCGAGTGGGAGGCGCAGCAGAAGCGCACACGTGCACAGATGGATGAGTACGACCGACAGACCAAGCGCGTGGATGAGCTGCAGGCGAGGATGGATGAGCAGAATCGTCGCTACGAAAAGCTTTTGGAGAAGTGGGAGGAGCAGGCACGCAGATACGACGCCATCTTGGAAACGATGGAGAAGCAGCAAGGATTGAAGAAGTAAGCACGATGTCGCCTAACCATGCGCCCGCAAACCCAGCCATCGCGCTCCGGTTGCAATCTACGCGTCCTGTGGCCGGGTCGTTGGGTCGTTATCTATGCGTAGCTTGCTCAAACTGCTTCTGAAAACCCACGACATCCGGGATGCAGTTGTACACTGGCGTCTCACCGTCCCAATGGGAATCGGCGCGACCATGGCTTGTGCTGTATGGCTGCTAATCCCGAACCAAATGCTTGGTACGGTTGTCTGGATTTTGATTGCCGGGTGCGCAACAGGACTCGGCCTCATTTGGGACAAATCTTGCCGATGAAAAGCCAATGCACTAACGAGGCGCTCGACAGAATGACGAGGAGCGTGATCAGCCGCGTGTTCCAATGCGGGCGTCCCTGGCGCACGACCGCCACATACCTATGACAACTGACAGCGACATGTTGAAAGCAAATCTCCGACGTTGGACCTTGATTCTAGGCGTTCTCCAAATCACAGTCGGCTGTGTGGTCGGATCTATCCCGCCTTCAAGCGCGGCGTCAGTGGCGCGGGGTCGATGATACGGAGCGTTGGGCATCATCGAGAGGTCACTTGAAAACGATCAGCACACTTTTCATTGCGCCTTTGGTGATGGGAGTGGCCATCGCTGTTTTGGCTCTGACCAGCATCGGTCACGAGGATTACGGCGTTCTACAGTGGAGTCTCGCGATTTTGGCAGCTTTGTTGGCAGGACTTATTGTTGGCGCGATCCTGAATTTCGCTATATTTGCTCCCGTTTATTGGTTATTGGGCAGACTGCACTCGAAGAAAACTCAGACAGAGACAAAACTTAGTGACGATACCTAAAATGGCCAAAAGATTCATTTCCTGCTTCCTCCTAGCGTGCCTGGTGCTGCTTACCGGTTGTTTGGAATTTGAGCAGCAGACGCTCACCTACCGTTATGACGCGAAAACGGACATGCTCAGGATTTTCCAAGTCTACAAAGGCATTTTTGGTGCGGACGGCAACGATGGACTTTCAAAGGACGAGCTGGAACAAGTTGACTCAGTGTTGACCGGGCAACGGACTTTCTTCTTCTCGAACTGGATTTGGGAGTTTAATCGGAATGCACTGCGCGAGACCATGGACGAGCTGAAAAAACCGAGCGCACAACAAGAATCGAAAATGGAACCGGCGGCGTTGGTCAGAGCCGAGACACTGCTGAACCTGGTCCTGGAAAACGTGAGCGTGGAAAACGGCCCATTCTACCTCGATCAGCAAGGCAAGTTGTGCGGTGTCCAGCGAGTCACGGTCAAGCAATGCAGCAAGATCATCGCGGCAGCCAACCCGGTAATCCGCGACTATCTCAAGGTTGAGGCGGCCAAGGACGATACTTCTGCCGAGAATCGCTCTCTGTATCTGAAGTCCGCTGAGCGCCAGCGCGAATACATCAAGATCGACGGTAACCAGTTTCGTCTGACTTTGCCTTTCCCGCGGCAGGATTATGAAAAGACCTTCGGACCCAATGCATCGGACACCAGAATGATCGAGCAGTTCAAGCGGTGCGGCGGTAAGATCAGCTTTGCAAAAGACGAGCTGTCCTTGATCGCGGGTGAGCCGACGAACACGACCGCAAGCGTCACGCTTCCAGTTTCCACGAAGCCTTACGTGCCGAACGCGCTTGAGACTGTGAAAAAGCGTGCAAGCATCGAGCTTCAATTCGACGCCGAGGCCGCTGCGAAAAGATTTGTTACCTTGGCCGACGAGAAGCAGCCGAAGCGCTGATTTCGCCGCTGGTGGTGTGCATGAAGAAGTTCTGCTCCCATCCAAAAGCGATCTGCCTGTTCCTTTTCGTAATGCCACCTGGCCGGGGGTGTCCAGTCGTCGGAAAGCGGGACCAGCACCGGCGCGCTCGTGGCAAATGCGCCGTGGTTCCAGGCGGCCACGCAGCCGCCACCGGCTGGGCTGCGAAGGAGGGGCGCGCCTCAATGGCCACGTCCCGGTTGGAATCGGTAGAAGATCCACTGATGCAAAAGGTGCGCTATTTGACGAGCTCGCTAAAGGAAAAGAGATGGAGAAGATTCTACGAAAATCGGTCATTTAGGAGAGAGCCGCCGGGAGCGATCAGACTGATGATGACCACTCCACATAACCTTGAGCCCCCATGACCGGATCGAGACAAGACTGGCACATCGCGCAGAGCAATCTGAGGCTAGCGCCGTATCTGGCGCTCATTGCAGCCGCCGCCGCACCTATTCTCGCTTTCTGGGTTCCATTTTTCCCCATGTTCCTCTCAGTCGCAGCGGCTTTGGCTGGGCTCACTTTCACCATTCAGTGGTTTGGTGTCCGCCGGAGAGCATCGCTCGGTTTTATCGGCACTCTGTTGACCATTGCGGCATACGCAGAAAGCCGCCGATTCCTGTTGCCGAAGGGGATAACCAACACAGAGCACGCGTTAGCCGGTGCTCAGTTCCTTGCGGTGTGGACGCTGCTGTTTGCCGTGCTGCACATCGTCTTTCGAGCGCGATTGAGGAGAGATTTGGATGACCGCGCCGACTAAACATGCGCTACACGCGCCCCGCGTCACTGTGAATGCGAACCGACCGCTGCTTCGAGACGTCATCGGATTCTTTGGTGGCGGTATCACCGCAGCTGTTGCAGCGGCGCTGATTTTCCTTCTGTTCTTTCCACTACCACGAGAGCCGAATCCGAGAGACCACATGCGAGCCGACGCAGCGGGACGTTTTTTCGAGCGCTCGGAGTCGGCACCGGCGGCTCATCCGCACGTTAGATGCACGCAGTATCTGGATGCAGGTTTAGTTGAGAGCGGAGTCACTCAATGAAAAAGTTCGTTTGTCTGACGACGCTTCTTCTGGCGGTTTACTTGCTATCATACGTGTTGCTGACGGGCGCTAATTACATTCACATCACAGGAGGTGTCGGCTTAGGGGGCAATGGTTATCAGATTGAGGGTTATTGGATCGACAGCACCGGCAAGCCGATGTTCTACACCGCTGGCAAAGCGGTTTTGTATCTGTTTCGGCCCTGCTGGGAGGTCGAATGCATGATAAAACGACAGCACAGAATCCAATCTTCGGCTAAGGCGCTGCACCGAATGACGGCCCCGCCACGCGGCTTGGCAATTCGGGAGTCACGGATAGGCCGCCTTCGGTGACCTGAATCTGTTGGATGTACGTACAGGTCTGGTGTCGGGCAAATCAAAGGTGGCGAAGTTTTCGTGGCAGAAGTAGCCGAATCAGTCGTGGGTTTCGCGGCCATTCTTCCGCGAGAGGACGGCGATTCTGAGCTGGACGCGCTTTTCTTCGAGCCGGAGGTGTGGAAGCCCGGCATTGGCCGTGCATTGGTTGAGCATTGCTGCGCCGCAGCAAAGGCTGCGGGAGCGAAATCGCTCCACGTCGTCGGCAATCCCCACGCCGAAGGCTTTTATCGTTCGTGCGGGTTCGCGATGCTTGGCACAAAGGCCACACGCTTCGGCGTTGGTTTGCTAATGAAAAGGAGCGTGTAGTGGTAGGTCCGAAATGCCTACGGTTGGGAAGTAATTCAAGGCGAGCGAACGCGATAAAAACGCAGCAGACTATCCGTGGTCGCATCCGTGAATTGAAAGCTGCCGGGCGAGGTTTCCACCGCGGCACCCGCGCTCGTCCACTCATCCACTGGCACAGCGGAGTTGGTTGCAGTCAAAACAGTGAAGCTGGCCCCGGGGGTGTTGGTAAAGGCAAATTGAAAGGTGCCATCAGGCAGCCTCGTCGTGCCGGAAATCACGATGGCCGTCACTGTAGGCGGCGTGTTGGTGGTCACGGTGACCGTCACAGCCAATGATGTTGTCGTGTTACCGAGATTATCGGAGGCGACTGCGGTGAGCGCGTGCGAGCCGACCGCCAAACTCACCGAGAGGTTGTATGGGCTGGAGGACACATTGCCCAGGGAGTTGGTTCCATCGAAGAATTGGATGTTGGTGACGCTGCCATCACTGTCCCTGGCTGTAGCTTGAATAGTAATCGTTGCCGGGGCGGTGAAGGAAGCTCCATTGGTTGGGCTGCTGATGGCGACGGTAGGTGGGGGGTTGGTGGTCGGCTGTAAAATGATTAGCGATATGCCTTGATTGCGAAGCGAAGCGACGAGCTCGGCCAAGTTGGTGGTGGCCAACTGTTGGGACAATGTGAGACTCCTGAGCGGATTGCCATCCAACAGGAGCGTGGTCAAATTCGTCATGTCCAGCGGCAACGTGAGCTCGGTCAGTTGATTGTCGCGAAGGTTTAGAGAAACCAGGGCGGTCAGGCCTGAAGGCAATTCGAGGCTACTCAACTGATTGTCACTAAGGTCGAGGAACGTTAGGTTCGTGAACTCGCTCGGAAGAGAAAAGTTGCTGAGTTGATTGGACTGCAGGTTAAGTGAAACCAAATTGCGCGCCGCTTCCAAACCTTGCAGGCTGCGTATATTCCGGCCGCGGGCGTCCAGGTCTGTCAAGCTCAGCAAGTCCTGGTCAGTCAGTGTGCCCGCGGGTTTTTGCAATGCTTGGCGGATGGCGGCATTCAGTCCTGGGTCGGGAATGGATACTTCCACCGCGATCGAAGGGGAAATACGGAAAATAGTTCCCCCACCGCCGGGGCCCCCATTGGCAGTGGTGCCGTAGAGATTGCCATCATTGCCCAAAGCCAGTGGCCCTGCGGGGTTCGAGCCATTGGTCCCCTGGAACTGTACGAGCGAAGTGAACAAGCCGTTTGGTGTTACGCGAAAGACTGTGCCCAGGCCGAGAGTGCCCGGATGGTTGTCGGTAAAGCCCCCGAAAAAAGTAGTCCCATAAAGATTGCCGTCATTTGCAAAAACCATTTTCGTGGAGGGCGCTTGCCCATCCGTGAAATGGAAATTGAACAAGGTAGTAAACACACCATTGGTGGTGACATTGAATATGGTGCCAAAAGAGTTCGTGCCCCCGAAAGCGGTCGTGCCGTAGAACGTTCCATCGTTAGCGAGTAATAATCCGTTAGGGTTAGGGCCATTGGTGTCGTTGAAAGTGAAAAGCGTCGTCAGAACTCCTTCGGGTGTGACCCTGAACACGGTTCCGGCACCGGTGCTGCCGCCGGCAACGGTTGTACCGTAAAGGTTCCCATCGTTGGCGAGGGTGAGGCCGTCCTCGGGATTTGCACCGTTGTCCGCGTTGAATGAAACGAGTGTCGTCAAAACATCATTGGTCGCTAGGCGAAAAACAGTGCCAAAACCGTCGGGACCCTGCTCGGGAACCGTTCCATAGAAATTGCCACTGCTGTCCATGACCAGTTGGCATTGGGGATTGCCCCCGTTGGTCCCGTCGAATGAGGCCAGCGTCGTCAGGGTTCCATTGGTCGAGAAGCGGAAGATTGTCCCAAAGAAACTGGAGCCGCCGAAAGTAGTCGTGCCATAAAAGTCCCCGTCCTTGCCCAGCGCCAGCCCTGCCCGCGGCGCTGAGCCATTGGTGCCGTTGAAGGCGAACAGTGATGTCAATACGCCGTCCGGGGTCATTCTGAATATTGTCCCATCATTGCTGCTGCCTCCGTTGCGCGTCGTACCGTAGAAATTCCCATCCGGGCCCAAAATAAGCCCGCCCTGCGGTTGAACCCCGTTCGGTAGAGATAACGACGCCAGAATCTGCGGCTCGACTGCCCAGCCGGAAAGTTGGAATAGCAACGATAAGAGAACAACCAACCCCGGCCTCGTGAAGCGAACATTTTGTGTTTTCATAGTACGCTCGTGATCTGGTTTCTGCTGCCCCGCTCTCTTTATATTTCGTTAATCAGAACCGACACGGCAATTACGAGACTATGAGGGGGGAGTCCTACTTTGGTTGCCGTAAAAATGGATCCGAGGCTGGGACTAAAGACCCATCATACCGACTTTGTTGTGCTTGGAAATGCGTGGCGAAACCGGTTTGAAAAACGAGACACGATCCTCTTACATCGAGCAGTGAGCGGGATGGACATCCAAAGGTTGAATCAGGCAGGTGGTCGATCGTTCCAACTAATGTCTACGTTTGGAGACAAATGCCTGCCTGGCAGCTGCCGCCAACGACGAGGTGGAAGGCTGCACAGTCGATGTGCAGGCCGAAGTGATAGCAAGCAGGAGTACTGTTTGACGGCACATCCGATACCGGACCACGGCTCCGGTGCGAGGGTGGTGAGCCTTGTGTTGGAGACGAAGGACTTGTCGTAACCGTTGGATGGCCAGTATTGTGTTTACGGGAACCGAATTATTTGTGGACGGCGGATCTGCGCAAGTGTAGAGGTGCTGCCTCGCGATAATTCGCACCGAGACTTATGTTCAAATTCAGCGGCAAGCGACCGGCAAACCTCGGCGCGAAGAACGGCAAGCTAGCTCCGGTGGTCAACAAGCCCAACAATGTCAGCAGCCAGGCCGACATTAATGACCGCGCGCATTACATTCCCCCGCTCAAGTTCACCGGCGATGTGACGGCTGGGTTCCAGAAACTGGTCAAGGTGGTGCAGGCGCAGCCGCGCGCCAGCGTGGTCACGCAGGACGGCCAATACCTGTACGCCGAGTTTAGCACGCCACTGATGGGCTTCGTGGACGATGTCGAGTTCCTGCTGGCCCCAGAGCAGAGGCTGATTCACATGCGCTCGGCGGCTCGGCTCGGCTATTCCGATTTGGGCGTGAACCGCAAACGCGCCGAATCAGTGCGCGCGCAGTTCGAGGGCAGATCATGAGCACGCAGGCGCTCAAAGTCGGTGTTCTTGAAAGAGGCGCTTTCGAATCGCCGAGATTTCGGCCAGGTCGCTGAGCTCGCTAGACCACCGCAGGGACCAATACTTATTATGTCCGACTGGTTCAGCACGTTGGCCGCAGGGAGCGAACTCCCGATGGACGCCACTTCAGAATTACAGGAACGAGGCTTCGTCGTCATTCCCGGCCCCACGCGGCCCGATCTATTGGCCAATGCATACACCTCCGCCGTGGCATCGGCGACCAGCGACGACATCAGGATCGGCAGCACTTCAACGAAGGTGAATGATTTCGTAAATCGTGGTGCCGAGTTCGACAACCTCTATGTATTTCCACCGTTGCTGGAAGCGTGCTACCGCGTCATCGGCCGACCGTTCAAGCTCAGCTCGCTGCACGCGCGGACGCTACGACCGGGCTCGCCCTCCCAAGAACTGCACGTTGACGTTCCGCGCGGGTCCGCTGACTGGCCGCTCCTCGGCTTCATCCTGATGGTCGATGAGTTTCGGCCCAACAACGGCGCGACCCGCTTCGTGCCGGGTTCGCACCGATGGTCAAGCACCCCGGAGGACACCATTTCAGATCTGCGAGCCGAACACGATGGGCAGATGTTGGCATGCAGCAATGCCGGCTCACTGCTAATCTTCAACGGGTCCGCTTGGCACGGCCACACCGCAAACACGTCGAGCGGGCCGCGCCGGTCGCTTCAAGGCGCGTTTATTCCGCGTGCCGGGCGTGCCGGCACCGACTTCGCGGCCCGCATGCAACCCGAGACACGCGCGCGACTCG
>Ga0070689_100003835_pt1 | contig 10072 bp, 10 predicted proteins | sample KBSS23HmetaG_FD_64669 | JGI IMG/M metagenome (GOLD analysis project Ga0070689, IMG submission 64669) | Switchgrass rhizosphere microbial communities from Kellogg Biological Station, Michigan, USA - KBS S2-3H metaG | ecosystem: Host-associated > Plants > Roots > Rhizosphere ... | reverse complement strand
TCGCCGGGCTGGAGGCCTGGCGTGAGGCGACCGAGGCATTCTCGGAACGCGCGTTCATGGCGGTGTACGGCTCGCCGACTCTGCAAGCCGCGATGGGCATCGACCCTGAGTCGAACGGCCCGTTGCGCAAAGCGGGGAAGAGCCCCCTGCACAAGCTGCTGCTCGAGACCCGCATTGCCGAACTGAAAGCCCGCATGACCGAGGGCGGGCTGCGCGAAGCTGTCGTGCGCAGCGCGATCCATGTCGCAATGTCGCACGCCTCATTCGACGAGCGCGGCTTCGAGCTTGTCCGGCGCATCCGCGCGATGTCTGACGGCACCGATCGGCTGCCGCTTCCGGCCTTCAAGGCTCTCATTCGCGAGCAATATTTCATGCTGGTGCTCGATGAAGAGGCGGCTCTTGCTGCCATCCCGGCGTTGCTCCCTCCGCGCGCAGAGGAGAGGCGAAAGGGAGCAGCCATTCTGCAGCAGCTCGCCGGTGCGCGCGGCGAGCTCACCGGCGAGCGGGCAAAGCGCCTGGACCGCGTGATCGCTTTTTTCAAGGCGAAAGAGAAAGAGCATGAACCTCAGGTCACGCGGATACCGGCGCGCAATGGATTCAAGGAGCACCGCGCCAAGGCTTCATAGACGCGCCTTCGCTTTTGGCTTGTTTGTGACGGAAGGATCATCATGGCTCTCGCTCAGATCAATCCCGCAACGCGCGGCCCGCACGCGAAATACGACCGCTTGATTGCTGCCGCGAAGGAAGTCGCGCCGGCAACCACGATCGCGGTTCATCCCTGCGACGAGACGTCGTTGCGCGGGTGCGTCGAGGCAGCGGAAGCCGGACTCATCAGACCGATCCTGGTCGGCCCAGCCCTCAAGATCGCGTCAGTCGCGCGCGAGCATAAGCTGGACATCACGCAATTCGATGTGGTCGACGCCGAGCACAGCGAAGCCGCGGCCGCGAAGGCGGTCGAGCTCATTCATCAGGGAAAGGGCGAACTGCTGATGAAAGGCAGCTTGCATACCGACGAGCTCATGCGCGCCGTCACATCCTCGACCAAGGGTCTGCGGACTGCGCGGCGGATCAGCCATGTGTTCATCATGGACGTCCCGACGCATCCGGACACGCTGTTCATCACGGATGCGGCGATCAACATTTTCCCCGACCTCGAGACCAAACGGGACATCGTCCAGAACGCCATCGACCTTTTTACCCAGATCGGGCTCGGCATTCCCCGGGTTGGTATTCTTTCGGCAGTCGAAACCGTGACGTCGAAAATCCCCTCGACGATCGAGGCCGCCGCGCTTTGCAAGATGGCCGAACGCGGTCAGATCACCGGCGCCGTGCTGGATGGGCCGCTCGCCTTCGACAACGCGATCGACCCGCACGCCGCGAAGATCAAGGGCATCAAATCCGCGGTGGCGGGGAGGGCGCAAATCCTTCTGGTGCCGGATCTGGAAGCGGGAAACATGCTCGCCAAGAATCTCTCCTTCATGGCGAAAGCGGACGCCGCCGGCATCGTCCTCGGCGCGCGGGTCCCCATCATCCTGACCTCACGCGCCGATTCCGTTCGCACCCGCATGGCCTCATGCGCCGTCGCAGTCCTCTACGCCAACGCCCGCCGCCAGTCGGCGAGCCTACCGGAGGCGTGAACGCATGGACGCAATCCTCGTCGTCAACGCCGGCTCATCGAGCGTCAAATTCCAGGTGTTCGCGCTGCGCGCCAGCGCGGCCATCGATCGTCTGATCAGAGGCGAACTGGACGGCATCGGCTCGCGGCCGCGGCTGCGCGCCTGGGACGCCGACAAGCGGCTTCTGATCGACCAGACATACACGCCGGAGAAAGTCCCCGATGTCGTCACCGCGATGCGCACCGCAGGAGCCTGGCTGAAGGACTCGACGAGCTTCGATCTCGTCGCCGTCGGTCACCGCGTCGTTCACGGCGGCCCCGAATATGACCGGCCGACCCTGGTGGATCGGAAGGTGCTGGCGAAGCTGAGGCGCTACGTTCCGCTCGCGCCCTTGCATCAACCGAACAATCTGGCGCCGATTGAAACGCTGTTGGAGCGCTACCCGCAACTGCCGCAGGTTGCGTGTTTCGACACGGCATTTCATCGCGGGCACAGCGCGGTGGCCGACCATTTCGCCATTCCGGAGCAATATTACGACGAGGGCGTGCGGCGGTATGGCTTCCACGGCCTGTCGTACGAATACATCGCCCACCGCCTGCGCGACGTCGCGCCGTCGATTGCGCGCAGCCGCGTGATCGTTGCTCACCTCGGCAGTGGCGCCTCGATGTGTGCCATGTCGGGCGGGCAGAGTGTGGAAAGCACGATGGGCTTCACGGCGCTCGATGGGTTGCCGATGGGAACGCGCCCGGGACAGCTCGATCCGGGGGTCGTGCTCTACCTGATGACCGAAAAAGGAATGAGTGCGCCCGCAGTCCAGGATTTTCTGTACAAAAAGTGCGGCTTGATCGGCATGTCGGGCGTGAGCAACGACGTGCGCGAACTTCTGGCGAGCAATGAGCCAGGCGCTGCATTGGCGCTGGATTACTTCGTGTACCGGATAAGCCTCTATGCCGGCATGCTCGCTGCCGCGCTCGGCGGCGTCGATGCGTTCGTCTTTACCGCCGGCATCGGCGAGAGATCGCCGGAGATGCGCGCGCGCATCGCGCGCAAGCTGGTCTGGCTCGGAGCCGAGTTGGACCGCGTCGCAAATACAGAGAACCGGTCACGGATTTCCACGGATGACAGTTGGGTGTCGATCCACGTCGTGCCGACGGACGAAGAATTGATGATCGCCACACACACGTTGGGCGTCCTGCAGAGTCATGCAACGCCCGCGCCCCAACTTGCGAGGGCCGGATGACGATACCGATTGCCAAAGCGGCGCTGCTCGAGGGCAAGCGCGGGCTCATTGTGGGCATCGCCAACGAGCAATCGATCGCCTGGGGATGCGCCAAGGCGTTCCGCGCGCTCGGGGCGGAGATCGCGGTCACCTACCTGAACGAGAAGGCGAAGAAATACGTCGAGCCGCTGGCGCGCGAACTGGAAGCCCCGATCTTCATGCCGCTGGATGTCGCGACGCCGGGCCAGACCGAGGCGGTGTTCGAACGCATCGAGCAGGAATGGGGAGAGCTCGATTTCCTCGTTCACTCGATCGCGTTTTCACCCAAAGGCACATTGCAGGGGCGGGTCATCGACGCGCCGCGCGACGGCTTTCTCACCACGATGGACGTCTCATGCTGGTCGTTCCTGCGGATGGCGCATCTTGCCGAGCCGCTGATGAAGAACGGCGGCTCGATCTTCACGATGAGCTATTACGGCAGCCAGATGGTGGTGAAAAACTACAACATCATGGGCGTTGCGAAAGCGGCGCTCGAATGCGCCGTCCGCTATGTGGCGGCGGAGCTCGGTCCGAAGGGAATCCGCGTTCACGCCATCTCGCCTGGCCCGCTTGCGACGCGTGCAGCGTCGGGGATTCCGGAGTTCGACGAATTGCTCGAAAAGGCACGGCGCCAGGCGCCGACCCGCAGCCTCGTCTCCGTGGACGACGTCGGCGTTGCGACGGCGTTCCTCGCGCATGACGCCGCGCGGCTGATCACGGGCGAAACCCTCTATGTCGACGGCGGCTATCACATCATGGACTAAACCAGAAAAGTCAGGGAGCGAAATCATGTCTAAAGCCAACGCGGGAAACGTGTTCGAGCCGGCCGTGTTCCAGGACGCGCTGGATCTCGGCCGCAAGCGCCTCGAGGCGATGGCCGAACTGCAGAGGGAAGTGTTTTCGCTCTGCGAGGAAACGAGCCGCCACTGGTTGGCGCGGCTGAAACAGGAAGCGGACCTCACGGCGCAACTCTCGCAGGAACTCGGTGCCTGCAAGTCGATGCCGGAAATGGCGGCGAAGTACCAGGACTGGTTCGGCCGCCATATGAAGCTGATGGCGGAGGATAGCGAAAGTCTGATGGCCGACAGCCAAAAGCTGATGACAGCATCGGCACGCATGATGTCCGGCAACGGAGCGAGCACGTAACCGCGTATCGCCGGGCTCTATCGACTGTTTTGCAAAACTCAAAAAAGTCAAAAGGGAGAGCGTCATGAAGGCAAACGACCGCGCGCAATCGGTTTCGGAGCTTGCGATGGACCGGGCGGCCTCGGATGAAACGATCAAGCTGATCCGCAAGCTGCGCTGGATCGGGAGGGAAGACGAGGCGCGCAACATGGAACGTGAATTGAGCGAGATGCCGCCAATGGGCCGCGGGTGCGTTCTCGCGGAGCCGATCAACACGGACTAGGCGAAGGAATTGTGAATGTCGTTGCGGGGCAAGGTCGCGGTCGTCACGGGTTCGACCAGCGGGATCGGGTTGGGCATCGCACGGGCTTTGGCGCGTGACGGCGCCGACATTCTGCTGAATGGATTCGGCGCGCCGGACGAGATCGAAGAGCTGCAAGGCTCGCTGTCCAGAAATCATAATGTCCGCGTAACGTACAGCGATGCCGACATGTCGAAACCATCGGCGATCGCGCAAATGATCGACCGGGCAACCCAGGAGCTCGGTGCGGTGGACGTCCTGGTGAACAACGCGGGGATCCAGTTCACCGCGCCGGTCGTCGATTTCCCTCCCGAAAAGTGGGAGGCAATCCTCGCGATCAATCTCTCGGCGGCGTTCTACGCAACCAAGGCCGCGCTCCCGGCAATGCTCGCGAGCGATTGGGGGCGCATCATCAACATTGCGTCGACCCATGGGCTCGTCGCTTCCGCCGAGAAGGCGGCTTACGTCGCGGCGAAACACGGCGTGATCGGCTTCACCAAAGTGGTCGCCCTCGAGACCGCGCGAAGCGGCGTTACCTGCAATGCGATTTGTCCCGGCTGGGTGCTGACCCCCTTGGTGGAAAAGCAGATCGCCGATCGTGCCAAAAGCGAAAAGGTTTCAATCGACGAAGCCAAGATCGAATTGCTCGCCGAAAAACAACCTTCTCAGGAGTTCGCGACCCCCGAACAACTGGGCGCATTGGCTGTCTTCCTGTGTTCGGACGCCGCTGCGCAGATGCGCGGCGCAGCGCTGCCGGTCGACGGGGGATGGCTCGCGCAATAACCAAAGCGGCGGGACTTGACATGCAAACACTACCTCTTGGGCAAGCAGTGGAGATGATCCCGGACGGCGCGATCTTGATGGTCGGCGGTTTCATGGGCGTCGGCACGCCCGAGCGCGTCGTCGACGAAATCGTGCGGCAGCGAAAACGCGACCTCACGATCATCGCGAACGACACCGCAACGCCGGGAGTCGGCGTCGGAAAGCTCGTGAGCGCAAAGTCCGTCAGCAAAGCGATCGTCAGTCACATCGGGCTCAATCCCGAGACCCAGCAGCAGATGATGGCTGGCGAGATGACCGTCGAGCTCGTTCCCCAAGGCACGCTGATCGAGCGGATCCGGGCGGGCGGCTGCGGGCTTGGTGGCGTGTTGACGCAAACCGGCGTCGGCACGGTGGTCGAAAAAGACAAGCAGAAGATCGTCGTTGCAGGCACGGAGTATCTGCTTGAGACAGCGCTCAAAGCCGATTTTGCGCTGGTTCACGCATTCCTCGCCGATTACGTCGGCAACCTTTCCTATGCGCTGACCGCGCGCAACTTCAATCCGGTCGTTGCGATGGCGGGAAACACCGTGATCGCGAACGCGGATCATATCGTGCCAGTGGGAGTGATCGCTCCCGACCACGTCGTCACGCCGGCTCCCATCGTCGACTATCTCATCGCGCATTGAGCCACCCATGAACGCGCAAACCATCATCGCCAAACGCATCGCGCGGGAACTGCGATCCGGAATGCTGGTGAATCTCGGGATCGGCATCCCGACGATGGTCGCCGGCTATGTACCCGACGACATCCATGTGTTCTTCCAATCCGAAAACGGCCTGATCGGCACGGGACCGATTCCGGAGCAAGGGATGGCGCATCCGACGCTCACCGATGCCGGCGGGCGCCCCGTGACCGCGCTTCCCGGCGCGAGCAGCTTCGACAGCGCGATGTCGTTCGCTTTGATCCGCGGCGGCCACCTCGACATCACCGTGCTCGGAGGCTTGCAGGTCGATCAGACTGGCCGGCTCGCGAACTGGATGATCCCCGGCAAGATGATACCGGGCATGGGCGGAGCGATGGACCTCGTCTCGGGCGCGAAGCGGGTCATCGTCGCGATGCAGCACACGGCCAAGGGGACATCGAAGATCGTGGAGCAGTGCACACTGCCGCTCACCTCGACGCGCCCGGTCGACATGGTGGTCTCCGAGCTGGCCGTCATTACGTTTCGCGATGGCTCGGCGACCCTGGACGAAACGGCGCCAGGCGTTTCGGTCGATCAGGTCATTGCCGCAACGCAGGCGCGGTTGAAGATTCCCAAGGACGTCCCGCAAATGCAGTTGTGATTGCGACGCTGAATAGACAAGGAGAGCTACACATGAGTGCCACCATTGACGATGTCATCCCGACGGCCGCGGATTGCCGCAAGAAGAGCGCTGAACAGGAAGCGGAGAAGGCAGCCGATTATGCGCGCCGCTTTGCCGTGGTCGAAGCGGAGAAGAAGGCCTTGCTGGACAAGCTTGGGAAGTCGTCCGGGGTTTCCGACGACGTGAGAATGGAACGCGCGGCCGCCATCATCAAACGGGCCGTCAGCAACGGGTTGACGGAAGTCGAAATAGCCCGTTTTCCGAATGCCCTGTTCACCGACAAGGGCCGTGCAATCAATCAGCAGGAGGCTGGCTGGGAGACGACCCTGACAGGCTTGCCCAAGGAGCTCTATGCATTCTGGAAACAGCACCTTCAGCCGCGCGGCTATCGCATGAAGTTTCAGATCGCCGACTGGCCAGGCGGCATGCCGGGCGACATCAGCCTGTCGCTGAGCTGGGGCGAGCGGTAGACCTCGTCCGAGAGATCGGCTTCGGCTGCGGCGCCGCGGTTGACGCCTCGCGCGCGCGTCCGCCAAGACCCTGAGTATCTGCAATGCGTGCGAGCGCGACCTCTTCGGGGGAGGAGAAGCGCTTCTCGATCTCCCGCTCGAGCAATGAGAGCTGCTGGTGCAATGCCGCGTGCCGGAATTCAGGAAGCTTGTCGAGGAGATTATCGAGTAGGGCGCGCAAGCGTCGAACGACCTGCAGATTGTCCGCTCCGTAGTGGCGAATCTCGCTGAACGCGAGGTCGACGAAACCCTCCCAGTTCGGCGTGCGCCAGATCACACGCACCTCGCGGGACGCAGGCCCCAGTAATTCATCCGTCCCCAGGTTTCTGTTGCCCACCGCCCGAAGCAGGCGGTGAAGCTGATCCAGGCAGAGCACGGCCGTGGTGGGATCGTTGATGGCAGGCGAGAGGGCGCGCAGCCCGATGTCGATTACAATCCGAAACGCAAACGTCGGATCCTGCTCAAGCGTCCGCTCCGGGCCGAATGCAACGGCTGCACGCAGCCGTCGAACGTCCACCTCGCGTGCGTCACCATACAATTGGAACAGCGGTTCGTCGCTGGCGACAAAATCGCCGACCTGCGGCACGAATTCGATCACGCCGTTCATCCTCTCAGCTTCCTCCAGGAGGAGCGGCAGGCGCAGCGCCAAGACGATTTCAGACTTTCCTTGGTGCAGGATCACGCGACCCGGCCGGCCGCGCATGCCGGCTGTGACGGGCGGCGAGGGCGCGCGGACGGGCTCGGGATAGACGCTGTCGATGACCTGAAGGCCTGCCTCGGCAACCCGCCTCAGCACGGTGATCGGGCGCAGGAGCCGCCCGGCGTAGTCGATCAAGTAGAAGAACGCCGCGAACGAGAGAATGCCGAGCGCCCCGGCGACGAGCAACACAAGCTGGGGAACGGCTCCGCCCATGCGGTCGAGCGAGCTCAAGGAGAAAAGCATCGTGAAAACGAGAAGACCGACAGTGAATCTGACGACATCGTCGCGCAGCAGCGTCGTCGCAATAATTCTGGACGTCAGCTGGCCACTGGCGACTTGTATCGCGACCAGCAGCGATCCGAACGTGAATACGATGAACGACAGCGTCGCGGTGATGACGGCCTGGAGCAGAGCTTGGGCGCCGGCAAGCGCCAGGCCGACCAACTGCCAACCGAGCCAGGCGTCCAGCCAGTTCACCAGCCGTGCTGCGATGAGCCCGAGCGGAATGGCGATGAAAGGCACGATCCAGAGGGACGACCTGGCGTAGCTCTTCAAGCGGTACCAGGAGCTCCAAGGCATTTCGCGGTTCCTGAAACGTCCGGCAGCCTTCCACGAGTCGAAAGATAGAGCCGGAAAGGAGTACCGCGGGCGCGGTGCGCGCCCCGCAAAGATGCAGTCGATATCCGTAGAAACGCTGAGGGAAGACTCGACCTGGAATGGCCTGCAAAAAACTGTACTTAGGTGTAGTCGATGTCCGCACGTCTATTCACTACACAGTAAGCACTACGCCACAAAGCCTTTGATTTCGATTGACCTGCATCATGGTCGGAGCCGAGGTTGAATCTGACTCATCAAGCACGTTCGAAACCATGCGGACTTTCGCCAGTGCTGCAGCAATCATCTTTGCATCGTGTATTCGTCATCTGTTTGGTCGCGGGTCTGTCGCTGACCGGTGCGCACGCTGATCGTCTGCCGCACGCGGTGTTGATCGTGGATCAATCCGGACCAGGCGTGACGATCTTCAACCAAATCGCGCAGGCGTTCCGGTCGAACCTGAACGTTCAGGCGGATCCGGCTTTGACGATCTATCATGAGAAGCTCGATCTGAACGTGTTCGCCGACCCCGGATATTTGCGGCTTCTCGAGAACTTTGTGCACGAGAAATACCGCGACAGAGCAATCGGAGTCATGGTCGCGCTCGGCGCAAAGGGACTGCAATGGGCAATCTCGCTGCGGGAGCGAAGGGGAGCGGAAATCCCGATCGTATTCGCCGCCATCAGCAATCAGGCCGTTCAATTTTCAGAGCTGCCGTCAAATATAACCGGACGGACAACCGAACAGTCCTTCGAAGATTACGTCAAAGTTGCCCGCGCTCTCGTTCCGCAGATGAAGCAACTCGCACTGGTGGGCGACCCGCTCGAGGGGCAAGGCTTTCGCCGGCATATGAAACGAGAGATCCCCTCGGCTACTCGCGGCCTCGAGCTCAACGACATCACCGGACTGCCCGTGAGAACCGTAAAGGAGCGCGTTGCCAACCTGCCGGCCGACTCCGCGATCGTGTACACGGCAATCTACGTCGACGGCGACGGCAAGGTGATCACGCCGAAAGAGGGGTTGGAGATCATAACACAGACGGCCAATCGTCCGATCGTTGTCGACGTGGAATCCTACATCGGCCTCGGCGCGACCGGCGGTATTATGATGCGGCCGGAGATCGTCGGCCGGGAAACTGCCGATCTGGTGACCCGTGTATTCGATGAAGACTCGGCGGCGCACATTCCCGTTAGCGTCTCCAATGCGATGCAACCGGTTTTCAGCTGGCCGGAATTGCGCAGGTGGGGGGTGGACGAAAGGCGTCTGCCTCCCGGCAGCGATATCCGGTTTCGCAGCCCCGACATGTGGGAGCGCTACCGCTGGCAGGTCGCTCTGTTCATGGCTGCGTTCTTGTTGCAAAGTTTCCTTATCCTTGCCTTTTTGTATGAAGACCGTCGGCGCCGCGTGGCCGAAGCTGAGTCCCTGCAGCTTCGGTCTGAGCTGCTGCACCTCGATCGCGTGGCCACGGCGGGCGAAATGTCAGCCTCCATTGCGCACGAAATCCGGCAACCCCTGGCGGCTATCGTCGCCTTCGGCACGGCCGGCTTACGCTGGTTGACGAGGAGTGAGCCCGACCTCCCCGAGGCGCGAAAGGCGCTGCGCACGATCGTTGACGAAGGGCATCGCGCCGGGCAGGTGATTGAAAACGTGCGAGCGATGTTCAGGCGTAATGTCGAGCCGCGCACAGCAATCGATGTGCGCGTTTTGATTCGGAAAACTCTCGCGTTGATCCCCGGAGACATCAAGAAGAACAATATCGTCGTCGCATTGGAGCTCGATGAGGCCGGGCCGCTTCAGATCTACGGGAACGAGGTTCAACTTCGGCAGGTCATGGTCAATCTT
>Ga0070689_100003834_pt1 | contig 10075 bp, 7 predicted proteins | sample KBSS23HmetaG_FD_64669 | JGI IMG/M metagenome (GOLD analysis project Ga0070689, IMG submission 64669) | Switchgrass rhizosphere microbial communities from Kellogg Biological Station, Michigan, USA - KBS S2-3H metaG | ecosystem: Host-associated > Plants > Roots > Rhizosphere ... | reverse complement strand
CTTCTCGACTTGAGGATGCCGGAATCCAATGGGCTCGATTCCATTACGCCGATCAAGACCTTCGACTCCACGATCACAGTCATTATCCTCACCGGGTATGGAAGTATCCCGACGGCGCTGCAGGCATTGAAGCTGGGCGCGGATCACTATCTGAGCAAACCCGTGGACGTGGACCAGATTCTCTCGGCTTATGAGGAAATCGGAACTCAGACGCCGGAGAGAACCAGGCCAGTTACCGTTCCAAGCCTCGCGAGAGTTGAGTGGGAACACATTCAACGGGTGTTGTCGGATTGCTCCGGCAATATCAGCCAGGCCGCGAAGCTTCTCGGAATTCACCGCCGATCCCTGCAACGCAAGCTGGCGAAGTATCCTCCAGGGCGATAAGGTTCACTGGATCCCATTTCAGGTTTCTTCTTCCGGCTATAATCCTTCGCGTGACGAACTCATCCCAGAGGCTCATAGACTGGCTCGAGATCCTTGTCCAGAAATCCGGCAGCGATCTCTTCCTTGTCGTGGGCCAGCCCGCAGCGATTCGAGTTTCAGGCGCTGTTCTCCGTCTCGAAGAGCCGCCCCTCGAGGCTCAGGATATTCAGGACGCCGTGCTTTCGTCGTTGCCCCCGCATGCCGCGGAAGCCTACCGAACCATCGGGTATGCCGACAGTTCTCTGCGATTGGTGGGTCTCGGACGGTTTCGTATCAATCTTCATCACGAACGGGGTCGTCCCGCCGCAACGATTCGCGCACTGGCCGCGCGGCCGCCTCGATTTTCGGAATTGAATCTTCCCACCAGCGTGCTCGCGCTCAGCCGGATTCCCTACGGCCTGGTCCTCGTAGGCGGTCCGACAGGTTCGGGTAAGACAACAACGGTTGCCGCGCTCGTGGATGAAATCAATCGGCGCGATGCCAAACACATCATCACGATTGAAGATCCCATTGAGTACGAGCACGAACAGCATCGAAGCATCGTCGAGCAGGTGGAGATCGGAATCGATGCGCCGGACTTTCCGACAGCACTGCGATCCGCTGTGCGACAGGCTCCGGATGTGATTGTCATTGGGGAGATGCGCGATCCGGAAACAATGAAGATGGCGCTGACCGCCGGAGAGACCGGACACCTTGTGTTCTCAACGTTGCACACGGGTGACGTCACATCCACCGTTGCGCGCGTTGCGGATTCGTTCCCGCCGGAGCGTCAGGGGACGATCCGGCAGGAACTCTCAGTATCACTGGCTGCGGTCATGACGCAGAATCTTCTGCCGCGCATGGGTGGCGGAAGGGTGCCGGCCGGCGAGCTCCTGATGATTGGATATGGCGCAAGACAGCACATCCGCAAGAACGCGCTACAGCACCTCCATCAGGAGATCACCATCACGCGTCCGAATGGATCGTTCACCTTCGAGGAATCTCTCGCAACTCTCGTCCGGCAAAAATTCGTGACCGTGGCGGAAGCTCGAGGAAGAACCGTTCATCCCGAGGAACTCGACAACCTGCTTCGAGCGTAACCTCGGACTGGCTTCTAGAAGACTCCCGCGATGATGTCGACAATGCTGGATGTCGTTTCGTCCAGCAGGATCACATTGTCGCCAACCAAAATGCGGCGGTTCCCATCGGGAAGCTTCGGAAGAATGGTTTCGAGCACGACCGGCAGCGGCTTGCTTTCAAGCCCTGCTGGAAGTTTCCCATCCTTTTCGAGACGCAGACCGGCGGGCAGGTGTTCACCCTTCGCGACACCTGGCGGCAGCAGACCCTTCAGATTGTTTGAATCATGGAACCAGTCGAGGATATAGCGGCGTTCTTCAACACCGAATCCCACGACTATGGATACGGACCGAACAGCTCTGGCTGCGGGTTCTTTATCGATGCTCCGGCTCCGCCCTAGAATCCCTTCTGCGGAAGCGCCGGTAGCCATAGAAACGACCACAAGCAAGGCTGCAACTCGTCTTCGCATTGCGCCCTCCAGCCTGTGACCGTAAACCGGGGTCATCCTCCAGACAACCCAAACTAAAATCTCAGCGGCGGGTGCGAACACCCTTCCCGCTATCCCATTGAAGAATCTTATCGTTACGGGGTAAGGGAGCCTCGCTGGTTTCTCCAATAGACACCCCGAACTTCCAATCGGACGGGCAAATGCCGACATACCTTGCATACCCTCCCAGACCACCCTCAAACTTCGGAAAACCGATGGCGATGAGGCATCCATTCTCTGCTACCTGGTCCAGGTTTGCCACACCTTCCGCCTGGGCGTAGCCGTTGTGCATCAACCAGTGCTCGCCTTCCAGATTTGGCGTCGTGTCGGTGTCGAGAGGCTCGTGACCGTGGAAGAGAATGTGACGCTGTTCGTGGAGAAACTTCAGCGCAGCCAGCGACACCCCGGGAAATACGCTGCGCTTCGCAAGCTCCGGGTTGGGCCACTCCTTCGACCAGTCCGACCGGACCATCACGACGGCGCCTTCCGGAATTCGCCCGTGGGCAGATTCCCATCGTTCGATGTCGGCGACCTGCAGATGGTAACCAGTCTCCTTTGCGACCTGGTCAACGATGGAAATCACGACCAGCGGACGCAAGGTGTATGTCGCGGGCAGTTCGTCGATCGCCGGATATTCCGGTGCCCAGTGCGCCGGTGGGTCCAGCTGCGTGGCGAGTTGATCTGTGGATAGCTGGTACGCCGTGGCTTCGAAGCCATCCTTCGCATAGGTGTATGGTTTGCCGCTTTGAGGATCCGAGGCGGCCGCGAACCGTGACGGACCGAATCCCTTCCACACCGGCACTGTTGGCGTAATGGTGTGGCTGAGTTCGATGTACTTCGCCGTCTTGAGCGACTGATCGTAGACCTGCCACAAGCCCGGGGTCGCGGTAGGCGAATCCTTTGGCGCATTAGATGGCGGGTTTGAACAGGATGCGGCCATTGCAGTAAGAACTGTGATTAATGTCTTCTTCATACGACCTCCGGAACGGAATCAGAGGAATTTGCCAATGGTCATCGAAAGCATTTGCATCTTTTGATCATGAGGAAATGTAAGTAGCGCGAATGACCATTTGGCAAATTGCGGAAACAATAGTCGCGGCCCGCTGGGGGCGTGTACTATTGCACGCGGATTTTACCCTTGAAAACCAGGCCCGTGTCGCGCTGTTAGAACGAGGCTCGCATTGCAGGAAAAGGAGCTGACCGTGCGCTTTACCCTCATCTTTGTATTGCTTTGGCTGTTACCGGGATGCGCGTCAAAGAGCGTCCCTGCTGAACCCGGCACACCGCCCGCAGCCTCATCGGAATGCACATTCTGTCCGACCGTGAGTCCCAGGGGATGCACCCTCTGTGTTGAGACGAATCCTCTGCTCAACGTAGACAAAGATGGCGTTACGTCTGGGACCGTCAGGCTTTGTAACCGAGCCGCGACGCCGGCGACGCTCGCATTGGATCTGTCGGACTTTTACGCCAGGGATCCTCACGGAACTCTGTATCCCCTGTCTACCGTTCGGTCGCTGGCAGCGGATTCACCGGCCCACAAGCCGATTGTCGATGGACAATCACCGCTCGCGCCAAACAGCTGCGTTGACGTCAAGGTTGATGCTTCCCGGATCTGGCAGGCAGGACTCGCAAAGGCTGATCTAAGAAACGGAACCGATACGATCATTCCTCTCCATGCCGTCCGGTACCAGGTTCCGTTCAATTTGAAAGTTGATGGGCCGACTCCTGAATCCGTCAATCTCCTTTTCACCCGCGGGCAGCAAGGCACAATCAAACTGCGCAATGAAGACGGGATGTCCTATCCGTTTGCCTGGCGATTGGAGCTGGGAGATACGGTTCATTCGGGAACGGGCTTTGTATCGGCGAACGGACAGACAACGATTCCCGTCAGCCTGGACTCGTCAAATTTCTCGTTCTTTGAAAGCGGCTTCCTGCGGAGCGGCGATCGAGCCGGACTCCTGTCTCTTTCCTTTCAGCCGGACACCAGTTTTGGAGTTCTTCCGCTTCCACAAAAACGTTATCCGGTGAATGCGCGGTTGAGCTTCTTTGGCTCAACGCTGCAAAAGATCATGAACTATGCTCTGGTCCTGCTGGTTCTGCTCGCCGGAATCTTTGTCTCATTGCTGATAAACCACGCGTTGCCGCTCCAGAAGAAGCGGGTTGAAATGAAGCTGCGCCTCGCAAACCTGGAGGGGCGGCTGGCAGGGCTCGGTGGGGTGATTGACAGCCGAATACTGAACCTGCTTCGCGTCGACAAGAAACGACTGGGCGAGGCATTGAATGAGTTGCGGGCCCTTATTCCTCAAACTGCAGTAGAACTCCCCAAACTGGAGCAACGAATCGAATGGCTCGTCAAGCGTATCGAACTTACGTCGCGCGCCGGAGAACTGCTGGAGGCCGTGGATACGGGTTCGAGTGGGCTTGCCCTTCCGGAAGCTGACGCCATACGTGATCATTGCCGCGAAGTTCTACAGATCGTTTCCAAGACGGTGGCGTCTCCGGAAGAAGAACAGACTGCTGTAAAGCATTTGAGCCTCGCGGAAGCTGTTCTGGACGGCGCTGATGACAGGCCGTCCGATTCGGCAGCGGAAGCGTTGCGTAAGCAGCTTCAGCGCCTTCAGGAGATTAAGGATGAAGACTTCAACAAGCCCGAATGGCAGCCATTCGAGAAACTATTCAAAAGCCTGACGAGTAAAGAGGTGCCTGCAGTCGGGGAACTCGACCGGGACGAGTACGTCCGGCAGGCACAGGTAGTCTGTGCCGCCACACTTATCATGCAGTTCACGAAGCACGTTGAGTCCTCTCCGAGCGAGGAAGTCCGCAAGAAGCGCATGGATCGAGTTCCGGAGTTGGTGAGGGCTCTCGAGGCTGGTCCTGACGAGTCCATCGTGCGCGCCCGTGAACTCGTTCGACAGGTCGAGCAGAATGTGACACAAGCCGATCTCGTGGCGGAGATCCAGAGCTGCAACCGTGAGGGCCGCCCCGCAGGGAATGGCAACGGATCCAAACCGAAGCGGCTGATGTGGATCGAAATCGATCCGCCAACGCCGGTTCGATATCAGCTGGTTACATTTCGAGTGCGGTTCGCTCGCTCTGCACTGGACCGGGCGGCCGCGCAGAACGAAATCCAATGCAAGTGGTACCGCCGGCCCGCGCCCGCGTCGGGTCTAGCCGAGCCTGATTCTGGGAAAGGAGTCTGGGAGACCACGGAACTTCCTGGCGCCTCCACCGAGCGCCGAGTCTCCGGATCGGGCCGTCGAGCGATAGGATGGTTAATCGGTTCCTATTTCATTGGCGAGCACGAGTGGCAAGCGTTGTGGAGACAGGCTGCACCCGGCTCCGCAGCGAAAAAGGTCTGGAGAAAAGTCCGCAGCATGCTGGGATTGAAGGCGACCGAAGAGCTCACACCCGAGGATCTGAACACTGCCTACATTATCAAAGCGGAATTTCCGGACCTCGGTAAGGAAATCGTTTCTGAGCCCGTCAGGCTCGAGCGAACAAAAGCCTATGTCGAGAGCAGGACTCTGCTCGCTCTCGCCTCCCTGCTCATCACGATTCTGATTGTGGCTTTCGGACTATTGGCCGGCGCGCAGGAAAAGCTGCAGACCCTGGACTGGGTTTCCGGAGTCATCGCCGTCCTCGTGCTTGGCTTTGGCGCCGATACACTCAAGAATCTCATTGCCAAGACATAGGTTGCCACTCCGTCCCCGTGATTCCGTGAGAAGATGAGGGCATGGGCAAGCCGCTCTTTTCTCCGAAATCCGTGTTCTGGCGGGTAAACCGTGAGCTCGCTTGCACCTTCGCCGCTCCGCGAGCGGTGCTCATGCAGATCGCGCATCCCCTGGTTGCTGCGGGAGTGGCAGAGCACAGCCAGTTTCGAAAACATCGCTTCGCGCGGCTCTACAGGACCTCGATGGCGGCGGCCGCGATCACATTTGGAAGCCGTGACTTTGCGCTCCGCGCGGTGCGCACCATCAATCAGAAGCATCGGGCCGTGCACGGGGTGTTGAGTGCACCATCGGGCATCTTTCCTGCAGGCACTCCCTACGATGCCAACGATCCGGAACTGAAACTGTGGGTCTTGAGCACGATTACGGATTCGACACTGCTGGTCTATGAACTCTTCGTCTCAAAGCTTTCGACCGCAGACCGCGAGCAGTACTACGCCGACAGCCTGAGGGTAGCGGAGCTGTTTGGCATTCCCGAGCAACTTGTCCCTCCAACCTATGATGACTTTCGAGTCTACTTCGATCGAATGATGAGCGGAGATGTGATCCAGGTCAGCGATCAGGCAAAGCAGATCTATCGCGCCTTGTTCGCGAGAACACCTTCGGGCCTGCTGCTGTTCGCGGGAAGCGCGACAAGCATCGCCTTGCTTCCGGAGCGCTTGCGCGACGCCTATGGATTCGGATGGAAGTCTTCGTGGACCAGTTTGTGGCACCGCATTCCGCCAGTCTGCAGGGAACTGCGGCGGTTTACTCCTTCAGTGTTGTGCGCAAATCCTGCGGCAACGTTGTCGCAGCTGCTGCTGTAACGCCCTTCCCTCCGGGGGGCTGATTTCGCGCTTCGTGCAAATCGTACTTTTTGTGCAAAGCCCCTTCTGGAGACGCTCACGGCTTTGCACAAAGAATCGTCAGGACGCAACTCCCCTCCTCGACAGGAGTGGAGTTCGCGTTCCGGCGATTTCTTGTGCAAAGCCGAAGCTCACTTCTTTCCCGCCTTGCTCTCCACCCACACCGCAACTTTCTCCAGCGCCGCCCGATTCTCCGTCGCTGTCTTCTCCGGGTTGTACCCGAAATCCTGGCCCGCTTCCTTCTTCATCAATTCCAGGGCCTCGCTGCGCAACAGAACCGGTTCATCGCCCTTGAGCATTTCAAGCAATGCGTTGTAGCCCGCCTTGTCCTTTAGTTCGAGCAGCGCCTCCGCCAGGGTCAGCTTCAGAAATGGATCGTGATCCTTCTGCAACGCGGCACGCAGCGCCGGCGCGGCTTGCGGGTTGTTTGTCTTCCCGAGCGCCTTGGCAACGGCTTCGACCACCTGATCTGACGGCGTCTTCTCCAAGAGCGTCGAGAGCGCCGGAATGATCCGCTTGTCTTCCACCCCGACGAGATGGGAAATCGCGTCGAGCTGACTGGCCGGTTCGTCGTGACCCAACTCTTCCAGCAGGCGATCCACAACCGACACCGGGTTGGAGCTCTCCGCAGCCGCGCCTTTTCGAAAGCTCGACAGCGTTCCAAAGAACACGACACCGATCGCCAGGAAGATCGCCACGCTGGCGGCCGCCCGTCCCGGCGCCGGAGAATGCTTGATGGAGTACGTCGCGCCCGACACAATCAAGAAGGATGCAAGCGTCATAACAACCGCCGGCCCTGTCGGGTAATCGGAAGCGAACGACCAGAGAATCCCGACAACGCTTGCCGACAGCGCGATAGTCCATCCAATCAACAATCGACCTTTGATCGTGTCGCTCCACATCTGGGCAATGACGGCCGGTATCACGAGATATGAAAACACCAGAAGCACACCAGCGATCGCCACCGATCGCGTCACAAGGACTCCGAACGTCATATAGAAAAGCAGATCCCAGATCCGGATGTTGATGCCGGAAGCTTGCGCGGCTTCGGCATCGACGGAGATGGCGAGAAACCTCCGCCGAAAGATGATGTGAAAGATTCCGACCAGCGAATAGAGGATGGCGTCGTGGATGATTGTAGGAATCGAGACCAGCAGGATATCTCCGACAAGCATGTGCTTCAGCTCTTCGCCGCCTGTCGGAGATTTCGAAAGAATCAGGACAGCAGCCGCCGACGCAGCCGCGTAGACGATTCCAATGAATGCCTCCTGCGGCACGCGCTCCTTGCGCATGCGCGCTATGGAAAACAAACCCGCTCCCGCGAAGGTGAATGCGAGCGAGAAGAGCGCAACCACCAGATCGTCACCTGCAAGGTTGGCGTCGTAGCCCAGCGTTGTGGCGTAGGTGGCGCCGAGGGCTGCAATCTGTGCCAGCGCGAGATCCACGAAGATGACCTTTCGAGCCACGACGTGGATCCCCAGATAGACGTGAGTGATCGATAGAATCAGACAGGCCAGGAGAGGCGCGAGCATCCATCGCCACTCCATCAGGAATTCCATAGTTTCGCCCTTTCGTTTTAGTCCGCGCTCTTCGAAAGAGCGGAAGTGATGTCTTTGATCAGGTAGTCGATCAAAGCGAAGTAGGTCTTGATCGTCTGTTCGCCTTCAACCTGATTGGGAAGGATTGCGACTCTCGCACCGGTCTCACGCGAGATATTGTTTGGGAGCGCCGGGTCGTAGAAGTTGTCCACCAGAATCAGCGGAATCTTGTCGGCTTTGATCTGGTCTGTGACGTGACGTACGTGCTGAGGTCCGGGAGGAATTCCGGGCCTCTCCTCGATCGTGCCCACGAGCTTCATTCCAAAAGCGCGCGCGAAATACGCCCAAACCTTGTGAAACTCGTAAGCTTTCACCCCATTCAGGGCTTCGGCCTGCTTCAGCCATCCTCCGGTTTTTGTGGAAAGAGGCTGTCCGCCCAGCTTCGTCGTCTCGAGGAATGTTCGAAGCTCGCCGGTTTGAACCAGCCGTGTGAGCTTTTGAATTCCGACAAGCTTCACGAGTTCTTCGCCGAACATGGCGTTGTCGATCCGTTTGTCGAAGTCGGCTTTGCGCTGCTCATAGTAGTCGGCGCCCGAGGGGTCTACTCGCTTGAGCGCGTCTGCAATATTGTCCGCTTCCTGCTTGGCGAGGAGAGGATCCAGCCACACATGCGGATTGCCCTGTGGATGAATGTCTCCCATCTCGCGCGACAGCACCGAGGGGATCTCGAGAGCGGCAACACCTGTTGCGGCAACCACACGTCCGGGACTGCCCTTGGCGATCCGCGAGTTGCCTGATCCGTTCACCACCTCATCGGCCCAGAGCTCGAGCGAGAAGCCGTTCTCGACGAAGAGAGCGGCATCGCGTGTTCTTCTCATCAGCACCGGAGTCGGCGTCACAAAGTGCGGATCCTGGTCGCCACGCGCCAGCGAGACCACATCAACTCGCGTCCCTCCGACTTCTTCGGTCAGGGCCTTCAGGGTTGGAAGGGTGCAGACGACAGTGATCTTTTTGGCCTGCGCCGACGCCGACGGAACCGTGAGAGCGGCAACGAGGATGGCTGTTAACAATGTTTTCATGACATCTCCTTCTATTTGTTCACCCAGAACGGTTCTGGCGGATGGGAACCAAAAATCCAGTTCAGCTCAGCAAAGAATGTGTTGCGACCGTCTTCGGTTGGGATGTCGCTCCACCGATGCTCGAAGTCAAACCGAAGGCGCAGGAACTCGCTGAAGTAGTAGGAAAAGTACGGCATGACACTTTTGCGCTGCAGCAGCGGATCCTGGATCGAGTCTGTGTAATCGAAACGCACGCCGGCATACTTGCGCCTGTCGAATTGCCATTGCGTGAAAACGCTTGTCCCGTTCGGACGCTGAGCATTGCCGCCGGCGCTCGGCGAGACCACCGGGTCCGAGAACATGATTTCGCCGCCCAATAGATACGACTTCCACTCACCTTGCCGAAACGGCTTCCACCGATACATGAAATCGACGGCGTGCATGCGAGCTATCGGCGTTGTTTCGGTCCCCGGGTGCCAGTAACTGGACCATCCCAATTCCGTGTTGTGCGTCCCCTTGATGGTCTTGAACCAGCGGAGGTTGCCGAGGTACGCCATGCGGTGATTCCAGTCGGGCGAGATCGCTACGTCGCCTCCGGTCAGCACTTGCAGCCGTGCGTTCAGGGATTCGCTTTCGCTCCAGGGTGTGGGGATATAGAAATCCGTGGATACACCTTGCGAGACGAATCCGTCTTCTCCAAGAAACTCTTCTGTCACCAGCGATCGCGTCGATTGCGGCAGGTCGTGCGTGTGCAGAGAATTGAATTTTCCGAATGCAGGACGGAAGCGCCCGATCTGGAATTTCAACCCCAGCGGAGACTGCATGAAAGGCAGCTTGCGCAGATTGAGGTAACCCTCTTCGACCGACACGTTGAATTGACCAGGTACTTCGGACTCGAGTGACGTAATAAGCACTGCATCCGAATAGGGGTCCACGGGCG
>Ga0070689_100003833_pt1 | contig 10076 bp, 15 predicted proteins | sample KBSS23HmetaG_FD_64669 | JGI IMG/M metagenome (GOLD analysis project Ga0070689, IMG submission 64669) | Switchgrass rhizosphere microbial communities from Kellogg Biological Station, Michigan, USA - KBS S2-3H metaG | ecosystem: Host-associated > Plants > Roots > Rhizosphere ... | reverse complement strand
CAGCATCGCGATGGCCGCTTGAACGATGATCGCGCCGCGCTCGCCGTGCGCCTCCCGCCACGCGTGAGTCTTCACGGCCGTTGTGACCTCTCCGCGGCTGGCGGAGGCGCATCGATGGTGCCGCCACCGCCTTCGAGTTGCGGTCCCAGATCTCCCTGTGGTGCCGGCAGAAACTCTCGCGGCTGCGTCGGCAGCGGCGGCACCTCGTCTGGATCGAGTGGTCGAACCAGCCGCGGCGTGATGAGCACCATGAGCTCGGTCCGCTCGGAGCGTTCCGCCTTGCTCTTGAACAAGTAGCCGATGATCGGAATCTTGCTCAGAAGCGGTATCTCAGCGGCGTTGTCTTGCGTCACGTTGTCCAAGAGGCCGGCAATGACGAAGGATTGCCCGTCACGAAGCTCGACGTCCGTCTCAGCGCGACGCGTCGACAATGCCGGGATGCGAAACCCCGAGAGCGTGATGCCATTCCCAAAATCGAGGGTGCTGACCTCGGGCCGAACCTTCAGCCGAATGACGTCACCAGCAATCGTCGGTCGGAAGTTCAGACGAATGCCGAACTCCTTGTACTCGACGGTCACCGTGCCAGTGGCGCCCTGGACAACAGGCACCGGAATCTCGCCTCCCGCCAGGAAGCTCGCGTCCTGTCCGTTATAGGCGATCAGGTTCGGCTCGGCGAGGCTCTGAAAAAACCCGGTTGACTGCAGCGCTTTGATAAGGACGCCAACGTTGTATTTCGTGTTGAAGATAAACAGGTTCAGGAAATCGCCGAACGTGATCTCGCCAGACGTGACAACCTGCCCCTCTGTGGCCGTGCGTTCGAGCTTATCGAAGGTTGGTGCCGAGAATTGCCCCGTCGTCAGCCGGCCGATGTTGTTGTTGTTCCCAGTGGCGCCCGTGAACAGCGACGCACCGAGCTCGGTCATGACCCGCCGATTGACCTCGGCGAAACGAACTTGCAGGATCACCTGCTGGCTCTCCGCGCCACCAGGGAGTTGCAGCATGTTGATGACACGCGCTTTGGCCGAGGTGGCCTGCGCAATCTCTCCGGCCCGCAGCATCACCGGATTACTGGATACCTGGCCGGACAGGATGATGGCTTCGTCGCTGGCGTTGACACGGATGTCTTCGCCCGGGAAGAGCGCCTGGAGCTGCTGCTGAAGGTTGGACACCTCCTGAGAGACGACGACGTCGTACTGCTCTCGACGAGAGATGCCCCAGGCAATCAGACTGACGGTACCTGCGCCTTTTCCGTCGATGAGAATCTCACGTGGCTGCACCACCACAGCGTCGGCGACCGCGGTATTCGTGACGGCGATCCGAGTCACGTCGAAATCGGTCTCGATCACTGTCGAGCGGCCGGCGGTCAATGTGATGCGCGTGATTGCCGCCTGCGGTGTTTGTACCTGCCCGCCGGCGGCGAGCCTCTTCGAATCCGCACATAGGCAGATCAGGAGAATCAGTGCCGTGAGGAGCGCTTGCCGCGTGGGCGGAGCCATGCTCACTGCACCACCTCTTCCTCTTTGCGTTTCATGTCTCGAATCGTTTCGACCATGTAGGGTTTCGCTGCGACAACCGGTTCGGGTGGTGCCACTGGCTTCCGCTCGATCACCTTTCGAACGACTGGCACCGGGGGCGGCGTGAGATCGGACTCGAGCAGCGCCGCTGAACGCACGCCCGGTGTCCGAGTGGGTACCGCGTCGAGCGGGTTGCGTAAGGCCAGCACGATTTGGCCTTCAGCCTGGGCTAATGCGATGCGCTCGGCGTCCGTCGGCGTGACGAGCAGCGTGACGACGGCTGGTGGCGCTGCGGGAGCGGCGTTCGATGGAGTTTTTTGCGCCACGACGGTGCGCCGGCTCTTCTCCTGCTCGTAGCGCGTCCCAGCACTGATGACCTCGACGTTGCTGACAACGGTCTTGGACGTGCTCTCTTCCCGTTTTTTAACCGTGACGACGAGGTCGACTCGTGTCCCTGAATCAAGAAAGCCTGCAACACCGATGACGTCATTGACTTTGACCGACATGGCGCGCATCCCGGGTGGAATCACGGGCGGCAGGCCCGCGCCCTCCTCCAGACTCGCGAGTTTTCCCTGCACGATTGGCTCGTTTTCAACCACTGACGCAAGCAGCGCGTGACGAACGACTGCATCGACTTTGGAGAAGCTCCCGGGTACAGGACTGCTTTGAGGCCATGCCGCAAGCCGCACGTCTGCCGCCGACAGTCGAACACCCGGCGGCAACGACCGGGTCGCCACGACGACGAACGTGTGTGCCACCTCGACTTCACGCACCGGAATCCGTGTGACCGCGCGGTAGACGCCGAAGCTGGCCAGACCTGCCGTTGCCACAGCGATGACAACAACCATCAAGTGACGAATCCCGCGGTTCATACATTCCTCCGCTACTTACGCCCTGCGTTCAGACGGCGATCGGCTGCGTCACGAGCACGCGCCTGCAGATAATTCGCTTCGCATCGACGCCGTGGCCTGGAGTCCCGAACGGGTGAAGCCGCCGCCTCCGAAATACGCGGCGAGAGCGCCGATTGCCGAGTAGGTGAAGGGATACTCGACAGTGACTGGTCGGGTGACGATGCACTGCCCGCCGACGTCGATGTAGTTGGGCGATCCAACTGTGGTTGTCGGAGTTTCAGTCAATCCACCGGCGTTCAGAAACTGCGCGACGCGAGCTTCAACATCCTCGTCGGCGTATCCAGGCAGCACCGCGATGCGCGCCCCCTCGCGAGCTGCGTTCGTCACCACGTGATACCGCTGGAAGAGCAAGCCGAAATCGAGGATGCCCAGCAGCAGCAACAGCATCAGTGGCAATACGAGTGCAAACTCGATGAGCTCGGCTCCGTCCTGCGCCGACCATCGACGCCGACACCTCGTTAGCGAAGCCATACGGTTGCCACTGTTCCCGCGAGAATCGACGTCGCGTATGCCAGACGCGGTCCTTTGCCGGTCGCGAGCGTCAATTCCGCCATCGGCCTGACGCCTGCGAGTCGCCAGTACGCCAGAAGCACCCACACATTACGGACCGCTTGAATCAGATATCCATGCACCGTGGCCCAGAGCAGTGCGATCATTCCGCCCGCCACGCCTGTGTAGAGAGCGAGCCAGAGGGCCTCGCGCGGGCCCAACCACGCCCCTAGTGCGCCAAGCAGCTTGACGTCGCCAGCCCCCATGCCGCCGAGCGCGTATGCGGCAAACAAAGCGCCAGCACCGACGAGCCAACCACCAGCACTCGCCATCGCCCCTTCGGTCCCACCGGTGGCGATGTTGAAGAGCAACGCTGCCCCCGCCGCACCGAAAGTCAAGATGTTCGGTATTCGGCGGGTGCGAACGTCCCAGACGCAAGCAATTGCAGCCACGAGAAGCACCGCTACGTGGTTGATCGTCATGTGCGCCTCACGGGCATGACGCGGGCGCCGGCGGACACGGCTCCCATGCGTCCTTGGCTGACGACACCCACTCCGAATACGCCGCGCTCATCTTGTCCGCGATATCCGGAAACGCAACCACACCGATCGCACCGATGAGGCCGCACAGCAGTGCGTATTCGATCAGGTCGTCCCCACGGTCGTCGGTGAGCAGATCACCAAGCTGCCGTTTCACGTTTTCCTCTCTCGGCAAAGCCGTGTTGTTCGCGGAACTGGCTCCCCTGGGTTACTCCGGCGCTGGAGGCTCGGGGAGAATCGAGTTCAGCGCCTCAAAGAAGGCCTCGACTTTCGGGCCGATAGCGGCCAAGGCGGTTATCGCCACCGCCGTGATGATGCCAACGAGCAGTCCGTACTCAATCAGGTCCTGTCCATCGTCGTTGCGTACGAACGCTTTGAACCCACTCCGCGTGGGCGCTTTCCGACATCTCGTCATTGACCCGCAGGAGGCTCGGGGAGAATGTTGTTTAGGTTTTCGATATATCCCTGAACCTTTGGTCCGATTGCCTGAATCGCCGTCACCGTGAGCGCGGTGATGATGCCCGCCAGTAATCCGTACTCGATCAAATCCTGTCCGTCGTCGTCCCAAACAAAACGCGTAAGGAATTGCTTCATTGCACTTCTCCTGTTCGCTCCGAGTTCACGAGAGGGCCGCCGTTCGCTTCACCCCTTGGCTACGACGGCAGGCTTCACCACACTCCTGTGGGCATAGGTAAGACCTCGCAAGATGGTCGTGATGGCGCGCCGAATAGACCGATCGGTGGGTCGTCGAGTCTGTACGAACTCAGCACCGACGAGATAGCTCGATCCCGCGCCTTCCACCCGAACACATCGAGTCACTCGCACGTCGTCAAACAGCGACTCACCGTCGATTTCGAGTTGAAGTTCCCCTACTGTGCCGTCCTCGACGCGATGGGTGCTTTCGAGCAGGCAGCCCGAACGACTGATTTCAATCAGACGGGATGGAATGCTCCGCGCCAGAACGCCATACACTTCACCGCCGAATACATCAATCGGGCGTGTCGATCGATTCACGTCTGCGCTCCCTCAATTCGACGGAACCACTACCAGCCTCAGCCCGTGTCGAATCGCGCCGTCTACCAGCACGGGAGTGCTCTCGACGACGCGAACATTCACTGTGATTGCAGGCTCTGAACCGATCAGATCCAGCGTGAGCACTTCATCGACGCGGGCCGGGCTCCCACTCACGACCCACACTTCGTCTCCCGAGTAGCGCTCGACCGTCACATCTCCGGGGACCTTCAATGAAGCTTCCCAAGGAACTGATAGTGCGAACCGCGGGTCGCGACGCGTGCCACGCATACTGCAAACAACCACTGAGAACACTCAGGAAGGAGCAATCGACATGCCTCGCGTCTTTTCGCGCGTAAGTTCATTCGCACCTAGCCCGTGGCGTCGTTTGAGCGAGATCAGACGACATTGCGTTATCTGGTAACGACCAGATAAAGGTCGCTCGCTTATGTTTCAGCTTGGGGTCAACGCAACTTGGTGACCACGTTTCGTGTGCGAGCGGATGAGCGTACCTGCGGGGAGTTCGATTGCGGCAAAGGCGCCGATCGCGAAACCGGCATGCCATGGGCGTAGACTCGAATAGGTCTTCAGGGTTCGGCCACCGCGGGCGACGAAGACAACATCGATGTCCATTCGCATGAAGCAGGTATGAATCGCCGAGCAGGGCGCGATGATCAGCGCGGCTCCGTTCACGAATTCTGTCCGCCCGAGCAGGCCGCGCCGGCGGCTTGACGAGTCGAATGCCGCTTCAACTGCGGTGGCGAGAATCGTATCGCTGTCGAGATCGCGCAAGACGAACGGATGCCCGCGCGCCGTGAGCATCGGCGAGAGGAAGGACTCCACGTTGATCAAGCGCCTTCGACTCTCTCCAACGGAGCGGGCCGCGACACTGCCGGCACCGCTTGCCTGCCACGCGCCGGCTCTGCGCGGAATGGCCGGAAGTCGACGACACAGTCGTGCGCCGCCAGAAAGTTCATGAGACGCTTGTAATCAGTTTCCGGGATCCCGAACAGTTTGAGGAGTGAGTGATAGTTGCCGCGCGTGACCGAAAGTCCGCGCACCATAAGCTGCCGCAGATCATGGCGGGTCATGTCGCGACTGAGGAACAGTTCGTGGATGTGCTCCCAAAATGTGTAGTGGCGGCCCACGAGCGCACTGTAAAGGTCGTCGGCAAGCTGCTTCCTTCGCTCTGGCTTAGGCAGGACTCCCGACCGTGGCAAGCGAATGTGATCTGGCAAATCGGCCAACGTCATCTCGTCGGCGTCTGTCATCCACGTGGCCTGCTCGACTACGTTCTGAAGCTCGCGGACGTTACCAGGCCAGCTGTATCGTTCGAGCGCTTCGAGGGCGTCGCGGGTGAAACGCTTTCCCTGGCCAGTTCGACTGATGGCCCGCTCAATCAGCGCACGGATGTCCTCTCGGTGCTCGCGCAAAGGTGGGATATGAAGGTGAACAACCTTGATGCGATAGAGAAGGTCTTTTCGAAAATGCCCGCTCGTAACTCGCTCGGATAGATCGCGATTGGTCGCCGAGATCACCCGTACATCGAGATGCACGCGTGGTCCGGTATCACCTAGTCGCTGAATCTCGCCGTCTTCGAGAAATCGGAGTAGCTCGGCTTGCATCTTGAGGCTCATCTCGCCGACTTCGTCAAGGAAGATGGTGCCTCGGTTTGCCTGCTGAAGGCGTCCAGGTTTGTCGCGATAGGCATCGGTGAAACTGCCACGCGCGTGCCCGAAGAGCTCGGTTTCGAGGAGGCTGTCTGGGAATGCCGCGCAGTTGACGGCCACGAATGGTCGCTCCGCGCGCGCGGAGCGCGCATGGATGTACTGGGCAATCAGATCCTTACCGACACCACTTTCTCCAGAGATGAAGACCTTTGCATCACCGACAGCCACGCGGGCCGCCGAGGCGCAGAGCTGCCTCATCACCAGACTGGAGCTGACGATCTCAGGATCCCTGTGCCGCCCTGAACCGACTCGCAACAGGACTGATGGCACGATTCACTCCGCCGCAATCGAGACCGATTTAAAGCCCAACGATTCTTCTAGAGGGGGCAACGAGAGGCGACGCGCGATCGCAAAATTGTTACCAGTGTGCGCCGGGGCGTGAATCTATGTGCCAAATTGTCACTCGGAGTCATGAACCCGAGAAAGAAAGGACGCGTCCAAGCTGACTTTCTGCGCGCGCGGATAAGAAGTCGGAATAAGCACGGTGATGCAAGACAGACGAGCCGCAGGGCATGTGGTGGGTAAATCGCTCGACCCGCAAGAGCGGCTCGTTTACGCGGCCGAGGCGGATCGTGCCGTCGTGCGGCGAACGACCTCGTCTTTTGATCGGATGGCCGCGCTGTACTTCACGGATCCCTGCGGCAACCGTTTCGCCGGCTGGGATCTGAAGATGGATTTGCGGCAGCGAGCAGCAAACTCGCGCGCATTCGTCTCAACAATGGTGGCGCGATAGTCAAGCGCCGATACCGTCACTGCCGCGGCTCGCAGTCGCGATATGCTCCTGCAAAACTTGACCTGCCAGCACGGCCTCGGCGCGGTTTGGAGGCGCCGCCCGGATTGAACCGGGGATGGAGGTTTTGCAGATTTCGCGGGTTCTCTATCTTGTTGATTCGTCTTGCGCTCTGGTCCCTTGTGTTCCCCGGTTTTCCCTGGTGCTTGGGCGTTCGTGGACTGAAGTTGGACTGAAATCTTCCTTCTGCTTCTACCTCGCTGCGACCTTGCGCGGGCGCCCGCCAAGACGACCATTCGCTCGAGAGCTCGCGGCCTTACGCTCGCTCGTGCGGCGGCCGACCAACGCCGCGGCCGTGACCAAGTTCACCTTCGGCCTGCTCTGAGTGCGCGTGGCGATTCGCACCGTGGCGACCCGCACTTCCGCCCGGGGCTGCTCTTCTGGATGGGCCTCGAGATACGCGCGCGGCGTCCGAACAATCGAACTCGCGGCCTTACTGCGTGTCGGCCCTTTGTCCATAGACCGGCAGACCTGCCACGTAGGCGCTAACCATGCCGGAGTCTTCTCGTTCGAACACGATGGGAAAATGCGTTGCCATCATTCCACTCCGGCATCCCTGAGGATGCGATTCCCGAGCCGGCCGGCTTCATGTCCGTGCATGGTGACCCAGACTTCCTTGCCGCTCTCCGGATGAACAAGCAGCACATGGCTGCCTTTGCCTCTGCGCTTTTCGACGAAGCCAGCCGCCTTCAGCTTGCGGATGACTGTGGGCGACCCCGCATTCCTATTGAGATGCAGCGACTAGTCGTAGGCCGGCTTGCCCACACCGGCTACGCCGTGCGCGCATCGCAGCATAACGCAAGACATCCAACGGTCTACCGACGGCCGAGTGAAACCTTAATCGGTCTCTCTACGGTGGTGGGCGCATCTGGCGTCTACGCGCATGAACATTGCTGACCACGTTCGAAAAAGAGACCGAGGATTTGCGCGTCTTGCGTCAGTGCTCATCGTCCTTGTTCCCGCTGCCGTTCCGCCTCCTCCAGCCACTGCGCCATCTTCTCGTCGTTCGCGGCATGGAATGCCCAGCCCTGCGCCGTGCCGTTCCAGCGATAGTCCCTGATCGTCATATCGATGCCGCGGTCGATGAGGAACTGCATCGACTTGTAATTCGCATGAAAGACCAGTTCGTGCAGGATGCTCGCTGGCTCATGGGAGCTCCACGTGGTGTTGATATCCGCGCCGTGCGCCAGCAGGAAGTCCGCCACCTCGAGGTGGCTGTTCATGACGGACCAGGCGAACGCCGTGTCGAGGATCCGCTGGACGCTATGCGCGCTCCATTGGCGTGCATATTCCTCGACCCGGCCCTTCGGCATGTATGGACTCGAAGGGTAATGCTTCTCGATGTCGCCCAGCGCCGGCGCTCCGGACGCGTCGAACCACCGCTTCACCCGCGAGAGGTCACCCATGCCTGCCGCATGCGGCAGATCGTCGGGCAGCGCCCAGATACGGGCGAGCAATGGAATGAGGTGTGCCTTCGCGTAGGTAAATGCGAATTCGATGGCTTGCGATTGAGGCGGCGGCTGGCGCCGCAGTATCGCGGGATCGCGATCGAGAAGCGCAGTGATGAATTCCCCCCGATTCTTCAGTGTTGCCACCTCGATGATCCGCGCTTGAAACCCCACGAAGGTGTCACCAAGCAGCCACGGCTCACGGTCTAAAAGGCGAAGGAACGCCGACAAGTCGCTGTTCCCGGCTGGTGATGCCGCCGAGGTCTCGTGCCCGCTATAGGAACTCACGGTCCGGCCGACCTGTTCCATCACGAACGCCTCCCACAACCTGACCTCGGAGGTGTGGCCAGGCCGGTTGTCGATGAAGTACTTGACGAAGGCCTGGCGTCCGATGCTCGCGTCGATGCGTGCGCCGAGTGCCGGATCGAGTGCGATGGCGCAGTCCAGCATGAGTGTCGCGATCGCCTCGTGTTTGAAGCCGGACGCAACCGTGAACGCTTCAGTGACGAGGGCCAGATTGTTGTTGTCCTCATGTAGCACCGTGCGGACGGAGTCGATGTCGTTGAGCGCCGCTAAGAATCTGAGCGTGCCCGGAAGCAGACCTTTCCGCCGAAACAGCTGGAGCAGTCCCCTGGCGTGCGACCTGAGGAGCCCCTCGCACACCGCTGGCATCACGACCGCGCCCGCGTCGATCAGCAGCTCTGCGCACGAGGCGCGGGTGAAGTGCTCTTCGGCGAATGGATCGAAGCTGTCCCCATAGGAACCCGTGGCGAATCCCAGAAGGCCGCTGTCATCAGCGTCGTCGTGCCACGACAGCAATGCCGGGTACTCAACCAGCAGTCGCTTCAGGGCTTCGACGTCGTTGTCGTGGATAACGCGTCGAGCCCGCGCTACAGCCCACTCGAGCCCCTTGCCGAGCCGTGTGCTGACTTCAGCGGTGAGGTCTTGCCAGCCGGCGTAGCCGTACTCACGCGCGATTACGAATTGCGCGTTTCGCTGCGTCAGCGGCGGGTCGACATTCGGCAGATGCGCGCGCGCACGCACGATCGCACCGCGGTCACCGGCGGCCGTGTCGCGCGCGAGTTTCTTGGCCTGTTTACGGAGGGATTCGAGAGACGGACGTTCCGGGAGAGACTTCGAAGCGGTCATTGCGCCCCTCTTTCGTGAATCGCCTGTACCCCGCTGAACCAGGCTGAAAGAAGGTGCACACGCACGCGACTCAGACCAAAACAGGTGGGAGTGTTCCCTTGCCGCGGGTGGGTGGCGCCCTGTCAGCGCACTTCCTGCAGTATCAAGGGACTGCCGCTTCGATGTCAAACGCGGAAAAGCTGGGCGGTCACAGTTGGTTATGAGCAGTTGCCAACTGCCGAGCGATGACCTCAGGACCTCTCACCAATGTCGATCGATGGGACGCGGCGGAGGTTCGGAAATTCCCAGTCACGCGTGCAAGGCAGGAAGAAAACGGCTACGGAGTCAGTGCCTTATGGCGAACACCCTCGACGCTGTACGTCAGCGTCCGCGCAGCAGCTCTGTCACCGGCGACGGCGGTTCGTCGGCAGCGAGGACCGCCCTGAGATAGGCGGTGTCGTTCGCGGTGCCCGGCTCGGGAAACTCGATCTTCGTCTGCCGATGCCACACGTACGC
>Ga0070689_100003832_pt1 | contig 10076 bp, 13 predicted proteins | sample KBSS23HmetaG_FD_64669 | JGI IMG/M metagenome (GOLD analysis project Ga0070689, IMG submission 64669) | Switchgrass rhizosphere microbial communities from Kellogg Biological Station, Michigan, USA - KBS S2-3H metaG | ecosystem: Host-associated > Plants > Roots > Rhizosphere ... | reverse complement strand
GGCACAGGTTGATGTGTGGAGATTCCACGAGTATCGATGCCGTTGAGAAGCTAATGGATGGCGAGAAAGCGGACATGGTGTTTACGGATCCGCCTTATGGGATTTCAGTCGTGAAACCGGACGGCAACATTGGAGGAAATAGTGTTGGCAAAGTCGGATACGGTGAAAAAGGCCAATATGACAAGAAAGCAAAATGTGGATCCTATAGGCCCATCATTGGAGATGATGAACCATTTGACCCGTCTTTTTTACTTACTCTGGCTCCGCAAACAATAATCTGGGGAGCAAATAATTTTGCTTCCAAACTTCCAGATAATTCACATTGGATTGTGTGGAATAAGGAGATGCCGGAAGGAACTGACTTTAGCGGCGCTGAATTGGCATGGACTTCGATAGATAAGAAAGCAGTAAAGACATATAAATTTACTTGGGCAGGGATGACTAGACAAGGAAATCGTAAAGATGAAATGGCTGAGAGAGTCCATCCAACACAAAAACCCGTTGGCCTATTTGAAACTATATTGAACGACTACAACCCTGCTTCGGTCATTGATCTCTATGGAGGCTCAGGCTCAACCCTCATCGCTTGCGAGAAGACCACCCGGCGCTGTTTCATGATGGAACTCGATCCACACTATTGCGCAGTCATTGTGGAACGCTGGCAGAAATACACCGGAAAACGAGCTGAAAGGATCCTAGATGGCACGTCCTAAGCTTGACATAGACGGCGAGCTTGTCCAGAAGTTCGCTCAGCTAGGTTGCACAGGGGAGGAGATCGCAAATTACTTCGGTTGTTCCACGGATACAATAGAACGCCGTTTTGCGGGAGAAGTTCGTAAAGGACGATCTAATTTGAGAATGTCTTTACGCCAATGGCAGCTCAAATCAGCTGAACGCGGGAACGTCGCCATGATGATCTGGCTAGGTAAACAGATGCTAGGCCAGGTGGAAAGAAGCCATATCGAACTAACCAAGGTCCCTGACGATATCTTCCTGGCAGAAGCCCAAAGGCGATTGGAATTGAAGGATGCTTCCTCAAAGCCGAAAGATACTTGAGAAATACGTTTCACATAACGTAACGCCTCAGTTCGACCTGAAGTCGGTATGCTTTGATAAGCAATACGAGTTCATTACGGACCCATGGAGGCTAAAGGCCCTATTCTGCACACGCCGAGCAGCTAAGTCCTATACTGGCGGGGTCTACCTTATCTACGAGGCTTTGAGCACCCCGGGATGTAATTGCCTCTACCTTGGCTTAACCAGGCTATCTGCCAAAGGGATCATGTGGAAGGACGTGCTCAAGGACATCGATCGCAAGAACGATTTAGGCATGGATTTCCACGGGACTGAACTCACAGCAACCCTACCCAATGATTCAATCATCTGGCTTGCCGGGGCCGACTCCGATGAGACTGAGATGGAGAAGCTTCTCGGCAAGAAATACCGACTTGTAGTGATCGATGAGTCAGCAAGCTTTACCATTGACCTAAGAAGGCTCGTCTATGGCATCCTTAAGCCTGCTACCGTAGATAACCAGGGGTCTATTTGCCTATTAGGCACTTCGGGCAATCTCACCAAAGGGTTGTTCTTCGACATCACCAACAAAGCGGAGCCGGGATGGAAACTCTTCGAATGGACAGCCTTTGACAATCCGTTCGTAGCCAATCAATGGCAAGAGGAGCTTGATGACATCGCCAAGAACAGGCCTAAGTTCATGGAAACGCCCCTATTCAAGCAATGGTACCTAAACCAATGGGTGATCGATGAAAGCCAATTAGTTTACCGATTCGCCTATGGCCGCAATGAATACCCGGGAGGACTGTCTCCGACGGCCAAATGGCAGTACGTCCTTGGTGTGGATCTAGGCTATAGCCCTGACCCCTCAGCATTCGTCCTGGTGGCATTCCATGAGCACGACCCATGCCTTTACATCATCAACTGCCACAAGCAAATCGAGATGGATGTCACCGACGTTGCCAACCACATCAAGTGGTATCAGAGCATGTTTCCAATCGACCGTGTGGTAATTGACGGAGCTAATAAGCAGGCCGTCAAGGAGATGCAAAAACGAAAAGGCATTAGCCTTACTACCGCGGACAAGACCGGTAAGGTTGATTTCATTCAAATCATGAATGCCGAGTTCATCCAAGCCAAGATCAAGTTATCTCCTGAGACCCAGCCGCTCAAGGACGAGTATCTGGGACTTATCTGGAATGACAAATCCCTTAAAAAGGAGGAGCACCCTAACTGTGCTAATCACCTCTGTGACGCTGCTCTCTATGCTTGGAGATTCTGTTACCAGTTCCTGTCTCAGCCCGAGAAGCCGAAGGTCGATATCCGTAAACGGGATCAATATATTGCGCATACCCAGAAATTAATGGAAGATTCTCTTCAAAGGCAAATTGAGAAGCAAGAAGCAGAGGAACGCGGGGAAGCTTTGTATGCGACTGCGGGGTTAGAGGAAGAGGATATCCTTAGCTATTATTTAAACAAAAGGAGATAGACCATGAATCAAGAATTTACATTTCATATATTGAATGAAGACGGAAAAGCCAAGGCGGTAATGGTCGCCGAGATATTTGACGACTGTTTGGAAAAACTTAAGATTCTTTGTCCAGAAGGAAGACAGTTTTCGATCTGTAAAACAAAGCTGGAAGAAGCCTGTTTTTTTGCCAAAAAGGCAATGGCGTCGAGTGCCGACAATCATCAATGAAGCGCGATATTGATAGCGTTAAGCTAGATTACCAGATTTATCTAGACAGCAAGCCAGAGGATGTCCTTCCGTTTGGAATCTGGTGCTTGGTCAACGCGAATCCCGAGAAGCTTAGGCGATCTGCTCAGAGCAATATTGAGCGTAATCGGGCTCTCTTCGCGGAAGAAGCCAAGTACGTGAGTGAAGGGGGCCACAAGGTCCTGGCTAACCCGGAATATGAGGCTAATGCAAAGAAGCTTCGAGAATATCAGCATAGAAAGAGATATGGCCGGGGATATGAGGAATTTCAGCAGAAAATAATAAGAGAAGCGGCTTTGAAACGGGATGCTCCTAAGAAAGAATCCTGGTTGAAACGATGCCTGCGAAAAACATTCCCCTGGTTATTCGAACATAAACAAAGCGGTGATCCGCTTCCACCTTCAATGAGCGTTATGGAGATAAGAAAACTACGGGAGAAACATAAATGACCTTAGATGAAATACTGATTTTACTGAACAAAGCGAAAGAAGCAGGGGTACAATGTCTGGACCTAACCTTGGCGGGCGAGAAGATATGCCTCCAATTTCCCAGTGCTCCATTATCGGTACCTGTTGGCAGTTTCCTATATCCTCCGCAGCCTCAGGCTCCTTTGGCCCCTCCTAGCAACATAAAAATCGAGGATATCTTCAAGCCGCCTGCTCATCTAAGCGATGATATTTTAAACGATCCTGAGAAAGTAAAGTACTACGCCACACCTTACTTTGATGAGATCGAGGCCAAGGCGAAAGCTCATGAAGAGAAATTACAAAATGAGAGTAAATAATAAAGATATCGCAGAATGGAAAAAGGAGATCGGTCGTGAGTGGTCCGATGATTATAATTACCGAGACGAGTATAAGAAAATCTGTGCTCTATGCCAGAAAGAACATAGCCTAAGAACACAACGGGATAATAATCCAGAATATTACACTAGTGTCTTTATAAAATGCGATTGTGGAGATTATGTTTATTTTTCATTGCCAGTGAATTAATAAACAACCCGCACCAAAGGAGTGGTGATGAGCAAGAAAATAGAACGCAGGAACATGACCCAAACGGACGGCAAAGGAAAGGTCCTAAGGGAGCCAGTGAACCATGCAGAAACGAACGTCAATTACCGCTGGTGGACGCTTGATGAAAAGGACATGGCGGCGGCAATCAACGCCACGCTTCTCTTTATTAAACAACACCAGGGTTCGAGAATTGAGCAACTGACATCGGCGACAAGGCTTTACGGCAACACGAATGCCTACAATATGATTGGAACGGCCTTTACCCGGGCATCTAGTGTTCAATCTAGTCCCACCACTCAGAGGATGAGTTACAACGTCATTGAATCAATCATCGATACCCTTCAATCCAAGATGGCCAAGAATAAGGTGGTGCCGACTTACATCACGAACGGTGCCGCTTGGGAAGTGCAAATGAAGGCCGATCAGATCACAAAGTTCACGCAAGGGCTGTTTTACCAGGAAAAGGTTCACCACAAATCCGTCATTTCCTGGACCGATGCCAGTATTTGGGGCGATGGATTCCTCCACGTTTACGACCGTGAGGGCAAAGTTTGCATTGAGCGGACCTTACCCCATGAGCTTTTTGTGGACACGATTGAAACATTGTCAGGGCCTGCGCACCAATTGCATCGGGTCAAGATCATGGACCGAGATATTGCCTTCGAACTCTTCCCTGATCTTGAAGAGAACATTGCGCTGGTATCTCCTGCAACCTACGACGATGTGGGGGGGCAAGGGACGGTCTGCGATCTCATTACCGTGATTGAAAGCTGGCATTTGAAATCGGGTGCGGATGCAAATGACGGTGTCAGGGTAATCACGATAGGCGATGGGTCTTTGGTTGAAGAGCGGCGGAAGGATTATTTCCCATTTGCTCATATGAGATACGCCAAAAGGCCTTTGGGCTTTTACGGCCAGGGTGTTCCGGAAAGATGCCAAAATCTTCAGGGCGAGATCAACCGGAACATGATCTTGAAGCAACGCTCCATGTGGATGCAAGGGAGCTTCAAGATCTTGCTCGAGAATGGATCCAAGGTAGTCGCTCAACACATGAACAACGAAATTGGCACGTTGATTTACTACACGGGAACCCCCCCACAATATGTGACGCCGCCTGCCACAAACCCTGAGGTTCAGCAATATATTGACGCGCTGATTGCCTATGCATACGCACAAGAAGGGGTATCCAGGATGTCTACGACGGGTGAGGTTCCCATGGGTGTGGACTCCGGTAAGGCCATGAGAACGCTCATGCAGAACTCGGATGATCGCTTCTTGTTCATGCAGCAGGAGCTCGAGGACTTCACTCTGGAAGTTGCGAGACAATCGATCGAAGTGGTCAAGGATATCTATAAAGAGAAAAAATCTTACGAGGTAATCTTCCCGGACACAAATTTCCTAGAGACAGTTGATTGGAAAGATATTAACCTCGATGAATCGGAATATGTTCTAAAAGCATTTCCAACCTCCTCGTTGTCTGACGATCTGACAGGGCGTTTATCGGAGATCCAGGAGCTTGCCCAAGCTGGAATGATCAGTCCACGTTCTGCTCGCAAGCTCCTGGATGCTCCGGACCTTGAGATGAATGAGGCATTAGCCAACGCTCCTGAAAACAGACTCCACCAAATCTATGACAAGATGCTTCGTAAAGGTGAGTTCACTCGATTTGAGCCAGGCTTTCATGATGCCCAATTAGGCCAGCAGCTGGCTTTGGAGTACATCAACTACGCTGAATACTTCGGATGTCCTGATGATAGGATTCAATTGGTCAGGGATTTCCTCGAACAGATTCAGACCGAGGTATTGAATCCTCCTCAGCCTATGGTCCAGCCGGGTGCCCCTCAGGCAGTTCCTATGGCCCCACCTGTTTCAAACTTAATTCCTAACGTCCAAGGAGCTGCAACATGAGTAAGGAATCAGCGCTTGCAATGGCGTCGCATGCGACGCAAGTCGTGCCACAACCACAAACTCCAAATCCAGAAAACAATACCGGAGGTACAAAAGAAGGAAACCAGGAGGCAAACGAAGGTGCGCCACATAACCTGCAATCTACACCATTCTCTCACCTTGCCAAGAAGGAAGCCGATCTTGTCAGGCGCAGGCAGGAGTTCAAGAAGGAACAAGATGCGATTCTCAATGAGCGCAAATGGGTAGACGAACAAAGGGCTAAGATATCCAAATTCGAGGAGCTGAAAGCCAATAACCCGGTCGAGGCACTCAAGTACATCGGCTTTAGCGAAGCGGACATATTCAATTACCTTGCAGCGCAACAGAAACCTGAACAGACTCCTGAGGAAAAGGCTGTGGAAGCTGCAAAGCTCGCGGCTCAAGAGCAAATCAAGGCGTTTGAAGAGGCGCAGAAGAAGAAAGAGGCGGACGCCCTTAAGGCTCAAGACCAGGTTTTGATTGAGGGGTTTAAATCGGATCTTGGCAAATTGATTGCATCGGATAAGGAAAAGTACGAGTACTGTAACTTCTATGGGAAAGAAGCAGAAGACATCGCCTACGAAACTACTGTGGAAGTTGTCCGAGACTCAAAAGGCACCGATATTATTACCCCCCAAGAAGCCATTGAGCTTGTCGAAAGTTATTTTGAGGAAAAGGACAAAGAGATGATGGGCATCAAAAAGAGGGCGAAAATCTCACAACCTCAAGAGCAGGAACAGGAGCCAACTCAGTCTTCGAATGCGAAAAACCCGGGCTCTTTCTTCTCGCAAAGAACCCGGACGATTGTGGAAAATCCAAGGGTTGGTCCGAATGCAGAACAACCAAAGCCTGCGGTTCAAAGGACAAGGACCTTAACCAATCAGGCGACTGCGACGATGGCTTCAGCGAAGAGTGTTCCTAGGAATGAGACTCCTGATCAAAAGAAGGAGCGATTGATTCAGAAGCTCCTTGCAGGGGGGTATAATAGGTGATCATTTCATAACGTGTAATACTTCGGGGCCGGATGGATTATTAGGGTCCGGTGCAAGATATGCGAAAACAAGATCTTCATGCGAGCATAAATTCTCTTTCTTGATGACGATAGAAAAACCCCAAGGCGGAGCTCCATCTAAATACACTACCGCTAGTGTCTCCAAATTAGTGTCGATATCACGAGCATAATAACCAGTCCGGAACGCATCTTCGCCTTTAAGTATATATACGGGACCAAACTGCAATTTTCTTTGTTTTTTACTCTTTCCGTCCATTTTCCACCTATGTGAGACGTTGTTTGTCTTCAAAGACATAGCCCTACTAGACATCGAGGCATCTCAGACATCGAATCCAAAAGTCCATCAGGATTTTTGAATTTATCGAATCGAGGTGCACATTTATGGCAATCCCTATAACCCAAGCAGCGGTCGCGGGAATTCTTAAGGAATTGTACGACGACCAAAAAGTCCAGTGGATTACCTATAAGGACAATCCTACTCTGGCTATGATGAAGAAAGAGGAAAAGTTTCCTGGTAAATATTTCCCTCTTCCTGTTGTCTATGGTCTAACCCAAGGCGCATCGGCCACGTTTTCCAGTGCCTATAATAACCAATCCTCGCCTCAGGTTGCGGAGTTCCTGGTTACCCGGGTAGCGGATTTCTCTCTTGCTACAATCGATGGACAATTATTGGCATCTGCTCAAACAGATCCAGGTGCGTTCATTGACGGTGCCGAGTTGATGATTGACGCAGCTTTCCAGACTGCCGTTAACCGAATCGCTTCGGCAATGTTCCGGAACGGCGCTGGTACTCTGGCCCAGATTGCATCTTTGGCCCATGTATCAGGTTCCGGTCCCTACATTTCCACGATTACCCTGACCAATCCTGATGATGCTGTCCAATTTGAAATCGGCATGACCATCATGGATGTTCAGAATGTGGATGGCTCTGGATCTCAATCCAGCTCCAGCAATCCTGCAGTCATTACTCAGGTGGATCGAAACGGCGGGATTTTGACGGTTACATCAGCAGTCGATACCACGAGTGATTTTACGGCCAATTACTACCTGGCCGTTCAAGGGGACTTGCCTACCACAAGCAACAACAACTTCCAGCCAAGCGGTTCCACCGGAACCAATAGCTTGCTGAAATTGGCAGGATTTGCTGCATGGCTTCCACTTTCTGGACCTCCAGTAAGCGATACCTTTTTCGGGGTAAACCGGAATTTGGACGTTCAACGCTTGGCCGGGGTGACCTTCAATGGAACGGCTCTGTCTTTGGAAGAAGCTCTTCTCCAGGGAACTGGCCGAATCGCATTGAACGGGGGCCGGGTCGATACCGGGATCTGTTCCTATGCGACTTACACAGCTTTGATTACCTCTTTGGGATCAAAGGTAGTCTACATCGACGAACGTATCGGCGAGATTGGCTTCCGAGGCGTCCAAGTGAATGGAGCCAATACCGTTATGTCGGTTTTTCCCGACAGAAACTGTCCTGATGGATTGTTTTACTGTCTGGAAATGGATGACTGGACTCTTAGGTCACAGAATCCTGCACCTCATATCCTTAAATACATGGATGAAATCGAAATTCTGCGCGTTCCTGGAGTGGATGCCGCTGAACTTCGTGTGGGGCTGTATGGAAATATGTATCCCAAGAAGCCAGGTCATAACGGCGTGATTTCCGTGCAATTGATGGAATTCTAGTTTACGCTTTAAGTCTGTTTACATGTTTCCCAATGGACGGCCCGAGTTTCCTAGTGCTCGGGCCGTTTATGTTTCTCCCGTCTATTTTCCACCTATATGACAGGCACAAAGTTTGTCCGCGCGAATCGGGGGGCTGATCTCGTGCGTTAACCTCCTGCCCATAGGGAGATCATATGGCAAATAGGTGGAGCACTCAGTTCTTCGGAACTCTCGAAAAGAAACCCTTCCAACTCGCATGTAAATTTAAGGTCGCACCGACCGACACAGCAGGTGCTGGGATTACCGCTGGATCACTGGCAGGTCCTGGAATCGCCAACGTGTTTATGAATTCCACGGCAAGCTTTAGCGGTGACACGCATAGTAATACCACGGTCAACAATATCTCGAGCACGGCAAACTTGAGAGTAGGTATGCTGGTTAAGGGCTCAGGTATTCCTGCCAAGACTTACATTGCTTCGATCACCTCTTCGACAGCAATTGTCCTCAGTCAGGCGGCAACGGCTACAGCATCGGGTGTGACAATCACCTATGCAGCCGTTGGAAGCCCCAATCCTGCGGCAGGCTTAATTTTTGTTCAATTTCAGGATAACTTTAACAAATACCTGTTCGGAACAGCCAACTTTGAAGGGGCGTTGTCTGGGTCGTCGATTAACATCTCGACTGGATCCAGTCTGACTATCGGGGCTCCGTATGTGATTACTTCAGTCGGAACCACGACCACTGCCCAATGGGTCGCGGTAGGGGTTCCTGTCGGGATTACTCCTGCCGTAGGGGTAAGTTTCATTGCCTCGGCAACCTCTGGATCAGGTACCGGAACGGTTCAGGCTCCAGCAGCTTCTGGAATCAGTGACGTGGAAGTTGTCGGGCAAGCCAATGGAAGCATTACCAGTAGCGCGGCTACGGTTCTTGGGGTTTCAAGTGGCGCATATATCATTCTCCAATGCCTGGCTAGCGGAGCAGGGGCATTGACGATGAACTCCTATACGCCTGCTGGAACGAACTCGGCTCCTGCCTTAACGATGAATTCGTATACGCCTGCAGGGACCAATGATTCATCCACGCCTCCTGTTTTCACAGGAACGCCAGCAGTGTTGACCGGGTCAGTGGCAGCGCCTGTCTTTACCGGCACACCTGCTGTCTTAACCGGGAGTGTATCGGCAGCGGCTCTTGCGTTGGCAGCTCCGACTGCTGGTTCTTGGGCTCACCTGAGTTTCTTCCTGAGCAACTCCTTCATTACGGTTCAGGGGCAATAGGTATGTTTTTCCAGGACAAACATAAAGCGGCCACGGCCATTGTGAGCAAGAGGGGACCTAAGGGGGGTCCTCATACGATGAGCCCCACTGAAATGAAACCGGAAGTGGTCATGGATGAAGGCGGGGAAGTGGATGGGAGGCACCTTGCTGCACAGGAAATGATTGCCGCGCATAAGGAAGGTTCGGCTCATAAACTCATGCAGGCAATGATGAATTTTATAGATCTGCATAATTCGGCTCCTCAAGTGCCCGCTCAGCCTGAGAGGGAAGAGGGTTGAAAATCGGGGAGGGAATCTAACGGATTAGATGTCCCTCCCTTGCCAAAGGGGTATGGTTTATGCCGGTTCCTCCAATCGGAAATGTAGTAACGCCTACTGACTTTCTTTCCGTCTCGGCTCAAGGGTTGATTCAATTGAGTTGGAACTCGGTCCCTTTGGCTACGACCTATTACGTTA
>Ga0070689_100003831_pt1 | contig 10079 bp, 11 predicted proteins | sample KBSS23HmetaG_FD_64669 | JGI IMG/M metagenome (GOLD analysis project Ga0070689, IMG submission 64669) | Switchgrass rhizosphere microbial communities from Kellogg Biological Station, Michigan, USA - KBS S2-3H metaG | ecosystem: Host-associated > Plants > Roots > Rhizosphere ... | reverse complement strand
CCTGGCCGCCTCGAAGTCTGAAGTACTGGCCCTGCTCACTGAGCATGCGCGGGGCACGATGGCTGATTTTGTGACCGTCAAAGGGCGTGGGGTAACGCTCGACCTGAAGAAGGCACAGCAGGCCGATAAGCTGCACCTGGTCAAGAAATACGCTAAGACCAAGCAGGGGGTGACGATTGAGTTATACGATGCTCAGGCAGCCCTCGCGCTCCTGGGTAAATACCATGGCCTCTTTACGGATCGCCAGGATGTAACCGTAACGCTGAAGAAGACCTATCAAACGGTAAGCCCTGATGATTGGAGCGACCCTACAACCGAACCAGACGGCGCAAGCTAGCGTTCGACCGCTGGCCCCGTTCGCTCCCCTCCCCTGGCAGATTGCGCCCTGGCGTGATCAGAGCCGGGTGTTGTTGTTGACAGGCGCTGCCGGCGGTGGCAAGTCGCGCCTGGCTGCTGAGAAGGTACATGGGTTCTGTCTGCGCTACGGGGGTGCCACGGGCCTGATTGTGCGTAAGGTCAAGGCCTCGATGGCCAGTGGCACGGTGCTCTTTCTGCGGCGGCAGGTGGTAGGGAATGATCCCGCCGTGCGCTTTATCGACAGCCCCAAGCTGCGCTTCGAGTACCGCAACGGTTCGATCCTGGCCTTTGTCGGCCTGCAGGACGAAGACGCACGGGAGAACCTCAAGTCGATCGGTCAAGATGGGGCCGTCGATATTGCTCTGATGGAGGAAGGCTCCCAGTTCGAGGAAGAAGACTTCAACGCAATGATCGCCCGTATGCGCGGAAAGGCAGCCCCGTGGCGACAGATTATCATCCCCACCAACCCCGATGCCCCCACCCACTGGATCAAGCGCCGGCTGATCGACGGGCAAGAAGCCACGGTGTATTACAGCAAGGCCAGCGATAACTTTCACAATCCCGTTGACTACGAGGCCTGGCTTGCCACACTGACCGGCGTAGACTATGAGCGCCTGGTACTGGGCAAGTGGGTGCAGGCCTCCGGCATTGTCTACGATACCTGGAGCGATGGCCCCGCCGATGGCAACATCCAGAAGTCAGCCGACTACGTGCCCGATGGTGGGCCACTCTACTGGGCCATGGACGATGGTTACTCGGCTGGGTCTGCGCCAGCCACCGCTGGCATTGACCCGAAGACCGGCGGCTATGTCGCTGATGCCCACCCGCGTGTCATTCTTCTGATACAACAGCGCCACGATGGGCGCTATTGCGTCTTCTGGGAGCTGTACGCCTGCCTCAAGCGCTCCGATGACCAGATCGCCGAAGCCCAGGCGCTGCCCTTCCCGGCACCCGATTATGTGATCCACGGCCCTGGCTCAGCCGAGATCCGCGGGGCCATTGATGAGGCAGGACTAACGCCCTGGGGGCATCGGGCCGATGTGAAAGAAAGTATCAAGGTGCTGCGCACGGGCTTTGCCCCTGACCGCAACGGCTGGCGCAAGGTACTCGTCCACCAGCGCTGCCAGCATCTCAGGCGCGAGCTGGCCAGCTATCGGTATGACAACAAGGGCGAGCCGGTGAAGAGCTTCGATCACGGCCCGGACGCGCTGCGCGGGCTGCTGTGGGTAGCCAAAGACCTATGACCGCACTCGACATAGACGCAATCCAGCGTACCGACTCCATCACCAAGCAAGATACCACCGATGATATCTACGGCGGGGGTGTCTGGCTGTGGCAGATGTTCGACGGCACAGGCGGGCCAGTGATTAAGCTGCCCGATCTGCCCCGCTATGGTATGGGATTGACCCGCGATCGGGTGCTCGCTGCTGCATCGGACGTAGAGCCGATGTGGGCCAGTATCGTCGCCCAGGCTGCATCAAAGTACGCCGTGCGCGGCTTCACGGTCAAAGACTCAGAGGATAGCAACCGGCGGGTCGAAGCCTCCCAGAACCTGCTGCTTGACTTTGGCGGGCCAGCCGAGTATACGAGCGAGATCAGCGCCACGGTGTGCGACTATATGACCACCGATCTGGGGGTGTGTATCGAGATTGAGCGCCAGCCGATGGTATCGAGCCGTGCGCCCATCTGGACATGGAGCGATAGCCAGCTGCAGAAGGCTGCGAAGGGTAGGCCAGAAGCGCTGTACCACCTCGATAGCCTACGCTGCCGACCGACCGGCAATCGGCGCTTCCCCCTGGTCTACACCGATCTGTACAACAATCAGCACGTCATACCCTACTACAACCTGCTGCACTTTGCCGATGAGATGTCACCGCGCTTAGAGTTGTTTCGTACCGGGCGCTGCTCAACCTCGCGGGCCTGGGACGTCATCATTACCACGGCGGCGATGCGCACCTACTTCAAGGAGAAGATCACCGGCTCGCGCGCCTTAGCGCTCTTCTTTGTGAGTGGCGTATCGAAAGAGCAGCTGCGCCAGATGCGCGAGGCCAGTGATGCGGATATGGCACAGAAGGGCTTCCTGGTCTACAAGGGCGCGGTGGTTGCGTCGGTGGCTGGTGATCGGGCGGTCGAGGTGGCACGCATTGACCTGGCCTCGATCGCTGATGGCTTCGAGGCGGATCTGATGTTCAAAGACGCCTATCTCGTGATGGCAAACGCGGCGGGCTTTGCGGTGCAGGATGTGCAGCCGCTCTCCGGCCAGGGCCTCGGCACTGGCAAGCAGACCGAGCGCCTCGATGATGCTGCGAGCCATAAGGGGATTGAGGCGTTTGGCGTCCACTTGGAGCGGCGGATCAATCGGTTGGTGCTACCGAAGACCACGACCTTTACCTACAACGTGAATGACCTTGCTGACAAAAAGGCAAAGGCGGATATTTTCACAGCTCGTGCTGCTGCGATTGGGGCGCTTATCGCTGATGGGCGTTTGACGCCAGCGCAAGGGCTAAATATACACGTTGACGATGGCGATGTACCAGCCGAGTTCCTACCGAAAGACCAGACGGCCGGCGGCACCTTGACCGATACGGGCGAGGGGAGTAAGCCGGTTGATGTGCAGGCGCTCATTACGCAGCGCGGGCCGATCCCTGCGCTACCCGCTGCGCCAGCGCTACCAGCGGGCCAGCCGCGCCTACTGCCCCAGACGAAGGCCAAGCGCCTAACTATTGCAGACCTCGACGAGGAGGCGGCACTGACACAGGCAGCGCAGTTGTGGAAGGAGGTACGAGGTGAGTGAGCAACCCATCCTCCAGCGAATTATTGATAAAGAAACCGGCAAGGTGCTCTACGAGCAGACGGAAACTACTCCTCATATACGAGGTGATCGTGCCCCGTTCATTCTTCTTCCACTCGAAGACGGTACAGCGACCTTGATCGATACGGCCGCTATTCGATCAGCTTCACCACATCTAACAGGTGCAACGGTCGGATTGCATCCAAGCGGGCCGTATACTGGTGGTGTTGTCTTTACGACGCTGAGCTTTGATAATCTTCTTAGGTTGTTATCTGAACACGGTATCGTTATCATTGACGCAACAGGGGTGCGAGATGGGTGATTTTATTCAGGATAACCCGCAATCCGGTGATTCGCCGCCCAAGAAGCCCTCCCTGGCGCGTCTCAATCCCCAGGACTGGCGAGCGATGGAAGCCGATAGTGGAGCGGTGCCAAATGATGCACAGGTGCCGATCCGCGAACAGATGGCACACCTGCAAAAGTTGAACCCGCTGCCTAATGCACCACCTATGGTGCAGGTGCATTATGCATATACCGTACTGATACCTAAGCTATATAAGCGTTTAGAAGAAGCAGAGGCACAAATCCGCAAGGCGAGCAAAGGACGGCGAGGAGCAGGCCGTGCCCGATGACCTCCGCCAGTTCCTCGACTTGTTCTTACAAGACATTGCCGAGCAGGCCGACGGCATCGCATCGGGCCACGTCTCCGTGGATGACTGGCAGAAGCAAATGGCGCAAAGCCTGCTCGTCTTTCACTATGCGAGCTATCAGTCAGGGCGCAACACGCGCGACCTTGCGCCAGGCGAGCGCGGGCGGGTCAATGAGCAGGTGGGCGAGCAGCTCGATTACCTGAACCGCTTCGCTGCTGAGCTGGACCAGCGCGGCTGGCAAGACAAAGACGCTGCCCGTGCTGCCCTGTATGCAGGCTCGATCAAGCCGGCCTACTGGCGCGGCAAGACCTACCCGTATGAACTGCCGGCCTATCCTGGGGATGGTTCAACGCCATGCCTCGTCAACTGCCATTGTTCGGTTGAGATACAGGAGATTGACCCGGAAGAGTTATCGGCGGATGTGTATTGGAGGCTAGGCGCGGTTGAACATTGCAGCAAATGTGTTGAGCGGTCACAGCAATGGTCCCCCTTGCGCTTCAGGGGTGGCGAATTGGTCTAAGAGTATATGCAAAGCCGAAAAGTCGCCATTGTCAATATCGTGCTCCCAGATGATGAGAAGCGGTATATCTCGATTTCGGCAGTAGGTCGCCTTACTCTTATCGCGGGATACTTGTCTTTTCTGTTGCGGAGTATGATCGGCGTGATGAGTAGAGCAACCATGCCAATAGCAACCCTGAACTTCGATGTACACGCTACCAACACAGAAGTCCATAGAATAGGTTTTAAGTGGTACTTGTCGGTCATATGTGATGTGATGGGTATCAAACCAATCGGCAACACGATCTTCGAGCTTGCTAGGTTTACCAAAGCCGTCTTGTAAACGCTGTGTGAGTTTAGCGAGCATATCAGGAGACGACTTGTAGAGTGCATCCCAAGCATGGTAGCAGTCGGTATTACAAAAAGGGCGCTGGTCTTCCTTGTGGCGCGATGGGAACTTGCGTATATGCTTACCGCAATACAGACATTGTACAAGTGTAGACTTTCGGTATCTTCCAATCCTGCTCTTAGTGTTGCCAATATCGGCGCATGGGCGCGAGCAGTACAGGCCCTTGCGAGAGGGGAAGGCTTGAAAGGTCTTCCCACACACGAGGCATACTCTATCTACTTTAGCACTCTTGAAGCTGATTGGCCGCTTTGCCTTAGCAATATCGGCACACACCTTAGAGCATGTCAGATGAGCTTTTCCTGTAGTCTTGGCACTGATAAACAACGCGCCGCAAACAGAACAAGAGCGTTCTTCAGTCTGATTGTACTGGCGATATGCACGACGGCAGTCATAGGAACAGCATATTCGTTCGTTCTTGGACGGTGGTACATTAAAGTCTTTGCCGCAATGAACACATTTACGATTAGCCATATATACCTCTTTGTGATGCTATATATCAATTATATCATCAAAACACAGAGTATGCAATGTAGGGCAAGCGAACGGAGGCGACGGATATGACGAGTTGGAGGCAGCATGTACGGTTTGATCCGTCAATAAGAAATAGAAGTCAAGATGCAGAGTACATACAGGAAAAACTTTTTGCATTATGTATTGCTTGGCATTGTTTCTATAATGAGCCGGTTGATCTAAATGGTTACTATCTAATGGATATAGACCTAGATAACTCTTGTTTATCTTTTGCGAAGGCAGGTGACAAGACCCAAGCCGATCTAATGTTGTCACTTTCTCCACTATTGCAATGGGTTCCGTCTGATATGCTTCAGCGGGCGCGGAAGTGGAACCCGTTGCGTATCCGTGGAGGGGAGCAGGTATGACCCTCGGTAGTCCCTACACCCCGGTGACTGTCTCAACCGACCCGCCGCAGGGCGGGCCAGCGTTGCGGGTGGCTGGCGTTACGAGCCTCCCCGCTGGTGCTGCAGCCCTCGGCAGTTCAGCGACCCCGGTCTATCTGGTGTCAGCCGCTGAACTGGCCAGCGGGGCGTTTGTGCTCGAAGGCAACGAGCCGGTGCCGATGCTCGCTGTGAGTGGCCAACCTGTGCTGGGCCAGCCGCCGATCCCGGTCTATGTCGTGAGTGGGAGCCTCGCACCATCTGAGCCGATCCTCGACAATCCATCGTTTGTGCAGCAGAACACGGCCTACACGAACGACATGGGGCCAGACGGCTATAGCTGGGCGCAGGCTGGGCCGCGTGGCCCGATTGTGGTCGATGGATTCGGCAAGTTGATAGCGCTCAGTGAGAATAGCGGCGGCAGTCACGCCATTACCTACAGCAACGATGGTGGCGCGACGTGGGCTGATGCGCTCGCCCTCGGTTTTCTCACCAGGGGCGCGGCAGCCTACAACACCGCTGATGACCGCCTGGAGGTGTGCTGGCTGGCACAGGCGATGACCGATGGCATTCTGTATCGCCGCTATGCCCCTACCCGTGATGGCAGCAACAATATCACCGGCTGGACCGTCGTAGGCGCTGGCTACTGCCAGTTAGATGCTGAGACAACTGGCACGATGGAGTACCAGCATCCCGTTATCTTGTGGCTTGACGACGCAGCCTATGGCGCGCATGGGGCAATTGTGTGTGGCTGGTGTGCCCGTAACACGGGCGTGGGTGGGACGGGTAACGAGATCCGCGCCGCAATGCGTATCCTGAGTAATACGGCGGCAGATCTCCTACCGGCGAATTGGACGCACATTGGCGTCAACAGCGTGAGCACGATCGGCAATGCGCCCTCGAGTGCGAGCTACACCGCGCTGCTGGCGAACGTTACGACGGGTATCCCCCATGTGGCACTGGTGCGACAGGCCGATAAGAGCCTGTTTATCGGCTATCATACGGGCACGCTTTCAGGAGGAGCGATGGCCGGCTCGTGGGCCTATCGTCGGGCAACCTGGGCCGCTGGCTCAAATAACTGGACCGCACTGAGTGCAGCAGCCACGATCAGCGGCCTGGTGCGTTCTGGCACGGATAGCGGCTACACCCGCAAGGGCGAGCTGCTCAGTAAGCCGGTGGAGGATAGTGCGGGCAATCTCTATCTGGGCATTGCGACCTGGAAGGGGAACGCCTCAGGCGATACGTGGGGGTATGTGCAGATCACGCCGGCTGATGTGGTCACACTGGTTGATAGCTACTCAGTAGGCGGGGCGCATTCCTATGCTCCTACGGGTGATCTGGAGTATGATAGCCTCACAGATCGCATCATTGCCAGCTACATCAAAACCACAACACAGGCCGCCTATGTACGGCTGTATGACGGGGTAACAGCCTCGCAACCTGAAGCGCTGGCCTTTAACACCGCGCCAGTCGATATTCCACTCATTCGCACGCGGACAAGCGCAGGCAAACTGGGCATGCTCTTTCGAGACACGGATACACCGCATTTGGGCTGGTTTGGTACACTCGATTGGGGAACCGTATGAACGAGCCTCCTCCACCAGCGGTCAGCGCCTTTGCACAGACGATGACCGAAGCCTTTGCGGCCTACCACCTGACCTTTGCTGATGTGTCACCTGCTGCCGGTGGTACACCACGGGTACACGCACTGAGCGCTGATGAGTATACGGCTGTCGAGGTGTGGGCAAACGATACCTTGACCAGGGCAACCCAGATCATACTCACCGGCGCATTACCAGCAACAAAGCCCGATGTGGTCAAGCGCAACGCACAACTCGCAACCCATATCGCACTCGTGGTAAGCAATAATGAGGCAGGAGTGAGCGATTGGCTCGCTGGTGTGCTGCGATTGGCGAAACTGACGAAGCGAGCAACCGAGTATGCACTGATCGGTCATGCTCGTATTGCCGTGCGATACGACCCAAAAGTTTCGTATCTTACCCTATCAGCAAGCGTGAGAGGGTAGCCGTGGCATTCCGATTAAAAGCCATTAAGCCCAAGACCAATGCACGCAACGCGGCCCGCACGATACAAGCGGTTAAAAGCGTGATGGAAGCGGCCCGAGACGGCGCGCTCAAGGATTACCTCTCCTGTACCCGCTCGTGGGATCATACGGTGGTCTTTGAGGCCATTCAGACCAAAGACGGCTGGATTGTCGGTACCGAGGATGAGGTCTTCCAGTATGTCGATGAGGGCACCGAGCCGCACACCATTGCCCCCAAACCAGGGAATGCACTCAGGTTCTATGCCGGCGGGGCACCAAAGAGCACACCCCACATCATCGGCTCGAACCCTGGCAGGCGCGGCGACCAACTTGTGTTTACGCGTAAGCCGGTACATCATCCCGGCACGGAGGCGCGGGAGTTCACGGAAGAGATCCATAAGAAGTGGGAAGCAAAGCTGCCCGATATGATGCAGGAAGAGATCACCAAAGCGATTGGCTGAAGGAGTAAGGGAGATGGACCCGGCAACCCGCGCCGCCCTCGAAGCCCTCTACAGCATCTTGCTCAGCGCGGTTGTGCAGTTAGCGCGGGTGCTTGATAAGCCCTGCCCCGTGAAGACACGAGAGGAGCGGCTGAGAGAGCGCAACACAGCAACCGTGTAGACACCCTGACACGGCTGTGCTATACTTAGCTCGACTCGTGGCTGAAGGTCACAGGTGCAAATCCTGTTCCCGCTACCAAAGCCGCAAGCTACAGAGTAGGGTCGCAACCTTTCTTGGCAGAGGCTTTTACCTCGCCGGGTGATTAGGTTAATCCGGCACAATACAACATGCTCGTGTTGCATGGGGCATTGCCCCTGCTGCCAACGTCGCAGTGATGCCAGATGAGCGTTCGTAGCCCCGAAGGGGCGCGGCATCAGAAGACGTGACAGCCTGGAGAGACAGGCATACAACCTACATTGGACGCTGTACAAGCGGACGATGATCATTACGATCATCGTCCGCTTTTTTGTTACCTGCTATGCCTGGCTTGCAACACGGTCCTTCAATTAAAAAGCCAAAAACGTATGACGCGCTTCGGAAGCGGGGCTACTCGAAGGCGCGTGCAGCGGCCATCTCCAACGCTCAGGCCGCGGGCACGATCGACCGCAAAGCCGCAAACTACGGCGCTACCGCAGGGCAGACGATAGCCGGGGCGCTGGGCCGTGGCAACGATGGCAAGTTTACGAATGCTGGGAGTGGTAGCAGTGCCAAGCCCGCCAAGGCAGCGCCCAAAGGCAAGCAGCCCAAGAAGACCGCATCACAGCGCCTCTCAGAACGGAATGCCAAACGTGCTGCCCAGACCGCCGAGCGCCAGGCGGCCCGTGAAGCTGCCACCCAGGAGACCTATCGCAAGCTGAACATTGCCCCTGATGGGCAAGCTGCGCTGGAAGCCCTACGCAAGGGTGAGCGCGCCGATCCTGATGCAATCGCACGGGCAGGCCTCGAAGATGCTGGCCTGGTCGAACGCGATAGCACCGGGGCCTATCACCTGACCCCATCAGGCCGGGCCACGGTCGGAGCCGCCCAGTCGGGCGATACCGGGCGGGCTGGCGATACGATAGCCTCTGCTCGCACCCGATTAGCCGCACGACGCCAGCGGCAGGCCGAGCAGGCACGCAAGCGGCAAGAGCGAGAGCGCAAGCGGGGCAAGCGACAGACAGCCACAAGTCAGCCAGCCGTAGCGAGTGGCCTCGCAGCGCAGCCCGCTATCGCATCAGGGCTAGGACAGAAGTCGTTCAGCGTCTTTAAGGACGCACAGGGCAATCCCCGCTGGCTGATGGTCTCCTCGACGGCCTATCAGGATCGGGATGCCGAGATCGTCACCCGCAAGGCGCTGGCCGGGGCGGTCGCACTCGGCGATAGCACCGGCTACCGGGGGCCACTCCGGTTCTGGCACATCCCAGGGCTGGACCTGGGGGACTGCGACTACCAGGCGCTGGCGCATGATGGCCGCTGGCTGGTGGAAAGCGGCACCTTCAAGAGCGCGGCCATCGCTCGCTCAGTCGCCCGCAACGCCGATCGTTACCGGGCCTCAATCGGCTTTACGCACCCCGACGACGAGCCGGGGCCGGATCGTACCTTCAACCATATCGTGATATTCGAGCGCTCGCTGGTGCCAGCAGAGCGAGCCAGCAACCCATTCACGCGGGTGAGCGTGAAAGAGAGGAAAGGAGCCTCAATGCTCACAGCAGAAAAACAGAAGGAATGGGATGCGCTCGCAGCGGGCAACCCAGAGATGGCCGAGATGATGCTGGGCTTGCTCAAGCAGACCGCTGCCACGGATAAGGCTGCTCAGGGCCGGGTCGCGTTCAAAGAGCAGCAGGCCAGCCAGCAGGCACCCGCTGTGCCACAAGAAATCGTGGTGAACGGCGTCACCTACAAGGCCATGCCGATGGCCGAAGAGAAAGCGCCTCCGCCTGCTGCCGCTGAGATGGCT
>Ga0070689_100003825_pt1 | contig 10084 bp, 9 predicted proteins | sample KBSS23HmetaG_FD_64669 | JGI IMG/M metagenome (GOLD analysis project Ga0070689, IMG submission 64669) | Switchgrass rhizosphere microbial communities from Kellogg Biological Station, Michigan, USA - KBS S2-3H metaG | ecosystem: Host-associated > Plants > Roots > Rhizosphere ... | reverse complement strand
CGTGGCTGGGCGCCTCGGCACGTCTGCCGTTTGTGATGGGCCTCGATAGCTACCTGCCGGCTGCGCTGGGGCGCCTGCACGGGCGCTATCAAACCCCCCACGTCGCCCTCATCGTTCAGGGTTTGGCGTCGACTGTTATGGTTCTTGTTGCTGCAGCCGGGTCAACCGTTCGTGAACTTTACCTCATACTGCTAAGCGCGGCGGTCATCATCCAACTCATTCCATTTCTCTACATCTTCGGTGCGCTGATGAAAGTCACACGGCAACGTAGATCCCTCGACGGCACGAAACAATCACTTCCATGTTACCTTGCAGCAGGTTCGGGATGTGCTGTCACACTACTGGGAATGGTCCTGTGCTTTGTCCCGCCTCAAGGCGTTCCCAATGCCTATACTTACGAGCTCAAACTCGTGTTCGGCTGCGCCGGTATGATCGTTCCCGCGATTTTTCTTTACCGGCAAGCTAAACAAAAGGCCCATCACCTGCATCCCGTAGCTCTGGTGCGGGTCACTCAAGTAGCAAAACCGTGAAATCCGTAAGGTTTGTCACCAGCGCGCGCCTGCCGACGCGTATCGGTGAATTCAAAATCCTGGGCTACCACTCGCTAACAAGCAACGAAGAATTCGTCTGCATTATCAAAGGCGATCTGCGCGAAGATACGCCAACACTCGTTCGTATTCATTCGCAATGCCTCACTGGTGACGTTTTTGGTTCAATCAAATGCGACTGTGGACTACAACTTCGCCGCTCCATGGAGATCGTCGAGCGTGAAGGCCGCGGCGTTATCGTTTATCAGTTGCAGGATGGCCGCGGCATCGGTGTCATTAACAAGATACGCGCCTATGCCCTCCAGGATGACGGGGCCGACACGATCGAGGCCAATAGGCGTCTCGGATTTCCTGATGACCTGCGCGATTACAAGCAATGTGTCGAGATCCTGCTAGATCTCGGGTTGCGGCAAGTGCGGGCGATGTCAAACAACCCTGAGAAACTGGCAGCCATGGAAGCCGGGGGGCTGTGTGTGGTGGAGCGCGTTCCGCTTGAATTCGAACCTCCGCGTCCGGCAATTCAGTATCTTCGGACGAAGAAGATCAGGATGGGCCATCTGCTTGAACTTGTGAATTAAAGAGATTTTGGAGGACAACGTGAGACAAAATGGACACAACTTCCTGGCCTCGAATACAGCGCTACTGCTCAAACAGCAACCGCCGCTAACCGCCACGTTAACGACTTCCCATGATATTCATCAGCTCCTGCAGCCGCTTCGTAAGCATTTGATCGAACATCCTGTTTACGATCGCATTCAAACTTTGGCGCAATTGCATGTCTACATGGAACATCATGTTTTTGCCGTCTGGGATTTCATGTCTCTAATCAAATCACTGCAACAAAGCTTGACCTGCACTACCCTTCCCTGGCTGCCCACCGCGAATCGTCTCAGCCGGCGCCTGATTAATGAGATTGTGCTTTGCGAGGAAAGTGACGATGGTACTGACGGAACCTATCACAGTCATTTCGAAATGTATCTGTGCGCAATGGACCAGGCCGGCGCTGATACCGGACCGATCAATCGATTTTTGAATCTGGTGCGATCGGGAGTGCCTGTCTCGAAGAGTTTGCGAGCCGCAAAAGCGCCGGTGCCGGCTGAATGGTTCGTTAACAATAGTTGGCGAATTATCGAAAGCGGAAAACCTCACATGATCGCTGCCGCCTTCGCACTTGGTCGTGAAGAGATCATCCCCGAGATGTTCAAATCGCTTGTTGACTTACAGACTCGGCTTCCGCAGAGCGTGAGTATTTTCATCGACTATTTAGAACGACACATAAGCATTGATGGCGATCACCACACGCCGATGGCCTTAACAATGCTACGAGAACTGTGTGAAGACGACGAGACGAGGAAGGCGGAAGCAGAAGCCGCTGCAAGTGAGTCACTCCAGGCGCGAATAAAACTGTGGGACGGAGTCGTGAAAGAGATCGATCGCCGCACAACCTCATCCATCACAGATTCATGCACAACTTATCAACCAGTTTAAAAGTCGAGCCGGCGGCAACTCGGAACGCCGGTCTGATCGCGCCATTTGGCGGAACACTGATCGACCTTTATGAAAAGAACGAATCAGTGGACGATCTTCGGTTTCATGCGACTACTCTGCCACGGGTACGATTGACGCCGCGGAACAGTTTCGATCTGGAGTTAATCGCCAACGGAGCGTTCTCGCCACTTGATCGATACATGGGCCGGGAGGACTACAGCAGCGTTGTTGAAGACATGCGGCTGTGCAGCGGTGTCCTATTCCCGATCCCTATCACTCTCTGCGTAGAACACACCAGGAACTTTAAATTGGATAGTGAGGTCGGTTTAGTCGATGAGCGTAACGAAGTAGTCGCAGTCATGAGTGTGGACGAAATTTACGAGCGCGACTTCGAACGTGAAGCGCGGCTTGTTTATGGAACGATCGATACGCGTCATCCGAAGGTTACAGAGTTGCGCAAGGGGGGCGAGCGCTCAGTACCACCACGCGGTGGCGGGTGGGTTCCTGGATTTTCGATTGCGATCGCCGATTGCTGATTGTTTTTAGAGCGAAACGCCAATCCGAAATCGGCAATCGACAGCCGGCAATCATTGGGCCCACCCGCTACCGCGTGGTGGTACTGACCTCATGACGCAACTCTCTGTGCTAACCTTCCCGGTTGATGCGACTGACTCCTGAACAACAAGATCGCTATCAACGCGACGGCTTCCTTGTCCTGAAGGACTTCGTTAAGCCTGCTGACTGCGATCGTTTGCGTGCGCGCGCAGGCGAGCTGGTAAACGCGTTTGACCCCACTGAGGTCGTCTCGGTCTTCTCAACCAGAGAACAAACGCGCACCACCGACGACTACTTCCTCAGCTCCGGCGACAAGATTCGTTTCTTCTTTGAAGAGCACGCGTTCCTGACTGACGGCACGCTCAGACAAAGCAAGGAACTCTCGATTAACAAGATCGGGCACGCGCTGCATGATCTCGATCCAGTCTTCAACGAGTTCTCGCGCGCGCGGAAAGTGTGGCAGTTGATCGCCGATCTCGGAATCGAACGGCCGCTGCTGTTGCAGGGCATGTACATCTTCAAGCAGCCAAACATCGGCGGCGAAGTTACCTGTCACCAGGACAGCACGTTTCTTTACACCGAGCCGCAGCAGATCGCCGGCTTGTGGTTTGCGCTCGAAGACGCGACGCTCGAAAACGGCTGCCTGTGGGCCATTCCCGGAGGACATACGCTCGGCCTGAAATCACGTTGGCTGCGCACGGGCGATGCGGGAATGAAGTTTGAAGTGTACGACTCAAGCCCGTGGCCCGAAGAGAATCTAGTACCGCTCGAAGTGTCGAGAGGCAGTTTGATCGTTCTTAACGGGTTGTTGCCGCACAAGAGTCTGGCCAATCGTTCGTCGAGATCGAGACACGCCTACACGTTGCACGTCATCAGCGCAGATATTCTCTATCCGGAAACTAATTGGCTGCAGCGTGGGCCTGAGATGCCGCTGCAGGGATTCGAAGATAATTAGCCGCGGATCGCGAATAAACGCGGATCAGAACCGAAAACAGACAGGAACGGTTTCCTACTTTCTCTAATCTGATCCGCGCTTATTCGCGTAAATCCGCGGCCTAACTTGCGGTCTGACCTGTTGAATTCCCGTGGAAAATCGCGGATTTTAGCTGGCGGGACGGAGCAGGCCGCGATAGATGCCCTGCACGCGAACCTGGTCAGCCGGCACACGAATCGACTCAACTTCAGGATTCGCGGCGCGTAGCTCCACTTCGCGACCGTGGCGGTAAAGGCGTTTCAGAGTAACGTGAGTTTCGTCGACGAGGGCAACCACTATCTCACCGTCGCGCGCTTCGGGCCGGTTCTCGATCAACGCAATGTCGCCGTCGCAAATGTGTTCGTCGATCATCGAATCGCCCTGGACGCGCAAAGCATAGACGTTGCCGGCCCTGACCTTCGACAGCATGAAGCCGGGCACGGAGATCATATCTTCATCGCGCACCGCTTCGATCGGTTGGCCGGCGGCGATGCGGCCTTCGATTCTAATCTCGCGGAAGTCAGACGACGGTACTTCAGGTTTGATGATAGTGATCGCGAAAGGCTCATCCTGAATACTGATCAGGCCGAGCCGCTCCAGCGCCTTGATGTGTTTGGCAACAGTGGCGCGCGACTTCACGCCCAGATGTTTCGCAATTTGCGTGTAGGTAGGAATGTAACCGCGCCGCTCGAGAAAGCTCACCAGGTAATCAAATACTTCTTTCTGTCGCTGGGTGCGTGGCAGTCTCGGGAGCATAATTTCTAAACCAATCGAGCGCGAGTAAAGAGTTGACGAGAACAGGACCACCGCTTGAAGTAGTGCGCATTCTATGGCGCGCGAACCAAAGCGTCAAGTATCTTGTTGCGCGCGCACCTGGACCACCAGATGATTAACAGCCGCGCCTCAGTTATGCACCTTGGGAGAATACCGCGCGAGCGTCCGCGGGAAGATGCGTACGCCGGCAGGCATTTGATTAAGCGTCATCGATTTCTCCGCCAACAGTTCCTGCGCCTTCATGTCGTAGACAGCCTCGTTGAGATCGTTGTCGGGACTTATGACCGCGCCTTTCAAAGCCGCACCGATGAAAGCGCCCTTGCTACGAGAGTATGAAAGAATACCGGCATCCAATCTCGGATTAGTCGATGCCGCGGCTTCGCGGCCGACTGGTCCAGCAGCGACGCCAACCTCGCCGCCGATCTCAAATTTGTCTTTCAACAATCCGTTGATGCCCGCGTCGTTCATTATCAACAACACATAGTCTGTCTTCGACGCACCAATCTGTGCGCCAAAGCTGCCGCCGCTTAAGTTGAAGAACACGGGCGCCGACCAGCCGTTGCTCGTGCGTCTGCTGATCAACCCCTGACCGCCCTTGCCGCCGATAATAAATGCCGCTTTGACAACATCCGGAAACACCGCAATCGCTTCCGCTTTGTCCAACAACTCCTTGGGAATTGCCTTATCTCGCACGTTCATGATCTCGGTAAACACTTCCGCCGCCTCGCGCGAGTGGCGCGTCGCATCCTGCAGGCGCGTCTTCTTAGGCGCCGGCGTGCCCACCGCCAAAGTCATCAGGGCTAAAGACATCACCAGTGAACACGAAACTAGCCTTGAAACGGACCGCTGAACAAACTTCCTCATCTTTACCTCCACTGTCTATTCAATCTTCGACTGCTGAACTAATACTCGAAAATCCGGCTCACGGCAACGTGACCAGAAATATCTAGCCGCGGGTTTTCGCGGATTCGCGCGGATAAGAATTCACAACAACAGTTCTATTTTGGTCTCTTTCATATCGGCGTTCATCCGCGTGAATCCGCGGCTAAATCATCGAGCCTCGCAGCCGCAGCGAATTAGCAATCACCGAAACCGAGCTGAAGCTCATCGCTGCCGCCGCGATCATCGGACTCAGCAGGATGCCAAAGAACGGGTACAAGACGCCCGCCGCGATTGGTATTCCCAACGCGTTGTAGAGAAACGCAAAGAAGAGATTTTGTTTGATGTTCCGCATGGTGGCCCGGCTCAACTTGATGGCGCGCACGATGCCGCGCAAGTCTCCTTTAATTAGTGTGACCGCACCGCTCTCCATCGCCACATCCGTGCCAGTGCCCATGGCGATGCCGACGTCAGCCTGGGCCAGGGCCGGCGCATCGTTGATGCCGTCGCCGGCCATGGCAACTCGTTGCCCTTCATTTTGTAGTCGCTTGATTAGCTCGAGCTTCTGTTGAGGCAAGACTTCGGCAAACACGTCGTCCAGGTTCAGTTTGCTTGCGACGGCACGAGCAGTTGCTTCGCTGTCGCCAGTGAGCATGACGATGCGAATGTTTTCATGCTGAAGTTCTTTGATCGCCTTGGCCGTAGAATCCTTGATGGGATCGGCGACGGCAAGCAGGCCCCTCGTCCTTCCTTCCACGCTGAGGTACATCACCGTCTGGCCCAAACCACGCAGCTCCACCGCTTGATCTTCGAGTTCCTGGACATCGACGCCTAACTCTTCAATCAACGCGCGATTCCCCAAACCTACCCGTTGTCCACCGACTACCCCGGTGACGCCCTTTCCCGTTATTGATGCAAAATCGCTTGGAGTGATTAACTCGATTCCGCGTTCCGCGGCGCCGGAGACGATGGCGGCAGCGAGCGGATGTTCACTGCCGCGCTCAAGACTTGCCGCCAGCTGCAACAACTTCCTTTCATCAAATCCGGGCGCGGAAAGAATCGAGACGAGTTTCGGTTTGCCCTCGGTGAGCGTGCCAGTCTTATCGACGACGAGAGTATCAATCTCGCGCAGAACTTCGATTGCTTCAGCGTTTCGGAAGAGCACCCCACTCTGCGCGGCCTTTCCGGTCGCGACCATGATTGACATCGGCGTGGCCAGGCCCAGCGCACACGGACAAGCGATGATCAGCACCGCGACCGCGTTCACCAATCCGTAAGCCATGCGTGGTTGCGGTCCCCAAATGCTCCAGGCAAAAAAAGTCAAACCTGCGATTGCCACAACGGCGGGAACGAAGTACGCCGAAACTCGATCGGCCAGCTTCTGAATTGGCGCGCGACTGCGCTGCGCTTCCGCAACCATTTGCACGATCTGCGCCAGCAGCGTCTCGGCGCCGACGCGTTCAGCTCGCATTACAAAAGATCCGGTGGCGTTAACCGTTGCGCCAATCACCTTATCTCCCGCACCTTTGGCAACAGGCATGGGTTCTCCAGTCACCATCGATTCGTCTACTGCGCTCGAGCCTTCGATCACGACTCCGTCAACCGGCACTTTCTCGCCTGGCCGCACGCGCAATTTGTCGCCGCGTTTGATCTGGTCGAGCGGAACGTCTTCGTCGCTGCCGTCATTGCGAATGCGGCGCGCAGTTTTCGGGGCCAGGCCCAGCAACGATTTGATAGCGGCGCCGGTGCGGCTGCGCGCACGCAGTTCCAGCACCTGGCCCAACAACACGAGGGTCGTAATCACCGCCGCGGCTTCGAAATAAACCGGCACTCCGCCTGACGCATCGCGAAATGAAGCGGGAAACAACGACGGCCACACAACCGCAATCACACTGAAAACATAAGCAACGCTGACACCCAGCCCGATCAAGCTAAACATGTTGAGACTGCGGTTCACGAGCGATTGCCAGGCTCGAACAAAGAATGGCGCAGCGCCCCAGAGCACGACCGGGGTTGCCAAGGCGAGTTCAAGCCAACTCCACGCGCGCACCGACATGATTCGTTCGAGGTCGAGCGACGGCACAAATTCGCTCATGCCAATTAGCAGCAAGGGCAAGGTGAGCACGAGGCTGAGCCAGAAGCGCCGCGTCATCTCGCGCAGCTCAGGATTCTCCGGTTCGTCGAGGGTAATGGTTCGCGGCTCGAGCGCCATGCCGCAAATTGGACAACTACCCGGCGCATCGCGAACGATCTCGGGATGCATCGGACACGTGTATTCAACTTTGATTTGTGACGCGGAAAGATTCAACGGCTCGAGTGCCATGCCGCAACTGGGACATGAGCCGGATGTCGCTCGCCGCACTTCCGGATGCATCGGGCAGGTGAAACTTTGGTCCGAGCTAATTGCCAGAGAAGCTGCAGGCTCAGAAGTTGGCTTGACTCGCGAAATTCCAATTGGCTGGCCCATGGACGGCGGCGTGGATTTGTTCAAGTAGGCTTCAGGATCGCCGCGAAACTTTTCCAGGCAATGCTTGCTGCAAAAGTAATAGGTCGTCCCGTCGTGCGCAAAAGATCCGGCGGCCGTCGCCGGGTCGACAGTCATGCCACAAACCGGGTCGATGTGTTTTCCAACTTCTTTCATGCCTGCATTCTAAACTACCACCACGGCAAACTGTCGTCGGGGCAGTAGTCGACCGCAGTAGCCCGACCGTACGGGAGGGCTAATAGGGCATTGAAACAATGAAGCCCCTCCCGACGGTCAATTTCCCTCCGCCGCTGGGGGAGGCTCGGGGTGGGGGTTTTAGGCGCGGCTAGTCCCTCTCCCCAACGCTTTGTGGGATACTGTCGCTTAACAACTATGAATGACCTGAAAGAGCTTCTCGACAAGAACCGGGCCTGGTCGGAACAGATCAAGTCTCAGCAGCCAGACTTTTTTCAAATCCTGGCGCAACAACAATCACCGCGTTATCTCTGGATCGGTTGTTCCGACAGTCGCGTGCCTGCCACGCAACTCGTCGGCTTGCAGCCGGGCGAGATGTTTGTACACCGCAACGTCGCGAATGTAGTGGTCCATACGGATTTCAACTGCCTCTCGGTGCTGCAATTTGCGGTGGATGTGCTGGGCGTGCGTGACGTGATCGTTTGCGGGCATCACGGCTGCGGCGGCGTGCAAGCGGCCATGCAGAACCGGCAGCTTGGGCTGATCGACAACTGGCTGCGGCACGTGCAGGACGTGATGCACAACCATCAGCAGTTACTCGACAACATTGCCGACGAATCGCAGCGCGTGGATCGTTTGTGTGAGCTGAATGTCATCGAGCAAACACTCAACGTTGCGCGCACGACAGTGGTGCAGCAGGCGTGGGCGCGCGGAGACGAGCTGGCCGTACACGGCTGGATTTATGGTTTACAGGACGGGCTGCTGCGCGATCTCGGATTACGCATAACAAACCAGGCGGAACTAACGGCAGCCTATGAAGCAACAATGCAGGCGAGCTAACGGGTGGTAGAAGCCCGACTTCAGGGAGTACTCAGCTGCGATTCAACCGGAGCCCTCCCTGACAGCCGGGCTTCTTCCAGGCACGCCGGGCAAAGACAATCCTCGTTCGCCCCGGGAAGCGGCGACGCATTCGGCAATTCCGCACACCAACACGAGAAGTCCTCGCCGGCACTGTCAACTCCACAGTGAAATTCCGCGCCGCATTTTGAACAATTCTTTTGCATGGGTGTTCCTCTGTGCCACCTTCGTGCCCTCTGTGTCTTTGGGTGAATAATCAAGCAAAACTTACCACAGAGACACAGAGGGCACAGAGAACGCACAGAGATTAGTGACCGTGCATGCTGCTCATGCTCATCTTTGCCGGCCTGAGCCGGAGAAACAACTTCCATGAAACCGGTTGACTGCCGTAGATCTGATCAAGCACCTCGGGCTTGGAATAAAACGTCAGGTCACTGCCAATCGCAAACGACAGCTTCTCGTTGTTTATCAGGTCGCGGGCCGCGCCGAATATAAAGGCGCCAATGCGAAATGACGGATGATCGTCAGTGATACCCAGCAGCGCGCGATCAGCAGCACGTAGTAATTCGTTCTTATCGACTAACTCGAGACGCGTGTACGCGTAGTTCTTCTCATGGAAATTCAGCGTCGACTCAAAAGTGAAACCATTGAGGTTATGCACCTCGCCGGGGCGGCTGGTGTGGTTCCTTCCCCAGATAAAAGCTGAAGCCCAGTTGCCGCGATTAAGTGGCCGGTTGTATTGCACTGAAGCGGTCGTGCGACGAATATCTGTATCCGGTTCCTGACCCTCGGGACTGCGCAGAAATCCATGACTCACCTGCATGGTCCAATTCCGATTCGGCGCGATTGAAATCCTCGCCGATCGCGAGTTCCAACTGTGCGCGTCGAAGTCGTAACGATTCTCGTCAGGTTCGCGTCCGTTGAAAATCGAACCTTCCAGCTTTAACCAGCGGTAGGTGAATCCGGTGGTGAAGACGCCGAAAGAAATGTGCGTCGAATCCTGCAGGTGATGCGCGAGCGGAGCCGAGGTGTTCTCGGATGCCGACGCGCGATGCATGAAAGCGACCGGCCCGAGGGCCGGCTCGCCGGGATAGCCAAAGTAGGTGAACCAGGTGCCGCGTTCACCCAGCGCGAGCGTGTATTGCGCGGATAGTTCCATGAACAGATCGTGCGGGTGTTGTCGATCAATCAATGGCTGACCGTGGTAAGTTTCACCCGTCTGAAACAGCAACGGCGAGCCTCCCGATGGAAAAGTGAACGGCTCAAGACTAAACATGCCGCGCAACTGAAGCGTGCCGTGGCCAAGCCGGTGATAAGCCATCGGCATGAACCAGTTGGCCGATTCCACTT
>Ga0070689_100003820_pt1 | contig 10089 bp, 6 predicted proteins | sample KBSS23HmetaG_FD_64669 | JGI IMG/M metagenome (GOLD analysis project Ga0070689, IMG submission 64669) | Switchgrass rhizosphere microbial communities from Kellogg Biological Station, Michigan, USA - KBS S2-3H metaG | ecosystem: Host-associated > Plants > Roots > Rhizosphere ... | reverse complement strand
GTTCGTTGTTCCGACAAGCGGTTCGACGATTCCGGTCGGACAGACGTTTACGCCGCAGGCTTCGTTCCTTAATAACGGAACTGCAACGCAGACGAATGTCACGGTTCGTTATCGCATAACCAATTCGTCAAACGTCGTGATTTACAACCAGACGGCGACAATTGCAACGATTGCACCGCTTCAGGTCGTAACCGTTTCATTCCCGGCGACTTCGCTCCCGGCTGCCGGAACTTATACGATTCAGGCAAACGCCGAACTCGCGGGTGATGCAAACACGGGTAACGATTCGATCAGCGGAACGTTGAACGCGGTTGCACCGATTGGCGGAACGATCAGCGTCGGAACGGGTGAAACCTACACGTCGTTGACCAATCCGGGCGGTCTCTTCCAGGCACTCAACACGGCTGGAATCTCGGGTAATACGACGATCAACATTACCAGCGATTTGACGGCTGAAACCGGCGCGGTTGTTCTCAATCAACTGGCTGAAGTCGGTGCAGGCGGTTATACCGTAACCTTCAAACCTTCGGGCGCGGCGCGTGTCATTTCCGGCACGGCGGCGGCAAACACAGGTTTGATTACGTTAAACGGTGCCGACCGTATCGTCTTCGACGGTTCCCTTTCGGGCGGAACGGATCGCAGTTTGACTATCACGAATAATCAAACGGGAACTTCGACGGTCGTTTGGATCAGAAGTCCGAATTCATCGAACGGGTCGAACAATAATACGATCAAAAATTGTATTATCAACGGCGCGACGGGAGCGACCGCAACGACGACTGCCGGTATTTTGACGGGCAGCAGCGTGACAATCGGCGGCGACGCGGAAGCGGCGAACAATAACAACACGATTCAGAATAACTTTATCTATCGTGTTCAAAACTCGCTTTATCTTCGCGGCGGCGCGGTGGCAGCAAACTTCGACCAAAACTGGACGGTTGTCGATAACGAAATGGGTTCGACGGCATCAACGGCTGACAAAAACCTGTTCCGCGGTATGTTGATCGGTAACGCGGCGAACTTTACGATTAGTCGTAACTTGATTCACGGCGTTCAATCATCGGCGACGACGACGGCTGCGATGAGCGGTATCCAATTAGGATTGCTTCTCAGTAACGGAACAGTCACCAGAAACAACATCACTGATATTAAAAACATCAGTACGACCGGAACGGGCGCATACGGTATTTCCGTTATCGCTACCTCGACCGCTTCAAACGTGACGATTGCCAATAACTTCGTTTCGGATGTCGCGGCGACGGGCAGCGCGACGATTACCAGCAACGGCTTCGGTATGTCGTTTAACAGCACGACCGGCGGTTCGGGTTATAACGTTTACTTTAACTCGGTAAATATGAATACGAATCAGACCTCGGCTCAAACGTCGGCGGCTGTGTTCGTTAACTCGACCTTCGCAACTGCGGGTGCAATCGATCTTCGTAATAACATTCTCGCGAATACGCAAACCACCGGAACGCGCTATGCGGTTTACAGCACGGCACCGGCGACCGTCTTCTCGACGATCAATTACAACGATTATTTTGCACAAAACGTCGGCTTTATCGGCGGCGCTCCGAGAGCGACGCTTGCCGATTGGCAGACGGCGACCGGACAGGATGCAAACTCTTTAGCAGTTGATCCGCTGTTCGTTTCGGCGACCAATCTGCACTTGCAGGCAGGAAGTCCGGTGCTCAATCTGGGAACTCCGATTGCGACAGTCACCGACGACATCGACGGTGATACGCGTTCGGCGACGACTCCTGACATCGGTGCGGACGAAGTTGCAAGTGTTGCCGTACCGGGAAGTCTGCAATTCAGCAGTGCGACCTATTCGATCAACGAAAACGGCGGAACGCAGACCGTTACCGTTACGCGCACGGGCGGAAGCGACGGTTCTGTAACCGTCAACTACGCGACGGGCGGCGGAACGGCGACGGGCGGCGCAAGCTGCACAGCGGGCGTTGATTACATTTCGGCTTCGGGAACATTGACATTCGCCGCAGGCGTTACGAGTCAGACGTTTAACGTCACGATTTGTAATGACGCGGTCGTCGAACCGAACGAAACCTTCAACTACACGTTGAGCAGCGCGACGGGCGGCGCGACAATCGGAACACCTTCGACGGCTGTTCAGACGATTGTCGACGACGACAGCACGGCAGCGGCTTACTCGATTGCAATCAATGACGCGAAAGTTATTGAAGCGGATTCGGGAACGACCAATGCAGTGTTCACCGTAACCGTTACGTCAATCGGAAGCGGAACATTCCCTGTTACCGTTCAATACGCGACGGCAAACGGAACGGCAATCGCCGGAGTCGATTATTCGGCGACCAGCGGAACGTTGACGTTCAATGCAGTCGGAACTCAGACGATCACCGTTCCGGTCATCGGCGATGTGGTCAAAGAAGCGAACGAAACATTCTTCGTCAATTTGAGCAGCCCGTCGGCGAACGCAACGATAGCCGATGGTCAGGGTGTCGGAATCATCGTTGATCGTGACCGCGCGTACATGGCGGATTACGACCGCGATTACATCGCCGATTTCAGCGTCTATCGTCCGAGCAATTCGACGTTCTACGTTTCGAAATCGACGAAAGGCTTCCCGCTGTTCCAGACATTCGACTTTACGGGTGTTTCGGTTCCGGGCGACTACGACGGCGACGGTAAAACGGATTACGCTCTGTGGAATCCCGCGACCAGCAACTGGTCGGTTCTGAGAAGCTCCGACTTGACGACAAGCGTTGTCAGCTGGGGACTTTCGACCGACAAAGCGGTTCAGGGCGATTACAACGGCGACGGTAAAACGGACTATGCAGTATATCGTCCGTCAACCGGACTGTGGTATATCCTGCCTAATTCGAACGATGCTCCGTATGCGATTCAGTTTGGTATCAGCACCGACAGACCTGTTCAGGCAGACTACGACGGTGACTTCAAAACTGATCTCGCGGTTTATCGTGACGGCGTTTGGTATGTCTTCAACAGTTCCAACGGTTCTGTGACGACCACCACCTGGGGATTACCGGCTGACAAACCCGTCATCGGTGATTTCGACGGCGACGGTAAAAACGATATAACCGTATTCCGTGACGGTGTCTGGTATGTCCGCAGAACTCTGACCAACGATTTCGTATTCGTTAGTTGGGGAACTACCAACGACATTCCGGTTCCGGCTGATTACGATGCCGACGGCATTTCGGATTACGTCGTTTTCCGCGAATCGAACAGCACATGGTATGTTCTGAAGAGCAGCGGCGCGGCACCGGTCGGCTTCGTCTGGGGCTTAACCGGCGACAAACCGACACCGGCGGCATACTTACCGCAATAGCCGATTAGAAACGAAAGTTTTTAATTAACAATTCGCAGAGAAAAGGTTTTGGAAACAGAACCTTTTCTCTTTTTAAAACCAGTCAGAAACGCGACCGTCAGGGAGTGTGCGATGCTCGACGATGATTTTTTATTGACAGGTTACGAAGGCGGAAACGTTGTGATGACGAAGAATCGTCTGAGAACTCAATTTGAGCACTGCACGCTCCCTCACGGTCGTGTTTTCGCCTTTGTGATCCGGCTTCCACTTTTTTATTTATCTGGGAATTTGGGTTAAATAATTGAAAAAAATTAGCCTTTTGCTGAAAATTTCAGCCTCAATGCTGTCGTGTCAAACCTCATTGCTGTCCTGCACGATGTCATTGCTGCCTTGTTCAAATGCGTTGCTTTAATGTCAAAGTCCGTTGCTGCCTCGTAAAGTTTCACTGCTGACCTGCATAGTTTCGTTGCTGTCATGTAAAAGTCGATTGTTGACCTGCTCGATTCAATTGTCAGCCTGTACGATTCAATTGTTGAGCTGTTCAGCCCAATTGTTAGCCTGCACGATACGTTTGCAAAGCTGTCAGACTCGTTTGAAAGGCTGCTCAACTCGATTGTTGACCTGCAATATTCGTTTGTGAGCTTGTTTGACTTGATTGTCAAAGCGTTTTTTTGAAATGCCGGAGTGTAAAAACTAATTGTTTGATGAAAAGTTTGAGGTTTTTAGAATCAATCTTCCGTTGGCAGATCGTAACTTTCCAAAACATTGAGAAGCGTCGCTTTTTCGGTTTCGACATCGAGAATAATTGCGCCGTTTGCGGTTAAAGCCGAAACGATTTTTCCCAACAATTCGTCGTCCGATTCGCGTTCGAAAGTCAGTTTCAGAAAATCCTTTTCGCGTTCAATCGAAAATTTATCTAAAATGCCGAACAATTTCTCGCGAATTTTATGTTCCTCGATTTTGCTCAGATAAATTCTGACGGTTTGAGCGGTTTTAGTTTTTCGCCGCAAGTTTTCCGTCGTGTCAATATCGCGGATTTCGCCTTTTGAAATAATCGCTACGCGGTCGCAGAGTTGTTCGATTTCGTTGAGATTGTGCGAAGTCAAAAGCACGGAAATATTTTCGAGCGATGCAATAAGCGTTCGCATTTCCGCCGCCGCCAATGGATCGAGCGAGCGCGTCGGTTCGTCAAGAAGCAAAACCGGCGGGCTCGGCAAAAGCGCACGCGCGACGGCGAGTTTTTGTTTGTTTCCGGTCGAAAGCTCGGAAAATCGCCGGTTTCTTAATTCGTTCAAATTTAATTTTTCGAAAATCTCGTCGATTCTTTTACGCGCTCGCCGGTCGTCCATCGCGTAAAGCCGTGCGAAAAACATCATATTCCGCTCGATGGAAAGCCGCCAGTAAAACGATCGTTCTTCGGCGGTCGCCAGACCGATCAGCGAGCGGACTTTCACTTCGTCATCTATCGAATCAAAACCTTTGACCGAAACTTTTCCGTTCGTCGGCTGAACGAGCGTCGCGATAATTTTTGTCAGAGTAGTTTTTCCCGCGCCGTTTTTCCCGATCAATCCGAAAATTTCGCCGTCGGCGATTTCAATCGAAACGTTTCTCAACGCTTCGACTTCTTTTTCGACTTGCAAACGAAAAAACTTTTTCAAACGCGGAAAATTCGGCGGGTAAATTTTGGAAAGATTTTCAATCGAAATCGCTGACATTTATTTAAGGTGGAAAAGTGGAAAAGTGAAAAAGGCGAAAAGGGAAAAAGTAAATTGAAGATGTTTTACCAAACTTTTTCCCTTTTCGCCTTTTTCACTTTTTATCTTTTCCGTTGTTTCGGATCGAGATATTCGCGCAGACCGTCGCCGATGAAATTAAAGGCGAGAACTGTCAGCGCGAGCGCGATGCCGGGAAATAAAAGATTATGCGTCGCGTTGGTCAAAGTATCGATTCCGCGCGCCTGATCGATCATCGTTCCCCATGTCGGATTCGGCGGCGGAAGTCCGAGACCTAAGAATGAAAGCGACGCTTCGGACAAAACCGCGCCCGCCATCGCGAGCGAAGCCTGAACGATCAGCGGCTGAATCGCGTTCGGCATTATGTGAACGAAAAGCTGGCGCATATTGCTCGCGCCCAAAGCTCGTGCGGCTTGGACGAAATCGTATTCGCGCACTTTCAAAACCTGCCCGCGCATCACACGCGCGTAGCCGACCCAGCCCGTCACGCACAGCGCGATTATCAAATGGCGCAGACGTTCTTCCGGTGTCGGCTGCGTTCCGCTCAGAAAAGCGACGATGGCGATTGCTAAAAGAAGTCCGGGAAAAGCGAGAAAAACGTTGAAAACGTAACCCGAAAGAAATTGGTCGATCCAGCCGCCGTAAAATCCGGCGAGTGCGCCGATGATAATTCCGATGATCGCGGAAATCGTCACGACCGAAATACCGACCGTCAAAGAAACCTGTGCGCCGTGAACCAACCTTGAAAAAACGTCGCGTCCGAGATCGTCCGTGCCGAACCAGTTTTCTCTCGACGGCGGCGCGTATCGCAAAGTTTTTTGCGTGTTGGTTGCCGGATCGGTGTATTCAATCGACTGAATCGGATCGTGCGTCGCGATTTTACTCGCGAAAATCGCCGTGAAGATAAAAACTATGGCGATAAATGTGCCGATGTAAAAAAGCCTGTTCATTAAAAATTTACGAAAGACGAATTCGCGGATCGAGCCGCCGATAAACCATATCGGTCAAGGAATTTGCCAGAATATACGTGACTGAAATTACCAGAACGCAGCCTTGCACAAGACGGTGATCGCGCGTGTTGATGCCGTCGAGCAGAAGCGAGCCCAAGCCCTGCCAGTTGAAAATCTTTTCCGTGATGATCGCGCCCGCGAGCAAAACGCCGAGCTGTAATCCGAGAATCGTAACGACCGGAATCAGACCGTTTTTCAAAACGTGTTTATAGATAACGACGCGTTCGCTCAACCCTTTCGCCCGCGCCGTGCGGACGTAATCTTCGCCGAGTTCTTCGATCACGCTGGAGCGAATCATTCTGGTTAAAATCGCCGACAACGCCGCGCCGAGCGTGATCGCCGGAAGCAGAATGTCTTCGGGATAAAGATTTCCGGTCGGCGAAAACCAGGGCAATTTAACGGCGAAAATGTAAACGAGAAGCGGACCGATAACGAAACCGGGAAGACAAATTCCAAGCAAAGCGAAAAACGACGCGGCATTATCAATCAGCGAATTTTTATTAGTTCCCGCGACAACGCCGAGCGGAACGGCGATAAAAACGGCGATTATCAAAGCGGCAATCGCGAGTTTTATCGTCGCCGGATAACGCTCCATGATCATGTCGAGAACGGGACGATCCGTGCGAAACGAATTTCCCAGATCGAGCGTGAGCAGACCTTTGAAATAATTGAAATAACGGTTATTTGTGCCGTTCCATTTGAAACCGTTTTCGCCGCCGACCGAAAAGAAAAACGCCGGACTGTCGAGTTCGTGTTTGGCGCGAAAATTGGCGATTTGTTCGGGCGTTGCCTGATCGCCGAGAATTGCGAGCGCGGGATCGCCGGGAACGAGTTCGATCATCAAAGTAACGAGCGAAACAACCGTCCAGACGACGAGAACGAGCAAGCCGAGACGTTTCAGATAACCTAAAAATTTGCGTTTATTCATCCGATTCAGAAATGAATTTTAGTTTATGAAAAAGTGAAAGACAAAACAAGAAGCAAATTAAATTGGAGCGCGGGTATTTCTGCCCGCAAGTAGATTTTTCTCAAAACGCAGGCAAAGCTGCCTGCGCTCCGATTAGAGTTTCGTTCCCGTGTGAATCGCCGCGATGCCGCCGGTTAGATTTTTGTAATCGACTTTTTCAAAACCGATTTCGCCCATCATCGCGGCGAGTTTTTTCTGGTCGGGAAAACGCGAAACCGAGTCGGGCAGATATTCGTACGCGCCGCGCGAACCGCTGACCGCGCCGCCGATGCGCGGCAAAACGTGCGAAAAATAAAATTGAAATGCCTGACGGAATCCGGGAACGACGGGCGCGGAAAATTCCAGAATCGCGAGCTTTCCGCCTCGTTTCAAAACTCTGTGCAATTCGTTCAAGCCGTCCTGCCAATTTGAAAAATTTCTCAGACCGAACGCGATTGTTACCGCGTCGAAAGCCTCCGTTTCAAAAGCGAGATTCATTCCGTCGCCTTCGATATACGGAATTTTTTCGTTTTCTTTCGCGGTTTTTTCTTTGGCGATGGTGAGCATCGGACGACAAAAATCCGTGCCGATGACTTTTGCTTTTCCGGCGGTTTTCAGTTCGAGCGAAAGATCGCCCGTTCCGCAGGCGACATCCAAAACCTTTGCGTTCGGATTTTCCAGAACGTCTTTTAATTTTGCGGAAACTTTTCTGCGCCAGCGTTTGTCTATGTTGACGGATAAAAAATGATTGAGAAAATCGTATTTTCCGGCGATTCCCGAAAACATTTCGCGGACGGCGCGGGCGTGTTCGAGTTCGCGGGCGGTTCTTTCTTGCGGCATAGGTTTTAGATTAAGTGAAAAAAGTGAAAAAGTGAAAAAGCGATAAGTTTGTATATTTGAAAAGAAAAAAGTTAGCCGTTACGTCTAACTTTTTTACTTTTAATCTTTTTCACTTTTTCACTTTTTTCCTACCAGAATGGAGACGAGCGGCTGCGTTTTCATTTGATCGGCGACGCGATTAATGTCGGCGAGCGTTACGGCGTTGGCTTTTTTCGCTTCTTCGCTTGGCGTACCGAGCTTGTACGTGTCCGAATCGAGCCATAGATCGGATTGATTTCCGACGATGTATTTTCCGGTGATAAAAGTTTTCGAGCGCGAAAATTCGTCGGTCGAAACGGGCTGGCTCAAAATTTCCGTCATTATGTTTTTATCCGCGGCGGCGTTCAAACCGGAAACTCCGTAGATGATGATTCCGGGCAAAATATGTTCGTCGTATTCGATTGAAACCGAATTGCGATTTGCCGACGGAACTTTTTCTTTCAGGCGGTTGAAATACACGTCCGACAAAATTTTCGACGCATAAAAATCTTTGTCTTTTCTCGTCATTCCGCGCATCGCGTAGCGAATTTCCGAAGAATTTTCGGTCGGCGAGCTTATCGTGGCGAACATTTCTTTCGGCTGTTCAGCCATCGCAAAGGTCGAAGGCGCGATTTTTTCGCTTTTGCGCCAGTTGCCGAAATATCTGCGAGCGGCGCGGTAAACCAAATCCTGTTTGAAATCGCCGGAAACGGTCAACGTCGCATTGTCGGCAAGTAAAAATCTATCTTTGGCTAACAGCAAATCGGCAAAATCAATTTTCGCGATGCTGCTTGCCGTTCCGTTCTGCGCTCTGCCGTATGGAAAATTTCCCAAAAGCTGTTTTCTAACGGCGAGATTTGCAACGTACGACGGATCGCTTTCCCATTCTTTGATTTTCGCGAGACGCGCGGTTTTCGCTTTCGGCGTTGTTTCCTTGTCAATCTGCGTCTGCGTAACGGCTTGCGCGATGGTTTCGAGAATCGGCAGCATTTTGTCGTTCGTTCCGGTCGCGTTGATCTGGATGTAATCGTAATTGCTGACGATTTCGAACGAGCCGCCGAGATCATCGGCAAAAAATTCTTTCACCTGATCCTGATTCGGAAAAAGAATATCGGCGAAAAGTGCCATCACGCCTTCCTTATCTTTCGGATCAAATGCGCTTCCGCTGTGCAGGCGAAGTTTGACCGTTAATTTATCCGCGCCTTTCTGTCTGAAAGTCAAAATTTTCAGCCCGTTGAGCAATTTTTCTTCCTGCGGCGCGGCGTTGGTTTGAGCGAAATTTACGACGGCGAATGCGAGCAGAAATGCCGCCGAAATCGAAAGTTTGACAAAGTGTTGTATAATTTTCATTGTTTTGTTAAAACAAGGTTTAGATATGATTTTTATAAAATAAAACAGTTGATTAGTTGCCTGTATTTTGCTTTTAGTTGTTACGTTAAAAAGTTTAAATGCCGTTAGGCATCGCGTCAAACATTAAACGCATCTATGAGTTTGTTGTTTCAATTGTATTAAGTAAAAATCACCAATTAAAACTTAATAACGGAAAAAAAATCGCGTTACACATCGTAACGGTTTTAGTTTTAACTTTAAGAGGCTACGACGATGGGAAAAATAGTTAAATTTTGTTCTGAATGTGAAGAAGGATTTGCCGAAAAGTTCGGGTTTTGTCCGAATTGCGGTCATTCATTGGAAGCGTTCGAAATGAATCCGCTGCAGAGGGAAGCTGCCAGAGCGGAAGCGAAAAAAGCGGAGATCGTTCAACCTGAAACACCTACGCTGATTTCGCCCAAAAAAGATATTGAAGAAGAAAAGTCCGTCAAAGAATCGACATTCGCTCCGGCAAATGATTTTTCCGACGATGACGACGTTCTGGAATTAAACGTCGAAGGCGAAAAGGAAGACGAAGTAATCGACGAGCCGAAAACGGAACAGAAAATCATAGTTCCGGTTGCGGCGGCGACAAACGGTTTTTCGTCAAACGGGAACGGAAATCGAAAAAATGATTTCCAGACGTTTTCCAACGCCGACGTGATCGAAAAAGAAGAAGATGATCGCAGCTTTCGCGTTACGGTTATCGAGGAAAAGAATGTCGGGCAGAGAAACGGTCTTCTCTTCGGTTCAGCCGCGTTTATGATCTTTTTGCTGTTAGGCGGATTTCTTTATTCGCTGTTCGCCAAAGATTTAGACCTTGCGGCAATCGGCAATGACGAATATATCGCTTCGCTCGTTGAT
>Ga0070689_100003813_pt1 | contig 10101 bp, 8 predicted proteins | sample KBSS23HmetaG_FD_64669 | JGI IMG/M metagenome (GOLD analysis project Ga0070689, IMG submission 64669) | Switchgrass rhizosphere microbial communities from Kellogg Biological Station, Michigan, USA - KBS S2-3H metaG | ecosystem: Host-associated > Plants > Roots > Rhizosphere ... | reverse complement strand
ACAGCAGCTTGACGAGGCTGCCCATCGGGCCGCCAGTCGCAGCGGTACGGCGCAGCAACGTCTTCATGTGCGCCGGCGTGTAATAGAGCGACCAGGCCTCGTGATAGATGTCCTCCCACTGCCGCAAGCTCATCCTGCTATGCGCCGTGCAGGCATGCTCCGTATCGTATTTGTTGAGATCGGAGTCCATCGCTGTGCCGTTGTTGAAAAGGATCTGGTGATCCTCCGAGCCAGGCAGCGGCGTCAGGCAGAAGAACTCGATCACGTCGAGCGGCAGCTCCCGCTGAACAATGGCGATATCGCGCCTGATCGACTCCGGCGTGTCGCCCGGAAATCCCAGAATGTACCCGGCCAGCGTCATCATGCCCTGCGCCTTCCAGGCGAGCAGCATCTTGCGATATTCGGTGATCTTGTTCTGGCGCTTCTTCGCCGCGGCCAGATTGTCCGGGTTGATGTTCTCCAGCCCGATGAATACGCGGGTGACGCCGGCGCGCTTTGCCTTGGATATGAAATTCGGGATTTTGTGGCAGAGCGTATCGACCTGGATGGTGAAGCCGATGTTCGGGCAGCCGTCCGTGCGCAGCTTGATCAAGCGATCGAACAGCAGTTCCCAGTCCCGGTTGCGGGCGAAATTGTCGTCGGTGATAAAGAACCGCCTGATGTTCTGGGCGTAGTTCTCGCGGATCGTCCGTTCGAGATCGTCCGGAGAACGGAAACGGCTCTTGCGCCCCTGCACGTTGATAATCGTGCAAAAGGAGCACTGGTACGGACAGCCGCGCCCGAGGTCGATGCTCGACAGCGATCCCGCGGTCCGGCGGAGATGCTGTCTCGGCAGGATCGGCGGCGGTTCGCCGTTGAGATTGGGAAGGCTGTCCATGAAATTATAGAGCGGTTTCAGCGTGCCATCGCACGCATCGCGCAGCACAGTGTCGAACCGGCCGTCTTCGGCCTCGCCGGCGAATAACGAGATGCCGCGCGCCTGTGCCTCGCGGATGTCCGCGGGCAGCTCCGGCAGCATCGCGATGCAGCCGGAGACGTGGAAGCCGCCGATGCACACCGGCAGGCCGGTGTCGAGAAATGGCTGCGCCAGATCGACCGCCCGCGGAAACTGGTTGGACTGGACCCCGACCAACGCGATCAGCGCCTTGCCGCCGTTCTTGCGGATCTGCTTGATAATCTGGCTCGGCCGGATTCGCCGGTTGGTCTCGTCGTAGGTGTGCAGGCGGATCTCGACGTCCCGGCCAAGCACGCCGCGGGCACGGGCGTCCTCGGCAAGGCCGTTCAAGCAGGCAAGCGTATTGGACGGGATGGCGGAGCGGACCCACTGGATAGGGTAGCCATCGTCATCGTAGTGGGTGGGCTTGATCATCACGAGATGAAATAGCCGCCGGGGTGAATCCGGCGAGCGAGTGACACTTACGTCCGGGCTCATCCGTGATCCGCCCTCGTCGCCCGCAAACCAAGGCTCAGAGGACGGTGTGCGGATGATTCCACCGCCCTCATCGACCGCAGGATACCGGCAAAACAACGTCGGCGCTGGCTATACTTGGGTACAATGGCGCGCCCGCGACTCCCGGCGGCTATTCGACGAGTCGTGGGAGAGAGATTCTCCGGCTTCACCGGGAAGTGCGATCGACTTCGATCCAACACGCTCGGCTACGTGACTTGTCGCGGCTTGGTCCGCCAGCGGAAAGTCGTCGCAAAAAGACTTTGCAACACCCGTGACTTACAGAAAGAACACAACGAGACAGAAGCGCAAAAACACAGTTTGATTTGTGGAAGAGAACTCTCCCCGTACTCCTCACCTGGAGATGGGTGTATCGAGAGAACTCGCTACATTTTTTGAGCCGGCATCTCGCTGGACATCTCGCACTCAAGTCCAGCCGCACGCAATTGTTCGATCAATTGAGCGGCGAAGCGCAGCTTGGAAGCATATTCCTCATCGGTCAATTGGGAGAGTACAGGTTTGCGGATCGCATGCTTACTGGGAGTGACACGCCGTTGACCCATGGAGCCCCCTGTTCGAGAGCCTGCTTGCTATCATTGCCTCCGTGAATTTTGTACGACAAAAACCTTGACCGCTCGCAGGTCTGAGCCGCGTTTCGTGCATTGCTGCGCTTTCTGGGAGCAGTTGCACCGGAGCGCAGGTTCCTGCGCTCCGGCCGAGTTCCTGGAACTCAACGTCACCGACACGCGGTAACGATCCGCCCGTATGCGTCCACCACTTGCCCACAGCGGGACGCTCCGTAAACAGCCGCCCCGCCGACCACCGCTCCAGCCGCCACCGCCCGCCGCGTCGTACGCCGCGCAACCCCGGCATAACTCATCGGCGTCAATGGGCGACCAATCCTGGCTTCCGCCGACGACACCAGGGACGATGTCGAATCCAGCGGCAGTTGTCCGCTCCACAAAAGGGCCGCGCCGCCGACAACAGTTGCCATTGAGATGCGGATCAGAGACGGGAATGAGTCGCTCATTTCTTTTCTCCTGTCGTTGCGGCTGCTGTTACGGCGCCATGCGGAATTTCATCAATGTCTACGAGATCGCCCAAGGCCACCTTTTTGGCGCCTTGAGGCGGCTTGAAAGCAAAGACATCGGCTGGCACCTCCGTCCGCCACTCTTTGATTCGAAGCGTGTATTGAGGCGCGCCGGCCAGGGCCTTGCTGGTGATCACATACTTGCGTGGTATCGGATTGGCGCCAATCTCGACCCAAATTTGCCAATCGGTGTCCATGTTGCGGAATGCGAGATGCTCGCACTCAACGCCATCGATGACGCCGACGCCGACATGTTTCGCCTCGACAACATCCGCCATCAGGACGTCGTAGGCTTTGGAGAATAAAAGATCGGCGCCCGGCGCCATGACCGAGTACTTGTCTCGCAACAGATCGATGAGCTGGTCGACCGATCCGGGCGCATCGACCTGGGCGTAGTCGTTCTTGTCCTTGTTGTTCATGGTGAGCTGCTTGCCATCGAAGACAATCTCAACGTCGCTATAGCCGCCCGTGCGGCTTGCGCGGATCATGTCCGGACGGCTCAGTTGCATCTGGCCCGAACTGGTAAATTGGATCTTCTGTAAATCGGGCGTGACCACTTCGACGTCAGAATCGTATTTCAACGAAAGTGTCTTCTGGCTCGCCACATAGTCAGTCATCGCTTTGAGAATCTTGTTGGCGTCGTCGCCCTGTGCCTTGGCATCCGTCATGAACGAAGCACTCATGGCCAGCATCGTTCCAGCCAAGATAATCGGCCATCGTGTCGTTCGGCTCGCTTCCTCTTTCTTCTTGTTCATCGCTTTCTCCTTCAATTGTTTGCAAACGACACGGTTTTGGCGCGGACACGAGAATGCCTTTTGTGTAACGCGTCAACGTCAGAGCAGCGGATAGCCAGCACGCGGCGACCAACCACGGTCGCGTTCGCTGCCGCCAGCGAGGCTAGGACAAGAGAATTCGCCTCTCTACTGTACGAAGGTACAGGGTGCGATACCCCAACTGATGGGTCTGTTCGTTTGGAACGATGTAAGCAGCCACGCCGAGGGGCTTCTGATAATTGCTCTCCCTTACGGCGATGCTTGCTGCCGCTTTGGCGCGGCCGCGGGGAAATAGCTGAGGTCCCAAAACTTCTGGACTTTCAATGCACAGTTTGCGGCGCCGATACGGGGACCAAGCTTGTCACGATCTTCAGAATTTCGTCGGCCTGAGCGGGCTTCACCACGATGCCGATGTGGTGCAGCGCGATCCCGTCTAAAATTTCTTTTCTCGTGTCTCCAGTCACCACGATGGCCGGAATATCGCGGACGAGAGTCTTGCGCAGCGCTTTGATGGTCTCCACCCCGTTCATTTTTCCTGGAAGGTTGTAGTCGGAGACTATGAGATCGGGTATCATCCCCCCCGCCACGCAGCGTAGCGCCTGCTCTGCGGTCCCAACCGCGATGACGTCCAGTCCGTACGATCTCAAAAACGAGCTGAATGCCAGCCGTACGCCACCCTCATCCTCGATGAGAAGCACCGTGCCGGACAATGCAACATCGGCTGTCGCGGCGGCGCCTCTTTCCTGGGTGACAAGGTCGGGCGGCCCGAGGGGAACCTCGATAGAAAATCCCGAGCCCTTGCCTGGTGTAGATATGACGTCGACGCGATGGCCGAGCATTTTTGCCAGCCGTTGCACGATGGCGAGACCCAAGCCAAATCCGCCGAGCTGCGCGGTTCGAGGCGCCTGATAGTGCTCCTCGAATATTTTAGGAATGTCCTCGCCCGAAATTCCGACCCCACTATCCCACACCTGGATACGCGCGCTATCGGCGACGCGACGGCATCCCACCAAAATCCTGCCGTGGTCGGTGTATCGGATCGCGTTGGAAAGCAGGTTCCGGAGCATCTCTTCAAGCATTTGGCGGTCGGTTCGAAGCCACAGCCCCGATCGCACGATTCGCCATTCCAAGCCCTTTTCCTGTGCCGGCTTCAAGAAGTCCGCCGCTAAAGAATCGAATAGCTCGGTGGCCGAGAAGTCTTTGATGGAAGGGCGAAGAATGCCGGCCTCAAGGCGATTAATGTCGAGAAGGCTGATCAGCATGCCGTTCATAACGTCTACGGCACGATCCATCTGAGCGAGTAAGCTGCAGGCCTTGTCGTCATGCACCTCCGGCCTCAGCGCGGCTTGCAGCAAGGTCAGGGTTTGCAGCGGCTGGCGAAGATCGTGACTGGCCGCAGCCAGGAAGCTCGTTTTGGCCTGATCAGCCTCACGCGCGGCCTTCAAGGCAGCCCGCAATCTCGTCTGATTATCCAGGAGATCGGCAATGTGACGCCGCCGCTCGGCAAACAGTGCCGCAAGCACCAGCGCGCAGAGCGACTGGACCAGGATGCTGAACTGCGCGAGCAGGATGCGTTCGGAAACCGCAAGGTCCGGATTGCCAAAAGCGCCAATTCCGAACGTTGTCGTCCAGACGATCGTAAGGGCGAAGATAAATATCGCTGTGGCGGCGAATACCGGGCGGCAACGAGCAGCGATCCAAAGAAACAGTGGAAGCGGCGCAGCGATCGTTATTTCGACGGCCCACGCCTCATTCGGCAGACGAGTGACGACCACACTCAGAGCAGTTACAACGGCCAGAGCTAAGGAGCCTTCGAACAGTTCGCGACGGGATGGCGGGTCGCGAGCGGCCGAGAACAGCTCGAGCAGCAACGGCGCCACGGCAATAACGCCGATCGCGTCGGACGCAAACCAATGCTGCCATATCGTCAGTGGCGGCGCTGTGGTGTGGAAAAAAACGTAACCCAGGGTTCCGCCGATCCCGGAGATCGCCGTCGCGACGAGCGCTGCCGCGATAAGACCGATCACATGATGCAAGCGGTCCAGGCCAAACGGCAAACCAAAGAAGCGATCGATCAAGGTGGCGACCAGCAGCGCCTCGCCGGCGTTGCACAGGGCGAAAACAATCGCACTCCAGATGTTGCGGTCACCGAGCATATTGGCTGCAACTGTCGCGCCAATCACGCCCGCCACGACGGGCAGCCTGGCCGACCGGCCCATGCCAATAAGCACTCCGGCGGCAACACCTGCGGCCGGCCAAAAAACCGCAACGCCATCGGGCTTCGTCAGGAGTTCAAGGCTCAATCGCGCCGCGAGGAAATAAGCTATTCCTACCCCGACCGCGAGGCCTAACGCACGAACCAGCCTTGGCAACAGGCTCGGCAACAAGACGTCGCGCCGACCTGGCGTAGACCAATCGACAAACATGGCCGCACCCCACCGACTTTGCGACCGGCACTCCATATTTGGCAGCAATTGTGGCCAATCTTGGCAGCAATTGTGGCCCGCGCACAAGCGAGGAAACGGCGGATCGCGAAATCGTGAGCAACCGCTGAGGTCGACGTTGCGGGGCTTATCGCAGATCGTAGGGCTCGCTGTATGACATTATGACGAAGGAGATCATGAAGGTCCGCGATCGAGCGACCGGTCCCTTCCAACACCAACGGCACATCGACAACGCGTCCTGCGGCCGGGGGCTCAGGCGATCGGCATCGGCCGTTCAAAAGCCCGGCTGGCGCGTCCGTGAATCCTAAGGCGCAATTCGTCGACCTCAAGCAGCACCCCACATTGCACTCATGGACGGAGCGGACCGAGGTTGCGGAGAGGTGAACCTAAGTATGCGCTAAGTGCCCGAAGGATTAATAGGCACGAATATACGGTCTGCTAACGTGACTTGATACGGCGGGCGCTGTCGGCCCGTTCCTTACGGACAAACCGGCGACGGTTGGCGGTACGGGGCCGCTCATGATCGTAGAAACAATGCATCGGGCGTTATTGAGCGCCGATATCCTTGAGCTGTTGCCGAAGGAAAGCTCCTTCGACAACGTGGTGACTCACCTGATGAGCGATGCTTATTACGAGGCTTGCCGCTTGCTCGATGATGGAGGGCAGCCGATGGTCGTCCGTCGGTTAATCGCAAAGCGCGTTATCGATCTCACCGTCGCAGGAGAAAGCCAGCCTTCCGAAATCGCAGCCAAGGCACTTTGCACGCTTGGGATAAAGCCGCACACCGATTGACGTGCGGGGTTGCCGCGGCAAGCCATCAACGCCAACCTGAACACCGCGTCTCAAAAGACAGCACCAGCGCCTGCAGCCGCAGGGATGAGCGCGTGCATCAGACCGAGAGCATCGAGCGTGCGGCAAACCTGCGCAACTTTGCCATCGACTACACAATGATCGGTATCAGACATTATGGAAGCGCCGCGCCTCGTCATTCGACTCAGGTGACTGACCGGGGGTGAAGGCGTGACCCGACTTATACCCTAGAATCGCTCGCATTACCTTATGGAACGGTTGTTTTGGGCACACGGACCGTTAACATTCGCGCTGCAATGAGCGTGCCCAAACAAATACAAGGGCGAGGATTATTCATTGAGCGAGCAGACGACCATCATTGCCATCGTTGACGATGATCCAGCGGTCCGGCACGGGGCCAGCGGGTTGCTGAGATCTTTGGGATTTACCGCCATCGATTTCTCATCGGCGGAAGAGTTTCTGAACTCTGGCCGCGCGAAGGATATTTCGTGTGTCATTACCGACGTCCGGATGCCTGGGATGAGCGGCGTCGAGTTGCAGGATCGACTCATTGCCGCTGGTCACAAGGTGCCCATCATTTTCATGACGGCCTTCCCTGAAGAGCGGACAAAAGCCCGCGCCATCAAGGCAGGGGCCTTCGGCTTTCTCACCAAGCCGTTCGCGCAGAATGCCCTGCTGGACTGCGTCAACTCCGCCTTGCGCGGAAGTTAAAGGCCGGTGGCATTCAACGCCGCGATGGGCCAAACGTCATCGGCAGCAGACCGCGCTCACTGCGCCAGATCGGCACTTGGCGTCTTTTGCCAGGTCTTGTCGGGATTGAATGACGTCATTCGCTCGGCCAGCTTTGCCGTGCCTGGCCCAAGATCCTTTTGAAATACGATGCCGGCGTGATTGACAATGAAGGTCATCACACCGGAATTCCGGTATTCGGCCGGATACGCCACAAGAGCAAATCCGCCGATCATCCTGCCTTGGAACACATAATCGATCTTGCCGCCTTCGGCAGACGGCCCCTGCTTGGTCAGTATTTTGAAGTAGTAGCCGCGATAAGGCGTCCGGCCGGCGCCGGCCCGATATCCTTGCCGGGTGGCCTGAGCGATGAATTCGCCAAGCGGGCTTTCTTCCTCGCCTTTCGATGACGGCCAATAAAGCCCGTCCTGCTTTCCGGGCTGACTGATGATGCGTTGAGCGTAGGAGTTCGAGCCGGCGCCGATCCGATCCTTCTCGGCGTATTCGTTCTGCGCGTCGACATAGGCAAGGCAGGTTTGAATAGCGTCCAGCTCGTTCTTTCCAATGCGGCGGAACAGAATTTCATCACGGCCCGCGGCGGTGTCGAAGCGCCACATGCCGTCCTTGCGCAACAGCGGAATCGGCAGCGGAAAGTCGTCTTGGCCGATGACCACGGTGGCCTTGTCGTCACCCTCCATGGCGATCCGATGCTTTGCGTCGTACGCAGCGACGAACTTCTGGCGCGTCGCCGCATCCGCGACCTCGTCGCCCGACGACACGATGTCCTCGCCGTCCGGGCCCAGCACGGTCACGAGGGCCTTCATATCATTCGCCTTGGCGGCGGCGGCCAGCGCAGTGGCCGCGTCGTCGGGCGTCTTGAAGGCCTGCTGGCCATGAGCGAGCGAAGCGGCTGCACCCAGAAGCGCTGCGACCATCACCGGGACAATGGCTCTATTCATGGCAACCTCGATCACAAGTTCTTTAGTTCTTCGGCGCGAGCACCGTCATGGTGAGGAACGGACAGCGTCGGTATCCGGGCGCCCTGGCGAATCCATTCGTCGTACGTCAGGAACTTGAGCCCCAGCTTGTCGTAGAGGACACGCAGAGAGCCGTCACGATCATGCACGACAGCCTTCGGCATGACCGGCTCAACCTCCTGGGCCATCACGCCCACGTAAGCGCGGTCGCTGCCATTGTAGCTGAACCGATAGTAGCCAAGGCCGTTCGACAGGTGGCCGAGCAGAACGATATCGTGCTTGAGCCTGATATCCGAGCGCCGGCCGCCACCGCCACCACCACGGCCGCCGCCGCCACCACGGAAGCCGCCACCACCGCCGCCGGCTGCCGCTCGGCCACCACCACCGCCTCCGCGCATTGCAGCGCCTCCACCACCACCACGACCACCCATGCTGGCTTGACCTCGCGCAGATTGGTGACTGGCGGCCCGGCCCGAGCCGACGTTGCCAAGCGCATTCCCGCCGCCGCGCTGTCCTCCACTCGGCCGTTGCCCTGCGCTGGGCCGCTGTCCCGCGCTTGGCCGCTGTCCCGCGCTTGGCCGTTGCCCTGCGCTCGGTCGCTGCCCTGCGCTCGGCCGTTGTCCTGCGCTCGGTCGCTGCCCTGCGCTCGGCCGATCCCCGCCACGGTCTCCACCCGGCCTCACAACCTGGTTGCCGTCGCGGCCGCGAAAATCCATCCGGTTCTGGACGCTGCCGCCACGGTTGTTATTGCCGAACTGCTGGCGCACGTTCGAATTGTTGTATCTCGCGCCTTGACGGTGCTCCGGGCGGTGCTGAAAATTGTTGCCGCTCAACGCATTCACCTTCGGACGATTGACATTGATGTTGTTGATGTTGCCGTTCCAGTTGATCGCTCCGCCCCAGTTATTGGCGCCCCCAGCCCAGCGCCCGAGAGCATAGCCGGCACCGAATGCGAGACCCGTGGCGACGATCCCGGCGCCGATGTATCCGGGATACCCAAAGTAGTAAGGCGGATAGGAGGGATACGGCCAACCGCCATAGACAACCGCCGGATCGTAGTACGGCACGTAAAGTGTTTCCGGATTGGCCTGCTCGATCGCAATGACCTGCTTGCCAGCCTGGGATTGCGACTTTGTGACCACCTGTTCCTTGGTCGAAGCGAGCTTGTTGTTGGCATCCGCCCGCGCCCGCAACCGCTGAATCGCGTCCATCACGTCGGGCTGCTGGGCCAGAATCGCGTCACCGAGCTTCATCGTCCAATCAAGCTTGGAGCTCATCATCGCAAGGACGTCCGGCGAGGCGGAAAGGGATTTGACGCTTTCATCCCACGCCTGCTTGTCCACCTCGCTTTTCAATGCGTCGCCCTTGAGTTTCTTGTTGTCCTTCACCCAACGATCGGCCTGCACCACTTCAAGCGGATAGGTCGAGGCCATCAGCATCAAAGACAGCAAAGAATCGGGATACAGGGCGATCGGCGCGACGAGAGCGTCAAGCTCTTCCGGCTTGAGCATTTGATCGCTGGGCGGCGTGGCACTCGGCGCTGGAGCGGACGGCGCGGCGCTCGGCGCTGGAGCGGTCTGCGCCGAGGCGCCGAGCGGAAACAGCACAAACAGCATCAACACCCATGCCGGCAGCCGGTGTAAAGCCATCCCCGCCTCCACGACCTTAAGGTCAGCACTCATCCGCAACGACGACTGTTGTTCGTCAGCCGCCATGCAGGCTGCGACATCTCATCACACCGCAGATTTTGCGGCGGCGACACCTATACGTTCGTGTAGCTGTCGTTCGAACCGTAAAAAATGGTTGTCCGACTAAACGTTTGTACAATTCT
>Ga0070689_100003810_pt1 | contig 10103 bp, 8 predicted proteins | sample KBSS23HmetaG_FD_64669 | JGI IMG/M metagenome (GOLD analysis project Ga0070689, IMG submission 64669) | Switchgrass rhizosphere microbial communities from Kellogg Biological Station, Michigan, USA - KBS S2-3H metaG | ecosystem: Host-associated > Plants > Roots > Rhizosphere ... | reverse complement strand
CCGTTCTGCCAAGGCGACCGGGGCGCGATACGGAGCTGTCGAATACCGAGATGCTCGACTCGCGCGTCGAACACCTTGCTGAAGACGCTGTCGCGGTCGCGGAGCAACCGCGTTACCGGCGGGGCGTCGGGACCGAGCACCTCCACGATCTGCTGCTGCGCCGCCCACGCCGCGTGCGGGTGTGCCGTGACGTTCACGTGGAGGCTGTGACGATCGCCTCCACGCCCGAGATCCTCGCCCGCTCACAGCCAAACGTCACCGGCGAATCGCTGCGGCCGGCGCGATACTCTGGCTGACGCCCATAACACGCTTGTGGAAATGAGCCGGAAATGAGTTCGTCACCGACGACTCCCCTCTTTTCCGTTCGTGCCGGGATCGCCGACCAGATTGAGGCGCGGCGCGCGCCGTCACTGCACGGGCACGTAGCCGAGCGTACCCTCGAACGAGTACCCGGCGTTCACCCCCTCGGCGAAGCTCGTCGTCTCGAGGTGGTCAGCGTTCCCCCCCGCGAAGCGGTAGAGCGCCGTCGCGCCGCTGGTCGGCGACGCGTACACGCTCCCGTAGGCGCCCTCGAACGACTGCCCCTCGCAGCTCGGCGACGCCGAGACGAAGTGCTTGCCCGCCGCCGGCCAGAGGCAGCGGTAGATCGGGATCGTGTTCGGCACGCCGGCCCCCGAGGCGAACACCTTGAAGCCGATGCCCTCGGGGACGAAGCCGGCGTTGATCCCCTCGGCGAGGCTGCTCGTGAAGAAGTGCTCGCCGCTCGCCGGCATGTAGAAGCGGTCGACGTTGACGAGGTCCGTAGCGGGCGGGGGGAAGAACACGTTGTTCGCCTGCGCCATCCCGGCGACGACGTCGGCGAGCGCGCCGACCACGACGTAGTTCCGATTGAAGGAGTAGTCGCCCGCGGCGATCGCGCCCGCGCGGAACACGCAGTTCCACTTCATCGTCCCCTGCGCGGGGAACGCGAAGCGGCCGTAGCCGGCGCCGGCCACCTGCGGCTGGTCCGGCGAGTAAATGCCCATCGCGTACGCGCGGTCGGCGGTGGCGAAGACGAGCGGGAGCGGCTGCTCGCCCGGCCCCGCCGAGATCGTGCGGAGCTCGCCGCGCCGCGGATCGTACGTGTAGAAGGACGAGAACTCGGCGCCGAGGTAGCCGGTGACCGCCTCGAAGGTCGCCGACTGGTGCGCCTCGGCGACGTGGAAGTCCACCGCGTACTCGATGACGTTCGCGATCCCGGCGAAGCCGATCGTGACCTGCTTCGAGAACGTGTGGTTCGACAGGTTCGTCGCGTTCTGCGCGACGGTGATCGCCGGGTTCCCGCCGCAGCCCTGCGGGTACGGGTACCCGGCGGGCGTCCAGAACGCCATCTGCGACGTCGTGCGGAGCTGGTTCCCGACCGCGCTCAGGCCGAGGAGGCGGCTCGTGGACGTGGGCCCGTCGGCGAGCGAGCCGGCCTCGGTCGGGTTGAAGCACTCGCCGAGGCCGTCGAAGCTCGACGCGGACTGGAGCTCGCGCCCGTGGTCGGCGGTGTTGATGAACTGCTTGCCGCGCCACGTGAGCGACGAGATCGCGCCGGCGAAGACCGAGCTGGTCGAGATGGTGAGCGTCGAGCCGAGCACCGGCGCGGCGATGGCCGCGTCGCCGAACGCGGCGCGGGCGACGCCGGTGGACCCGAGGCCGAAGAGGACGACGAGCGCGCCGGCGCGCGCGGCGGGGGAGAGCGGAGCGGACATGTTTCTTCCTCGTGGGGTTGACGGGAGGGGCGCGCACGTTCGGCGAGCGCGCGCGGCACGTCAACGCAACGAGACGGCAACGCGCCGCCTCTAGCGGCGCGGCCGGCGGCGCGATGCCGACGGGCGCCTACCGGAAGAACTCCGCCAGCGACGTCGCCGTCTTCGCGTCGTTCAAGCGGGGGAGCTTGAAGACGTCTTCGACCGTCGCGAGATAGCTCGCGTGCGTGAACTTCGTCGCCGACTTGAACCCGGGCGACTTCAGGAGCGGCGAGACCACGATCATCGGCACCTGGTCCTTGTCGTCGGACCCTCGCCCCTCCGCCTCGTCCCACGTGATGAAGATCGCGCCGCCGTTCTTGTACGCGTCGCTCTGCAGGATGAGCGGGACGTTCTTCGCGAGCCAGTCGTCGCTCTGCTTCAGGCCTACCGTGGGCTGTTTTGACGGATCGTGCCCGTCGTCGAGCAGGTTCGGCGTGATCCACATGTACCGGTACGTCCCCGCGGCGAGGTCCTTCGCGAACTCCGCGGCGTAGTCGACGTTGCGCTGCGCGCACACGCCGCTGTCCATGTCGCTGAAATACAAGAACGGATCGTGCCGCGGCGCGTACTCGCCGTCGTCGACCAGCTTGCAAGGGGTGGTCATCCCCTCTTGGTACGATCGCCACGGAATGCCGGCCGTCTCGAGCTGATGTCCGAGGTTGTCGCCGGCCGACGGGAACGGGCGCTGCGTCGGCAGGAGGTCGACCTTGCCGGGGTACTGCGTGTCGCCGCTCGCGAGATAGAGGTAATTCGGGAGCGACGGGTGGACGCCGGAGTCGAAGTAGTTCGTGGCCAATCCGTAGCTGGCGATGAGCGAGTTCATGTACGGCGCGTTGGTCGCGCCGGGGCCGCCGCCGTCCGGCTGCGCGACGATCTCGGCGTAGTCGTGGTTCTCGAGCACGATGGTGAAGATCGTCGTGATCGCCGCGGTGCCGGCCGCGCCGTCGCCGGTGGACGGCGCGTCGTCGCCGCCGCCCGGCCCTCCGTCGTCGCCGCCGATCCCGGCGTCGCCGCCCGATCCCGACGACGCCGCCCCGTCGGCCGCTCCGCCGTCGGGCGCGCCGCCCGACGCGTCGCTGCCTCCGCACGCGGTCGCGTCGAACGCGCCGAGGAGGAATACGACCGCTGCGGCCTTCGTAATCTGGATACGCATGGGCGCCAGCTTACTCGAATCGCGCGACGACGCCCGCCGTGGATTCGTCACTTTGCCGGCGAACGACCCGGATCGCGCGCGCATCATGGTGCGATGGACCTGGTCTCCCGCGTTGTCGCTCCCAGCCCCATCCGCTGGCGCGCGGCGTTCGCCTGGGCGAGCGACACGTCGTAAATCCGAATCGACGTGCCCGTCGAGCCTGCGCGTGCGCGCGGCGGAGACGACCGCGGGTTCCACATCCGGCAATTGACGCCCATGCGGTCGAGCGCCTTGTCCCGGAGACCAGTGCGTGACGCAGCCGCACGCCTTGCAGCGGTGGAGCTCGAGGTGGGAATCGCGAGATGCGCTTCCATCGATTGCCACGGCGCGCTGCGCGCGATCGCGCCGCCGCGCGCCTCACCGGACCGGGCGGTGCGTTCGGTCCTGCGCGACGGCGCCATCGGCGGCGCCCTGGGCGCGATCGAACGAGACGCCGAGGATCACCTTCCCGAGCCATCCCGCGCTCGCCGGCGTGAGGCCGCCGCCAAGGCCGAAGTTCACCTCGACGTTCGCGAACGCCACCAGATCCAGCGCGCCGAGGAGGACGTGGTCCTGCTCGCGCGCCGCCGAGACCGCACCGAGCGGGCCGATATCGCCGTAATACTCGGCGCCGACCGCCAGAACGCCGAGGACGTCGCGCGCGATCTTCGCCGCAGGCTCGAACGAAGGGCCGTCGCGGAAGTCGTCGCCGAAGTGGAAGCCGACGATCGGGTTCACGGCGAAGAGCCAGCCGGATCCTTCCCACGCGGCGATCGGGCGGAGCTCGCCGCCCCAGCGATCGCGATCGTACGCCTCGGGGAGGAGCGACAGCTCCGCGTTCACGCCGAGGCGCACGTGCGGGTGGAACTCGGGCGGCGTGACGAACTTCGATCGCAGCTTGATACCCGCGTAGTCGAAGTGCCCGTCGTCGCGCAGCGCGCTCTGCAGGTAGCCGCCGAGCTCCCACCACGGCGTCAGGCCGTAGCTCGGCTCGAGCGTCGCGTGCGCCTGCCCGCGCAGCGGGAGCTCTGGCGCCTCGGCGGTGCTCCGCCCCGTCGCGAAGCGGTTCATGTGGAGCTCCAGCCCGGGAACGCCGGGCGCGTTTGCCGTCCCGTCGTACACCTGGATCTCGAACGGGTCGGCGGCGCGCGCGCGGCCTGCGACGAAGATCGCCGCGCACGCGAGGAGCGGCGCGGCGCACGATCGGGCGGGCAGGGGGCGCGTGCGCATGGGCGCCGCATGAGCGGCAATCCAGCTTACTCGCGCGCCGCGCGCGAAAGCGACTCGCGCGGATCGGATCAGTCGCGCGTCCCCGCGCGCGCCCCGGGCGTCCTCCGCTCCCGGCGGCCGAGAGGTGCAGAGGGGTGATCGAACCGCGCCGGGCGGGCGGGCCGGTCATCGGCGGTCTTCTCCTCGGCATATTTCAAGAATACTTCTGTGCGCGACATCCGCGGCGACGCCTTGATCGACCGCACCGATCGTCGCCCGGCGGGGCGCGCCTTCGCTACTCGGCGAGGTAGAGCTGCGCGGCGGTGTCGTTGCGCGGCCAGACCCAGAGCGGCGTCTGCGCGGCGAGGTTCGCCCACTGCACGTCGAGGACGAGGAGGACGAGGCCGCCCGCGTTCCGGAGCTCGTGCTTCTCCGGGTCGTACGACCAGCGCTGCGCGTCCCCGCCGTTGCAGTCCCAGATCTCGACCGCGGTGCCGGGCGTCGAGCCGCCGCCGCGCACGTCGAGGCACTTGCCGTACGACACCTGGCGGATCGTCTGCGACTGCCGGTCGTACGACCAGTGCTGCGCGGGATCGCCGGTGCACGGCCACAGCCACACCGGCGTGCCGGCGTTCGGGTTCCCCCACTGCACATCGAGGCACAACGACGGCCCACTCATCGGGCGGATGCGCCCGCCGTAATCCTGCGTCAGCTCGGGCCCCGGGTGCGCGTAGCGATAGAGCGTGTCGACCATCGCCTGCATCTGGAAGAACGGCATTCCGGCGATGATCTGCCGCCGGAGCGCGTCCATCGGCGCCTGCACGTTCGCCTGGTACCAGGCGGCGTAGCCGGGCTGGCTCGTCCACGATGGATTGGATCTCCGGCGGGAGCTTCGGCAGCGAAAGCGCGTCGAGGTGCTCGGTCCGCGGCGGGTGCTGCGCCGACGATGCGCCGCCGGACGACGCGCTGGCCGACGGCGCGGCCTCGTAGGACGCGGCCGCGGGCCCTTGCCCCTCCGGCCCCGCGTCACCGCACGCGACCAGCGCGGACGCGCCGGCCAACCCGACACAGAAAAGGGATACGTTCTTCATTCGAAAAGGACCTCCTCGCTGGACGCCGGACGCCGCCCGCATCCGCGATAACGCGGATCGCGCCGAACCACCGGCGCGCGCGGAGGCGTGCGGGCGTCCGCACGGTGCGCGCCGATTGCAATTGGAGGACCGCGCGCCGCGCGCGCGCCTCACGGGCGAAATGATGCGTCGCCGCCGGCTGGACCGCGACGGATGCGCTGAACAGATCGTCGACGCGCGCGACGATCTGTTCATTCGAGAACCGATCCTCGTCTCGTCCCAACACCACCGAAATGACTCCGGCCGCGCGAACCGTTCACGCCGCGGGCGCCGCCCGCTGCGGCTCCTTCTTGCCAGAGGTGTATTGGGGATTTCGGTCAGGAGGCGCGCCCGCGCCGCACGTCGCGGACGAGGAGGGCGAGGCCGAGCGGCATGTTCACACCAGCGTTCCAGAGGCTTCGATCACGGCGCCGCTCCTGAACAACGGGGCGTGCCCAGCCGGCGATTCGGTCTGCGAAACCTGGAAAGCGCGCCTCCAAGTGCGTGCCGCTCGAGACGCGATGACGCGCCCCGTCACGTCGCCGCGCGCCCCTCCAGCGCGGGGCGCAGCCGATCGAACGCCTCGGCGACGAAGGCGAGCGTCGCGCGCACGCGCGGAACGGTGCGGGCGGCGCGGTGCGTCCCCATCCAGAGCTTGCGCCGCGGGCGAGGTGCCGGCGTCGCGAGGAGGCGGAGCCCCGCCGTCGCGTCGCCGAGGAGACGCGGCAGGCAAGCGAGGCCCGCCCCCGCGGCGGCCGTCGTCGCCATCGGCTCGCGACCGTTGGCGCGCGCGACCACGCGGGCGTTCCCCGCGATCGGCGGGAGCCAATTTGGACGGCGATTCCGGCACGAACGGAAAAGAACGATCGTGGATGGGGCGTTATGTCAACCCGACCACCCCGCTTGAACGCCGCACCCCGCTAACACGGCCTTCTCGCCCTTCGCCTCGAGGGAGGCTCCGTTCTCCGTCGCATCACGACGCGCCATCGTGTGCACTCTACACGCCAAGTAGCTCCGCCTCGGAGCGCGGACCGCGACGTGGCGACGTGGAGCGTGCGGTCGATGGCGATTGACCACGAGCGGCATTCCGGACCGACCCGCGCGCGACCTTGGTAACGTGGCGCCAGCCATGACCTATCGGGACGAATCGGCAACTTCCGCGAAGAACGATCAGCTCGTCGCGCAGCGCGACCACGCGCTCGCCCGCGTATCGAAGCTTGAGGCGGACCTCGCCGAGGCGCGCACGTGGCTCAAGAGCCGGCGTGAGCCGAGCCGGCGCGCGAGCCATGTCGTGGCGTGGGGCGGATACGGGAGTCTCGGCGGGTCGCTCCTCGGGACGCTGTTGTGGGCGACGCTCGGAAACCCCGTCCTCGTGCCGCTCGCCGCCGCGGTCGGTGCCGTCCTCGTCGGTCTCGGCGCGCTCAGCGCGAAGAACGCCGAGGACGGGACGGACGTCGACCCCCCGCCGCCGACGATCGACTGACGCCGGCGCTCGGGCGCTTCCGCCGCAGGGCACGACGATGGCGCTCCCGTCGATGGATATCGCGGCCTGCGCCATGAGCCGGCCGTGGGTACGCGCTGCGTCGACCCCGTACTGGTGAGGTCCGGCGGCGCGGCCCATGCTGGCGAGCATGAAGACGCCGGAGATCTCGGAGTGGATGACGTCGGTCGCGCGAGCGGGGTCGACTACCCTGGGTCCTACCGACGCAACCTCTCCGCGCTCCCAGCCGGACAGGCCGGCATTGCCCACCGCAACCTCGTTCGATCTAAGCCCCAACAGCGGCGTCTTTGAGCTCGCCGCTCAGGTGACTCCCCCACTCGGCGCGCGGAGATCGAGCGCGTCCAGCTCTAACACCGGCGCTCGAAACCAGGGCCGGATCCCAGCTCGCGCGCGCGTGATCCACGGGCTTGCACTGCTACGTCGACACCGGGATGAGCACGAGGTCGGCGGCCCGCGCCGCGGCCAAAGTCGCTTCCGAGGTGCGCGGAGGCGTGTCGAGGATGGCGAAGGGTCGACCCCTGCTTCGCGGCGGCGCTGACTCCGCCACAATCTCGGCCCGGATGCGCAGGGTAGCCAGTGCGGATCGACGGGCACGGGCGCAAGTGGGCGATCAAGGTGCTCCACGCCCTAGCTGGCGGCGAAGCGATGGCGAGACGCTTCGAGCGTGGCGCGCACGCGGCGCTGACGCTCGATCATCCGAACATCGCGCGGATGGCGGACTTCGTCACCCACCCTGGCGAGCCGCCGTACCTAGTGATGGGTCACCTCGTCGGGTGCTCGCTCCACGAAGTGCTGAAGCGCAAAAAGCGCCTCACGCCGCGACACGCGGTGCGGATCGCGCTCCAGGTCCTCGCGGCGCTCGAAGCCGCGCATGCTGCGGGTGTCGTCCACCGCGACATCAAGCGCGAGAACATCTACCTCGTGGCGGCCGACGACGGCGGAGACCTCGTCAAGGTGCTCGACTTCGGCGCGCCGAAGCTCCTCAGCGAGGCGACGGGGAAGCCGCTCACAGTGACGGGGATGGTCGTCGGGACGCTGTCGTTCATGCCGCCGGAGCAGGCGCTCGCGCGCGCCCTCGACGCGCGCGCCGATCTGTACGCACTCGCGGTGACGCAACGCCGCACCCCGCTAACACGGCCTTCTCGCCCACCCTGGTTTCCTTGTGTTCCTTCGCGAGCGCAGCGGTGAACGCGCGCACGTGCTGGGGGGCGCGCTTGTCGAAGACTGCGCACCACGTCCGTTTCATGCCTCGTGCGGTCAGCGGACGCGCCACGAGAGCCCCGGCCGGAGGAACGGCGCGACGGCCCAGCGCGCCAGAACGCTCACGCGAGGCCCGCGCCGGTAAGCGACAACGATCGCCTCGGTGAGCGAAGAGCCGGACGCCTGCGAGATCCACGCCGCGGGAACGAGCGTCAAGGCCCATAACCCGGGTCGATTCCAGCAATCGAGTTGAAGCCGTACTGGACGTCGTCGAAATCGAATTCTCTCGCCAAGTCGCATGACAGGAAGAGGTACGGAGCGCCGCCGACGAAGCGACAGAAGTCTGCTCGCCTGTCCCCGTTCACGTCGGCAAGCAGCCGCGGAAGGCCGCTGTTTCCTTGGTTGATTCCCTCAATCGAGTTGAAGCCGTACTGGTTGCCGTCGAAGCCGAACGCCGTCGCCAAATTGCACGACAAGAAGATGCGCGGGGCGTTGCCGACGAAGCGGCAGTAGTCCGCTCGCCCGTCCCCGTTCACGTCGGCCAGCCCCCGCGCGATGTCGCTGTATCCCTGGTCGATCCCTGGAATCGAGTTGAAGCCGTACTGGCTGCGGTCGAAGCCGGATGCCGTCGCCAAATTGCACGACAGGAAGATGTTCGGAGCGTTGCCGACGAAGCGGCAGTAGTCCGCTCGCCCGTCTCCGTTCACGTCGGCCAGCTGTCGCGGAAGATCGCCGTACCCCTGGTCGATCCCTGTGATCGAGTTGAAGCCGTATTGGTTGCCGTCGAAGCCGAACGCCGTCGCCAAATTGCACGACAGGAAGATGAGCGGAGCGTTGCCGACGAAGCGGCAGTAGTCGGCTCGACCGTCGCCGTTCACGTCGGCCAGCTGCCGCGGAGGATAGCTGTATCCCTGGTCGATCCCCGGAATCGAGTTGAAGCCGTACTGGTTGACGTCGAAGCCGGATGCCGTCGCCAGATTGCACGACAGGAAGATGTTCGGCGCGTTGCCGACGAAGCGGCAGTAGTCCGCTCGCCCGTCCCCGTTCACGTCGGCCAGCCCGCGCGGGAGGTCGACGTACCCCTGGTCGATCCCTGTGATCGAGTTGAAGCCGTACTGGTTGCTGTCGAAGCCGGATGCCGTCGCCAAATTACACGACAAGAAGATGTTCGGAGCGTTGCCAACGAAGCGGCAGTAGTCGGCTCGCCCGTCTCCGTTCACGTCGGCCATCATTCGCCGTGACGTCGATGTGTCGGCGTCGCCGCCAAGGAGCGCGGCGCTCGACGTCACCGTACCCGTCGAGTCCTGCGCGACCCGAACGTCGTCGGTGAGCGTCGTCCTGGATTCGTTGCCGCTCGGGGAGCTCGAACAAGCCAGTGGAAGGCACATGACGATCGCCAATGCCGGAGATGAGACCCGGTTCACCTTGTCTATAAATGCCATAGCAAGCCCTCGTAAGGCGTCCTTCGTTGCAAATCTTGGCAGGTCGATCGAGTCGCGGATTCGTTGCGGTCGCGTTACCGATCACTCGCTGCTTCCAAGCGTCGTCGAGCAGTCTATGTATGGGATGCCCTGTGCAATTGCAACGTCTTGACTCAGACATGAATTCGTTGCCCGAGGAGGCGGCTCACGTAGCGTCCAGCGAATGAGGTCAGCGATCACCGGCGCGCATCATCCACGAGCCAACGACGCAGCCAATCCAGCTCGGGTCGGCAATGGGCGGACGTTCAGCTGCAGGGATGGCAAGCCTCAAATACCTTCTGGAGCGGCTCGGCCGCGGTCAGGAAAGTCGAACAGCGACCCGTGATCGTCAAGGCAGTGATACGGGCAGTGTTTCGCCGGATATGCGTCGCCGGCGCACTCGCGGTCGCCACCGGTGCGTGCAGACGAACGTCGCTCCGGAGCCAGAGCGAGCCGGGTCACGCGTTCTCACCGAGGCGGAGTACGCCACGGTCGCGGCCGCGTGCGAGCGCATCCTGCCGCGCGACGAAGATCCCGGCGCGATCGACCGCGGCGTCCCCGTGTACGTCGACCGCGCGCTCGCCCACGGCGATTACGATCGGGCTTTCGCCCCGCGGCGCAAGTTGAAAGGATGTCGCATGCCCGTGCGCGACCTGAATATGGCGATGATCGCGATCT
>Ga0070689_100003805_pt1 | contig 10110 bp, 6 predicted proteins | sample KBSS23HmetaG_FD_64669 | JGI IMG/M metagenome (GOLD analysis project Ga0070689, IMG submission 64669) | Switchgrass rhizosphere microbial communities from Kellogg Biological Station, Michigan, USA - KBS S2-3H metaG | ecosystem: Host-associated > Plants > Roots > Rhizosphere ... | reverse complement strand
CGGCACCACGGCGGTGAACGCGCTGACGCCGGCGCAGGCCACCCAGCTGTGCGACGACACCTATGCCTATTTCGGCAGCGCCATCCCCAAGGCGACCACGTGCAAGTGGAAGGGGCTCTCATACGCTGCGTCCAGCAGCGCCCCGTCGGATGCGCAGGTGCAGTCGAACTGCACGACGAAGGAAACCTCCTGCCAGGGAACGGACCCGTGGGCCGACAACCTGGGCTGCAACGACATCCCGTCGACCTGCACGGCGACCGTGGCGGAGTACTCCGCCTGCATCAGCGACGAGGTGGCGAGCTTCATCCAGACGGTTAACGGGTTGAAGACCTGCGCCATGCTCACGCGCGCCGACACGCCCGCGCTGTTCGAGATCATGGCGGCGCCCCTCCCCGCCAGCTGCATGTCGCTGATGAACAAGTGCGCGGACCTTTATCCGCCCGGCCCGCTCAACCAGTAAGCCGATCGCCTCGCCGCCCGCGGCCTACGCGGGCGTCAGGACCAGCATCACCACGCTCTTCGCGGGCAGGGTCACCTGCAGCGTCTTGCCGGAGATCGAGCAGCTCGATCCCGGCAGCGGCTGGATGTTGACCTTCTCCGTCTGGGCGTAGTCGTTGTAGCTGTCCTTCGCCGGACCGGTGAGGACCTGCGCCGTCGACACGCTGTAAGCCGTCTTGCTGCTGGTGATGGTGACCCGGATGGTCCGGGTGTTCACCAGGTCGACGTTCGCCAGGCTGACGTTGATGCGCCCCTGATCGTCGACGCTGGTCCCGGCGGACAGCACCGGGAAGGTCTGGCCGTTGCCGGTGATGTTCTCGCTGGTGAGCGTGCTCGGCGCCCACTTCGCGCCGTTGCGGTGGTGGGGCAGGAACATCTTGAACACGTAGAACGTCGGCGTCTTGACCAGCGCGGCGTCGGTGCTCCTCGTCAGCAGTAGCGAGTGAATGACGTTGATGCCCTGCGCGAGCGCGGCCATCGCGAAGCGTTCGGTCTTCGCCATGAAGAGATGCAGCGTCTCCGCCCCGGAGATGGCGTCCATCAGCGTGCCCTGCTGCAGCCAATCGTCGCTGGCCGTGAAGTTCTGCAGCCAGTCGCCCCACTCGTCCTCGTAGATCTTGATGCGCTTCTGCGGATCGTACTGGTCGAGGTGCATGATCGCCGTGTCGATCCGCGGGCCCATCTGGCCCTTGTTGGCCGCGTGGACGATGCTGTAGTACTGCGCGTCGCTGAAGCCGACGTTCGGGATGTCGTCCGGGTGATAGATGTAGTCGTGGATCTCGATCCCGTCGATCTTGTCGCCGATGTTGCCCAGCATCGTGTCGAGCCAGGGCCACTTTCCGATCAGGTCGGTGCCCGCGACGAGGTTGACCTTCTTCCCGTTGATCGGCGGCGACAGCATGTTGTAGTTCGCGATGTAGTTCGGCTCGTAGGTGGCTTCGGTCTGGTTTCCGCCGCAGCCCCAGACTTCGTTCCCGACCTTGAAGTGGTTGGCCGCCGGCCACTCCGGGTGAGCCGTGTTGTTGTTGATGTACTGGAGCCAGGCCAGGTTCTGGGCGGCGCCCGCGGAGGTTCCGGGCCCGGCGATCATCGGCGGGATCCCGAGCAGCTGGCAGAGCTGCATGTAGCGATCGGTGCCGACGTCGTTGCTCGGGTTCTTGTTGGCGCTCCAGTTGTAGCTGCCGGCCGCGCAGCCGCCCGGCCACTCGATCATCCCGACGCCGGCCTCCTTGAACGCGTCGATGACGTCGTTGCGCATCCCATTCGTGTTGGGGATCGTCGAGCTGGTCCCGACAAAGATGCCGCCGCTCCAATTTTTGCCCAGCCTCTCCATCAGCAGACCGAAGAGCTCGCTCTTGATGACGTTCTGCGCGGAGTCGGCGTTGACGGTGAGCATGTTCGCCGGCGTGCTGCTGGTCGTGCCCGTGCACGCGTTCATCGGCACGCCGCCGGTGCCGGTGGTGCCGCCGCTGCCGGTCGTGCCCGCCGCCCCGGTCGTACCCGCGGCGCTGCCACCGCGGCCCGCCGTGGAACCCGCGGTGCCGGTCGTGCCGCCGCGCCCGCCGGCGCCGGTCGTGCCGGCCGCGCCGCTCGTGCCCGCGCCGCCCGTCGTCGCGCCCGCGCCGGTCGTGCCCGCGTCGCCGCTGGTGCCGGCGCCGCCCGTCGTCGCGCCCGCGCCGGTCGTGCCCGCCCCGCCACTCGTTCCGGCCGCGCCGCTGCCCGACGAGCCCGCCGATCCCGTCGTCCCCGCGCCGCCGCTGGCTCCGGCGCTGCCCGGCGAGCCCCCGCCCCCCGACGGTGAACACGCGGAACCCAGGACCCAGAGTGCGACAACGATCGTGCGCAACGATAGTCGGACCATGGATTGAGTTGTCAGAAGCGGCCGAGATTTGTCACGCCCGAGTGAAAGCGATCACGCGCCTATCACGGTCACCGGCGTAAAATCGGGGCAAACATTTGCCTGGAGGTGTGGTCGTGAAACTCTTAATCGCTTGCTTCATTTCTTGCGCCGTCGTCTGCGGCGCCTTCGTCGCCGGGTGTGGCGGCGGCACCGGCAACAAGACGACCGGGACCGGCAACGGCGGCAGCGGTGGCATGGGCGGCATGACGGGCTCCGGGGGCGTGAACGGCAACTGTTCCTTCACGGCCTGCGGCGGCAACATCGTCGGGACCTGGACCATCCAGTCGCTTTGCGCCCCGAGCTCGTTCGCGTCTTGCCCGGAGCCACTGATCGTCGATCGGTCCGGAGCCGCGGCCATCTACACGTTCGGCAGCAACGGCGTCTTCACCTATTCCGCGTCCGGCACGGTGCTCGAGACCATCAGCTACACGAAGGACTGCCTCACCTCCAGCCCCGACGCCGGCCTCTCCGACCTCTGCGCCGCGCTCCAGTCCGAGGTGCAATCGTCGATCGCGAAAGCTGACGGCGGATCGCTGTCGGGACTCACCGGCTTCACTTGCGCGCTGCAGAGCGATCGCTGCGTGTGCACGGAGACCTTCGCGAACCTGATGCAGAACGAGACCGGGACTTATACGACCAGCGGCAATCAGGTGACCGTGACGATCACCAGCGGCGCATCTACCGACGGCGGGATCCCGACCTCGGACTACTGCGTTTCGGGGAACACGCTCAAGCTCCGGAGCACCGGCACCTCGGGCGGCGACGTCGTGGCGACCTTGACCCGATAAGCCTCCGAACCATCGAGGCCGTTTGCCCTCGCCCCGCGTGAGCGGGGAGAGGGTCAGGGTGAGGGTCCTGCGACGCGAGACGCGTTCAGCGCCGTCGCCGGCGGCGGCGGACGATCATGCCGACGCCGACCAGGCCCAGCCCCGTCCAGCTCCAGTCGTTGCGCGCGATTGGATCGATGGCGCACGCGCAGCCGCCGCTCACTTCGCCGGGTCCGCCGGCGCCGGCTTTCCCCATCTCCCCGCTTCCGCCGACGCCTGGGCCGCCCGAGCCGGCGACGCCGACCCCGCTGCCCGTCGTTCCGGCGTTGCCCGTCGAGGTGCCGGTCGTGCCCGCGATGCCCGGGCCGATCGAGCCGCCGCTGCCGGTCGTGCCCGCGGTCCCGGTGGTGCCGGCCGTTCCGGTCGTACCCGCGCGGCCGGTCGTTCCGGCGACGCCCGTGGTGCCGGCGGTGCCAGTCGTCCCGGCGGTGCCGGTCGTCCCGCCGCGTCCGCCCGTGCTGCCGCCCGCGCCCGTCGTCCCGCCGCGGCCCGCGCTGCCCATCGTCCCGCCGCGGCCGCCGGCGCCCGTCGTCCCGCCCGTGCCCGTGGTCCCACCGGTGCCGGTCGTCGGACCCGATCCGCAATCAACCGGTCCCGGCGCCGTGATGCTGGTGCCGTCGATGCAGGTGGTCGCGGCGCCCGCGCCGCCCTGCACGTCGATCTGGACGACGGCCTTGGTCGTGTCGGCCGACATCACGGTCACCTTGATCTCGCCCGTCGGATCGGTGAACGACGCGCCGTTCGCAAGCCCATCGAACGTCGTGGTCCCCGGGTTCATGTCCAGCAGCCACGACCAGTTGCTGGACCGGTTCGTGGCGTGGATGTCGTCGCCCGCGTAGACGTAGACCGCCGAGGTGAGGCTCGCGTCGAGGCCCGTCTTGGTGCGGTACTCGAGGTAGTAGTTCTTGAGCGGCTGGTTGCTCCCCTGTTGCGGCTTCGCCATGCGGCCCGTCTTGACCATCGGAATCTGGATCGCCTGGATGCCGTTGCACGGTGTCTCCAGCGCGAACAAGTTGTACGTCCCGCTCGACGTCACCTTGACGCCGTTGCAGCCGCCCAGGAACTGCCCGTACCAGAGATCGTGCCCGTTCAGCATGCCGCAGCCGGAGCCCATCGGCGTCATGCGGTTGCCGTACTCGCTGGTGGTGCAGCTGGTCGGATCGTCGGCGAACGTCGCGCCCGAGCAGGCCAGCGTACAGGAGTGCATCCACCCCATGTTGTGGCCGACCTCCTGGACCAGCACCGTGCAGCCGGTGCTGCGGTTGAACCACGAGTCGCTCTGCGGCTTGGCGGTGTTCCCCTCCGAACCGATGCCGCTCCACTGGCACGCCGAGACGTTCGACCCGAGGTACCACATGTAGTGCTGGTACGTGCCGTTGATCATCGGCTTCACGGCGGTCTTGAGGCCGTTGTAATCGCACGTCGTCATCGGGAAGCTGAACGGTCCCTGCACGTCGCCGCTCATCTTCTGGATCCCGAACGACAGCTTGTCGTAGACGCTGGTGAAGTTGTTGCCGGGCGAGAACACCGTCGTGTTCGCCGCGTCGGCGGTGATGTTGACGCCGCCGCCGACGTCGACCAGCACGAACACCGCCGTGCGCGGCTTGGCGGGCGCGCCGATCAGCGCCGACGTCACCGACGTCTCTTCTTCCGGCGCGACCACGATGTGGCGCGACACGTGGAACTCGTCGCCCAGCCGATCGCCCCAGACGCCGAGGCGATCGCCGGACGACAGCGTCGTGGCGGCGGAATCGTCCAGGAAACGGAGGCGCAAGCGCGCGCCGTCCGGGCCCGGGGTGTTGAGGAAGTGCAGGCGCTGGCTGGTGCCATCCGGGTTGTCGGCGACCAGCGTCTCGATCTCACCCACCGTGGCGCCGCGCAGGGCCGCATCATCAAGTGTGGTCGTGCCCGCGTTGTCGTTGCAGGCCGAGGCCGCGGCGACGGCGCCGAGAATCAGCAGGCCATGAAAACCGATCGGGGGCCGACGGATGTGCATGATGGACCGTCCTGTTCGGGTGGGAAGACAGGGAGGCCCGCCGGCTGGCCGGCCCGAAACAGGCACAAAAATTGAGCCAGTTTCGCCTTTAGGGGTTCATGTCCGGTCCCCGGCGCCGCCGTGGGGAAATGCCGGTGTTTTCCCGAGCCCGGTCGCGGCGCGGAAACCCTGAAGGTTCGCGACGTTAGCCGTACCGAGCTGCCGTCAGGGCGTCACCCGCGCCAGGCGGATGCCGCTGGTCGTGTACCAGAGCGCGACGATGTCCGAACCGACCCGCGCCACGTTCTGCTCCGTGATGTGCCCGGCGAGCCCGCTCGGGACGCTCATCATCGGGAACAGCGGCGTCGCGATTTGACCGTTGCCGCCGATGCGGATGCCGTCCAGCCTGCCCGCGCCGAGATTGCTCAGCACGGCGACGGTATCGGCCGCGAACGCGAACGCGCCGGCCGCCTCGTCGAGGTCCGATGCGGTCGTGAGCACGACCGGGTCCGATGCGGACGCGCCGTTCGACGTGATCTTCTGGAAATAGGTCGCGGTGTCCGTGCTCCCGCCCGCGATGGGGCCACGGTAGACGACGCGAAGATCCTCGGCGCCTGCGGCCAGCACGAGCTTCTTCGCGTTGGCGCCGGGAAGCACGTCGACGACCGTCCCGACCGTACCGTCGGTCGAGATCCGGACCATGCGCAACGGCGGGTTCGCGGAATCCTCGACCGGCGCGACGACATAGAACGCACCGCCCACGTAGGCCGCGGTCGTGGCCGTGATCCCCCGCCCGTCGAACGGCAGTTGCCGCGGCGTGGTCAACGAGCGCCCGTCGGAAGCGAGGACCGCCGCTTTCATCGTCGTGCCCACCTCCCAGACCATCAGCGGACCGCCGTCGGGGCGCGGCGCGAACACCGCTGTCACGGAAGCCGATTCCGAGTTGCCCGATACGGTGTCCACCTTCGTCCGCCCAACGTCTGTTCCCGACGCATCCAGCGCGTGCACGAACAGCTCCGGATCCGTCCACCCGGCGATCACCCATCCCGAAGGCAGCGGGGCGACGCGCGTGTCGCCGACGAAGGTCGATGACGTCGTGTACCCCGGTTCCGGGACGCGCGTCGTCGACAGCATCTGCAACGTCGGCGACAGCCGCGCGAACATCAGCGGAAAGGATCCCGCGGTTTGGTTGTTGCTGATCCAAGCGATGCCGACTTCGCTGCTGGTCGCAGCGATCCCGACGGCGAGCGGAGCGGACGTGAAGGGCGCGTTCCCGCACGAGGCGATGTTCGGACCCGCCGCGCAGTCCACGCACTTCGAGGTGTCGACGATGCAGGTGCTCGTGCAGGTGAGCTCGCCGGACCCGAATCGGTGCGCCGCGCAGGTGTCGCCGCGGAAAAGGGTCCCGTCGCACACCTCGGTGAACGGAATGGCGGGGCATACGCCTGTTCCGGCCGGGATGGTGCACGAGTCGATCGCGCCGTTCCCGCACAGCGACGCGCCGCAATTGAGCGGGCCCGGGATACACGTGTTGCCGCTTCCGGCGCTTCCGGTGCTTCCGATGATTCCCCCGCGTCCAGTGACGCCCGCGCTTCCGGTGATGCCCGCAACGCCGGTGACGCCCGCGACGCCGGTGACGCCCGCGACGCCCGCGCTTCCGGTCGTGCCCGCGTTTCCGGCCGTCCCCGCGTTTCCGGCCGTCCCCGAGCCGGTCCCGTCCCCGCAACTCCAGACAGCGAGAGCGAACGCGGCAAGGCCGCAACCAATGAAGGGCGCCCGGTGGTTCGTCATGCCGGCACCGGACTGCAACCGGCGTTCCCGAGGTGGAACCTCAGAGAATCCGCGGCGTCGCCGCGGGCAGATCGCCCGCGGCACGACATTCGCGTCAGGATCGGCGCGCTACGGCTGGAGCTCGATCGACTTGCTCGTACCGTTGATCTCGAACGTGAGGCCCTTGATCTTGGCCTCGCCGCTGGTGTTGTCGTCGACCTCGGTGCCGACCTCGATGCGCGTCAGCCAGTAGTCTCCCGAGAAGCCGCTGTAGGCGTTCATGACCCAGGTCAGCATCGCCTTGATGTCGAGCTTCCCGGTCCAGGTGCTGAAGGGACCGTTGGCGACGTTGAAGTTGAAGAACCGCCAGCCGCTGGACCAGGTGTCGCTCTGGTGGCAGAGGTTCCAGTTGGTGCTCCCGGCGGTCACGTTGCCGCTCTTGTCGCAGGGCCAGCCGACGGTCTGCTGGAGGCGGTTCCCTTGGAAGCCCGTGAAGGCGATGATCTCGGCGTAGACGGCGCCGTCGCTGGTCCGGGGATCGTTCTTGCTGATCCAGAACTCGACGTTGTTGTCCCAGTAGGCCGAACCGGACAAGCCGCCGATCTGGAACGTATCGACGTTCACGCTCGCGCTGGTGAGGTTCTTGATCTGGATCGGCAGCAACGTGGTCGATGAGAAGTTCGGCGTCGTCAGCAGCGAGCTGTTGGTGCCGAACGGCGCGATGCCGAACTCGACCTCCGGGAAGTCCGGAGATCCGTGCGAGCTGTCGCAGGCGCCACGCTGGAACTTCCAGCCGATGGTCCGGTCGCTGTTGACGCTGACCGACTGCACGGTGCCGCCGCAGTTCTTCGCGTCGGAACCCCAGCGGTTGTTGATCAGGCGCATGTCGCCGAGGTTGATGTACTTCTTGGACATGTTGGTCGTGTCGCCGACCTTGCCGAGCGGAACGCCGGCCTGATCCATCCTGACGCCCGTGCCCGCGGCGCCGGTCGTGCCGGCCGTGCCGCTGGTGCCCGCGGAGGCGCCCGCGGTGCCCGTGGTTCCACCGCGGCCCGCCGTACCCGTCGTGCCCGCGTTGCCGGCGGTGCCGGTCGTTCCGCCGCGGCCCGCCGTGCCCGTCGTTCCCGCCGTACCCGTCGCGGTCGATCCGCCCGTCCCGGCGCTGCTGCCGCCGGATCCGGTCGTCCCCGCCGTGGAAGTGTTGCCGCCCTGTCCGGTGGTCCCGGCGGTCGCGTTGTTGCCGGCCGATCCCGTCGCGCCCGCTCCCGCCGATCCCGATGTCCCCGCCGTCGCGCCGGATCCTCCGGTGCCGGGTCCATCCGAGCCGGGAGCGCCGCATCCGCTCGCCCAGAAAGTGGCGGACAACAACAACGCGAGGCAGGCCCCGCAGTAAATCAGTCTCGGTCTAGGCATTGGCTTCTCCTATGGAAACGACCGGGCGGCAGCGGCGAGGCTGCCGGGGTAACCCGGACAGGCGAGTGAGTCTACACCAGGGTGGAACGTGGTCCGCAACCCCAATTCGTGACGAGCAATTTCTGGACGTGCCCGCCATTCGCTTTTGATATGCCCGCGATTTGGAACGCCGATCCACTTACGCCACAATGCGGCGCATGCGACGCTCGCGGACGTTGTCGGTGGTCCTGGTAGCGGTGTGCATCGGAGCGCTGCACGCGTCGCCGGCGCGCGCCGACGATCGCGCCGCTTCCGCCGAGACGCCCGTGCGGTCCGCCCCCTTCGATGTGGCGCCGGAGATCGCGCGCCTGCGCGCGGGTGATCGCATCTGCGCGGACGATCAACCGCAGGGAGCGTGGCGTCGCGTCGGTCTCGCCGACGGACGTCACGGGTTCGTCCGCGACGCCGACACGCAAGTCGTGCCCGGCGACCCCGGCCACCCGTGCACGCCGTCGCCGCCTCCGGTCGTCGCCGTCGGCAACGCGGAGGTCGTCGCCGTGTCGCCAACCGCTCCGCGCCCGAGGCCGGAGCGCGCCCGCGAGCCGGCGGAGCGCCACCTGCTGGGCGTGATGTTCGAGCTGCTGCCCGTCGGAACGGTGACGTTCGAACCGCCGAGCGCCGACGGTGGCGACACCCTGTACGCCGACAGCCTGTTCGCGGTGGCGGTCGCGCCGTTCTTCGACGCCGCGGTCTCGCCATACGTCGCGTTCGGCGTCTCGCCGCAGGCGATCTTCCGCGTGAAGAGCGACCAGACCAGCGAGAAATCCGCCAAGCAGTTCGACTTCCGGTTTCGCCTGACCGGCCGCCTGCCGCTGTCGCCGCGCGTGCGCGCGTTCGCGCGCGTCTCTCCCGCGTACTCGGTGATCCAGCTTCCGCCCCTGCCGCCCCGCACGACGGGCAGTCGATCGAACCCGCAGGGCTTCCTGATCAATGTCGCGGTCGGCCTGGAGGTCGCGGTGCTGCCCAACCTGTTCATCGTCACGGATCTCGGCTACCAGGCCGGCTTCCAGGGCAGTGCCGACGGCGACACGCGCACCAGCTACCTGCACATCGGCGCCGGCTTCGCGATCGGGCTCTGACCCACCGGCAGCGACCGGCGCGGTTCATTTACGGTAGCGGAATTGCGCGTCCTTGCGCGCTTCCTCGGCGGCCAGCCCGAAGGCCTGTTCGAGCTGCATGTCGTATCCGCCCGCGTACTCCAGATAGTCGCGCACCTCGACGTCGGGGAACACGCCCACGCCCTCCAGCCGCGCGCCGTCGACCAGCAGGTCGGCCACCGCCAGGTAGAGCAGCGAGCCGTCGGACAGCGGGAAGACCCGTCCGGTCATCACGGCGCCGGCGGTGCGCTCGCCGACCACGCGGGCGGCGTGTCGCTGCTTGAGCGCGTACGCGACGACCTCCTTGCCGCTGCGGCTGCCGCCGTTCACGAGCAGGACCACCGGCCGCCGCCACGCCTTCCACGTCGTCGCGCGCTTGTCGCCGCGCCCGATGCTGGTGACGGTCGGCGCCAGCGGGCTGAACACGTCGACCAGCTCGGGACGGCAGCCGCCCCACCCGTCGCGGAAATCCAGGACCAGCGCGTCGGCGGCCGCCAGCTCGCCGGCCAGCGCGTCGCGCAGGGCCGCTTCGGCCTCGGCCCCGGCGCACGAGAACATCGGATGGTACGCGACGCGCGCGCCGTTGAGCCC
>Ga0070689_100003804_pt1 | contig 10111 bp, 7 predicted proteins | sample KBSS23HmetaG_FD_64669 | JGI IMG/M metagenome (GOLD analysis project Ga0070689, IMG submission 64669) | Switchgrass rhizosphere microbial communities from Kellogg Biological Station, Michigan, USA - KBS S2-3H metaG | ecosystem: Host-associated > Plants > Roots > Rhizosphere ... | reverse complement strand
CTGGTGAAGCTGGAGGTCGACCAGAAGAACAACCCGCAGATCCAGGGCAAGATGAAGCTGGAGCTGACGGGGCTGGGCAAGGACGCGAAGCAGGTGATCACGAAGCCGGCCAAGCCGTTCGACCAGGCGGCGCTGATGCAGCAGATGCTGGGCGCCGCCGGGGGGCCTCCGGGCGGGGGCGCGAAGCCGGGCGCGAAGCCGGCCGCGCCACCTCCGGCAGCGGCACCACCGCCGCCAGCGCCAGCGCCGAAGAAGTAGCGCAGCGCGGGACGCCGCATGGCTTCCGAGCGCACCGAGGAGCCGACGCCGAAGCGGCTCGAGGAGTCGCGCCGCCGGGGCGAGGTCGCGGTCAGCCGCGACGCCATGTCCGCGGCGGCGGTGACGGCCGCCATCGCCGTCCTGGTGTTGCAAGGGCCGGCGCTGACGGCGCGCCTGCTGGTGTACTGGAAGGGGGCGTTCGCGACGGCGGCGGCGGGCGGAAGCGCGTCGGTCGCGCTGGCCGCGGGCCTGGGCGTCATGGCGCGCGCGCTGGCGGTGCCGCTCGCGGCGGCGGCGCTGGTGGCGCTGGGCGCCGGCCTGCTACAGACGCGCGGTCTGCTGGCTCTGGGCGCCTTGCGCCCGAACCTGGCGCGGTTGTCGCCGGCCGCGGGGCTGGCGCGGGCGTTCGGCGGGCAGGCGGCGCTGCAGGTGGGCAAGGGTCTGCTGAAGGCGACCCTGGTGGCGGTGCTGGCGTGGCTGACCGTGCGGCCGTTGCTGGCCGGCGTGGCGGCCCTGGCGGGGGCGCCGATCGAGCGGCTGGCGGGCGCGATGGGCGTCGTTTCGGCGCGGCTCGCGGAGCGGGTCGCCCTGGTCGCGCTGGCGCTGGGCGCCGCCGACTACCTGCTGGTGCGGCGCCGGCATCGGGGACGGCTGCGCATGACGCGCGAGGAGGTCAAGCGCGAGTACAAGGAGTCGGAGGGGGATCCGAGCCACCGCGCCGAGCGCCAGCGGCTGCACCGTGAGCTGCTGGAGCAACGAATGATCGCCGAGGTCCGAAAAGCAGACTTCGTCGTGGTCAATCCCGATCACATCGCCGTCGCCCTCCGCTACGATCGCGACGGCGAAGCCGCGCCCATCGTGGTGGCGCGGGGCGAGCGGCTGCTGGCCGAACGGATCAAGCAGGCGGCGCGCGAGGCGGGGGTGCCGATCTTCCGCGATGTGACGCTGGCCCGATCGCTGCGCGAGCTGGCGGAGGGGGCGGAGATCCCGGCGGCGCTTTATGAGGCGGTGGCGGAGATCTTGAGGACCGTGTACGCGATGAACAACGCGGCGACGTCGCTGCCTCCCTCCACGCCAGCGTCAGCGACGACGTCACGTGGGCCTGGCGCCGGATGGCGGCGAGCATAGAATGCCTACCTCGATGACGAAGAGAGTGCGCAAGGCGGTGTTGCCTGTTGCAGGGCTGGGGACGCGGTTCTTGCCGGCGACGAAGGCGGTGCCGAAAGAGATGCTGCCGCTCGTCGATACGCCCAGCATCCAGCTGATCGTCGAGGAATGCGTCGGCTCCGGCATCGAGGAGATCATCTTCGTCACCGCGCGCGGCAAGTCGTCCATCGAGGATCACTTCGATCGCGCGGGCGAGCTGGAAGCGCTGCTCGAGAAGCGCGGCAAGACCGACGACCTCGCGCGCGTGCGCCGGCCGATGGAGATGGCCCGGTACGTCTCGGTCCGGCAGGCGGAAGCGCGCGGCCTGGGGCACGCCGTGCTGTGCGCGCGCGACGCGGTCGGCGACGAGCCGTTCGCCGTCGTGCTGGGCGACGACCTGCTGGACGCCAAGGTCCCCGGCGTGCGCCAGCTGATCGACGTCTACGAAAAGACCGGGACCGGCGTGATCGCGCTGAAGGAGGTTCCCGCCGGGCAGGAGCACATGTACGGCATCGTCGACGGCGAGCCGGCGGGGCCGCGCCAGTACGCGATCCGCAAGCTGATCGAAAAGCCCGCGCCCGGAACCGCGCCGTCGCGGATGGCGATCATCGGGCGCTACGTGCTGCCGGCGGAGATCTTTCCCATCCTCGCCGACACCAAGCCGGGCAAGGGTGGCGAGATCCAGCTGACCGACGGTCTGGCGACGCTTTGCGACCGGCACGGCCTGGCGGGCCTGGAAGTCGAAGGCCGGCGGGACGACGTCGGCGATCGCGCCGGCTACGTGGTCGCGATGGTGCATTACGCGCTCAAGCGCGCTGACATCGCCGACGACGTGCGCGCGGGCGTGGCGCGCTTGCTGGCGGAGACCCCGGCGAAGAAGTGATCTGACGTTGGAGGAAGCGGGCGGCAACTTCCTCGAGGTCGCGGTCGCGCTGCCCGTCCAGGGCACGTTCACGTACCGCGATCCGCGGCCGGGCGTCGAGGCGCCGATCGGCGCGCAGGTGGTGGTCCCGTTCGGCACGCGCACGGTGACCGGCTTCGTCGTCGCGCGCGCGACGGCGGCGCCGGGCGGCGGCACGGAGACGAAGGACATCGAAGAGATCGTGGCCGGCGAGCCGGCGTTCGACGAGCAGATGATCGGTTTCGGCCGCTGGGTGGCGGACTACTACCAGGCGCCGCTCGGCGAGGTGCTGCGCGCCGCGCTGCCGCAGGGCGAGCAGGCGAGCGCGACGCGCGCGGTGCGCCTGACGGACGCGGGCCGGCGCGCCCTGGAGCGCCAGCCGGCGTTGTTGCCGGGCGCGGCCCCCGCGGATCCTGTCCTGGCCGCGCTGGCGGCGGCAGTGGGCGGCGAGCTGACGTTGCGCCGGCTGGAGCGGGCGGTGGCGGGCGCCGGGCGGCGGCTGCCCCGGCTCATCGACGCGGGGCTGGTCGAGGCGGGCGACGAGGTCCACGCCCGGCGGCCGGTGCCGACCGTCGCGTACGCGCGCGCGACCGGCCTCTCCGTCGACACGCTGCCCAAGCGCGCCGGCGCCAAGCGGACGCTCGCGACCAGGCTCGCGGGTGCCGCCGAAGGCGTGATCGTGTCGTCGCTGTCGGCTTCCGAGCGCACGACATTACGCGCGCTGGTCGCGGCCGGCGTGGCGCGCGTCGAGCACCGCGAGGTGGTGCGGCCGCCGCCGGACGTGCGCGCCGGCGCGGCGCCCGCCGGGATCACGTTGAACGCGGCGCAGACCCACGCCGTGGAGACGCTGACGACGGCGCTGGCGGGTGGCTTCGCCAGCTTCCTGCTCCAGGGCGTCACCGGCTCGGGCAAGACGGAGGTCTACCTGCGCGTCATCGCCTCGGCCCGCGCCGCGGGCCGAGGTGCTCTGGTTCTGGTTCCGGAGATCGCCCTCACGCCTCAGCTCGCCGCGCGCTTTCGCGCCCGCTTCGGCGAGGACGTCGCCGTGTTGCACAGCGCGCTGCCGCCGCGCGAGCGGCTGGCGGCGTGGCGCCGGCTGCGCGCCGGCGAGGTGGGCATCGCGCTGGGCGCGCGCTCCGCGGTGTTCGCGCCGGTGCGCGCGCTGGGCGTCGTGGTCGTCGACGAGGAGCACGACCCGTCGTTCAAGCAGGAGGAGGGTGTCCGCTACCACGGGCGCGATCTGGCGGTCGTGCGCGCGCAGCGTACCGGGGCGATCGCGATCCTCGGGTCGGCCACGCCGTCGCTGGAGAGCGCGTTCAACGTGATGCGGGGCCGGTTCACGCGGCTGGTGCTGCCCGAACGGGCGACGCCGCGGCCGCTGCCCGAGGTGACGGTCGTCGATCTGCGCCGCCATCCGCCCGGTCCGGACGGCCTGCTGTCGGCGCCGCTGGCCGATGCGCTGGGCGCGGCGCTCGCCGCGGGCGAGCAGAGCATCCTGTTCTTGAACAGGCGCGGCTTCTCCACGCTGCTGCTGTGCCACGCGTGCGGCCACGTCGTGCGCTGCCCCAACTGCGCGGTGTCGATGACCTACCACCGCGGTCGGGCACGCCTGGTCTGTCATTACTGCGGACGCCTGCAGCACGTGCCGGAACGCTGTCCCTCGTGCGCGTCGACGCGGCTGGAACGCATGGGCATCGGCACCGAGCACGTGGAATCGATCGTGCGCGACCGCTTCCCCGACGCGCGCGTGGCGCGCCTGGATCGCGACACCGCCGGCGAGCGGGCGGCTCCGGGCAGCGGCCTGGACGCGATCCTGGCGCGCATGCACGCGGGCGAGATCGACGTCCTGGTCGGGACGCAGATGGTCACGAAGGGCCACGACTTCCCGGGCGTGACGCTGGTGGGCGTCCTCAAGCCCGACCAGACCATGAACCTGCCGGATTTTCGCGCCGCGGAGCGGACCTTCCAGCTGATCGAGCAAGTGGCGGGTCGTGCGGGCCGCGGCGATCGTCCGGGGCGCGTGATCATCCAGACCTACGCGCCCGATCACCCGTCCATCGTCGCCGCCGCGGCGCACGACTACGAAGGCTTCGCGCACATCGAGCTGGCGGCGCGCGAGGAGACCGGGTACCCGCCGTTCACGCGCATGGCCGCGCTGCGCATCGATGCGCGCGACGGGGCGCGCGCCCGCGCCGCCGCGACCACGGCCGCGGACGCGGCGAAGCGGGCGGGCGCCGCCGTCACCGTGCGCGGCCCGGCCGAGGCGCCCCTGGCGATGCTGCGCGGGCGCGTGCGCTGGCAGGTCTGGCTGGCGTCGCGCGATCGCGCCGCCCTCGCCGCCGCCGCGCGCGCCGCTTCGGCCGCGGTCAACGCCACCGGCGACCTCCGCTTCGCCATCGACGTCGACCCGCACAGCACGCTGTAGAATCGGCGCCGATGAATGCGCGGCGGGTTGGGATTCTCTTGGTGATCGGGACCGCGGCATGCACGGCCAGGCTCTATCCCGGCCCCACGCGTCCGGACGTCGAAGTGGCCACGATAGAGACCGACGGGATGACCATCGTCGCGGTCGACGAGCAGGTCGCCCAGCCAGGGCTCGGGCCATCCCGTTACGAGATTCTGGCGGGCATGCACGCTGTTTCTGTCCGGCTCAACGACAACCATCCCGTGTTCGCGGGTTCGGCGGCCGGGGGCCACCGTGTCTCCGACGCCGCTCTCGCGGTCTGCTTCCTCGCGCGCGGCAAACACGTCTACCTGCTGCGGCCGCTGTACGCCGGGGCCGTTTGGCGGGTCGAAGTCGTCGACGAAAACGTCACCGGGGTAATCGCGACGAAATCGACGTCGGCGGTCAGTCCGGATTGCTCGCCGGAGCCGCCGCCTGCCCCGCCGAACCCGACGCCGGTCGCGGCGCGCGACCAGGTTGTGCCAGGTTCGGCACCCGATGGGGGGGCGGGCCCGGACATCGCGGGCGCGGATGTGGGGACGGTTGCCAGCGCGCCGGCCGCCCCGCCGGTCCGTCCGGCGCGCGATACCGAGGTCCCCCGCGCTTACCCGAAGCGCTCGCTTTACGCCGGGGCGGCGCCGCCACGACCGCCGCCCCAGCACCCGGGGACCGGGATCGGGTTCGAGCTCGGTTTGGCGTTCGGCGGTGACGAACTGGTGCGAGCCGAGCTCAGCAACGGCGAGACTCAAACGCTGCACGCGGGCGACGGCGTGCTGGTCGCGGTGGTCGGGGACTTCACGCCGTTCTGGATCGGCGACGCAGTCGGCTTCGGACTGGGCGCCAGCGTCGCGTGGAAGTACGCCGACGTGAGCGCTTCCAACGGGAGCGCCTCGCTGTCGCGCCTCCCGCTGTCAGCGTTCGTTCAGATCCTTCCGAGCATCGACGGGCTGTGGTTCCTGTTACTTCGCGGCGGCCTGACCGAGGACGGGGGCGCCACTCTGTCTGGCAGCGGCGTAGCGTTCATCCCTGATGTGAAATTCGACAGCAAACTGGGCGGCTTCGCCGACCTGGGCGCCTATCGGGCGTCCGCCTCATCGCATGTCGGCGTCCTGTTTCTTGCCCGTTACACGCACGAGAAGCTCGGGCTCGCGGGGGATTCGGTTGACGCCAGCAGCATCGGCTTCAATGTCGGCGTCTACTACAGCAATTGATCGAGGCAGCCAGGATGCATCTCGCCGCGGACGTCTGGTAGATTGACGCTATCTAGATGAAGTTGCTGATCATCTCGGGCCCGTACGAGGCGGACAGGCTCCGCAAGGCCGCGGTGTCGGCGGGCTTCGAGGCGGTCGCGGTCGAGCCGGGCGAGAGCCTGTCGGGCTGGATCACCGCCAGCCGGCCCACGCTGATCGTGATGGCGCCGCAGATGGTTCACGCCGATCCGGCGCAGGCGCTCGCCAAGGTTCGTTCCGTGCCGCGCGGCCGGGTGCCCATCTTCCTCGTCGGTGACGGCGCGGATGAGCCGCGCATGTCCGGGCTCGCCGACGGTTTTTTCATCCGGCCCGTCTCGCCGGACGAGCTGCTGGCGCGGGCGCGCGCGGTGCTGAACGCGCCGGCGAACGCCGGCAACGGCGCCCCGCGTGCCCGCACGCGCACGGGCGAAAATGCCGCGACCCCGCCCGCGCAGGAGTTCGCCCAGGGGTCGCGCACGCCGCGCGGCGGCCCGAATCTGGGTCGGCCCGCGGTCGGGCTGAAGCCGCTCAAGGCGAGCGCCATCGCCAGCATGCCCAAGGTTTCGCAGGCTCCGCCCCCGGCGGGCGACGCCAGCTTCCTCCTCGCCAAGCTGGGCGCGGACATCGACGACGTGTTCGAGGCCGATCTCTCCAGGGCGCTGGCGGCCGCGCCGCGCACGGCCACCGCGCCCGAGGGAGATCGCGAGTTCGACGACATGCCGACCGACGACCGGCGGCAGCGTTCGGTGTCCGACCGGCGCGAATCGCTGCTGGCGCGCTACGCGCTGGTCGAGGAAGGCGACTACTTCCAGATCCTGGGAATCGCGCGCGACGCGTCCGCCGCCGACATCCAGATCGCCCACGACCGGATCGCGCGCGAGCTGTCGCCCGACGCGATCGATCCCGCGCTGGCCAACGAGCTGGGCGAGAAGCTGGACGCGATCCGCGAGGTGGTCGGCGAGGCGCTGCGCGTCCTCGCCGACGAGAACCTGCGGCCGCGCTATTCGAAGCACCTGTCGTGAGGGCGTGACGCGATGATCCCCGTGCGGGCGGTGTTCTTCGGCTCGCCCGCGTTCGCGGTGCCGTCGCTGCGCGCGGTCGCCGCGAACACGACGCTGGTGGCCGCGGTCAGCCAGCCGGATCGGCCCGCCGGGCGCGGCCAGGAGCGATCGCCGCCGGCGGTGAAGGTGGCCGCGACCGCCCTGGGCGTGCCGGTAATTCAGCCCGAGACGTTGAAGGGCGGCGACGCGGAGGCGGCGCTGGCGGCGTTCGCCGCCGACGTCTTCGTGGTGGTCGCCTACGGCCGCATCCTGCCGCAGCGGCTGCTGGATCTGCCGCGGCTGGGCGCCTGGAACGTCCACGCGTCGCTGCTGCCCAGGCTGCGCGGCGCCGCGCCGATCCAGTGGTCGCTGATCCGCGGCGACGCCGAGACGGGCGTCTCGATCATGCGCATGGAAGCAGGCCTGGACACGGGCCCGGTGGCGTCGATGCGCGCGCTGCCGATCGCCGACGACGACACCGGGGCGACGCTGTCCGACAAGCTCGCGGACGTCGGCGCCGCGCTGCTCGCCGAGACGCTGCCCGCGATCGCCGCCGGCGGCGTCGCCCTGACGCCGCAGGATCACGCGCGCGCGACGCTGGCGCCGATGCTGACGAAGGCCGACGGCCGCCTGACGTTCGATCGGCCGGCGCGCATGGTGTCGGCGCACGCGCGCGGCGTCGATCCCTGGCCGGGCGCCAGCGCGCTGCTGGAGGGCGAGCCGCTGAAGCTGTTCGGCCCGCGCGTCGTCGGAACCGACGGCGCCGCCGCGCGCCCCGGTGAGGTGCTGGGCGTGCGCGCCGAGGGCCTGGCCGTCGCTTGCGCCGACGAAGCGGTCGCGTTCGCGGAGCTGCAGCGCGCGGGAGGCAGACGCCTGCCCGCGGCCGCTTTCCTCGCCGGGCACCGCATCCCCGCGGGCACGGTCCTCGCGTGAAGGGGCGCAAGCCGCCGGGCGGGCGCAAGCCGGCGCCGGGGGACAAGGCCCCCGCCGGGCGCAATCCGTCCGCCGTCACCGGCCGCTCGCTCGCGCGCGCCGTGCTCGAACGCGTCGAGGTCGGCGGTGCCTACGCGAACCGGGCGCTGTCGGCGGCGCTCGACCGGGCGCCCGCGCTGTCCGGGGAGGATCGGGCGCTGGCGACCGAGCTGGTGTACGGGGTCTTGCGCCGGCGTGGCCGCATCGATCGCGCGTTGCAGGCGCTGGCGACCAGCGGCCTCGGCAGGCTGGATGCGCGCGCGCTGGTCGCGCTGCGCGTGGGCGCGTATCAGATCCTGTTCCTCGATCGCATCCCGGCGTACGCGGCGGTGGACGACGCGGTCGACGCGTGCAAACAGGTCGCGGGCCGCGGCGTCGCCGGGTTCGCGAACGCGCTGTTGCGGCGCCTCGCGCGCGAGGGCGAGCCGCCGCTGCCCGACGCCGCGTCCGATCCGGCGGCGTACCTGGTCGCCGCGGCGGGACTGCCCGCCTGGCTGGCGGAGCTGCTGCTCGCGGAGCGTCCGACGGACGAGGCGCTGGCGTTCGCGGCGAGCATCGCCGCCGCCGCGCCCGTCACGCTGCGCGCGAACACGGGGCGCGTCACGCGCGACGAGCTGGCGGCGCGCCTGGCGGCGGAGCGCCCCGGCGCCGAGCTGACGCCGTCACCGATCGCGCCCGACGCGCTGGAGGCCCGCCATCTGGACGCGCTCGCCGCGACGCAGGCGTGGCGCGACGGTCTGTTCGCGATCTCCGACGCCGGCGCGCAGGTCGTCGTCGAGCTGTGCGGAGCCGCCGCCGGCGAACGCATCCTCGACGCCTGCGCGGGCGTCGGGGGCAAGACCGCGCACCTGCTGGCGCTGGCCGGCGATCGCGCGCGCGTGGACGCGCTGGACGCGGCGGCGGACAAGCTGGAGACGGCGCGCGCGACCTTGCAGCGCCTGGGGCTGACCGGCGCGACGTTCGCCGCGGTCGACCTGGCGAGACCGCTGGCGGATCCGACGCCGCGCTACCACCGCATCCTGCTCGACGCGCCCTGCAGCGGGCTGGGCGTGCTGCGTCGTCATCCCGAGGCGCTCGCGCGGCGCGTGCCGGCCGATCTGGAGGCGCTGGCCGCGCAGCAGCTGCGCATGCTCTCGGTCGTCGCGCCGGCGCTGCTGCCGGGAGGGCTGCTGGTGTACGCGGTGTGCACGTTCGAGCGGCGCGAATGCGAGGACGTCGTCGCCGCGTTCCTGCGCGCGCATCCGACGTTCGCGATCGAAAGCGCGACGGACGAGGGCGGACGCGTGCCCTGGGGCCGGCTGACTGACGCCGCGGGCGCCGTGCGCACCTGGCCGCACCGCGACGGCGCGGACGGGTTCTTCGCGGTGCGACTGCGGCGCGCCGGTTGACGTCGAAATCATGAAGAAATCACCGAGAGCGCGCCCTGTGCGCCGATAGTATCGGACGCATGAGAGTTGCTGGCTTCGCCTTGTCGATAGCGGTGTGCCTCGTCGCCGCGGGTTGCGGCGGCGGCAATGACGGCTCCGGAAGGGGCGGGGCGGGTGGTGGCGGCGCGGGCACGACGGGCGCCGCCGGGACGTCGGTGGGCGGTACGGGAGGCGGGGCTGCGGGGACCCGCGGGACGGCTGGTACGAGCGGCGTGGCAGGCGGCGGTGGGGGCGGCTCGACGGGCGCGGGCGGCGCGGGCGGAACAGCGGGGACGGGGACGTCCGATCGCGGAGGCACCACGGGCGCGGCGGGAACCGGCGGCGCGGCGGGGCGCGGCGGCACAACCGGCAGCGGCGGCGCGGGCGGGCGCGGCGGCACAACCGGTAGCGGAGGCGCAGGAGGGCGCGGCGGCACAACCGGCAGCGGCGGCAGCGCCGGCAACGGTGGCAGCGGTGGCAGCGGTGGAACGACCGGCGCGGGCGGGCGGGGCGGGACCACCGGCGGTGGCGGCGCGGGCGGCGCGCTCACCAACCCGCGCATCATGCCGCTCGGCGATTCGACGACGGCGTCCGTCTGCTACCGCGCGCTGCTCTGGCAGATGCTGCAGAACGCGGGCAAGACGTTCAACTTCGTCGGCACGCGCAACGGCGATCCCGGCTGCGGCGTATCGGGATACGACCGCGACAACGAGGGC
>Ga0070689_100003803_pt1 | contig 10112 bp, 5 predicted proteins | sample KBSS23HmetaG_FD_64669 | JGI IMG/M metagenome (GOLD analysis project Ga0070689, IMG submission 64669) | Switchgrass rhizosphere microbial communities from Kellogg Biological Station, Michigan, USA - KBS S2-3H metaG | ecosystem: Host-associated > Plants > Roots > Rhizosphere ... | reverse complement strand
CCTCGCTCTTCGCGCCGACGAACGCTTCGCATCGATGCGCGATGTCGCGCGGGCTCTTGCCGCCGCGTGGATCGCCGACCAGTCCGGTGCCCGGAAAAGCAATCCTCCTCCACCGCGCGGGCGACCGTCGCGAGGCCCCGCCTGGACTATCGTGACGGCGCTGGTGCTGGTCGGTATCGCCGGCGTTGGGACCGCCAAGCTCGCCCCGCGACGATTCGCTCTCGGGGTGCCGCCGGTAGCCATGAACGACGCGGCACCGCCCGACCTCGGCTCGACCATGTCCGCGAATCCCGAAGCGGTCGCCGAATACCGCGCCGGTATCGAGGCGATCCACAACGCCGCGGGCGGCACGGCACGACGGAGCTTTGAGCGCGCGACGACATTAGACCCGGCGTTCGCGGCGGCACACCTCCGCAAGGTCCTCGCGACGCCATGGGTCGGCGATGCGGAGCGCGCCGACGTCCTCAAGGCGACGCAACTTCGCGACGCCCTCAGCGAGCACGATCGCGCGCTCCTCCATGCGATCGAGCCCTGGGTCGGCGTGCCGCAGGACATGCCCGAGGTCGAGCGCCGCCTCGGGGAGCTCGCGGCCGCGCACCCCGATGCCGAGACGCTCTACCAACTTTGTCGATTCCAACACCTCGCCGGCAGCTACGGGCGCGCGATCGATTCGTGCCGCGCCGCCAAGGAAATCGATCCGAAGTTCGCCGGCGCTGTGTGGCTCGAAGCACAGAGCCGACTCTTCTCCGGCGACACCGGCGGCGGTAGCAGCGACATCGACGAGTGCATTCGCCTCTCGCCAACGGCCACGTCGTGCATCAACGATGCGTACCAATTGACGAGCAACGCTGGCGAGTGCTCTGCGGCGCTTGGCTACGCGGAGCGCCTCGTGGAGCTCGAGCCCGAGAACGGCATGTGGCTCGTGCAGCGTGGGACCGTGAGCTACGCGGTAGGAAAGCCGATCGCTCTCCTGAGCGCTGCGTATGAGCACGCGAACAGCTGGGCACCGTCGGAGCCGACGCCTGTCCAACATGCGCGAGCGCGCGTAACTCTGGCGCTCCTCGCCGGTGACTTTGACGAGGCGAGTAACCAGCTCGACGCCTGGGAGCATGGCCTTGCCGGGAACAACGATGAGCAGGCCCACGCCGACCTGTTCTACGTGCGGGCCCGTGTGTACCGTGAGCTCGGAGATGACGTAGCGTCGGTGGCGCGAGCGAAAACGTTCTTCGCGAACCGCGCCGCATGGTCGCCGAGCACAGAAGGTGACAACAGCATCGATGCCTGGATCGCGTTGTATCGAGGAGGCGCGCTCTCGCGCCCCACCTTCCTGATGGCACGCACGGGATGGCTTGAGCGCGACCGATTGTGGCCGGCCATCCAAGGGCGCTTCGGCGCGGGGCCCGGGCGCCGGTGGATCACCGCCTATGCCGATGCCGTAGTGACCTCGGAGGACGCGCGGGATGCTCTTGCCGCGTTCCAGGATTTCCAGCCGCTTCCCCCGGACCGAGTGCGGTCGATATACGAGGACGAAGCGATCGGCAGGACGTACCTGATGGCAGGCCGTGCCGAGGAGGCACTCCGTTTCCTTCGCCGCGCGGCGAGCTCGTGCAAGGCTGCCGCCTACCCCCTGCAGCACACGTGGGCGAACCTGGAGCTCGGCGAGGCCCTCGAGTCGACCGACGTCGCGGGCGCCTGCGCGGCGTACGACGTCGTCGTGAAGCGGTGGGGGAACGCGCCGCGATCGCGGAGCGCCGCGAATGCGCGCGAGCGACGGGCCGCGCTCGGCTGCAAGTGAGCCGCGCGCGACGCGCTCACCGCGGCGGCGCGTGGAACGTCTTCGGGTCGCCGTCGCCGACGCGGTCGCCCGCGAGCGGGAATCCCGGCGCGTCGATCCGGAGCGACGCGGCGCGGCCGTCTTTCACCGTGACGACGATCCGCGCCTCCGGGGCGGAACGCACCGCGAAGCTCCCGTCGGCTTGCTTCAAGAGGCGCTCCGGCGCGTCGCCGAGCGCCTCGATCATGAGCCGCCCGTTCTCGTCGAAGACTCGATACGTCCGGCGGTATTGCGCGAACGAGTCGTGGAGGTTCGGCGTCCCGCGCTCCACCTTCAAGACGAACGTCCCTGCGAGCGCGGCGCGCTCCGCGGCCGGGACGGCGGCATCGCCCAGCGTCCGATCGGCGGGCGCGGGGTGCGCGGGGAGGTCCGGCAGCCCGAGGATCGTTCGCGCCAGCGCGCGCGTGATGGCATACGCGTTCTGCCCCTCGGTGTTCGTGAGGACGACGATCGTGAGGCGGTCGTCCGGAAAGTCGTAGAGGCTCCCCGCGTAGCCGAGGAGCGAGCCGTGCTGTCCGATGCGCCGGTGCTCCTCCTCGTGGCCGAGGATCATCGCGAATCCGTACTGCGCCTTCGGATCCTGCGCGCTCATGTGGACCGCCGCCCCCTCGGCCGTCGCCATCTTCCGGAACGTGTCGGGCGACACGAGGCGCTTCTCACCGATCGCGCGCCATAGGCGAAAGAGATCGCCGACGGTGCTGCAAAATCGGAGATCGGCGTTGTACGCCGACGCGCTGTCGTTCGCGGGCGAATACCCGCTCCCCGCGCGCCGGTACGCGTGCGCCAGGCCGCGCACGACCGCAGCGTCGTCGCAGTACGTCGTCGAGCCCACACCGGCGGGGCCGAGGACGTTCTTTTGCAAATAATCCGCAAAGCTCTCTCCGGTGATCCGCTCGACGATCGTGACGAGGAGGTGGAATCCCGAGATCGACCAATCCCACCTCTCGCCCGGCTCGTTCACCCAGCTCTTGCCGGCGTAGAGCGCCATCACCTCGTCGAGCGCCTTCGGGATGCGGGTCGTCGCTTCGATCGGATCGCCGAGGTAATGATAATCGACGACCCCCGACGTGTGATTGAGGAGCTGGCGGACCGTCACGCGGTGTCCTTGCAGCGGGAGCTCCGGCACGTATTTCGAAATCTCGTCGTCGAGCGACAGCTTGCCGCGCTCGACCTGCTGCATCACCGCGATCCCGGTGAACGGGAGCATCGGGCCGACGACGTGGTACACGGTCTCGGCCTTCGCCGGCACCTCCAGCCCGAGGTCGGCGAGCCCGTACCCCTGGTGCATGACGACGCGGTCGCCACGCGCGACGAGGACCGACGCACCGACGATCCGCTCCTCCGCCATGACGCGCCGCACGACCGCATCGAGGTTCGATGGCGCGCTCGCTTCACGACGTGGCGACGGTGATGGTGACGACGCCGCATCGCGGCGAGCTCCCTCCGCGCCCGCACACGCTACGAGGAGCACGGCGGCGGCGATGAGCGCGGCGACGGGACGAACCACATGGATCGGCATGGCGCCGGCGATGCTATCGCTTCCCGCGAAAGAGCACCGATGCTAACCCCCTAGGAAGATGGACCGCCTCGCGCCGACGCTGGCGAAGTAGATGCCGACGCCGCTCGTTGGCACGAAGCTCGGTCGCTATCGCGTGCTCGAGATGGCGAACCTGGAGCTCGGCGAGGCCCTCGAGTCGACCGACGTCGCAGGCGCGTGCGCGGCGTACGACGTCGTCGTGAAGCGGTGGGGGAACGCGCCGCGATCGCGGAGCGCCGCGAAGGCACGCGAGCGACGGAACGCGCTCGGCTGCAACCGCGGCGAAGCGGATACACAGTAGTCTGCATTGACGCTCTGCGAAGTCGGTGCGCGCTCCCCGCGCTCCGGACGGGCGTCCACCAGGTCGGCGCGACGCCATGCAATCGCTTCCCGCGAAAGAGCTCCGATGCTAACCCCCTACTGGGATGGACCGCCTGGTCGTCGTGGGGGCTCGTCAGCACAACTTGAAGGACGTCTCCATCTCGCTCCCGCGCGGCAAGCTCGTCGTCTTCACCGGGCCGAGCGGATCCGGCAAGTCGTCGCTCGCCTTCGACACCATCTACGCGGAAGGACAGCGGCGCTACGTCGAGTCGCTCTCGGCGTACGCGCGCCAGTTCCTCGAGCAGCTCGCGAAGCCGGACGTCGAGCGGATCGACGGCCTCTCGCCGGCGATCGCGATCGAGCAGCGCCCGCTCTCGAAATCGCCGCGCTCCACCGTCGGCACCGTCACCGAGGTCGCCGACTACCTCCGCCTCCTCTTCGCGCGCGTCGGCGTCCCGCACTGTCCGAATTGCGGCAAGCGGATCGAGGCGCAGACGGTGCAACAGATCGTCGACCGCGTCCTCTCGCTCGCCGACGGGACGCGCCTCTCGGTGCTCGCGCCGATCTGCCGCGCGCGCCGCGGCGAGCTGAAGCTCGAGTTCGAACGCCTCCGCCGCGAAGGCTTCGTGCGCGTCCGGGTCGACGAGCAGGTCGTCGATCTCGGCGACGACATCGAGCTCGATCGCGCGCGCCCGCACGACCTCGACGTCGTGGTCGATCGGCTCGTGATGAAGGAGGGGCTCAAGGCGCGCGCCACCGACAGCGTCGAGCTCGCGCTCAAGATGGGCGAGGGGCGCCTCCTCGTGGCGGTCGAGGGCGAGGAGCCGTTCTGGCTCTCCGAGCGGTTCGCGTGCGTCGACTGCGGGATCTCGCTCCCGCCGATCGAGCCGCGGATGTTCTCGTTCAACGGCCCGCACGGCGCGTGCCCCTCGTGCGACGGCCTCGGCGCGCGCACCGTCGTCGACGCCGACCGCGTCATCGGCGATCCGTCGCGGACGCTCCGCGAAGGCGTGGTCCTCGCGTGGGGGCGGCGCGCGTCGGTGGCGCTCGCGACCGAGCTCTCGCGCGCGGTCTCGGCGCTCGGCGTCGACCCCGACGTCCCGTGGACGAAGCTCCCCGAGGCGGCGCGCCAGGCGATCCTCTTCGGCACGCCGGCGGGACCTTCGAAATCCAAGAAGCGCGCGTACACGGGGATCGTCCCGCGCCTCCAGGCGCGCTTCGCCGAGGAGGACGAGCCCGCGCCCGACGACGACGAGCCGGAGGCGGTCGAGGGGGGAATCGCCGACGACGAGCTCGGGCGCTTCCTCGTGACGCGCACGTGCGACGCGTGCAAGGGGCGGCGCCTCCGCGCCGAGGCGCTCGCCGTGAAGATCACGGGGAAGGACATCGCCGAGCTCGGCACGATGCACCTCCGCCACCTCCGCTCGCTCGTCGACGGCCTCGCCGCCGGCGACGAGTTCACGAGCCGCGAGAAGACGATCGCCGAGCCGCTCCTGAAGGCGGTCGCGGCGCGCCTCGGGTTCTTGATCGACGTCGGCCTCGACTACCTCACGCTCGACCGCAGCGCGCAGACGCTGTCGTCCGGCGAGGGGCAGAGGATCCGCCTCGCGACGCAGATCGGGGCGGCGCTCGTCGGCGTCCTCTACGTCCTCGACGAGCCGTCGGTGGGGCTCCACGCGCGCGACAACGCGCGCCTCATCGAGGCGCAGGTGCGCCTCCGCGACCTCGGCAACTCGGTCATCGTCGTCGAGCACGATCGCGAGGCGATCCTCGCCGCCGACCACGTCGTCGACATGGGCCCCGGGGCGGGCGTGCACGGCGGGAGCATCGTCGCGCAGGGGACGCCGAAGGAGCTCATGGCCGACTCGATGTCGATCACCGGGCCGTACCTGTCCGGGAAGAAACACCTCCCGATCCCGCGCGCCCGCCGCACGCCGACGGAAGCGACGGTGAGCGTCGTCGGCGCGCGCGCACACAACCTGCGGAACGTCACGGTCGATCTCCCGGTGGGGCTCTTCACGTGCATCACCGGTGTGTCGGGGAGCGGCAAATCCAGCCTGATCGTCGACACGCTCCTCCCCGCGGCGCGCGCGCAGCTCTACTCGGCGTCGGCGCCGGTCGGCGAGTGCGAAGCGGTGCGCGGCCTCCACCATATCGACAAGGTGATCTCGATCGATCAGGCGCCGATCGGCCGCACGCCGCGATCGAACCCCGCGACGTACGCCGGTGTCTTCGCGCTCCTCCGCGAGCTCTACGCCGGCCTCCCCGAGGCGCGCGCGCGCGGGTACAAGCCCGGGCGCTTCTCGTTCAACGTGAAGGGGGGGCGCTGCGAGGCGTGCCAGGGCGACGGCGTCCTCCGCATCGAGATGCATTTCCTCCCGGACATCTTCGTCACGTGCGACACGTGCGGCGGGCAGAGGTACAACCGCGAGACGCTCGAGATCCGCTACCGCGGCCTCTCGGTCGCCGACGCGCTCGCGCTCACCGTGGAGCAGGCGAGCGAGACGTTCGACGCGATCCCGCGCGTCCGCGATCGGCTCGACGCGCTCCGCAGCGTCGGCCTCGGGTACCTCACGCTCGGGCAGCCGGGGACGACGCTCTCGGGGGGCGAGGCGCAGCGCGTGAAGCTCGCGCGCGAGCTCGCGCGGAAGGCCACCGGACGGACGCTCTACGTCCTCGACGAGCCGACGACCGGCCTCCACTTCACCGACATCGAGGTGCTCCTCACCGCGCTCACCGATCTCCGCGACCAGGGGAACACGGTGGTCGTCATCGAGCACAACCTCGACGTCGTCGCGTGCGCCGATTGGGTCATCGACCTCGGCCCCGAAGGGGGCGAAGGCGGCGGCGAGGTCGTCGCGTACGGGACGCCCGAGACCATCGCCGCGACCCCCCTCTCGCACACGGGCCGCTACCTCGGCGACGTCCTCGAGCGCGGGCACCCGGAGAAGAACGCCGACGCCTCATGGCGCCGGCGCTCGAAGGTGGTTTAGCTACTGGTAATCTTTCTCCATCCGCTCTTGGTCCTCTTTGCAGCGGATGCACAGGCTGGTCTCGGGGCGCGCCTCGAGGCGCTTGATGTTGATCTCCTCGCCGCACTCTTCGCACGTGCCGAAGGTGCCGTCTTCGATCTTGAGGAGCGCCTTGTTGATCTTGTCGAGGAAGGCCTTCTCGCGGCCGCGGAGGCGGAACGTGAAGGACTGGAGGTACTCGCTCGACGCGAGATCCATCTCGTCGGGCAGGTCGTTCGCGTCGAGCGCCATGTCCTCTTCGAGCGTCTGCTTCGCCTTCTTGACGATCTCGTCGCGCTTCTCGGTCAATAGCGTCTTGAACTTCTTCAGATGCGTCTTGTTCACCCGGACCTCCGGTCCTCGTTAACTCTGGACCCCTCCCCCAATTTCGAGGGCGGAAGACGGTAAGCATCTCGAGCGAGGCGGTCAACGGGGACGTGCGAGCTTTCCGAACGCGTCGCGGAGCTCGACGTCACCCAGGCCAAGCGCCGCGAGGCCCCCCTCGACCTTCGCACGATCGCCGACGACGATGATGCGCATCGCATCAGGGTGCAGATATTTCGTCGCCACGGCCTTCACGCCTTCGGCCGTGACCGCGTCGATCCGGGCCGCCTGCGTTCGCCAGTCGTCCAGCGGGAGCTCGTACGTGAGCAGGAACGCGAGCGCGCCCGCCGTGCCAGCCGCCGTCTCGAACGGCGCGCGCAAGAAATGTGTCAGGAACGTCTTCGCGCCGTCGAGCTCCTCCTTCGAGACCGGTTGGTCGCGCATTCGCCGCACCTCGCCGAGCATCTCGGTGATCGCGGCGCTCGTCTTCTCGGCGAGCATCGCGCCGCCCGCACGGAACGGTCCGGCGACGCGCCGCCCGTTGGTCGACGAGCTCACCCAGTAGCTGTACCCCTTCTCCTCGCGCAGGTTCGCGTTGAGTCGGCTCATCCAGAAGCCGCCGAGGATCACGCTCATGAGGCGGAACGCATGGCGATCCGGCGAGCCGTACGCGAGCGCGGGCTCGGCGAGGAGCACGATCGACTGCGTGGCGCCCGGTCGATCGACGAGGACGATCCGCGGCGCGCCGCCGGCTCCGGAAGGCGCGGGCGGCACGACCGGCGGCGCAGCGGCCGGAGGAGCGACGGGCCGAAACGCGCCGAACGCCTTCTCGAGGAGCGGCGCGACCGACGCGCGCGTCGTGTCGCCCACGACGACGATCGCCGCGCGCGACGGGTCGAACGCGCGGGCGTGCGCGCGGACGAGCGACGCCCGCGTGATCGCGGCGACGTCGGATCGATCCGCGATCGGCGGGCGACCGTACGGGTGCGCGGGCCCGTAGAGCGCGAGCTCCGTCGCGCTCCACGAGAGGAGGTCCATGTCGAGCTTCTGCTGCTCCTCGCGCGCCCCCCACTCGGCCTTGAGGCGGGCGATCTCGTCGGCGGGAAACGTCGGGTGGAGGACGACGTCGGAGAGGAGGTCGAGCGCTCGCTCGAGATCCGGCGCGAGCGCCTTCACGTTCGCGCGCGCGGCGTCGACGTTCACGCTGACGTCGTACGTCGCGCCGAGCGCCTGGAAGCCATCGGCGATCGCGAGCGCGGACCTGTGCGAGGTCCCCTTCGGCATCAGCGAGCCGAGCGCGCGTCCCGCGAAGTGATCGGCGCGATCGAGCGCCGCCGTCCCGCCGCGCACGACGACGTCGACGACGACCACCGGGAGGTCGTGGCGCTCGACCAGATGGATCGGGAGGCCGTTCCGGAGCGCGAACGACTCGATCGTGGGGGGCGTGAACGGCGCGATCGGCCCCGCCGCCGGGCGATGCGCGCGAAACGGCGCGTCGGGCGTCTCCCCCGGTGGGGTCCTGGATTCGCGAGCGGGCGCCGGCGGGGCGACCTTCGCGACGTTCGCGACCGGCCGCGCCGGTGGATCCGGCGGCGCCGCTCCACCGCACGCGACGAGGAGCGGCGCGACGATCACCGCGATCCACGAGCGCACGCGCTTCACGATTTGACCTTCGCGCCGCCGGGCGCGGAAGGGCCGGCGGACGTCGTCGTGCGCCGGAGATCGCCCGCGATGCTCGCCCCCTGGACCGGCGTCACCACCTCGACGACGCGGCGATCGGGCGGGAGATGGCGCGCCGCCGCGGCCCCGAGCGACGCGGCGGTCGTCGCCTCGTAGCGCGCGAAGTCCTTCGTGATGTATCGCGGGTCGCCGGCGAGCCTCGTGTACTCGTTGATCCGGTCGGCGCGCCGGCGCCCCTCTTCCACGTCGAAGACGATCCCGGCGACGCGCACCCTCCGCGCGCGCGCCGCCTCGTCGCCCTGGATCGCGCCCGCGCCGGCGACGCGCACCTTCGCGAGCTCGGCGTCGATCGCGCGGAGCACCTCGTCGGCAGAGCGGCCCGGGCGCACCGTCGCCTCGATGACGAACACCGACCCGAGGACGCCCGACTCCTGGTACGCCTCGACGTCGGTGGCGACGCGGAGGTCGCGGACGATCGCCCTGCGCAGGCGGGACGACTCGCCGCGGACGAGGAGGGTCGCGAGGACGTCGAGGTCCGCGTCGCCGTCGCGGTAGATCGCCGGCGTCGGCCACGCCACGTACACCTTCGCGAGCTTCACCCCCGCCGCGACGTCGAGGCGCGTCTCTCCGCCGAGCACGACCGGCGGCGGCGCCGCGCGCGGCGGGACCGGGCGGTCCACGATCGGACCGAAATACTTCTCCGCCAGCGCCATCGCGGCGGGTGTGGACACGTCGCCGGCGATGACGAGGCTCGCGTTGCTCGGGACGTAGAACGTCCGGAAGAACGCGCGCGCGTCGTCCAGCGTCGCCGCGTCGAGGTCGCGCGGATCGCCGATCGTGAGCCGCCGGTACGGGTGCCCCTCCGGATGGATCGCCTCGTAGATGTAGCGCCACGCGAAGCCGTACGGCTTGTCCTCGTAGCTCTGACGCCGCTCGTTCTTCACGACCTCCCGCTGGTTCGCGAACGTCTTCGCGTCGACGTGGTCGAGGAGGAAGGCCATCCGATCGCTCTCGAGCCAGAGCGCGAGCTCGAGCTCGTTCGACGGGAGCGTCTCGAAGTACGTCGTGCCGTCGAGGAAGGTGGTCGCGTTCCTGTCGCTCGCCCCCGCCTGCTCGAGGTATCGAAAGAACGCATCCTCCGGGACGTGGCGCGACCCCTGGAGCATGATGTGCTCGAAGAGGTGCGCGAAGCCGCTCCGCCCCGGTGGGTCGTCCTTGCCCCCGACGTCGTATCGGAGGTGGACGCTCACCGTCTTCGTCCGGTGATCCTCGTGGACGATGACGTCGAGGCCGTTCGCCAGCTTCTTCTCGGTGAGTGGGAGATCGACGTGGATCGGCTCGGCGACCGCCGCGCCCTCCGCGGCGGCGAAGCCGTCCGCGACCAGCGAAAACGCGGCGAGCGAAA
>Ga0070689_100003800_pt1 | contig 10120 bp, 7 predicted proteins | sample KBSS23HmetaG_FD_64669 | JGI IMG/M metagenome (GOLD analysis project Ga0070689, IMG submission 64669) | Switchgrass rhizosphere microbial communities from Kellogg Biological Station, Michigan, USA - KBS S2-3H metaG | ecosystem: Host-associated > Plants > Roots > Rhizosphere ... | reverse complement strand
ACAACCACATCCAACGTCGCTAATTCGCGTTTCAGTTTGAACCAAAACATTCCGCGGGTGCCAGGGAGATAAAAACTTTCGGCGTCTTTGATCATCAAACCTTCATTCAAACGCTGACGCGCATCCTGGAAAATTTGCTCAATTTCCGTCGCGGAACGCGCTGGTGTTACGTTCGCTCTCTGAAATTTGGGCGGCAATTTGAGCGTGCCGAGTTGTTCCCGCCGCTCACGAAGCGGAATTTTCAAAAGGGAGCATCCGTTCATCCAGAGAAGATCGAAAATCACAAAGGCGACCGGGACATCCGCTGCCGCTTCGGCAAACAGATCAGCAGTGTCGTCCTTGCGCCCAAGCCGCTTTTGCAGATCGAAGAAGGTCAGTCGCCGCCCTTTGTCAAAAGCGATGATTTCGCCGTCAGCAATTAGCTCTTGGTCAAACCTCCTGGCTTGGTCGACCAGCTCCGGAAATTGCCCGGTAATTCGCCGCAAATCGCGCGAGAAAATCTCGACCCTATCTCTGCTACGATGAAGCTGTGCGCGAATCCCGTCGAATTTATCTTCAACGTACACCGTAGACGGGATCTGTGATCCTGACCGGCCGCGGTCAACGTCCGCGGCTACAGTAAAGCGTTCCCAAACCGCTTCAGCTGTTGGTTCGGGAGTGGCGAGCATGCATTTGATAGGATGAAACATTGATAGCTCGGCACTGTGCAGCTCTTTTCGTGAGGCCAGCAGCGCCGTCCAGCCGATGTCGCCTAACAACATGTTGGCCTGTTTCACTTCTTCGAGCGAAACATCAAATGCCCGTGAGATGGCTTCCTCTACCAGACCCTCGCGTAAACCGATGCGCAGGTCGCCAGTCAAAATTTTGACCACGTACTCGCCTTCTCGCGCGGATAAAATCGAAAATCGCTCTCGCAGCAGCTTTGCCTTGGCGATCGGTCCGCGCGCGCTCTGAAGATTTTGGAACAACTCGGCTGATTCGAGAATGCCGAATGGTTGCGGCGACGTTCGGCCATCGAGAACTTCAAACGCACTCTTGCCAGCGTCGCCATGTCTGGTGGCGATTCCATGAAAATCCGAATCACCGATTTTGGTCGCGTCCTGCAGCGCGCGGAAGATTACGGCCCATCCGACCTGCAATATCCGCGGATCGCTTTGGGCAAATGCTCTTCCGGTGAAGTAAGTGGTTACAATCGGAAGCTGCTCATTTGTCAGGCCGCGCAGATAATCGGACAGCAACCGAATCTTCTCCAGTTTTGCCGGAGTCGCACCGATGTTTTCACCGACATTCGCGAAATCCAGAAATTCAGATTGCTGCGCAGACTCGCAGGAAGGCTGCGCTGCGGCGGAATTCTCCGTCAGGGATTTTAGTGCGATCTCCCTTCGTCCGAAGTGCAGTTCCATCTGGTTCTCTTCAGTCAGCGCCCATGCTTCGAGACCGCGTGCGCGAAGATCGGAGGCAAAAGCGGCGGCGAAACCATGGAGCGTCAACACTCGGCGCGGCTGCACCAATTCCACGTACCGAAGCAAATCGTCATAATCCGCGTGATCGGATAGAGGAAATGCCGCATCGACCTGGTAGCGATACACCGCGTGAGGATCGACAGCCCATCCACTGATCAGCGCTACACGTTTCCGTGGGATCTTCTCCAGCATGGGCGAGCGGTTCGCGCTGGGCGGACAGATCAACACCTTGCCGGCGACGTCGTTTCGATTGTATCGCACGTATTTGCAAAACGATTGCCCCAGTTGTTCGTAGATGCGGGTCATTTGATAAACCGAGCCATGCAGCATGGGCGTCAAATCCGCGCCCTCGAGCGCACAGAGGATTTCCTGCGCCTTGCCTAACGAGTAGCCCAGCAGCACCGGCACTTGACCAGCGTCAATCGTTTCGCTGCAGAACGCGACCATTCGGTCAATCACCTCTTTCGTGGGCGGGAACCGATAGCGCGGCACGCCGAAGGTTGTTTCCATCACAAGCGTGTCGGCATGACACCACTCTACCTGCTCGGCGGACATACCAGGGCGCAGCTTCAAATCGCCAGTGTAGAGGAGCGTGTTCTCGCCAGCGAAAACAACGCACTGCGCCGAACCAAAGATATGCCCGGCAGGTATCAACATTACATCAACGCTGCAAATAGATCGTCTTTCCCCAAATGGCAGTGGATACTCGATGCGCGACCCCGGCAGACGGACCTGCATCAGGCGCGCTGTGCGCTCGGAAACGATTACCTCCCGGTGCGGCGCGATGTGGTCACTATGCGCATGGGATACGAACGCGAAACGTTTTGCGTCCCACGGGTCCAACCAGAAATCCTGTTGCGGCAAGTAAACACCGCGCTCGTAGCGAACCTCAATCACGCAGAAAATTACTTCGCAATTCGCGTCAGTTCCATAGCACGCCTGATGCCGATAACCACGGTGGTTGCGCGTTGACACGTGCCTCAGGGACCCGTTTTATTACGGAAATGAGATTTGCCGTCGCACTTCTGATTTTGACTTTTTCGGTTGTTTCCGCTCCCGGGAAGGGCGCACGGGAGGAACCCAAAGTCGTCGAGAAAGTCACGGCGCTGCCGATGGCGTTGGACCCAAATTTCGAGTTTCGAAAAACCAAGCTTTTCTTCATGAGTGAGAAAGGGCTAAAGCCGAGTGAGAGGGCACACGATTCGAGCAACAAGGTTGGCGGGAAGACAAATGCGCCGAACCAGAAAACTTCTGTGCTTCAGGATGCGCCCATCGTTTTTGAGAGGCAATACCGTCTTTTCGGCGCAGTCACCGGGGTCGATCAACGGCAGCGTTTCGGTGACTACTTCGATTTTTTTTGGCGCTCAAAACGCCCCTCGGATGTGACCGTGCGCCTGGAATATCGCCAGGAGAAGTTGCACGAACACGTCCAGGCGCAGGAGATCACATATAGAAACGTGCGCGGCACCAACAAGACTGAATTCAAGGTGATCGGCGACGATTACCTCGATGACGGCCGCGTAATTGCGTGGCGCTGCCTCCTGATCGCGAACGGCCGAATCGTGGCAGAAAACCGCTCGTTTCTGTGGGAATAGATTGGTGGCAGGTGCGCGCCCTGGCGTTTTTGCTCCCGCCACGCCGCCGTGCCTTGAAGATTCGAAGCGACGCGGCTCATTAAGCGCTGCATTCCGAATCAGTTGATGATAGATTTCTCATGCGTGGGCAGGTTTGACAGCATGGGTTTCGGGCTGGTATCGTTTGGAAGAGTAACTGTGGACTCATCTATTCAAGTTGGGGTAAGAGGGCCGACCGTATGGGTGAAAGTGGAGGGAAAAGGTAGTTTCCTCAATAGCGGCAATCTCAAGGAGTTCGCGCGCGAAATGTTGGATCGTGGGTATCGCGAATTTGTGGTCGACCTTGCGGATTGCGCCATGATGGATTCCACATTCATGGGAACAATGGCCAGCGTGGCATTGCGGCTAAAGGAACTCGGGCGCGGCCACCTTCACATTGTTCATTGTGGCAATCGCAGTCAGCAACTTCTTTCCGGGCTCGGATTGGATCAGATATTCGATATCCACAGCGACGGCAGCGGCTCGCCCGAATGCGAAGCGCTTGAACAAGCCTCCAGAAGCCAGACTCTGGATTCCCGCAAGAGGGAGCAGGCAGAAACCATGCTCGAAGCGCACGAAGCGCTTTGCGAGGCAGCGGCGGAAAATATCTTTCGCTTTAAGGACGTTCTCGATTTCCTAAGACAAGATCTTCATCACGAGACGTCTTCGAAGTAAGCTGGCCTCCCGCAATGTGGCCGACTCTTCTCCTCGGACTGCTTGTCGCGTCTTTGGCTGGGTGGGGTACCACTGCGTATCTCCAGAGTCGGCGAATTCGCAGACTGGAGCGCTCGCATGAAGAGATTCAAGTCGAGGAGACACTTGTCTTCGATTTCCTGCACGGGTTGGGCGAGGCGTTTCGTGGGACAATTCGACCCCAGGAATTGCATCGACTCATTGTTGAAGGGGCCGTGCGCATTCTGGACGCACAGGGTGGCTCGCTCTACGTCACTGATCGGACAGGTGGCAAGCTCACACCGGTATTTATCTCGAAAGGCTGTCCGCCGCTGGTGGATGTTCCGCAAGATATTTTACAACAAGCCGCTGCCAATCCTATCGCCCTTGAGAGCTTCCTGCGGCTCCATACAGTGGGTGCGACCGAAGGATTGATTGGGCGCGTTTGGCAAACAGGCCAGGCCGTTTGTCTCAACGAATTCTCGGAAGCCGCGGAGTTGGCCAAATTGCGGGGAAGCGCCTTTGGCAGCGTCTCAGTGATGGTCACAGCGCTCGGATATGGCGAGCAAGATCTCGGTGTTCTGGCCGTCGCCAACGGTCCCATGGGTGCGCCCTTTTCGCAGGCTGATTTTGTCGTTTTCAAATCCATCGCCGAGCAATCGGCCTTTGCGCTCTACAACGCGATCATTTATTCGATGGCAAACGAAAAAAAACGGCTGGATCACGACCTCGAAATCGCGCGAGACATTCAGCGCATCCTGCTCCCATCTGAAGCGCCGGCCATCAATGGGTTCCAAATCAGCGGGATTAACGTGCCAGCTCGCCAGGTAAGCGGTGATTATTTCGATTACATCCATGTCGACCAAGAGCGACTTGGCGTTGCAATCGCAGATGTTTCCGGCAAAGGCGTCCCTGCATCGCTGATCATGGCGATTTGCCGCAGCGTGTTGCGTGCAGAGGCGGCCCGGAACCCGTCCCCGGCGGATGTGTTACGAAAAGTAAATCGGCAGCTTTATCCGGACATTAAAGAAGACATGTTCATCAGCATGGCGTATCTGGTGTTGGATCATCGGCACGATGGCATCACGCTCGCGCGGGCCGGACACGACGCGCCGTTATGGTACCAGCAGCAGTCGCAAACTGTAACGCCAATAAAGTCGCCGGGAATGGTGGTGGGAATTGACAGCGGAAGTGTGTTCGATAGGCTTACCACCGATTTCTCGGTACCGCTCCAGCGCAACGATTGCCTCGTTCTCTACACCGACGGCGTCACTGAAACGCTTAACTCCGATGGAGACGAGTATGGCGTTGATCGCATGATGCAGTCGCTTCGCGCCAGCGCGAACGATGGTGCGCAAGCGATTGTGAAGAGGATTATCGAGGACGTGCGCGAGTTTACCGGTTCGGTGCCGCAAAACGATGACATTACCGTGATAGCCATCCGCAAAACATGAAAAAGATCCCTTCCCGTGAAGAAGAAATGAATTCGTCAGTGCAGGCGAAGCAGCCCTCTCCTACGGCCGCAGGCGACGCTGATTCCGACGATGCAATGGCTGGCTTGCAAGCCGATCTCGACCGGTTCCGTGATCTCGCGCTGCGCAGCCAGGCTGATTTCGACAACTACAAGAAACGTGCAGCCCGCGAAAAAGAGGATGCGGTGAAATACGCCAACAGCTCGCTTCTCCAACGTTTGGTCTCAATTCTCGACAATTTTGAGCTGGGTTTGGCAGCCGCAAAAACGGAGGGTACGCAATCTCCGATCTATTCCGGAATGATTCTCGTTCAAAAACAGCTGAACGATTTGCTTGAGGAAAATGGACTGCAAGCAATCGAAGCGGAAGGCAAAAAGTTTGATCCCAACCTGCACGAAGCGATTGCCCACGAGGCGAGCGATCGCCCCGAAGAAACAGTCATCCGCCAAGCCCGGCGAGGTTATCGGTTTAAGGATCGCCTGCTGCGACCTGCGCGCGTCGTTGTTTCCAGCGGCCCGGCGAAGTAGTGAGCATGAGTCATTCCGAGCGAAGTCGAGGAATCCCGTGACATTATCATACTGTCGCGCAACGGGATCCTTCGACTTCTCCAGCGTCTGCGGGATCCGCTCAGGATGACAACTCCCGAAAATGGCTACTGAGAAACGCGATTACTACGAAGTGCTCGGCGTGGGCCGAACTTCCACCGATGAGGAAATCAAACGAGCCTATCGCAAGCTCGCCGTAAAGTTCCATCCTGACAAAAATCCGGACGATCCGCACGCCGAGGAAAAATTTAAAGAACTGGGCGAAGCGTACGACGTCCTGATGGATTCAGACAAACGCGCGGCGTACGATCGCTTCGGTCACGCCGCGTTCGCGCAGGGCGGTGCGGGTTTCGGTGGCGGCGGTTTTCATGATCCGTTCGAAATTTTCCGCGAAGTGTTCGGCGGCGGCGGATTTGGCGGGGGAATTTTCGAGACGTTCTTTGGCGGCGGAGCCGGGGCACGCTCCAATGATCGGCGTCGTGGGTCGGACCTGCGGTACGACATGGAAATCAAGTTGGAAGAGGCGGCTTTCGGCGCAGAAAAGACGATTGAGATTGAGAAGCTTGATGCCTGCGACAAATGCCATGGCAGCGGCGCCGAGCCAGGCTCGCGGAAAACAGCTTGCCCGACATGTGCCGGGCGCGGACAGGTGATCAGTTCGCGTGGGTTCTTTCATGTCTCGCAAACATGTCCACGCTGCCACGGCGCCGGTGAGATCATTGAAAAACCATGTCAGAAATGCGGCGGCGAAGGGCGTGTCGAAAAGCTAAGCCGAATCAAGCTGAAGATTCCCGCGGGAATCCGGGAGGGCACTCGATTACGTTCGCCGGGAAACGGCGAGGCAGGCATCGGCGGCGGTGCAGCGGGTGATCTTTATGTGGTGGTCCACATCAAGGAGCACAACATCTTTCACCGTGAAGCCGACGATTTGTATTGCGACGTGCCAATCCCGTTTGCCGCTGCGGCGTTGGGCGGAGAGATCGCCGTGCCGACTCTTGAAGGGAAGGCGCACGTTAAAGTCCCCGCGGGCACGCAAAGCGGACAAATGTTCAAGCTCCGTGGCAAAGGCATAACAAGCGTGAACGGCCGCAGTCACGGTGATTTATTTGCAAGGCTGATTGTAGAGGTGCCCTCGCGCTTAAATCCAGAGCAACGCCGCAAGCTCGAGGAGTTCGCCGCGCTTTGCGGCGATGAAAACACTCCAATGCGCAAAAGTTTCTTCGACCGCGCAAAGGAGTTCTTCAAATAAGGGGTCGCAATTCCGTGGTTCGCAACGCCGTCACGCTGATCGAATGTCCGCGCGACGCATGGCAGGGCCTCAGCCGGCTAATTCCTACGGAGCTGAAAATTCGTTACTTACGCGCCTTGATTGACGCGGGGTTCAAACACATTGATGCGGTCAGTTTTGTTTCTCCCAAGGCCGTCCCGCAAATGGCCGATAGCGAAAAAGTGCTGGAACAAATCGATGTGCCTAACGAGGTCGAGATCATCGGGATCGTGGTGAATGAAAAAGGCGCTGAGCGTGCCATTGCCACGCAAGCGGTTTCTACCCTGGGTTTCCCTTGCTCCATCTCCGAGACGTTTCTGCGCAAAAACCAGAATCAGACACTGGACGAATGCTACAAAGTTTTGGAATCGATTAAGAAAAAAGCAGACAAAACAGGGCTGGGCACTGTGGCTTACGTTTCGATGGCATTTGGAAACCCCTATGGCGATCCCTGGGATGAGACGAAGGTTCGCGGGGCGCTCAATAAACTTGTCGGTCTCGGTGTACAATCGGTTTCGTTTGCTGACACCGTCGGTGTGGCGAGTCCTGAGTTGATTCGCAGTGTGTTTGAATCAGTGAGAAGTCAGTATACCGACTGCGATATCGGCGTGCACCTGCACAGCGCGCCGGCCCAAGCTGAATTGAAAGTACTCGCGGCGTATGACGCCGGCTGCCGCCGTTTTGATTCAGCCATCGGAGGCCTCGGCGGATGCCCATTCGCTCAGGACGCACTGGTTGGAAACGTTCCTACAGAATCTCTGCTCGCCGCTTTGAAGCAGCGCCGCGTAGAGCTGCCGATAAGCAATGCGCTCCCAAATGTGGTATCGCTAAACTCGCTTGTCGCGGCTGACTACTCGTAGTTCGGTTCAACTACGTTCTTTCCATGCATCGCTTCTACGTTGCGCCGGAGAATTGGGATCCTCGGGAACTCTTTTTGCGCGGCTCCGAGGCCCATCACGCGCGCAACGTTCTGCGCATGCAAGCTGGAGACAAGCTTGTCCTTTTCAACGGAGTAGGCCGCGAACTCACTGCGGAAATCGCGGCTGTTGACGATGATGAAATTCAGCTACGAAAATTGCACGAAGCAGAAACGGCGCCCCTGCGGTGCAGGATTGTTCTCGGACAGGCAATCCCAAAAGGTAAAAACATGGATCTCATTGTGCAGAAAGCCGTCGAGATTGGTGCTGCCGAAATTGCGCCGATCGTTTCTGACCGCACCGTTGTACAGCTCGATTCGGAAAGTGTTTCGCAAAAGCGGGCAAAATGGCAGCAGATCGCCATCGAAGCGGCCAGGCAATGCGGCCAAAATTGGCTGCCGCGTGTTCACCCGCCGAAAAAATTAGCAGAATTTTTTCCCGCTTCGGAGCAGACATTCGATCTTCGCCTCATTGGATCGCTCCAACCCGATGCGCAGCAATTGAAAAAAATTCTGGAAACCTATTCGAGCGAGCACGGTGATCGTCCTCGGAGCGTTTTGATGCTTGTCGGACCGGAAGGCGATTTCACACCCGCGGAGCTTGCGCTCGCGCGCCGTCACGGCTGCCAGCCGATTACCCTCGGTCCAATCATTCTGCGGGTGGAAACCGCCGCAATTTATTGCCTGAGCGTTCTCTCGTACGAGCTGTTGATTTAGCTTGCTGCGGCCGGTTCAGCTGCAGCTTCGCTCGGAAGCTCGAATGCGGGCGTTGTTTGGTCCGGCGGTGTGGGATCGATCGAAATGATAGTAAACTGCGCGGGCCCGTGCTCAGTGTTCAGAGAAATAGTTTCGCCGATTTCATGGCCGAGCAGTGCTTGGCCGATTGCGGTTTGGTACGAGATGACGTGACGATCGGGATCGCCGTCCCACGCGCCGAGAATCGTGTATGTCTCTTCCATTTTTGTTTCGGCATTGCGCAACGTCACGATCGTGCCGATCGAAACCCGCGATGTATCGGGATTTTCGAATGACGTCCCCCTCGCGTCGTGCAGCATTTGCTCCAACTCGGCTTTGCGTCGCATCAACACGCTTTGCATTTGTTTCGCTGCTTTAAATTCGAAATTCTCGCTCAGATCGCCGTAGGACCGGGCGATTGCGATCTCCTTGGTGTTCGCGGGAATTTTTACCTTTACGATCTCTTCAAATTCCGCTCTGCGTTTTTCCAAACTGCTCCAGGATACAATAAGCGGCGCGGCTTTTTCCTGCGTTTCTGCGCCGGCGATCATGGTTTCCAGTTCCGGATAAACCTTGACCATCCGCGCCAGGAGCGATCGTTTGGTCAGCTCGTCGAACAATGGCGTCACCTGGAGACGCCGCATCGCATCGCGCGCCAGGCCGACATCGACGTCCTTAAACATCTCCCCAAGCAATTCCCGGTCGTCAACAACTGCCCTCTGCAGCCTGCTGGCGCGACCGGTAGAACTATGCTGTTCGCGTTCGAGCGCGGCGAGGATCGCCCACAGCAAATCCGGGGTAATCAGGTCTCCCCAATCCTCTTTTTCGCCGCACAACCAAATGAGCATCTCGCTCGTGGCTGAATGTTCGCGAATGCTTCGCTCCAGCATTGTCCGAAGTTCGGCATGTTGCCCGGTTTCGTGCAAGATGCGCGGAATTTGCGCCACCATTCGACCGTGCCTCGCCTCCATGAGACGCAAGGCCCGCTCTGTCCAGCCCGCTCCCAGCGCGGCTGGCAGTGCTTGCAAAACACGTTTCTCTTTTGCCGCTGGCAAGTTTGGCAGGATCAATGTCAGACGCTTTTCATCTTCCACAATTAGTTTGGAAAGAGTCAGACCGATGTGTGTGGTGTGTAGTGACGGAACACGCGTGAGCAATTCATCTCGCGCAATGGTGAGTTCGAATGCCAGCTCGGGATGCAGTTTCTGGTTGCGCGCCGCTGCGTTCTCGATCGCAACGACGATTGGCTGAAGTTGTTTTTCAGGCTCCTTGAATTGTTCGTGAGATCGTATGATCTGTTCGACCGCGACGATTTGCTGTTTCGGCTGCCTGGCTTTGTTGAAAGCCGCCAACAGCTCATCGGCGTGAGACACCCCTTCGCCGCGGATTTGGATGGGGTCCGTCTTTTTTGCAGGAATGGAAAACCCACCGCTTGCT
>Ga0070689_100003799_pt1 | contig 10121 bp, 6 predicted proteins | sample KBSS23HmetaG_FD_64669 | JGI IMG/M metagenome (GOLD analysis project Ga0070689, IMG submission 64669) | Switchgrass rhizosphere microbial communities from Kellogg Biological Station, Michigan, USA - KBS S2-3H metaG | ecosystem: Host-associated > Plants > Roots > Rhizosphere ... | reverse complement strand
TTCCACCTTGATTTTCGAGCCTTTGACCGTGACTTCCTCGAAGTTCCATTCGCCGGTCGGTCTTAGATAGCCGCGATGCGCCGCGACCATTCCGTAAGGCGAGCCGCACGCCTGACGCGGATCGATTTTGCCCTGATACTGAGGCGCTTCATCGTCGAGGATCTGCAATTCGCACATACCCGTGTAAGCTGTGTCCCCTTCGCCCGGGTAACGAATGGCGAGGCCGTTGTTTCCGCCAGGTGGCAATTTGAATTCGAGCCGCGCCACAAAATCCGCGAATTCCTCCTTCGTGTAAACGGTTCCGCCCTTTCCCTTCTGGCAGCACATCGCGCCCTCAATCACTTCATATTCACTGACTGGCCCGGCCCAGCCATCAAAGTTTTTCCCATTGAACACGGATTGAAAACCGGTATTGGCGTGCGACGCCAACAGCCGGTTCGCTTCCTCAGCGCCAATCTCGCGGAGGAATATGTTTCGCCAGCGAATTTCGCCGCCGTGGGTTTGGAGCTCAATTGGCCCCTTGTCGGGCACAGGCGTTTTTCGATCGTAGTAATTTTCCAGGTTGGCATGATCCACGACCTGTTGGCCGTTGAGCCAGACGCTCACGCGCGAGCCGACCATCAGGATGCGGAATGAGTTCCATTGTCCGAACGGTTTGTCTGCCAGCACCAGCGGGTCCTTGCCGGCTGCACCAGGACTGTTGTTCCAAAGCCCCCCGGACCCCTTGTCCGCGCCGTTCTTAAACTCTTTTTCATTGGTATGATCCCAGATTTGCACCTGGGGCACGCCGCGGAGGTAAATTCCCGAATCGGCTTTGGGAACCGTTTTGTATTCCAGCAGGAGTTCAAAATCGCCGTAGTTCTTTTCGGTGGTGGCGTATCTTCCCTGGCCGTCATTGACCAGCTCGCGGTTTTCAGCGCGCCAGTGCTTCTGCATGTCGCCGGTCCATTCGGCATTTTTTGTCGCGCGTTCGGTCTCAGGCAGCGCGAGCCATTTCCGGTGGTCGAATGTGTCACCCCCGCGCCAGCCGCTGAGGTCCGTGCCGTTGAACAATGCGACGAAGCCGGATGGCGGTTCGCTCGCCGCCAGCGCCTGATCCATGACCATTGAACCAAGAAAAACGGCTGAAGCCACTGCTAGACGGGTCAAGAGCACCGATTCGTTCTGTGAGGTTGATTTCATAAATGGATTGGCGGGTGTACTAGCCGTTTTCTGCGTTACGGTCAATGAATGAAGATGTCTCTTGAATGTGGGATGCGGAGGCAGCAGAGACTCCAGAGGAGCCGGATTCACCACGACAAATGGCTTGATTCGTTTTCGTTTAGTCCCTAATGGGCCTGGCAATGAGCAGTATGGCAAACGCTCTGCTTGCATGGATGGCTCTGACCATGCCTGGTATGGCTGCAGGCACTGACGCAGAGACTGTAGAAGTTGACAAGGGCGTGTTTAATCTCTTTAACCCGACGCCGGCGCAGTATCTTCGCGCGATGGACACCGATGGTCCCGGAAGTACCGAAAGCCCCTACACCGTCGATGCCGGCCATTTTCAGATCGAGATGACGTTGGCCGGCTACACTTACGACCGCGAGTCGTTTAACGGCGTGACCGAACGGGTCGAGGCTTGGTCCATCGCGCCGATGAATTTGAAGATCGGGTTGCTCAACCAACTCGACGCCCAGCTTCTGCTTGAGCCCTATACTGTTCTTCACGAGCGCGTGGACCGCAGCGGCGGGACGCAGCCTGGCTCCCGCACGACCACGCTGCGCGGCTTCGGGGACACCACCGTGCGGCTCAAATACAACTTCTGGGGCAACGATGGCGGCCGTACGGCGTTTGCGGCGACGCCGTACGTCAAGTTTCCCACAAGCCAGGAGGACATCGGCAACCGCGAAATCGAGGGTGGCCTTGTTTTGCCGCTGGCGGTCGAACTCCCCCGGGCCTTTTACCTTGGGGTCACGACGCGCTTCGACGCGGTACGGGACAAAGATGAATCCGGCTACCATCCAGAGTTTCTCAACAGCATCGCCTTAGGCCACAAGCTCTTCGGGAATCTCTTCGGCTATGTCGAATTCTTCAGCGCCGTGAGCACGGAACGTGACTCGGAGTGGATGGGCACGTTCGACACGGGCGTGATCTACGAAGTGACGCGGAACGTCCAGTTGAACACGGGCGTGAACATTGGTGTGACAGGTTCTGCGGATGACTGGAACGCGTTCCTGGGGCTGGCATGGCGGTTCTAGCCGTTCGCTTTCCGAAATTTCTCATTGAGCTGCCACGTCCAGGGCGGGGTTGCGGTTGAAAAAGCCTTTCGGCAGTATCCTGAATCCCGCGCGCACCGTTGGCATCACCGGGAAATCTTCCGGCCGCGGCACATGGCTCAGTCCGAAGGTGTACCACACCACCACATCCTCATTAACGATTGATTCATTATTCCGGGTCCAAGTCACTACGTTCTCGGGTTTGGCAGCGAACACCGGGTAAGGCCCGGCAGCATACATTTCCGAGCGACGAAACCGGGTAGCAAAGAAATGATGATCGACGAATCCGACAGACTTGCGAACGACGCCTTCAGGAGGAAGAAACGGCAACGCGTTGGCTCCCGGCTCAAGGACATAGGCGGGGTAGTGGCCGAGAGCGGTATTGACGTTTGGATTAAAAACCGCCCAGCTGCGGTGCGAGGCAAAATCGACATCACGGGCCGCTTCCCGCTCGCGCCCGAAAACCGTCTGGACGGCAACCATCCCATTCCGGAACGGGTTTGCCTGACTGGCACCGGCCGACCGCACGTTTATCTCTTTGACACTGTTTGCGACACCATCGACGTCAAAATCCAGCCTCATGTTGATAAAGTGCTGGTGGTTGACGCCGAGAGTGTGGGGCGCGACCAACGTGCCGAAGCGATCCTCGCCCTGGGGCTCTATCACACTCGCCTTTCCTCCCCGCTGACTGCAAGCCTCGCACTTCCGGGCATTGACTCCCTTGGTCAGGATGACGCCCGTGAGCTCGGCGACAAACTCGATCGAGGCGTCCTGCCGGAAAATCCAGTGAAAACTGTAGTCGTAATTCGCAACCGTCGCGATGAAGCCGATCACAAGCTCCCGTCCGCGTCGGGCCTCGATTGCCTGAGAGCTAAAGTCAAAATGGGTCCAGAGCGTGTCGCCTTCCCGCTCGTATATGTCGATCAAATCAGGCTCCGGCCCGCTGACGCCCCGCTCATCCGCCATGGGCGCGTCGAGCAGTGTGGCGTAACTGACCGTGTTGCCGCCGCGCAGGATTGGAGCGGCGGAATGGCCCAGTCCATATTCGCCTTCATCCACCGCATTTCGCCAGAACCAGGTTCGAGCAGGATCGCCATAGGGCACGAGCATTTCCGATATGCTGGCCCGATACAGAATTGACCGTTCCCGACCGGCGTCCTCATAACGCACCTGGTAAAGTATTAACCCTTCCCGCGGATGAAAGGCGTAGCGAAACCGCCAGCGGTCCCACTGGATCTCGTTCCCGTCGATTTTGAAACTGGGTCCCTCCGCCTGAACGGTGGCCAGCGGCTTGAGCGCTGGCCGGGTTTCTCCACGAACCCCTGCATCGAAAAAGTCGGTGGAATCCTGGGCGATGGGATGCCGGCCCGTATCGATGACCTGCACCACCTTTTGGTCAGTGAGGTCCACGATGGCCTCGACGCCTTCGATGGGCGGACCGTACGTATTCGCTCCCGACCCTCTGTGGTGAAAGGTGGTCCTGAAATAGCGCCGGTTGTTTCGCTCTGGTATCGGGTAATGGCCGGGCATCCAGGTCGCAATCGCGACCTCCGAAAAGTTGGTGATGCCACGCCGCATCATGGCGGACTGCCAGTCGGCATTTTCGCTTACCAACTCCACCACCTGCGCGTCCTCTGTTTCCGTCCACATCGGCTGCGACCCCGGCACTGGCTTCCAGGAGATGACAGAACGTGAATTCAGATCCACCAAAGCCTCGAAGGTTGTGTTGGCCTCCGGAGCGAACACCACAGCGAAGCCTTCCCGTCGTGAGCCGGCGCCGGGTTTCCAGGCGAGTACTTCGTCCTTGGGCGGTTCGTGCAGCGCAATCATAGTAAACAGGTCATTAGTGCCCGCTTTGCCTTCGCCTCTGATGACCTGTGCGATGGATGAAAGTTCTTCGTTCGAGAGTGGATCGAGGGGATGCGCCAGCAGCTGCGTGGGAATGGCAAACATACCGAACAGAATTGCGGCTTTCATAATGCGATCGCTATGGCGATGCCGATGTTCACCCGCTCAGGTTGTGACCGTCCGCGTAGTGAGCACGCGAGCGCTGTTGTGATCGGCACTGCGATCCGGCCAACTGTTTCTCCCGCGCCAGCGCCGCGCGGGCGTCCGATTCACACCTCCAGCCTTCTCCAGATCCCGGATTTCATCCAGCCGTAGGAAATTGTCAGACAGACCAGACAGGCGATAGGCAACGACATCCAGACGAGTGCCATGGGCCATGCGAAGAGGATGGCGGCGAACCAGGTGAGACCGAGCATCACGACGGTGATCACGATCTCGATTCCCAGGGCGGCAGCAGTATCGCCGGTGCCGACCACGGCCGTGTACCACATCTCCGCGGGGATGACGATCAACATCGCCATGGCGGCAACGCGCAGGCTCGCACTGCTCTGCCCGAGAAGGTCCGACTCGTGGGAGAAGAGCGCCACAAGCCATTGCGGGGCAAACAAGGCGACGACCATGAAGGGAACAGTGGCAAGAATCGCTCCACCGATGGTGTTGCGGAGCACGCCGCCAATCCTGTGCTCCCGATTTCTCCCCACGAAGCGACTGACTAAGGAACAGGCGGTTTCGGCGAAGCCTTCCGTTGGAACTCGGAACACGAGATAGCAGGTGTAAACAATATTGGCGATCGCGAGCGCTTCGACGCTCACTCGCTCGATGATCAGGAAGAAGACAAACCACCGCAGTGTCTCCAGGAGCCGCAGCCCGGCGATAGGGCCGGACAAGCGGCCCAGGAGCAGCGTCATCCGGCGCTCGAGCTTGCGGAAGCGGAAGAACCCGTATCGCCCCGCATCCAAACGCCGCCACACATACACCGTCAGGAAAAGGAATGTGGCGAACTCGGCCCCCACAGACCCGATCGCGGCTCCGCGCATCCCGAGCGCAGGAAAGCCGAACTTGCCGAAGATGAAGAGGTAGTTCAAGACCAGATCGGTACCCACCAGGATGATCGTCGCCGGCACCAGCGCGCGCGTTTTGCCCATGCTAACCAGCAGAGCGCTGTAGGCGAACGTCGCGCCAGTGAAACAGATGCCATAGGCCTCGATCTGCAGATAGCCATCCAGTCGGACACCCACCGCATCGGACTCGACGAACCACGCGGCTACCATGGGCGAGAAGATCTTAAGGGCAACCGCCGATCCCAGACATACGAGCAGCACTAACGCGAGGCCCTGGTTGAAAGCTGCTCCCACCGCATCGGGCCGGCGCTGACCAATCCGCCTGGCCGTGAGGACCTGGATTCCGTCCACCAGCCCGAGCGGCAGTACCAGGAACAGCAAAAGCACTGAGTCCGCGACCGCAATTGCGCCGAGTTCGGTCACCCCGACGCGCGCCAGGAAGAGCGTATTGATCAAGTGGTCGAGGGTTTCGGTGGCTTCCACAAAGATGATCGGAAGCGAAACCATCCAGACGAACCGCGAAAGATTTTTGTTCGCCATTTAGTGTGTGATTTACCGAATCCTGCCGGCAGCCCCCTCGCCTCACCCGTTCTTAATGAGGTTCCTGGTGAGGCGTTGCTGGGGCGGTCGCTCCCTCAGAGCCACCGGATCTTCAGATCATGACACCAGGCCAGCTCACGCGGTCAGCGCGATCTTATAGGAATGGCGGTTGAGATGCATCACCATGCATGAGAGCAGGGCGCCGCTCTTGTGATATTCGCTGAGATTGAAGTAGCTGACCTCCAGGGCCAGCTCCGCGGCGATGTCTTCCAGTTTTCGATTCTTCTGCAGTTCGTGCTGGTAATCGTCCGTTCCCGCCTTCAGCTCGTGAATGTGCGAGGAGTTCAGGACCGTTTTGGGCAAACGAACGGAATTGCAGATGCCCGAGAAAGCCTCGTCAACCGAGACCTCAATGACGTTCGTGACTTTCTCAAGCTCCGCGACTTCGTCCGCCTCGAACAGTTTGGTGCAGACGAGAGTGTTTTCGCTGGTGACCGGGAAGATCGTGCAGTCCAGATGATACAGGTACGGTTCGGTCTCGCGAACCTTGATGATGCGCATGTCGAAGTTCCGTTCCATCCAGTCGTAGGTCGCTCGTTCGGAACGAATCCCGTACCCGCCGATGTATACATTGTCATAGAGGTGTTTGAGCTCGGCCTCCCCTTCGAACTTTGTTTCCGGGACGTGAACGTCGTACCCCATCTGCCGGAAGAACTCGATTCCAACCGCCGCCTCGCCGCGACGCGGCTCCGACGTGAAGTTGGAGATGACGACCGTGTTCCTATCCGGCAGGTGGTCGAGGACGATCCCGAGATTCGCCGTGTACATGAGGTCCTGTAATTCGGCGGAGCGAGGCGTCGGCAAGAAGTACACCAGACCGTCGGCGGAGATGCTTCGGTACAATTCGAGGAACTGAACGCTCGCCCGCTTTAAGTCCGGTTGACGCCGGTCGGTCGGCAAGTCCTGCATCCAGGGATTGTTAGGACACTGAGTTGAGAACGAGAACGGAAAGTTGAGCAGAAAGGCCGGACGCTCGAGCTGGGTCGGATTCACCCAGGGTGCGGCGGTTGGGCGTTTGGGCAAATGACGCTCGTGCTTGAGTTGGTTGATCTCGAGAGGCGTGAGCGTTGTCAGACGCGCAGTCTCGTTTCCGGCTTGGATGGTCGTAGTCTGGTTCACGGTAGGATTCATTGTGCTCAAGTTTTCGGTTTGCATGTGATCTCCTTTCACTTCATGGTTCTTCTCGCTTTGGTTTTTCCGTCACTTGGATGATCGGGTCGATCCCTGCCTCGATGTGGTCGCCTACTTCTTGAAGAGTGGCGAAATCGAACCGGTCAGAGAGCGGCACGATCAAATCGACTTGCGAACCGTATCGGACCTGAGAGAAACGCGCCCCCTGAACAACGGGTTGGTTCTGTTTCAGACAAAACGGTGTGACGCAGTCGACATCATAGTCGGCGATCTGGAGCAGGTAGTACGACTGGCCCAAATCCGCCGAATAAATTCGATTGATCATTCGCTGGTTGTGATGGAGGTACTCGAGGGAATCCGTGGAGGGAATTCGCAGGTCTTGCAGAAAGTACTTCTCGACGTCGAGCATCGGATGGTTGTACGTATCAATCGGGTCTTCTTCGCGGTAGGAAAGCCGGCCGGGATAAGGGATCCGATTGACGTGCACATCAAAGTAGGTCATGAAGATTCCGATGACGAGGCTTGGCGCCTGGTAATGGGGATCCCGCAAAGCTTGCTGCAATGAGTAGGCTTTGCCCTTGATCTCCACGATGCATTCGTCCGGGCTTACTTCCCGCTGATACAGGATGACCCCGTCCGCGGGGGAGAAAAAATAGCTCGGATCGGAATACGTCGGGCGAATCGGATCACGGAAGAAGTGATATTGGGAGAGCCAGGCAACCGACTTTTCCTGATAGGGACGGACGTCGGTCTCGATCCAGTCGTGCAGTTTCTTGACCATAATTGTGGGGGGTTGTTTTGTTGTTTTCGGCGGCGCTACGGGTTGGAAAAACAAATCACTCCAAGCGCCGTTCACCAAAGCGAATTGGTTGATTGCTGCCGCGCATAAAAAAAAGCCCTGAAGCCTGATCCTGGAGACGTAGTCGCGCACCACGCGCGTACCGGCCCGGGTCTGGTTCGCACGCACACCCTACCGCTCCCGCTGACTTTGAGAAGGTGGGGGAAAACCGTAATTTGGGGTAGGTTCAGACCTACCTCAGGCGTCAGGCAGTTGTCACCGAGTTGGCACCCAATCGCCACCTTGCAGGCTGCAACATTTCAAACGCTCGCTTTGAACCGACGGTTACACGAAATGACTTTCCGCCCGGGTCAAGAACCCGATAAGCTGGGTTCGCTTAAACGCGATCCATCCCATGAACCATGCGACTCTTCACACCAAACAAAACTTTTCCACCTTCATCACTCTGGCAATCCTCGTCATGAGTTTTTCTCTGAACGCTGCCGACGCCGAACCTGCGCTGCTTAAGGCCGGCATGATTGGCCTGGACACCTCGCACGTCCCGGCGTTTGCGAAAATCTTCAACAATCCGAAGGCGACCGGCGACTTGAGTGCCTTCCGAATCGTTGCCGGTTATCCCGGAGGCACAGACATTCCGGCCAGCCGCGACCGCGTCAAGGGCTTTACCGAGCAATTGCGCGGGATGGGCGTCGAGATCGTCGATACCATTCCCAAACTGCTGGAGAAAGTGGACGTGGTGCTGCTGGAAAGCGTGGACGGGCGGATTCATTTGCAGGAAGCGGTCCCCGTAATCAAGGCGGGCAAACCGCTGTTCATCGACAAACCGGTCGCCGGATCGCTCGCTGACGCCATCGCGATTTATGACCTTGCGAAGAAGCAAAACGTCCCGTGTTTTTCCAGTTCTTCGGTGCGATTCAGCCCCGGCACTCAGGAGCTTTTAAAGAACGAATCACTCGGCGCGATTGTTGGCGCCGTTACCTGGGGGTCCTGCACCTACCAGGAAGGCACGCCGGACATGTTTTTTTACGGCATCCACGGCATCGAGCCGCTGTACGCGCTCATGGGCACCGGTTGCGAACGGGTGACGCGAGTCCAGACCAAAGACACGGACCTCGTTTCCGGTGTCTGGAAGGATGGGCGCGTGGGCTCCTATCGCGGCATTCGCCAAAACAAGGCGGATTTCGGGGCGGTGGCCTTCGGCAGCAAAGGCATCGTGCAAGCCGGCAGGGAGGGGGGTTACGAAGAACTCTGCAAGGAGATTGGCCGTTTCTTCAAGACGGGTAAATCCCCGGTACCTGCCGAGGAGACGATAGAAATCTTCGCCTTCATGGAGGCGGCCGACGAAAGCAAGCGCCAGGGCGGCGCGCCGGTGTCGCTGGCCGACGTTCTCGCGAAGGCAAAAGCCGAAGCCGCGGGCAAACTGGCCAAGTAAGCAGTGCTCACAGCCAACTTTTGAAGCGGCGGATGTACACCGTCTTCACCACTTGCATCAGCAGGCAGTACGCGAGCAACACTAACGGCAGGTAGATGAAGTAAGCCGCCGGCAGCGGCTGCAACCTGATGGCCGGAGCCAGCGTTGAAAAGGGCAACCAGATTCCGAGTGCCATCGTCACAGCGGTCGTCGCCAAAACAACAGGCGCAGCCGTGCTTTGGACGAACGGAATCTTCTCCGTGCGGATCATGTGGACGATGAGCGTCTGCGTGAGCAGGCCGACAATGAACCAGCCGGATTGGAACAACGATTGTCCGGCGAGTGAGTTCGCGCCGAAGACATGCCACATCACCCAGAAGGTGAGGATGTCGAAGATGGAACTGACCGGGCCGATGCACACCATGAATGTGGCGATGGTACCCGAATTCCACTGGCGCGGCAGCTTGATGAAGTCCTCGTCCATGTGATCCCAGGGAATGGCAATCTGCGAGAAGTCGTAGAGCAGGTTCTGCACGAGCAGTTGCACGGCCAGCATTGGCAGGAAAGGCAGAAACGCGCTCGCCACCAGCACGCTGAACACGTTGCCGAAGTTCGAGCTGGCGGTCATTTTGATGTACTTGATGACGTTGCCAAAAGTGCGCCGGCCCTCGATCACGCCCCGCTCCAGCACCAGCAGGCTTTTCTCCAGCAGAATGATGTCGGCCGCTTCCTTGGCCACGTCCACCGCGCTATCCACCGAGATGCCCACGTCCGCTTCGCGCAGCGCCGTGGCGTCATTGATGCCGTCACCCATGAACCCGACGGTGTGCCCGTTGGCCTTGAGCACGCGCACGACGCGCGCTTTCTGGTTCGGCGAAAGCTTGGCAAAAATCGTCGTTCGTTCGGCCAGTTCGGTGAATGCGTCGCCCTCCAACGGTTCCAACTCCGCGCCGGTGGCGATGTGTTGCACGTCCAGGCCCACGTCGCGGCAGATCTTGCGCGCGACGATGGCG
>Ga0070689_100003797_pt1 | contig 10121 bp, 10 predicted proteins | sample KBSS23HmetaG_FD_64669 | JGI IMG/M metagenome (GOLD analysis project Ga0070689, IMG submission 64669) | Switchgrass rhizosphere microbial communities from Kellogg Biological Station, Michigan, USA - KBS S2-3H metaG | ecosystem: Host-associated > Plants > Roots > Rhizosphere ... | reverse complement strand
GACGGGTTCTCCTGCCCGCCTGTTGGCCGCAACTTCCGCGCGCCTCTTCGCGGCCCACGCCACGAGCCAACCCATGCCTCGATTCACTCTCCCCGCTTCCCTCATCCTCACCCTCGCCAGCGCTGTGACCGCGCAGACGCTGACGCTCGACAAGAGCGGCGGTGGCATTCCCGGCAACCTGCAGGTCCGCGTCGAAGGTCCTGCCGGCGCACTCTACGCCGTCGTGTTCGCCCTGAGCGAGCAGTCGACGCCGGTGCCGGCGCCGTTCAACATCACGATGGACATCCCGCTCGACTTCCTCGACGACTCGCTGAACGTGCCCGGCTTCTCCGGGAACATCGGCGGCAGCGGCGTGGTGACGGCGACCGTTCCGCTCAGCAACGACCTCGGCTTCCTGACGTCGATGACCGTGTCGATGCAGGCGGCCGGCTACGACAACGTCATCTGGTTCACTTCGAACCTCGTGCGCGTCACGCCCAAGTTCGGCGGCACGTTCGCGCCGGCGCTGAACCAGCCGGCGCTGCCGATCGCCGGCGGCGGCGTCGCTCCCGCAGCGGACAAGCAGCTGCTGTTCGTCGGCGGCTCGGGCCCCGCGGCGCAGCGCTACAAGTCGCGCACCGAGGAGTGGGAAGCTGCGGGCACGACGTTCGGCGTCGGCAACCTGTCGCAGACGACGGGCCTGCCCGACGGCCGCGTGCTGTTCACTGGCGGCCTCGACCTCGTCACCGGCCAGCCGACCAACGCGGCGGCCGTGTACGACCCCGTCACGCAGACGACGACGACGCTGGCGATGGGCATCGCACGCGCCGGCCACGGCGCCTCGGTCATGGGCAACGGCCGCGTACTGATCAGCGGCGGCTTCGAGGTCGGTGACTTCAGCAACCCGCTCGCGCTGTTCTCTGGCCTGCGCAACTCGAGCGAGATCTTCGATCCGGCGACGAACACGTTCACGCCGGGCCCGAACATGCTCGAAGCGCGCGCGATGCACACGTCGACGACGCTGACCAACGGCCAGGTGCTGGTCGCCGGCGGCCTGTCGTTGATCCCGATCGTCAACATCCCGACCGTGTCGGCGACGGCCTACAAGTTCAACCCGACGACCAACAGCTTCGGCCTGCCATCGGCGTTCCAGGGCGGTCGCTTCTTCCACTCGGCGGTGGCGCTCAGCAACGGCAAGGTGCTGCTGTGCGGCGGCGTGAACCTCGATCTCACGACCTTCCTGACGACGCTCAATTTCGCCGACATCGTGGTCAGCACGCGCACCGACTGCCAGGTCTACACGGCGAGCCCGTTCGGCTTCGGCACCTTCGCGACCGTGAACGGCATGCAGGAAGGCCGCGCCGGTGCCGCGCTGGCGCAGATCCCGGGCGGCGGCGCGCTGATCGCCGGCGGTTTCCAGCTCGCGCTCGACATCCCCAACTCGCAGTTCGTGTTCAACCCGACGGCGTCGGCCGACGTCTACGCGCTCAACAACACGATCACGGGGACCGGCCCGATGGCGGCACCGCGCCTGTTCCCGACGGCGGTCAACCTGCCGGACAACACGATCCTGGTCGTCGGTGGCGGTCCGGCGAACGTCGAGATCTACCAGCCCAACTGATCGCGGGCCGGCGCGCGCCGCGGCTGCACAAAGCGCTCGCGCGCGCGCGCGGCGGGAGTAACGTCTCCGCGGGAACGGCTGCGCGTTCGCAGCCTATACCCGCGCCCGCATGACCGACGCCAAGCAGACCGTTCACCAGACCCTGATCCTCGGCTCCGGCCCGGCTGGCTACACCGCCGCGATCTACGCAGCGCGCGCCAACCTCGAGCCCGTGCTGCTGGCCGGCCGCCAACCGGGCGGCCAGCTGACGATCACGACCGACGTCGAGAACTACCCTGGCTTCCCCAAGGGCGTGCTCGGCCCCGAGATGATGGAGATGTTCCGCGAGCAGGCGGAGCGCTTCGGCACCAAGGTGCACTACTCGGTGGGCGTCGAGGTCGACCTGAAGCAGCGGCCGTTCACGGTCGTCACCGACGACGAGCAGACGTTCAAGTCGGAGACACTGATCGTCTCGACCGGCGCGAGCGCGCTCTACCTCGGCCTGCCGAACGAGCAGAAGCTGCAGGGCCGCGGCGTGTCGGCGTGCGCGACCTGCGACGGCTTCTTCTTCAAGGGCAAGGAGGTCTACGTCGTCGGCGGCGGCGACTCGGCGTGCGAGGAAGCCAACTTCCTGACCAAGTTCGCGAGCAGGGTCAACATGGTCGTGCGCCGCGACGCGCTGCGCGCGAGCAAGATCATGCAGAAGCGCGTACTCGACAATCCGAAGATCCAGATGCTCTGGGGCCAGAACGTGACCGACGTGTTCGACGTGCAGAAGGGCCACGTCAACGGCCTCGAGCTGACCGCGACCAAGGACGGCAAGAAGAAGCGCGTGGCCGCCGACGGCCTGTTCCTCGCGATCGGGCACCGGCCGAACACCGAGCTGTTCGCCGGCGTGCTCGACATGGACGAGAAGGGTTACATCGTGACGGTGCCCGGCAAGACCGCGACCAACGTGCCCGGCGTGTTCGCGGCCGGCGACTGCCAGGACAGCTTCTATCGCCAGGCCGTCACGGCCGCCGGCACCGGCTGCATGGCCGCGATCGAAGTCGAACGCTGGCTCGAGGCGCAGCACGCGAAGTGACCGCAGGGCCGCGCCGGCCCGCGGGCTGCGCGCCGGATTCCTCGGCAGCTTGACCCGGTCGGCGGCGCCGCGCAGCATCGTCGCGCCCGCGATGCGCTCCCTTCCGCGTCATGCCCCGCTGCTCTGCGCGCTCGCGCACGCCATCGGCCCGCTGCTGGCCCAGGCCGACGCCGTGCAGCGCGAACTCGCCGCGGCCGAGGCCGCGATCACGGCGCGCCAGGACGAGAACGCGGCGCTCGCGCTCGCCGCGGCCCGCGCCGCGCTGGCCGCCGTCGACGACGCCGAACAGCGCAAAGCGCTCGAGGCACGCGTCGGTGCGTTGCAGACCAAGGCCGACCCGTTGGCCAAGACCGCGCTCGCGGCCGCGCGCGACGCGGCGGCCAAGATCCTCGCCGTCGCGCATGGCTACGAACAGAAGGGCTGGCTGCGCACCGCGCTCGAGCGCACGGCCATCGCAGCGCGCATGGCACCCGAGGCGGCCGCCGAAGTGCAGGCGCGCCTGCAGGCCGCGATCGCGGCGGCCGCGCCGGCTGCCGACGGCGGCGCGGCGATGGCGACGTGGTTCGCCGACGGCGAGCCGGCGACCGAGCCGCTCGACTGGCGTCGCGCCGCCACGGCGCTGACCGCGCCGTCGCAGCACGGCACGCGCAAGGAAATCGGCTGCTACGTGTCGTCGCAGCGCGCGCGGCCCGCGGCGATCGACTTCGCCGCCGAACTGTCGTTCCGCGGCAAAGGCGGCGTCGGGCTCGCCTGCGGCTTCCGCCATCCGGCCGCGTTCTGCGCGCTGCAGGCCGAAGTCCGCGCCGACGGCAGCCTGTGGTGCGCGATCGTGAGCCATGGCAGCGCGCACCCGACCATCGCCGAGACCGTCCGCCCTGCAGCGGCCGTGCCGGCGCCGGCGGCGGACGGGCAACTGCACCTGCCGTTGTCGCTGCGCATCCGCGACCGCGACGTCGAGGCGAAGGTCGGCGACATCGCGCTGCAGGGTCGCCTCGAGGATGCACTGCCGGTGGGCTTCCTCGGCTTCCTGTGCTGGAACAACGGCGACAGCGCGTTCCGGCCCGTGTTCACGGCGCCGCAGGTCGTCGCGGAGCCGTGGCGATGAGCGCGCGCTGGCTGCTGCCGCTGTTGCTGCTCGCCGCCGCGCCGGCGCAGGCCGATCCGGCCGCCCGGTTCGAGGCCGCGCGCGCACGCCAGGCCGCCGGCGAGTCCGAAGCTGCGGCCGCCGAACTGCGCGCGCTGCGCACGGCCCTCGACGAAGTCGCCGACGCCGGCAAGCGCAAGACGCTCGCGACCGCGGTCGACGCGCTGCTCGCGAAGGTCGACCCCGACGACGCCGCGGCCCAGCGCCAGCTCGAGGCCGCCGCGCGCGACCTGCTGAAGGCGGCGCAGGGCTATGCGCGCCGCAAGTGGCTGCGCATGGCGCTGCCGTGGTGCGAGCTCGCCGACGCGCTGGCGCCGAAGGTCGCGGCGAGCGCACTGGCCGAGGCGCGCGCCGGCGGCAGCGCGGCCGACGCGATGACCACCTGGTTCGCCGACGGCAAGTCGCTCGTCGGCCCCGGCAAGTGGACGGTCGCCGACGGCACCGTCCTGAGCCCGCGCCTGACGCGTGAGTCGGAGGGCTTCCGTTCGATCAAGCAGACGCCGAACGAGTACCGGATCGACGTCGCGGTCCGTGCGGCCGCCGAGCCGGCAAAGGTCGGCTTCGTGTTCGGGCTGCACTACCGCGAGTCCGACGGCGGCGACTACTTCATCGAAGAGTTGCGGCACCTGCAGTGCGGCTCGCAGCTGCGCCTGCTGCACGTCTCCGGCCAGCAGGTCGACGAACTGCTGAACGTCCCGGTCCAGCTGACGCGCGCCGAGCGCGCCGGCTGGCTCGACCTGTGGGTCGAGGCCAGGCGCGACCGCGTCGCGATCGGCATCGGCCACATCGAGCGCGCCGAAGTGCCGGTCAAGCAGGACCTGGCGGGCTGCATCGGCTTCTACGTGTCCGGCGACAGCCCGTACCGCGAGCCGATCGCGGCGCGCGATCTGCGCGTGCGCACGCTGTGAGCAGGTTGCTGCGTGGATGCAGGTCGCGGCGCTAAGCTGTGTCGTCGATGCCGTACTCCGCGACCCAGCGACGCCTGCTCGAGCGCCACTTCTCCGTCGTCGACGGGCCCGCGCACGCCGACATCTACCTCGTGCGCAACCTGCCGCCCGAGGTCGCGGCGACGCTGAACGGCGTCTACTCGCGCAGCAGCAAGTCGATGCGCGACCAGTTCCTCGAGCGGCTCGAAGGTGGCCTCGCCGCGACCGGCAAGCGCCTCGAGGACGTTGTCGACACCGACGCGCCGCGCGACGTGCTGTCGGCCGCGATGGCCGACAAGTCCGGGCAGTTCCTGAAGACCTACGCGATCGACCACGGCCACAACTCGCTGCGCGAGGGCTCGGTCGTGCACCTCGCGGTCGAGCGCGTGTCGCAGCTGGTCACGCGCTTCGTGCAACGCGAGCGGCGCTGCTCGTTCGAGGAGTCGTCGACGCGCTACATCTCGTTCTCGGCGGAGACGCACTGGCGCGACCCCGACGTGCTGGCCGCCGGCGGCGACGTCGCGGCCGCCTACGACGCCGTGCTCGCCGACACGTTCGCGCTCTACACCGAGTGCTCCGAACGGCTGCTGCAGCACCTGCAGCGGCTGCGCCCGCTGCAGCAGGGCGAGAAGGAGGGGCCGTGGCAGCGCGCGCTGAAGGCCGAGGCGTTCGACGCGGCGCGCTACCTGCTGACGCCGGCGATCCACACCAAGTGGGGTCTGGTCGCCGACGCGCGCACGCTCAGCGAGATCGTGACCGCGCTGCTGAGCCATCCGCTGGCCGAGTTCCGCATCGTCGGCGAACGCATGCGCCAGCAGGCGCAGCAGGCGCTGCCGACGCTGCTCGCGCACGCGCGGCCGAACGCGTTCCTGCAGGCGCAGCACGAGACGCTGCGCCGTCTGGCGACGGAACTGGCCGTGCACCGCGCGCCCGCGACTGCGGCGACCGCGCAGCCGGGCCAGGTGGTGCTGCTGCAGCACGACCCTGAGCTCGACGACCGCCTGCTGGCGTCGCTGCTCTACGAGCACGCCAGCGAACCGTTCGCGACGCTGCAGGCTGCCGTGCGCGCGCTGACCGACGGCCAGCGCCGCGCGCTGCTCGACCAGGCGATGCAGCAGCGCGGCGCGCACGACGCGTGGCCGCTCGGCCTCGAGGGCGCCGCGCCGTTCGAGTTCGAGGTGCTCGTCGACTTCGGCGCGTACCGCGACATCGGCCGGCATCGCAAGGGCTTCCAGCAGCAGCAGCCGCTGTCGACCGCGCACGGCTTCGCGGTGCCGCCGCTGATCGTCGAGGCGGGCCTGCAGGACCGCTACGCCGACGTGCTCGCGCGCGCCGCCGCGCACCAGCGCCGCGTCGCCGAACGGTTCCCGCACGCGGCCGGCTACGTGACGCCGTTCGCGTTCCTGCAGCGCGTGCGCATCGTGTTCGACCCGCGCCAGCTCGCCTACTTCATCGAACTGCGCAGCGGCCCCGAGGGCCACTTCGCCTACCGCAAGGTCGCGCTCGACATGTTCGCGCACCTGCAGCGCGTGTCGCCGCTGTTCGCGCAGTTCGTGCGCGCGCAGGTCGGCGACGCGTTCCTCGGCCGCATGCAGCAGGAGCAGACCGCCGACGAACGGCGGCAGCGCCGCATGCAGGCCGCCGGCGACGCCTGAGCCGGCCACCGCGCCGTCAGCCGGCCGGCGCCGCGACGGTGCAGTGCGCGGCGACGAGGGCCGCGACGGCGGCACCGTCGAGGCCGTCGATCGCGCGCACGTTGCGCGGCGGCAGGCCGGCCGTGCACAACTGCTCGCGCTGCACCGCGTCGCCGACGACGACCGTCGCGACCAGCAGGCTGCCCAGCACGAGGTCGGAACGCGACAGGAACGCGCTCTCGGTCGGGAACGGCGACCAGCCGCGCAGCCGCCGCAGGCCCTTCGCCCAGCGCGACTGCAGAGGCGTCAGCCCGCGGCCCGGCCACGGCGCGCAGACGCACTGCGCGCAGCGTGCGGCCGCAGTGAACTCCACGCACGGCGCGCCGGTCGCATCGACCAGCGTGCCGCGGTGGCACACCACCTCGTCGGCGCGCACGACGCCGATCGCATCGGCGCCCATGCGGTCGGCGAGCCACAGCGTCGCCGCCGAGCCCGGCGCGCCGAACCCGACGTGCACGACGACGGCGCGGCGCAGCGGCCGCAGCGCGCGCACGAGCGCCACGTCGGTGCGCGAGTCGGCGATGCGCGCGAGCACGCGCCGAAACGGCGGCACGCGGCCTGGACGGCAGTCGAGGCGGACGCCGGCGGCAGCCGCCGGCGCGGCCTCGCCGTCGCCGAGCGGACAGAGCCACTGCACGCGCGCGCCGTGCTGCAGCAGGCGCGCCGCGAGTTCGCAGGCGCAAGCGCGGCTCCAGTGCGGAACGCCGTCGCGGCCGCGCGTGCTGATCAGGACGACGTCCATCACCGGCCTCTCTGCGTACCCAGCGCGTCCAGCGGCCGCAACCCAAGGTTGCAGGTCGGCGCTGCCACGCCGACCGCAGAGGCCGCAGGCGCGCTGTCATTGCCATTGGTCCACTACCTGCGCGACAACGGGGAGAGAACGTGAACCGCAGGATCGTCGCGCGCCGTGATGCCTCGCGCCGGTAGGACCAAGTGTGCCCGGCGAAGCGCAAGCCTGCGCTGTCGCCGGCCCGCTGCCGCGGCTACCGTCGCGCCGCATGGCCGGCAGCACCGCGACGCACCCGATCCGCGCGCTGCTGCAGGCCTGGCTGCTGCTCGACTTCTTCGAAGTGGCGCGGCGGCGCGGCGGCGACGCCAGCACGCTGACGACGACGATCTTCTCGCAGTCGTTCCTGGCGCTGATCGTCGCGGCGCTGCTCTACCCGGAACCGCCGCCGGTGCCGTTCGCGGCGGCGAACCTGTGCCTGTCGACGCTGCTGGTCGCGCTCGGCGCGTTCGACACCGAGCAGCCGACGCACCGCCGGCTCGCCGACCGCGTGCTGCTCGGCACCGCGCCAGTGCGGGGTCTGGTGGCGCTGGCGGCACGCGCCGCGCACGGCGCGTTCGCGACGATGCTGATCACGGTCGGCCTCGCGCTGCCGCCCGGCATCATGCTGGCGTGCCGCCAGCACGACGCGCTGCTGGCGCCGGGCTACGTGCTGCTCGCCTGCGCGTGCGCGGGCCTCGCGATCGGCACGCTGTCGGTGGCGCTGCGCGCGGCGCGGCGGTTCGCCGGCGCCCACGCGGCGGCGCTGCTGGCGGGCACCGGCAAGGCGCTCGTGCTCGCGTTCGGCCTGGCGCTGTTCGCGCTGTCGTTGCCGGCGCTGCGCCATGACGCCGACGCGCTGCCGATCGGCCGGCTCGGCGCCGAACTGCTGCCGCCCTACCACGCCGCGAAGCTGCTCGCCGCGCCCGCGGCTGAGGCCTGGCGCCTGCTGCCGCTCGGGGCGTTCGCGTTGCTGCTGCTGCTGCTCGCGCTGGCGCTCGGCGACGACGAACGGGAGGCCAACCTGCGCGCCGGCCGCGAGGGCCGCGCGCTGGCGCAGCTGCGCCGCCTCGCCGGCACACCGCCGGCCGCGGGCCTCGCCGTGTTCACCGCGACGATGCTGTGGCGCAGCCCCGGCGTGCGCGCGCGCATGCTGCCGCTGCTCGGCGTGCCGGCCGCGATCGCGTTCCTCGCGCTGCGCAGCAGCGACGAGCAGGGTCGCTACCTGTTCCCGTCGATGGCGCTGCAGTTCCCCGCCATCTACCTGCCGTTCGTGATCGCGATGCTGCAGCAGGCCGATCACCAGGGCAGCCGCTGGCTGTTCGACAGCAGTCCCGCCGTGCCGCGGCCGCTGGTGCAGCGCGCCGTATGGCTCGCGCTCGTCGTGCACGTGCTGCTGCCCGTGCAACTGCTCGCGCTCGCCGCGCTGGTCGCGACGGGCCTGCGCATCGGCGATGCGGTCACGCTGTCGCTGTTCGCGTTCGGCGCCGGCGGCGCGATCGCGCGCGCGATGGTGCGCCGGCTCGACGACCTGCCGTTCAGCCGTGACGAACTGCCGAAGCCCGCGGACTTCGGCGACCTGATGGCGTTCGCGCTCGTACTCGCGGGCGCCGGCGCCGCGGTGGCGATCGCGACGCCGGGCACGCGCGCGTTCGCCGCAGTGGCCGCGCTCGCGGTACTCGCGCTGCTGCTGCGCCCGCCGCGAGGTGGCGCATGAACGGCGCACCGCAGCCACCGCCGCGTCCGGCGCCGACGCTGCGGCGCGAGCTCGCCGCGATCGCGACGCTGTACGTGATCCTTTCGATCCTGCCGCTCTTGATCGGTCTCGCCTTCGCACCCTGAAGAGTGCGGTCCGGCGTTACCTGCGCGGGACCACTTCGTGTGCCGTCGCGCGGCGCGCCCCCCAACATGGTGTGCTGGCGGGAGGCGGTGACCGGCGCCGATCGCCCGCGGGAGCGCATCAGGTAGACACCCGATCACTGTCCCCCCGTTGCCAACATCCGCGCAGGTGCGTAGCCTCCTCGGATCCCCAGTCTGAGGAGGCTGCCTAACATGACCGTGCGTGCCTTCGTGCAATCCAGCTCCGGTCGGGACCTCATCGAGATCGATTCGATCGAGGGGAAGAATGCGAAGAAACGCCCCGAGGCGACAGGCGCCCGGCACGCGGAGAACGAGGACGGCGAGCGCACCATGACGGCGCGCTGCAGTCCTGATCCGGCGCAGCACACGGACCGTTACCGGCTCGTCACGCCGTTCTCGCTCAGACTCTGAACCGCGGCCTCCTCCGGGAGGCGGCTCGGGTCTTTCCTGACGCTGCCGCGGTGTGTGCGTGAGGCAGCACGGGGTGTTGTCCGCGTGACCGCTCCTCCCCATCCGGCTCCCGCCCCGGCAAACCTCCCTGCCAACGGCGGCTCGCATGCAGGCGGCCGACCGGCCTGGCTCGCGTCGCATCGTGAGGCTGCGCGCCACAACCCGGGTTGCAGTGCCCCGCCCGCGCTTGCCGACAACAGGCCCATGAGGAAGGAACTCGACCGGAGAAGGACGCCGCGGCAACGGCTCGCGGCGTTCGCGGCGCTCGAAACCGAGGGGCGCCATGCCAACGACCAGGCGTTCAGCGCCGTCGTCGACGTGTCGCGTTCCGGCATCGGCCTGCGCACCGGTCAGCCTCCCCTGCCAGGCCAGGGCGTCATCCTGCGACTCGCGATCGAGGAGGACGTCCATACGCTGCGCACGATCGCAACGCGTGCGACCAAGCGCGACGCCTACACCTTCGAGGTGGGCCTCGACTGGTCGCAGTGCACGGCCGACGACCTCGCGTTCCTCGACACCTACCTCGCCGCGGTCGACGACTCGCGGGACCACATCGGCTGAGGCTGATCCGACGCCCGCCGTGCGCGGGCGGTCACGCCGCGGGCCCGTCGACCAGCG
>Ga0070689_100003795_pt1 | contig 10122 bp, 11 predicted proteins | sample KBSS23HmetaG_FD_64669 | JGI IMG/M metagenome (GOLD analysis project Ga0070689, IMG submission 64669) | Switchgrass rhizosphere microbial communities from Kellogg Biological Station, Michigan, USA - KBS S2-3H metaG | ecosystem: Host-associated > Plants > Roots > Rhizosphere ... | reverse complement strand
GCAGGCCCCGTGCAGGTAGCACGGGGCCACGTCCGGGCTATCGTCCCCCAGGGCGGCACGGCATGGTGAAGCCGCTCCGCGACCTCACCGAGGCGGAGCTCGACGTCGAGGCGGCGCTGGTGCTCGGCGATCTCCGCATCCTCCGGAGCGCCGTCGGCATGCGTTATGGGATCGCCCCCCCCTCGGCGGAGGCCGCGCCGGACCCCTCGGTGAAGCCGTTCCGCCTCCACGCGATCGCGTGCGGCGTCGCGTCGCTCGTGCACGACGCCGCGTTCATGCGCCTCGTGGCTGCGCCGATCCGCGACAACTGGCGGCGCGTGCACGCGCGCGCGGGGCTCGACGTCGCCGGCGATCCGCAATTGGCTCTCCTCCAGGCGAACGTCCGCGTCGATCTCGAGGCGCTCGTCCTCGTCTGCATCGACTCGAGCGCCCAGCCGCTCGGAGCCGATCGCGCATAGCCCGACGGAGTCTCGCGCGGGAGACACCGCGGCGCGCCTCCGATCCATCCGGCGCCGCGGCGGATCGACGATCGGCGGTGATTCGGCGACTCGGCGATCATGTGATGTGGGAGGCCCTGCGCTTGCACGGTACATCGCGGGGCCGTCGTGGCCTCGCCGACGGAGGTCATTCCATGAGGCTCGCATCCCGCCACTCGCTCTCCACGCGACCCCTCGCGCTCGTGTCGGCGCTCGGCCTGCTCACGCTCGCGTGCGGGAGCTCGTCGGATCACGCCGCGAAGGCGCCCGCCGCGCCGGCCGATGGCGCGTCGCCGCCTTCGTCGACTCCGAGCACGCCGGAGCAGGGGACGCCGCCGCCGCCCGGAGCGACGGCGGCGGGCGACCACGGCGCGCCGAGCGACACGTATCCGGCGTTCACGCCGTCGATGCCGCAGGTCATCAACAACGGCGGCGACGTCCTCAAGAGCCCGACGATCGTGACGGTCACGTTCAAAGGCGAGACCGACGCCGCCGCGCTCGAGACGTTCGGCGACATGATCGGCGCGAGCTCGTACTGGAAGCAGGTGGCCACCGAGTACGGCGTGGGCGCCGCGACGAGCGGCGCGAAGAACCACGTCCGCCTGAAGACGACGATGACGCTCCCGGCGAAGGTGTCCGACGCGGACATCGCGGCGTTCGTCGGCGCGCGCATCAAGGACAAGACGTTCCCGGCGAACGCGCCCGGGACGATCTACGCGCTCTACCTCCCGCGCGGCACCGCGATCACCGACGTCTTCGGCGACGAATGCCCGGGCGACGTCGGGGGGACCGGCGGCTACCACTCGTCGGCGAAGATCGACGGCGCGAACGTCGTGTACGCGGTGATGGCGCAATGCGAGGGATCGACGCTCGACGACAACACCGTGACGGCGAGCCACGAGTTCGGCGAGGCGTCGGTCGACCCGTACGTCGGCGACGACGACACGCTCGCTTGGGTCGGCCTCCGCGATACGTCGGATTTCGCCTGGGACTATTTCATGGGGTACCAGGACGAGACCGCCGACATGTGCGAGTTCGAGCCGGATCAATACGACTACGAGCACGACGATCTGCCGTTCCTCGTGCAGCGCCAGTGGTCGAACGCCGCCGCGGCTGCCGGAAAGTCGCCCTGCGTCCCCGCGCCCCCCGGGGCGTTCTTCCAGCTCGCGCTCCTCGAGCCGCTCGACACGCTGATCGGGACGTTCCCCGACGAGGACGGCGCGCCGGCCGACACGCCGCTCGGAGGGATCCGCGTCGACGTCGGCTCGTCGCGCACGGTGGCGTTCGGCTTCAACAGCGACCGCCCGAGCGCGCCGTGGAGCGTCGGCGCGAAGGAGATCGAGATCAACGAGGAGGACGGGAGCATCCTCGATGTCCCCGAGGCGGACCGGAGCCTCGCGCTGACGTTCGACAAGGACAGCGGGCGCAACGGCGAGAAGACGTACCTCAAGATCGACTTCTTGAAGGACACCGCCGTGAAGGCGCACCTCGTCGTCATCGAGTCGAAGCTCGGCGACGCCGTGCACCAGCTCCCGATCTTCGTCGGCGCGACGCCGGCCCCGGCGCTCCGCGCCGCGGCGCCGCGGGTCTTCGGCGCACGCCGCCCCGCGCACGCGCCGCGGTGACGCGCGCGAGCGCGTGTCACAAGAAGACGCGGAAATGCCTACAACCATCAAAACCAGGAAGCCGTGACATACAACTACAATTACAGTCGATCGTCGGCGGCGTGCGCGCTGCCGGCGATCCGGTCACAGGCTGGGGCGCGCGCGCCGAGTCGTCGGGGCGGCGCGTGACGATGTGGTTCGTCGTTCGCGACGACCGCGGCGGCGTCGCGTGGGCGACGAGGGACGTGCAGGTATCCGGCTCGAAATAGGCCGGATCAGCAGGTCGCGTCGCAGTCTTTCCGCGCATTGACGCAGGGGGCGCGGCACTCGTTCATCTTCTTCTGGCACTTCGCGCAGAACTCGGTCTTGCCGTAGCACGCGTCCTCGCATGTACCGCACGAGCGGAAGCACGCTTCTTCGGCCGCCATGCACTGCTGCACGCATCGGAGCTTCGCGCCGACCGCCGGTCGTGGATCGGGCGCGCTCGCCCCGGTGAGGATCGGGAGCGCGGCGAGAGAGGCAAAGGCGACGAGGTGGCGGATCGGGCGACGCGTACGCATGGCTTGCTCTGGAGGTTAGCACTCACTTGCCACGGGGCCCCTTCCGCGCCACCGTCCACGTCGTGATCGCCACGGAACGACTCCTCCTTCGCCGCTTTACGCAGGACGACGCGGCGTTCGTCCTCGAGCTCGTCAACGATCCCGACTTCCATCGCAACATCGGCGATCGCGGCGTCCGCACCGAGGGCGACGCGCGCGCGGCGATCGCCGCGCGGTTCGAGCAGAGCTACGAGCGGAACGGCTTCGGGCTGTATCTCGTTCGGATGAAGGACGCCGAGACGCCGATCGGGATGTGCGGATTGATCCGGCGCGACACGCTCCCGGATGTCGACATCGGCTACGCGTTCCTCCCCGCGTACCGCTCGCGGGGATACGCCGTCGAGGCCGCGCGCGCGACCGTCGCCCACGCGCGCGACGACTTCGGGCTCAAACGCCTCGTCGCGATCGTCCTCCCGCAGAACGCGCCGTCGATCCGCGTCCTCGAGGCGATCGGCCTCGCGTTCGAGCGGAACATCCGCCTCCCCGGCGACGACGCCGAGATCGCGCTCTTCGCCGTCGACTTTTGATTGCGGCGCATCGCGCGCTCTCGATGATGGCGGGGCCACTGCCTCGTGCTACGACGCGCCCCCATGCGACGCGTCTCTCTCTCGTCCCGCTCTTCCAACTCGCTCCCTCGCGCCGCCGTGATCGCGGCCCTCGTCACGGTGCCCGCCATCGTGGCGTGCAGCTCGGACGGCCCCTTTCCGCTGCTCGTCGCCACGGACGCGCCCGACGCGGGAGCGAGCACCGACGCGGCCGGAGGCGCGTCGCTCGACGCGGCGGACGGGAGCGACGCCGCGCCGGCCGACGCCGCGGCCGACGTGGACAAGGCGGCGACGTGCGCGACGACGTTCGGGTCGGCCTTGACCAACGCGTTCGGGCGGTTCGATGGGACGGTGGTCGCGGTCGTCCCGCCGGACGATCAAGCGTGCGCGCTGCCGAACCGGACGCACCTCGTGATCCAGGTCTCGATGGGCGGCTCCGTGTACCGGATGGTCGTCGACGTCCTCTCGAACCAGGGAAGCCCCGACGTCCTCTTCCACGAGATCGACGCGCCGCTCGCCGCGGGGCCGTGGGCCGAGGGGTGGCACACCGGCGTCGCGCTCGACTACGTGACGACGCTGAGCATGCACAGCGCCGCGTTCACCGCGATGCACGAGGCCGATCTCGTGGCCAAGATCGCCTCCGAGATCGACATCGGAGCCAAGATATCGGTCTTCAGCACGAGCGACGGAGAGCCGAATAGCACGCACCTCGTGCACAGGAACGCGACGAACGCCGACGGGGCGATCGTCATCCACCCCGACTCCGCGCCGCACTATCTGCTCATGCGGTTCGACGAGCAGTCGTTCTGAGGGTCACCCGCACGTCTGAAGGCAGGCGTTGTACGCCTTGGCTCGCTCATCGAGGCATTCGAAGGCGCACGCTTTGCACGTTTCCTTGTCGCTGTGCAGGCAGACGTCCTGGCACTTCGGCCCCGACGAGCACGCCTTGATGGCCTGCGCGAAGGTCTGCTGACATTGACGGGCGCAGCTGGGTTTCCCGTCCCCGTGCGCGTCCGCCGTAAAGCCCAGCGTGGCGGTCACACCGAGCGCGAGCGCCGCGATGATGCTTCCGATCCGTCTCATCGCAAGAGACCTCCTCGCCGCCATCATTCCGCGAGCCCCTGCGCCTCGTCCGGCTGCGCGCCGGCCTGGCCGACCGACACCAAAGTCCCCTCCTCGTCGGTCTGCGTCGCGAGCGCCACCTGGAGCCCCTCCTTCATGTAGATGCGGTTCTTGGCCGGATCGATCGCGTCGTCGGCCCACCCGAGCGGGAGCCAGCCGGCCTTCGCCATCTCGTCGTCGTAGAAGCCGCGCACCTGCTCCGGCGTCGAGCTGCTGCGATAGATGTGCGCGCCGAACGGCGCGTTCTCGATCTGCGCGGCGAAGATCCGGCGTGACTGGGGCGGCCGTGGGATGCCGGCCGGATCCGAGCCCGGCGCGTCCGCGTTGTCCGGGGGGTCGAACGCGTCGAAGCGGAAATGGTCGTCCGTCCACGCGGTGAGCACCATCGCGCCACCCGTCGCGCCCTTGGCCACGTACGCGTAGCGCATCTTGCCGAGCGATCCGAAGTCGTGCGTCTGCTCGAACGCGGCGAGCGACTCCATCATCGTTTTCTCGGAAGACTCGCCGCGCATGAAGCACATCACCGCGCCTTCGCCGGCCTTCTCGTTGCGATAGACACCGAGGTCGAACGCGCCCGTGATTTTCGACGCCACGTCGGGCGGGGCCGCAGCATGGAGGGCGGTGAGATCACCCCACTTCGCGTCCTGGCTCCCGGGGCCCGTGCGGCAGTACGACTCGAAGTGGTCGAGCACCTCGTGGACGCTCTTGTCGGTCGCCCCGGTCGCGAGGACCATGTGCTCGCCGTTCATCGTGAGCGGCGTGGGCTCCCTCAGATACTCGGCGAGCGGCGCCATGTCGCGTCCGATCTCGAGCGTCCCCTCCGCCACCGCCGCGTGTGCGTGATGGACACCGCACGCGAGGAACCCGGCGCCGATCACCCCCACGTACGCGGAGAGGCGAAAAAATCCGCCCATGCGCTTTACGCGGCGCCGAATCGACGGGATCAAAGTGAGCATCTCTCTGTCTCCTCGTTCAAAATGGGTTTCCAGAGCGGAAGAGGCCGATGGCGAACGACACCATCCCCCCGAGCCCGGAGGGCGCCTGGCGCTCGTTGCACATGAGCGAGGCCTCGTAGTGAATCGGTCGCGACCACGTCCCCGTCGTGCCGCCTTTCCCCCGCGCCGTGCCGTCGGCGCTCGCGTGCGTCGTGTTGAAGTGCGTGGACATCGAGCTCTTCACGCCCCCCACATTGGCCGCGCCGTTCGCGGCCTTGCCGTTGATGGAACCGCTCGAGCTGTTGTCAGCCGGGGGCGGTGCTCCGCCGCACGCGTGCGACGCATACGTGAGCGCGTCGGAACGTGCTTTGAGCGCCACCTCCTGCTTCGTCTTGTAGATGCTGTGGAACCACACCATGAACCCGAGGAACGTGCAGATGACCGGCATCACGAGGGCGGCTTCGACGAGCGCAGCGCCGCGCTGCCGTGCTCTCCGCGACATCCTCGCCTTGTGACCTGCAAACGACATGACGTACCTCGAATAGAAAGAGTGCTGGTCCGGCTGGGGAGCTCGAGGGGAGCGGCCGCGCTCCCCTCGAAACCTGACTAATGAATCGGTTTGTCGGCGCCGGTGAGGAAGTCGGTCGCGCCATTGAGCTGACGGCCGATGTCGCTGCGCGTCAGGATCGCGCCGAACCACCCGTTCATGATGTTCTGGATCGCCCCGGCGATCGCCGCGGAGCCGGGTATCGTCGCGACCCTCCCCGCGATGAAGTTCGTCAAGTTGCCCGCGAGCAACCCTTCGGTGGCGAGGCCGATCATCTTGTTGCCGAACGACGGCGGGCGGACCCGGCGGAGGCGCGCGCGCCAGTTCATCGAGAATGACGCGTTCCGGAGGTCGTTGTCGTAGCAGTCCTGATCCTTCCACGCCCTACGGCAGTTGAAGTAGTACTCGGCCTGCGCGTAGTAGATTCGCGTATCCGCGTCCGTCTGCCCGCGTCCGCCGAACCCGATGGTGCTACCGGCGCTGATCTTCGTCTCCGCCTTCCCGACGTCGGTGTCCTTGGCGTTGATGACGAGGCCCCACATCTGGAGGTAGTCGCTGCCGTTGGACACGCCGTCGGTCACGAAGTGAATTCCCTTCTTCGTCCACGGGTCGCCCATGCACCCGATTCCCCAGGTCTCCTGGTCATCGGGCTCCTCGTGCATGATCTCGTACTCTGCCAAGTCGATCACCAAGTTGATGACCTTGTTGAACGGCTTCGGGACCACGGAGGAGACCGCGGCCTCGACCTCGTTGAACGTCCGCTCGCAGAGGAACGTGTTCACGTGCTTGGTGAGCGGGAGGCCGATGCCCCCGACTCCGTCGCTCTTCGCGAGCTTCGGAATGAGCGACGGGGAGAGGTTGAACCCTTGCACGTTGTAGTTGCCGGCGATCTTGACCGCCGCCACCTCGGCGACGATCGGGAAGCCCGTTTGCACGACGTCTTCCAGCGCCGTAAGACCCTTGAACGCAGGCTTGATCAGGTTGTTGTTCACCTTCATGGCGGCCGTGGCCATTTTTCGCCCGAGCTCGCACGCGGGCTTCGCGTACGGCTTGAGCGGCGGAATGCCGATGGGGAAGTTGACGCACCCCGACCAGGTAAAGAGCCACAAGTCGATCTTGATCCAGAGCGCTCCGCCGCCCGCACCGATGGCGATGATGATGTTGGCGAGGAGACAGAACGCGACGTAGATGCACGCGATCGCGAACATGATGAGGTTCAGCGCCGAGATGTAGTTCATGCCCCGCGCGTGCACCGTCGCCGCCGAGAACACGGCGTGATCCGCGGCCTCGATCGCGCGGTCGCGGACCATGATCGCGTCGCCGATCCCCAGGATGAACCAGAGCGACCCGGCGAGCGCGACGGCCATGAAGAGGCCGATGACCATGATCGCGCCGCGCCGATCGTCGACGAGGCGCGGCCGGCGCTGGCGACGCGAAAGGGCAATCGAAAGGTTCGACATCTCGTGGTGCCTCTCCTGGTGGGCAGTCCACGGCGCCCCGGCCGACGACGTGTCGAGGCCGCAAACGGGGGCGCGTAGGCCGCTCTGACTGGATGCCTCCAGCACCATTGCAACGGGGGTGCCGTGGGTGGGGCGAACGCCGACCTCCGCGCCGAGACACGACATTATCGTCCCGATTCGCGCACCACTTGCGCATCGGTCGGGTGGGTCTGAACAAGTTGTTCAGAGCGCTTCGAACAGTTCGCGCAAGTGACGGCGGCCAGTCGCGCAACGGCGTCGCAGAATCGGCTGACGACGTTCGCGTCCAGATCCAGAGAAGACGGCGCCGCTTGCCTCGTCCGCCAGGCGGCGGCGGAGCGCCATGGACCTCCAGGGCCGCCCGAGTACCCTGGCGGTTCCATGCGCCACACCGATTCCTCTTCCTCGCACGTCCTCCCTGTCTCATTGATCGATCGCGTCGTCGACGCCGCGCTCGACGAGGATCTCGCCGCGGGCGACGTGACCACCGAGGCGTGCGTCGACGCCGAGACGCGCACGGTCGCGCACGCCGTCGCGCGCAAGGAGCTCGTCGTATGCGGAGGTTCCGTCTTCGCGCGCGTCTTCGGGCGGGTGGATCCGGAGCTCGAAATCGAGGTGCACCGCCGCGAGGGGACGATCGCCGGACCGGGCGCGGCGCTCTGGACCGTCCGCGGGAGCGCGCGTTCGATCTTGATGGGCGAGCGCGTCGCGCTCAACTTCGTGCAGCGGATGAGCGGCGTCGCGACGATGACGCACGCGTACGTGCGCGCGGTGCCGGTCGGCTGCGCGACGCGGATCACGGACACGCGGAAGACCACCCCCGGGCTCCGCGTCATCGAGCGCTACGCGGTCCGCGTCGGCGGCGGGCGGAACCACCGCGACCATCTCGGATCGGCGGTGCTCATCAAGGACAACCACATCGCGGCGTGCGGCGGGATCGCGCACGCGATCGAGCGCGCGCGCCACCGCGCGCCGCACACCTGCAAGATCGAATGCGAGGTCGACTCGCTCGATCAGCTCGACGAGGCGCTCGCGGCAGGGGCCGATATCGTCCTCCTCGACAACATGTCGACGACCGACGTCGCCGAAGGGGTGCGGCGCGCCGCGGGGAAGGCGCTCGTCGAGGCGTCGGGCGGGATCACGCTCGAGCGCGTCACGGAGCTGGCGCGCGCCGGCGTCGACGCGATCAGCGTGGGGGCGCTGACGCACTCCGCGCCGGCCGCGGACATCGGCCTCGATTTCGGCGACGATCACGCGGCGAAGGCGAAGGAGGCGGGCGGTGATGCTTCGCACACCCCGCTGCGCGCCTGATCTCGACGGCCTCGCGTCGCGGATCGCCGCGCGCGGGATCGCGATCGGGCGGCCGCTCACGATCCTCGACGAGACGCCGTCGACGAACGACATGGCGAAGCGCGAGGCGAAGAGCGGCGCGCCGCACGGCGCGACCTGGCTCGCCGAGGTGCAGACCAGCGGGCGCGGCCGGCAAGGGCGGGCGTGGCTCGCGGCGCGCGGCGAGTCGATCCTCGTCTCGGTGGTGCTGCGCGTCGCCTGCGCTCCGGCGCGCCTCCCGCCGCTCGCGCTCGTCGCGGGGCTCGCGGCGCGCGACGCCGTCGAGGCCGCGCTCCACGGCGCGTCCGTCGGCCTCAAGTGGCCGAACGACGTCGTCATCGACGGACGCAAGGTCGCCGGCGTGCTCGTCGAGGCCCAGCTCGCCGGGCACGCGGTCGAGGCGGTCGTCGTCGGCGTCGGGATCAACATCCACGCGCGCTCGTTCCCCGACGCGATCGCCGATCGCGCGACGAGCGTCGCGCTGCACGCCGAGGCGCCGCCGGATCGCGGCGCGATCCTCGTCGACCTCCTCGAAGGCCTCGACCGCGACATCGCGATCGCCGCCGCGAGGGGGCTCGGCGTCGTCCACGCGCGGATCGCGGCCGCCGACGCGCTCCGCGGGACGCGCGTCCGCGGCGAGCCGGGGGAGGGGACCGCCGAGGGGATCGACGTCGATGGTCGCCTCTGCGTCCGCGACGACCAAGGGGTGCTCCATCGCTGGAGCTCCGGCGAGGTCCACCTCGTGCCGGCGACGGCATCGCCGCCCGCGAAGAGTCCGCGCGGGCAGAGTCGGTCTCACTCGCCGGAGTGAGCTTGCTCTGGACGCGCGTGGCGCAACCACTCCGCGGTCGCGCCCGGCGGCGTATCTTTTTTGTCCTCGGTGTGGCGCTTTTCCCCGTCTGGCCGGTCTGGCCGCGGTCGCTTTTCGGCGCCGCTCGGGTGCGCCCCGGCTCGTGCTGCGTCGATTCCTTCCGGTCGATTCCTTGCGGAATTCGGAGGCTGAGACACAGAATTTGAATTCGTTCCCGCGCACGTGTTCGTCGTGGCGTCCGCCTTGCTCGAGGAGAGGCGGTAGCGGGGGGTCGTGCGATCGCGCCAGGGCGGCGCCGGAGGTTGACGTGAAAGCAGCTACGGATAGCGAAATCGTCGTGGAACCGTACTGCTATCTCGAAAGCTCCTCTCCGGAGCACGTCGCCGGCGCGTGCCGCGCGGCTGCGTTGAAGTTCTTGAATGGCGTCGCTCGCGGCTGGACGAAGCGGGATCTGGTGCGCTGGCTGGTCGGTCCGTACGCGCACGCCGCGTGGGCGCTCCCCGGTGCCGACGAGGGTGAAAGCGGGATTCGGGCGAGGATCATCATCCCCGAGCACCGCCTCATGGATCTCTTGCGCTCCGTACGCGAGCGCGTGGTCGACGCGCTCGATACGACGCCGGACGGGCTCGTCACGCTCCCGGTCTGGGCGCTCAGCGCTGGCGCGGTCATGCGGAGC
>Ga0070689_100003794_pt1 | contig 10122 bp, 9 predicted proteins | sample KBSS23HmetaG_FD_64669 | JGI IMG/M metagenome (GOLD analysis project Ga0070689, IMG submission 64669) | Switchgrass rhizosphere microbial communities from Kellogg Biological Station, Michigan, USA - KBS S2-3H metaG | ecosystem: Host-associated > Plants > Roots > Rhizosphere ... | reverse complement strand
AGCTACGAGGCCGAGGCCGAGGAGATGACGACGGATGACGTGATCCAGCGCATCCTCGCGTCGGTCGAGGTGCCGTGAGGTGCTCTCCGCCGAGTTCCTGAAGAAGCTCCGTCGCATCGAGCTGCGCACGCGGAAGATCATCAACTCCACGTTCGTGGGCGAGTACAAGTCCACGTTCAAAGGGCAGGGCATGGAGTTCATCGACGTGCGCGAGTACCTGCCCGGCGACGACGTGCGCTCGATCGACTGGAAGGTCACGGCGCGCATGGACAAGCCGTTCGTGAAGAAGTTCGTCGAGGAGCGCGAGCTGACCGTGATCCTGTGCGTCGATGCCTCGGGCTCCGGCTACTTCGGCACCCGCTCGCAGTTCAAGCTCGAGCAGGCGGCGCAGGTCGCGGCCACGATCGCGTTCTCCGCGGTCACGAACAACGACAAGGTCGGGCTGCTGTTCTTCACCGACGACGTCGAGCGCTTCATCCCGCCGCGCAAGGGCAAGCAGCACGTGATGCGGCTGATCCGCGACATCCTGCTGTTCCAGCCGCGCCGGCGCGGCACGAACCCCACGGCGGCGCTGGAGTTCGTGATGCACTTGCTGAAGCAGAAGGCGATCGTGTTCCTGATCAGCGACTTCCTCGGCCCCGGCTGCGCGCCCGAGCGCGTGCGCATCCCGCTCGGGATCGCCGCGCGCCGGCACGACGTCGTCGCGGTGCCGATCACCGACCCGGCCGAGCGCGAGCTGCCTCGCGTGGGCCTCGTGGACCTGGAGGACATGGAGACCGGCGAGCGCGTCACCGTGGACACGTCGCGCCCCGGGCTGCGCAAGCGCTACGCCGACCACATGCGGGACATGGAGACGCGCCGCGACCGGCTGTTCACGCAGCTGGGGATCGACTGCATCGCGCTCCGGACCGACGAGGACTTCACCCCCAAGCTCCACAAGTTCTTCCAGCTCCGCGCCCGGCGGTTCCATTGATGCTCCGATGAAGCTCGTTCCGATGAAGCTCGTTCCAATGAAGCTCGTCCCATTCCTGCTGACGCTCGTGCTCGCGTCGCCGGCGGCCGCGGCCGCGCCGGAGCCGGGCCCCGATCGCATCGTCACGCGCGTGACGCCGATGCCGCGGCTCACCGTGGGCGACCGCTTCGACGTCACGTACGTGGTGACGACGCGGCACCCGAGCCTCGTCACCGGCCCGCTCGCCGACTCGCTGGGCGCGTTCGTGGTCGCGAAGGAGGACCGGAAGAACGTCCGCCGCGGCGACGTGGACGAGACCACGTACAAGCTCGCGGTGGCCTGCTTCCAGCCCGGCCGCCAGACGCTGCCGGGGCTCCGCTTCACGGTGAGCTTCGGCGGGCAGGGCGACACGCTCACCGGCGACACCGTGAGCGTGTCGATCGCGAGCGTGCTGCCCGACTCGATGAAGGACGTGCGCGGTCTCAAGCCCGCGGAGACGTTCCCGAATTACTGGCTCTGGCTCATCCCCGCGATCGTCCTGCTCGTCGCCGTGCTCGCCTGGCTCGGCTGGAAGCTCTACCGCCGGCTCAAGCGGCTCCACGAGGCCGTGCCGCCGCCGCTGCCGGCGTGGGAAGAAGCCCTCGGCGCCCTGGACCGGCTCCCGTGGCGCGAGTGGCTCGCCGAGGGGCAGTTCAAGCGCCTCTACTACGCGCTCTCGGAGATCCTCAAGCGCTACCTCGAGCGCCGCTTCGAGTTCGACGCCGTGGAGCAGACCACAACCGAACTGCTGGCGAGCATGCGTGCGCACAAGCTGCCGATGCGCGACGAGATCACGCGCTTCTTCGCCCGCTGCGACCTGGTGAAGTACGCGAAGACCGTGCCGCCGGCGGACGAGGCCGAGCGCGCGCTCGAGCAGCTGCGCGACTTCGTCCAGCGCACGAAGCCCGCGCCGGAGCCCGCCGCTCCCGCGGCGACGGCCCAGCCGGCGCCCGCCGGGGGAGGAGCCTGACGTGCGGCTCGCGAACCCCGCTTACCTCTGGCTCCTGGTCCCGGTGCTGCTGCTCGTCTGGCTCGAGTTGGGCAAGCGCACGGCCACGGTGCGCTTCTCCGACGCAGGGTTCCTCCGCCGGCAGCAGGGGTTCAGCCGCTGGCTCCGGCTCGTCGTGCTCGCGCTCAACGTCGCCGCACTCGTGCTCGCGGTGGTGGCGCTCGCGCGCCCGCAGCGCGGCCGCGTGTTCGAGGAGATCGAGTCGCACGGGGTCGACATCATGCTCTGCCTCGACGTCTCCGAGTCGATGTCGGCGCCGGACCTCCAGCCCGACCGGATCACGGCGGCGAAGCAGCGCGCCGAGGAATTCGTCGCCCGGCGGAGCGGCGACCGCATCGGCGTCGTGGTGTTCGGCAACGGCGCCATGACGCTGTGCCCGCTGACGCTCGACCGCGAGGTGCTGAACGCCGTCATCGACCGGCTCCGGATCGGCACGCTGGACGGCACGCGCACCGCGATCGGCATGGGGCTCGCCGACGCCGTCGGCCGGCTGCACAAGTCCACGGCCAGGGAGAAGGTCGTCATCCTGCTCACCGACGGGGTCAACAACGCCGGCGAGGTGGAACCGCTCACCGCCGCGCGCCTGGCCCAGACCTACGGCATCAAGGTGTACTGCATCGCCGTCGGCTCGCAGGAGCCGGTCACGGTGATGGTGAACGACCCGTTCTGGGGCCGGCGGCCGCAGACCGTGCAAGCCGACTTCGACTTGAAGACGCTCGAGGACATCTCCACGCTCACCGGCGGCCGGGCGTACACCGCCGGCGACGCCGAGGCGCTGAAGCGCATCTACGACGAGATCAGCCGCATGGAGCCCACGCAGTTCAAGGCCACGCACCACACGGTCTACTCGGAGAAGGCGGGGCTGTTCCTGCTGCCCGCTGCCCTGCTGTTCCTGAGCGGCGCGCTCGTCCCGGCCCTGCTGTGGCGGAGGCTGCCGTGATCCACTGGGGCGCGCCACAGGTCCTGTGGCTGCTGGTCGTGGTGCCGGCGCTGGCGCTGCTGCTGGTGCTCGGCGCCTGGCTCAAGCGCCGCGCGCTCCGGCAGCTCGCCGATCCCACGCTGGTGCCGCGACTCACCGACAGCCGCAGCGCCCGCTGGGCCGCGGTCAAGGTCGTGTGCGTGCTCGCGGGCCTCGTGCTGATGATCGTGGCCGCGGCGCGGCCGCGGTGGGGCGAGAAGCTGCAGGTCGTGAAGGGTCACGGTATCGACGTGGTGATCGCGCTCGATGCCTCGCGCAGCATGCTCGCCACCGACATCCCGCCGAGCCGGCTCGAGCGCGCCAAGGTGCAGATCGGCTCCCTGCTCGACAACCTGTCGGGCAACCGCGTCGGCATCGTCGCGTTTGCGGGGAGCGCGCAGGTGATGTGCCCGCTCACGACCGACGTCGAGGCGGCGAAGCTGTTCCTCGACATCATCGACCCCGGCAACATGCCCCGGCCGGGAACGAACATCCAGCACGCCGTGGAGGCGGCCGCGTCGCTGTTCGGGCCGGCCGAGGAGACGTCCAAGGCGCTCGTGCTCATCACCGACGGCGACAACCTGGACGGCGATCCGAGCCAGGCCACGCGCATCGCGATGGAGAACCACATCCGGCTGTTCGCGGTCGGCGTGGGCACGCCCGAGGGCTCGACGATTCCCGAGGCGCAGAGCACCGGCACGAGCTACCAGAAGGACGCCGACGGCAAGATCGTGATGTCGCGGCTCGGCGAGCGCCTGCTGCTGGTGATGGCCAAGGCCACCGACGGGCGCTACTTCCGCTCCGAGAGCATCAACCTCGACGCGCTCGTGGGCGCGCTGGACCAGATCCAGAAGAAGGCCATCAGCGGCGGCGAGTACGTGGAATACGAGGAGCGCTACCAGTCGTTCCTGCTCATGGCGTTCATCCTGCTCTTTGCGGGGACGCTGATCAGCGACCGGCGCGGCGCCTGGTTCCCGGACGCGGCGCGGCCGCTGCGCGCGCTCGCGGGGCTGTGGCCGCGCGGTCGCGCGGCGCGCTCGACCGCGCGCAACGCCGTGCTGCTCGCGCTGGCCGGGCTCCTCGCCGCCGGCCGGGCCGGCGCCGACGTGGGCTCGAGCATGCGCCGCGGCCTGGCGCTCGAGAAGCAGGGGAAGCTCGCCGAGGCGGCCAAGGCCTACCAGGAGGCCCTCGTCCTCGAGCCCGACAACGTGCGCATCCGCTACAACCTCGGCCGCGTGATGTACGAGCAGCAGCAGCTCCCCGAGGCGGCGGATCACTTCCAGCTCGGGCTCCTCTCCAAGCAGAAGACACTGCGCGCCCACGCGCTCTACAATCTCGCGAACACCCATTTCAAGGCGGGCAGGCTGGACGACGCCATCGGCGCCTACTCGCTGGCTTTGCTCCAAGCCCCGAGCGACCTCGAGGCGAAGCAGAACCTCGAGCTGTGCTGGAAGCTCAAGAAGGAGCAGCAGCAGCACCCGGACTCCTCGAAGCAGCAACAGCAGCAACCCCCGCAGCAGCAGCCCCAGCAGCAGCCGCAGCAGCAACCGCAGCAGGCCCAGGCGCAGCCGGCGCCGAAGGGCTCGATCCCCAAGGAGCAGGCGGACCGCATGCTGCAGGCGCTGCAGAGCAAGGAGCGCGAGAACCTGAAGAAGCAGCCGAAGCCCGCCCAGTCCGGCGCGCCGGGAGGGAAGGACTGGTGAGGCGGCTCGCCGCGTCGTTCCGCGCCGCGCTCGTCCTCGGCGGCCTCGCCGGCATCGCAGCGGCCGCCGAGATCGAGTTCACCGCGTCCGTGGACCAGACCACCGTGGGCCTGGGCGAGCAGTTCCAGCTCGTGCTGAGCGTGCGGGGCGAGGACATGCTCTCCGCGCCGCAGCCCTCGCTCCCGGCGATGGCGGCGATCGACGTGCTCGGCCGCTCGACGTCGCAATCCACGAACATCTCGTTCATCGGCGGGCAGATGAAGAAGGAAGCGACGGTCAGCTTCATCTACGCGCTGGCCGCCAAACAGCTCGGCAAGGTCACGATCCCCGCTGCCACGTTGAGCTACCAGGGCCACACCTACACCACGCAGCCGATCGAGTTGACCGTCGTGAAGGGAGCGCAGGGGCAGGCGGCGCCGATGCAGGGCTCGCCCGGGTCCGGCTTCGCTGGCGCCCCGCCCGCCGCGCGGTCGCAGATCCCGCTCGAGGGCAACCTCTACCTGTCGGTGACCGCGAGCCGGCGCTCGGTGTACGTGGGCGAGCCGATCGCGCTCGACATCTCGCTCGTGACGCGCTTCCAGGTCGAGAACGGCGGCTGGGCGGAGCAGCCGGGCTTCGACGGGTTCTGGACCGAGAAGGTGTTCGAGGCCGACCGGTTCGCGTTCGAGCGGCGGACCATCGAGGGCAAGACGTACGGCGTCGCGGACCTGAAGCGCGTGGTGTTGTTCCCGATCGCGCCCGGCGAAGCGACCATCAAGCGCATGGCCTTCAACGTCGCGGTCTCCCAGTCGCCGCAGAGCATCTTCGACATGCTCGGCAGCGCGCAGTCGGTGCGCGTGGACTCCAAGCCGATCACGATCAAGGTGCTGCCGCTGCCCGAGTCGGACCGGCCGGTGGAGTTCAACGGCGGCGTGGGGCAGTTCACGCTTGCGGCGTCGCTCGACCGCACCACCACCACGAACGGCGAGCCCGTGAACCTCACCGTGCGCCTCACCGGCACCGGCAACCTGCGGATGATCGAGCCGCCGAAGCTCGGCGCGGTTTCCGGGCTCAAGATCCTGACCCCCGAGACCAAGGACGACGTGCGCGTCGAGAACGGCACCGTGCGCGGCACGAAGACGTTCCGCTTCCCGATCATCCCGCAGGGGGACGGCAAGTTCGAAGTGCCCGCGGTCGCGATCGCGTACTTCGATCCGGCGACCAGGGGCTACAAGCGGCTCTCGGCCGGGCCGTTCACGTTTGCGGCGAGTGGTTCGGCGAGTGCGGCGCCGGTGTCGGAGGCGTCGGGACTCAAGGTGCTCGGGACCGACATCGACTACATCAAGCCCGACGTCACGTCGCTCGCGGCCGCGAGCATGGACCCGCCGTGGTGGCCGAACGTGATGATGCTGATCTCGCTCGCCACCGTCGGGCTCGCGGTGGGCTACAGGAGCCACAGCCAGCGGCTCCAGTCCGACCGCGGCTACGCGCGGAAGAGCCGCTCCTCGGCACTCGTCAAGCGCCGGCTCAGGCAGGCGGAGCAGTTGTTGAAGAAGCAGGACGAGAAAGGCTTCCACGCCGAGCTCTCCCGCGCGCTGCTCGGCTACCTGGGTGACCGGCTGAACCTCGACACGCACGCGCTCACGCGCGAGCAGCTCCGTTTGGCGCTCGCCGAGCACACGGTGGCCGCGCCGACGATCGACGCGCTGTTCGACGTCGTCGACCGCTGCGAGGTCGCGCGCTTCTCGCCCGACGCGGCTTCGCCGGGTGCCCCGGCCGCGGAACCGCGCAAGCTGTTCGACGCCGCGCGCGACGTCATGGCCCGGATCTGACGCGCGTGGCGAACCGCAAACCCGGAGGCCGCGCATGATCGGGAGCCTGCTCGTCCTCGCCCTCGTCCTGGGGCCCGTCCAGGCCTACAACGAGGGCAACCGGCTCTACGCGCAGAAGGACTACGCCGGCGCCGTGCGCGCGTACGAGGAGGCGCTCAAGTCGGGGCACGACCCGCGCACGCACTACAACCTCGGGAACGCGCTGTTCCGTACCGGCAGGATCGGCGAGGCCATCGTCCACTACCGGCGCGCTTACTACCTGGCGCCGCGCGACCACGACGTCGAGACGAACCTCGCGTTCGCGCGCGCCTACCGCGTGGACAAGTCCACGGGCGGCTCGAGCCCGCTGGCGGTGGCCGCCGAGCGCGCGCTCCGCTGGCTGTCGCGGCGGGAGGCGACTGTGCTCGCGGGCGTGCTGTTCTCGCTGGCGGGCCTGGCGCTGTCCGCATGGGTCGTCTGGCGCGGGCGGCCGCTCGCGGCGGTGGCCGGCGTGCTGGCGCTGCTCGGGCTCTACGGTTTCCTCGCGCAGCAGCTCTGGGCCGCCGAGGTGGCGTCGCGGCCGGCGGTCGTGGTCGTCGCCGAGGTCAGCGCCGCGAGCGGTCCCGGCGAGGAGTTCAAGCAGGTGCTGCTGCTCCACGACGGCACCGAGGTGAAGATCCGCGAGGTCCGCGGGGAGTGGCTGCTCGTCCAGCTCCCCGGCGGCAGCGGCGGCTGGCTGAGGCAGTCGGCGATCGAGTGCGTGTATCTTTGACAACCCGTGACCGCCCGAGCGGTCGCGGGAGTACCGGGTTCGCGCCGCTAGAGGTAGAACCGGAACACGGGGATCACGGCCAGGTACCAGCCGCCGTGACCGTCGACGCCGCCGTCCACGGCGAACTCAAGCCAGGGCCGCCATGAGTACTGCCCGCCCAAGCCGTACGTGGTGCGGTAGCTCGGGCCCTGGTCCACCTCGAAGCTCAACGTGCCGCCGTCCGGGTCGGCGACCGTGCCGGTGGCGGTGGCGAACGTGTTCCAGTCGGTGACGCTCGCCCACAGCCGCAGCGGCCGCACGCCCGCCTTGCCGTTCCAGCCGCCGCGGATCGACGTGATGACCGCCTTGAAGCGGTTGTCGAACCCGAGATCGGCCTGATCGAAGTTGGCGTCGTACGTCATGAAGTAGGGCCCGTAGCCGCCGGCGAGCGTGATCCCCAGCCCGCCCACCGAGCCCTGGATCTCGGTCGGGATGGTGACCTGCCGCCGGCGCGTGGGCCCTCCCGGCAGGAGCGGCGGCAACTCCACATCGATCCGCGTGTCGGACTCGTTCCACACGTAGCCGGCGACCGCGTAGACGTTGACGAACGGCAGGATCCAGGCGTCGAGCTTGGCGTTCAGGTTGTTGACGCGCGACGTGGACGAGAGGTGCGCGAACTGGCTCACCGACGTGGGCGGCGCGCCGTTCACGCCGAGGCGCACGTCGGTGATGTCGATGTCGCGGTCGAGGTGGTAGAAGACGAGGCCGGAGCCGAACGGCAGCGGCAGCTCGATGCCGCGCTTGGTCGCCTCCTCGCCGAGCAGCGGCAGGAACGACTTCTTCGCCGGAGCCGGGCTGCCGGTGCTGTCAGGCGGGGTCGCGGCGGCGGCTGCCAGCGGACGCGTGAGCAGCGCGCAAACGAGCCAGAGGAGCGGGACAACCGGGGCAGCCTTCACGTGGCACATGAACATGGCGGCCGGCGTGCCCGGAGCGGCGAGGCGGGTCTGGCGGGCGGACACAGAGTCGACGCGTCCGCCCGCCGACCTCGATCCTACGACTGGCCTTCCATCGTGGCCGCGGCAGCCAGGCGGCGGAGCACCGCACGGCGCACGGCACGGCGAGCAACGGCCTTGCGCGCGACCTTCCGGCGCACCGCCTTGCGCGCGACCTTCCGGCGCACCGCCTTGCGCGCGACCTTCCGGCGCACGGCCTTGCGCGCGACCTTCCGGCGTACGGCCTTGCGCGCGACCTTGCGGCGCACAGCCTTGCGCGCGACCTTGCGACGCACGGCCTTGCGGACAGCCCTCTTGGCTCTACGACGACGTCGTGCCATTACCGACTCTCCTCTGCATCGGCCTCGCCCATCCCTGAGATCCTCTCGGGGAGATGGTTCCGGCCTGGGAACGAGTCTTTCCGCCTTTACCGTCAACCGGCTCGAGGTGCGTGACCTCGATCGGCAGAGACTCCATGCTCAGAGCACGAGCGGGAATGCGGGGGGACGCGTTCGCCGTTCATTTCTGCTTGTACGCCGTTGGCGAATTGAATGCAAGAGCAAAACCAGTTTCGCGTGCGAGCGAGCGTGCGCGTGACACGACTGCGGAGGCATTCGGTGCGCAACACAGCGCTTCGCGCATGCTGCGCACGTGCTCGCGCGCACGTGCTCGTTGCGTGCACGCACAGCGCACCATCCGACGTGCGCGAGCGCGTCGCCGAGTGCGGCGAATTGGCGCGGATTCCGCGGCCTGCTAGCCTGCACCGCCTGCACGCGGTGAGCAGTGAAGCGCACCCTGTGCCGTCGAGCCGGGAGCATCCGATGGAGGCCGCCGCGCCATGAAGAAGTCGAGTCTGCTGGTCGCGTTTGTGTGGTTCATGTCAACGTTCGCGCACGTCTCGCCGGCCGGTGCGCAACCCGACGTCGTGCTGCGCGACACGACGGGCTTTCCCGCCCCGGGTCCGGGGATGGCGCGTCTGGTGATCGTCCGCGAACGGCAGCTGCGGCAGGATCCGAAGCCCGAGTTCGTGTACGTGGACCGCACGCCGGTGGGCGTGATCCTGCCCAAGACCGGCGTCACCGTGCTCGTGCCCGCCGGCATGCACAAGGTGTGGCTCGGCCGCGGTCTCAAGGTGTCGGCCTGGGTGGACGCCGCCGCGGACGGCCGCTACCTGCTGCGCATGCGCGAGGTGATCGTCAACGGCAGCTGGTACGCCGACTTCATCCTCGACTCGCCCGAGGGCTACGCCGAGTTCGCGGCCGCGAACGGGTTCAAGCTCGCGGTGAGCGGCCCGGGGAGCATGGGCTCGCTGGAGCGCAATCTCGAGAAGGTGAAGAACGATCCCAAGGCCGACTCGCTGGCGAGGGAGCGGGCGATCGCGCGCGCGACGCTGCCGATCCAGGTGCGGGAGACGTGGTACCGGGACTTGGACGCGCCGCCCCGTGAGCCGATGGAGTACGAGCACAACCCCGGGAAGCTGGTCCTGGACGCCACGGCGCTGCGCTTCACGCGCGGCGACTCGGTGGCCGTGGAGATCCCGCGCGGCTCGATCACCGGCGTCCGCTATGGCGGCAGCAAGGACGACCGGCCGAACGCCTGGATCAAGATCGGCTACACGGCGAACGGCGCCGAGCGCGCGGCGGCATTCACGTGCACGACCAACGACTCCGCCACCGTGCACTACAACCGTCTGTTCGCGGAGCTGACGAAGCGGAAGCCGTGATGGACGACATCATCGTCGAGCCGTACCGCGGCTCGATCGGCGACGCGCGAACGCTCCAGCAGTCGGGTCTGGAGACGCTGAGAGCCTACGCCCGCGGCGCGCTGCCCGGGCCACCGTTCTCGCGGCTCACGGGGACGCGGCCGACCGAGGCCGGGTTGGGCAAAGCAACGTTCACGATGCCGGTGACGCGCTGGCTCGAGGACGG
>Ga0070689_100003793_pt1 | contig 10122 bp, 8 predicted proteins | sample KBSS23HmetaG_FD_64669 | JGI IMG/M metagenome (GOLD analysis project Ga0070689, IMG submission 64669) | Switchgrass rhizosphere microbial communities from Kellogg Biological Station, Michigan, USA - KBS S2-3H metaG | ecosystem: Host-associated > Plants > Roots > Rhizosphere ... | reverse complement strand
ACGCAGCAGGAGGTGCCACACCGCAGGATTCGGAAAAGCAGAAAGCAGAGAGTTGAAAGCTGAAAGGGGCGAGACAAAACCTGAAATCGGAAGGCCAAAAGCAGGATTTGATTTTGGCATTTCGATTTTTCACCATTTGATTTCTGCTTTCTGCTTTCACCTTTTCCTCATGACTGTCGTTTTCACCATCGCCGGGCTGCATCCGGAAAGTGGCGGGCCTTCCCATAGTGTTCCCGCATTGTGTCACGCGCTCAGCCGGGATGGTGTCGAGGTTGAAATCATTTCTTTGGATTACGGAGCTGCCTTCGGCAAACCGCTCAACCCTGCCGGCGAGCCGCCCCCTCTCCCTGCCCTCTCCCCCGCTCAGAGCGGGGGAGAGGGTGGCCGGAGGCCGGGTAAGGGGAGGCCTGTTCCACCCTCCAGTGCGAGTTCCGTGCGGGAAAACGAGGCCACCCCATTGGCGCGAACGACATTCGTGGATTGCAGTTCGCCATTGGCGCGTCGAGCACAATGGACGCCGGGATTCAAGACCCGCTTGCGCGAGCGGTGTCGCGCCACGGGCGCACAAATTCTCCACGACACTGGTTTGTGGTTGTTGACGAATCACGCCGCAGCGGCCATTGGTGCCGAGCTGAATTTGCCGCGCATTGTCAGCCCGCGCGGCATGTTAACTTCATGGGCGCTGCAACACAAAGGCTGGAAGAAGCGGATCGCCTGGATTCTCTACCAGCGCCGCGATTTGCGGACGGCCCAGGTACTCCATGCGACCTCGCCCGCCGAGGTCCAGGATTTTCGCAACGCCGGGCTCGCCCAACCGGTGGCCATGATTCCCAACGGCGTCGAAATCCCCTCCTTCGTAGATGGACCGGTCAGAGCCGTTTCTGAGTTGCCATCTCCCATTTCCCATCTCCCATCTTCTTGCAATACACGCGTTGCTCTCTTCCTCAGCCGCATTCATCCGAAAAAGGGATTGCCCGATTTGCTGAAGGCTTGGGCGTTGGTTCGGCCATCCGGCTGGCGCGTGGTGATTGCCGGGAACGATGAAGGGGCGCATGCGGAAGAGTTGAAAGTGGAAATCAGAAAGCTGAAATTGGAAGCGGATTTTGACTTTGTCGGTCCGGTCGTTGGGGAAGCCAAATGGAGTTTGTATCGACGGGCGGATTTGTTTGTGTTGCCCAGCCACTCGGAAAACTTCGGCATCGTGGTGGCCGAAGCCCTCGCCTCGGGGGTCCCGGTGATCACCACCCGCGCAACACCGTGGGAAGAGCTGGTCACGCATCGCTGCGGGTGGTGGACGGAGCATGGTCCGGCACCACTGGCCGCCGCGTTGCGCGAGGCGTTGAGCTGGACGGACGAGGAGCGGCGCGCGATGGGCCGGCGCGGCCGGCAATTGGTTGAGCACAAATACAGTTGGCCCGGCATCGCCGCACAGATGCACGCCGTCTATCGCTGGATGCGGGGTGAGGCGGAGAAACCGGGGTGCGTTGTGTAGGGAAAAGCTGAAACGCTGAAAGCTGAAAACGGAAAAACAGTAAGAAGAAAGGTAGCAGCAGAAATGGAAGGCCGACTGACCAGTGAAATTTCGTGGACGCGTGAAACGCTATGCCGCTGGCGTGATTCGATTGTTCGTGCGGTTGCCGAAAGGTCGCGACGAAGTCAGAAGTCTGATTTCAGCTTTCAGCTTTCAGCATTTCAGCGTTTCTTACTCGTTTTCAGCGGTTTGCTCTTCTACGGCCTCACGAGCCGATAGAACCGATTGCCGACCACCGGATTCTCGATGATGGTCTTCGTTGTTCCGTCGTCCGCGGGAGTGGTGACGACGTTGCTCCAGTTTGCGGACGTGACGCTGGTGGTGTTTTGTTGGAGCACATAGCCGGTGGAATGCGACGGCCAGAAAACGGCCACGGTGTTCGTCGTGGTCAGCGCAATGGACAGCAGCGGTGCGCCGGACGTTTGCAAGATGGCAATGATCCCCCACGCGCCGCCGTCAATGGTGTAGCTGCCGCCGCTCATCCGGCTGGCAAGCGGCTGGCTGATGGTGCCGCTGACAGAATAGTCTCCACCAGTACTCGTGCCGCCACCGCCGTCAAACTTGTGCCAGTCAATCGAGTATTGGGCCAGCGCAGCCGAGGTGCTCAAGACGAGCAAAACAGATAGGAAACTCTTTCTCATGTCGGGCTTGTCTTGCTCGCCGTGATTTCAGCTTTCAGCTTTTCTCCTCAAGGACTGGTGACATCCAGGAGCCGGTAGAATCCATGACGAGTTGCTCCTGCTTCATCAATGATCGCCAGAGGCGGCCCCATGGCCGTGTGATCTCCGCCCAAAGTCGTCCAATTCGTTTCCGATAAACTGTCGCTGAACTGCATTCGGTAAGCCCTTCCGGACTGGACGTGCCACTCCAGGGTGAATTGCCCGTCAGGCGACTCGGATATATTCAGGAGGCGAGGCCTGACAACCACTGCCACGTCGAATGCCTTGGTGTCGCTGGCGGCCGGCACCCCATTATCCGTGACTCGTACTTTGATGATATTCGTTGTCGAGGCATACTCCCCGGTTGGGGTCCAGGTTAACAGTCCGCTGGAGGCATCGAGGATCGCCCCCGTGGGACCGCTGACCAGGGTGAACGTGAGTTGATTGGATGGGAGGTCTACGTCCGTCGCGATGTTGGTTACGGTCAGCGTGTCCAGTTCGCAAACGATTTGCATGGCCGGCACCGTGAGCTCGGGTGCGGCATTCACTTCGTTGACAATAATGGTATAACTGTTGGTCACACTCAACGGGTTGGCGTTGAGGGCCTGTGGGCTGGTGTCCGTTACGCTGATGGTGACAACGTTGGTGCTCGGCCCTTGAGTTTCATCAGGCGTCCAGTTGATGGCGCCGGACCGTGAAACAGCCAGCCCGCGAGGGCCGGAAACTAGAAAAAACTCAAGCGGATTGGGGAGAATGTTCGCTTCGGTGGCTGCGGCGTTGGCGTTGTAGGGTGTGAATTCATTAATACTGAGATCCGGCGGCAGGACGAGGCCAGGAGTTCCTTCCAGTTCGCGGATTTGGATGGCAGTGACGATCCCCCAGAACCCTCCGTTAATCGTGTAGCCGCCGCCGCTCGTTTTGCCCGCGTCCGGCTGGCCGATGCTGCCGCTGACCGAATAGACACCGTTTGTGCTCGTGCCGCCGCCACCGTCAATCATGTGCCAGTCAATCGCATATTGGGCCAGCGCGGCCGAGGCACTCAGGCCGAACAGAACAGATAGGAACAACTGTCTCATGTTTGTCCTGTCTCAGTCCTTTCAGCATTTCCGCTTTCCGCTTTCAATTTTCGGCGTTTCCGATGTCAGCATTTCAGCTTTCTGCTTTCAACTTTCAGCTTTTCTCTTATGGCGCCAGCCGATTCGTGGTGTAAGTGCCGCCGACCAGTGAAATCGAATGAAGGATGCCGTTGCTGCTGCCGAGCCAAACGTCACCTTCCTGCAAAGTCGGGATGGTCAGCCAACTGTTTGATTTTAGTACGAGACCACCTGCTGCGGATGCGGTGCCGGACAGTTGCGCTCCACTGCCAATGAAGTTTGAACCCGAAACATTTCCCAACACAGCAAGGTTGGTCGACATCAGGATTTGTTGAGCCGCCATGAGGCGCAGAATGTCTTGCTCGGCAAAAAGCAACGCCTGACCGGCAAGTGATTGGCCGTATTGCTGGTATCCTTCACCGCCACCGGCGATGGTGAGGCTCTTTGTGGCTTGCGCGTTGTTGATAATGAGGTAAGGCGCCGAATCGTGTGTGGCGGAGGGTGTCATTGAGATTCTAGCCGGTCCCCGGTATGTCGTTCCGGTCAAATTAAGAACTCCGCTTATCCCTACGACCGCGCTGCTCGTGGCATTCCCGTTGCCGCTGTCGGCGTTGTCAAGAATCATTGTCACCGCGGGCTGATTGACCCTTTCGTTATGACCCCACCAGATGTAACGGCCAGTCATGGATTGTTCAATGTCGCCGTCCCGGAGCGTTTCTCCCTGATAGCGATAATGTCCTCCCGTGGTGCGGTCAACGAACACGCGGTAGTGCTCAATTTGTCTGGTGTTGGAAGGTTCGAACGGGTCCCAATTCAGTTCCCAGTATTCACTCCATGCGTGTTTGTTGGTGTCTTTGACCGCTCCATTTTCGTAGTTGAACGCCTGGTAATAGTAGAGCTCGCTGTTGGTGCTCTGGTGGCCAATGGACTGTTGCCACACCCAGTTTGCATTGCCGCTGGCTGCATTTGTTTCGGTTGGAACAAGCCTTAACATCGGTCCTGGTCCTGCACCCGCCCTGGTGAGCGTCAGTCCAAAAGCCTGCCCATTGGTTGGCGAAATGCCACTGCCGCTGATGCCCGTCAATTGGCTGCCGTCAATCGCGGGCAGCACGGCGGGGAATCGTTCGGCCGGGATGGTGCCGCTCGCCAGACTGCTCGCGTTGATGTTAGTCACACGGCAGCCATCAAGGACCAAACCGCTTGCGTCGGCGGCGGTCAGGCTGGCCATCACGGCTCCCGCAGCCAGCTTGTCGGACGTGATCATTCCCGCGGGAATACTGGATGGCGCAAGCTGTCCGGTGATCTGGCTGGCATCGACCGGACCGCTGTAATTGGCGGCGCGAATGGCGTAGGGCGTGGCGGTGATCTTCTGGCGCGGGACAACGGTGGTAAAGTCGCCAGTGCTCCCACCCGGTCGCACCGCAATTTCGAGCCAGCGGTCGCTGCCGTCGAACGCCGTCGCGCCGAAGTCGAGCGTGACGTTGAAGAGACCGTTGGTCACGCCCAAGTCATCCGCGTCCACCGGCTCGGAGGCGGCGTTTCCGCCACTATCGGCGTCGTAAATCGCAAATCGCAAATCGACTATGGCATTGGCCGGCTTACCCTGCTCGGTGAGAAAGCCGTGATAGCTGAACGCGCTGTTTTGCGCGATCACCGATTGGATGAGGAACAGGCTGCCCAATCCTGCATATACTGCCAGGTGCGCGAGCAAGCTCCTTTTACCTTTCGTATTAGCCATAATGCTTCCATTATTCCGATGAGAATCCCGTGTCGCAGCGTACGACTCTTTCACCCCCTCTGATTTGAGGACGCCGATTCATAAGGAAAGCACCCGCCGTGCCGTCACGGACTGCCAGCGCCAAAGTTCAATTCCAGGGCCGCAAATCCGAAGGAATTCCTATCGTTGCGGGGAATCACGTCGCGCCGTCCGGGTGAATGGTTCGGTTTGTCCTGTTGGTAGTCGCGTGTACCGTTTTTTCGTTGTCGTCCCTTTGTCCACGTTCTGTAGCTCATTGTCTTGTGCCTATGCTCTCTGAAGTCACCTCACTCATACTCACCTACAACGAAGCACCAAACATCGAGCGCACGCTGTCCCGTCTGACCTGGTCGTCGCGCATCATCGTCGTGGACAGCTTCAGCACGGACGGGACGTGCGACATCGTCCGGCGGTTTCCCCAGGCGGAAATCCTCCAGCGCAAGTTCGATTCGTTTGCCGGACAGTGTAATTTCGGTTTGCAGCATGTTCGAACGCCGTGGGTGCTGTCGCTGGATGCGGATTATGTCCTGGACGCAGGATTCGAGGATGAACTGTCGTCGCTGCAACCGGCCGCTGACGTGGCCGGCTTTCGTGCGACGTTCACGTATTGCGTTCACGGACGGCGCTTGCGCGCGTCTTTGTATCCGCCGCGTACGGTGCTCTACCGTCAGGAGCGTGCGAAGTATCAAGACGAAGGTCACGGCCACCGCGTTAAGATTGAAGGCCGAGTGCTCCCGGTGCGTTCGCGGATCCTGCACGATGACCGGAAGCCTTTGGAGCGCTGGCTCGCGGAGCAAAACCGCTACGCGCAGATAGAAGCGAGGCATCTCCTGAGGAGCAGTGAGCCAGGAGCCGGGGGCGTGGAGTTGAATGCAGCAGATCGAGTGCGGAGGTTGGTAGTGATCGCACCGTGGCTCGTGTTTTCTTACACGCTGCTGGGCAAAGGGCTGTTTCTGGATGGTTGGCCCGGTTGGTACTATGTCCTGCAGCGGACCCTGGCGGAAATCATCCTTTCGCTGCGGCTGGTGGAGGGAAAACTGAAACGCTGAAACGCTGAAATCCAAAACTGCAAAACTGCAAAATTGCAAAAAGCAAAAACGCAAAGTCTCCTATTCGTGCATTCCCATTTCAGCTTTCAGCTTTTGATGATTTGAGAAGCATAATGTTTTGTTCTCGTCCCGAATTCCCCCTTCAATCTCATAGAGTTTCAGCATTTCAGCGTTTTAGTGTTTCAGCTTTCCTCCCAGGTGCTTTCAACTTTCGGCTTTCAACTTTCAGCTTTTCCATGCTCCAATGAGAAAAATGAATAACAAACTTGTGGTCGTTTGTGGTGGCGGCGGTTTTATTGGAGGCCATCTGGTGGCGGATTTGCGGCGACAGGGCCATTCGCGGATCCGCGCAGTGGACCGCAAACCATTTGAGGAGTGGTTTCAGCGTTTTCCAGACGTGGAAGACTTGCAGCTGGATTTACAGGAGTCGAAGAATTGCCAGAGGGCGTTGGAGAGTGCGGATACGGTTTACAATCTCGCGGCAGACATGGGGGGGATGGGTTTCATAGAGAACAACAAAGCGCTTTGTATGCTCAGCGTGCTGATTAACACGCATCTCTTGATGGCGGCCAGGCAATTGGGAGTGCAAAGATTTTTCTTCGCGTCCTCGGCGTGTGTGTACGCCGCCGATAAACAAACGGATCCGAACATCACTGCTTTGAAGGAAGCGGACGCTTATCCCGCCATGCCGGAAGACGGCTATGGCTGGGAAAAGCTTTTTAGCGAAAGAATGTGCCGCCATTTCCGCGAAGATTTCGGCGTCGTGACGCGCATGGCCCGTTATCACAATGTTTATGGTCCGCACGGAACGTATGAGGGCGGGCGGGAAAAGGCTCCGGCCGCGATCTGCCGGAAGGTCATTGCGGCCACATTATCGGGCAAACATGAGATCGAGATCTGGGGTGATGGCCATCAGACGCGCAGCTTCATGTATATTGACGATTGTTTGAAGGGAACGCAGATGATCATGAGCAGCGAGATTCTGGACGCCATCAACCTCGGAAGCAGCGAAAAGGTCAGCATCAATCAACTCGTGGATATCGTTGAAGCAATCGCCGGAATAAAGTTGAAACGAAATTACAATTTGGACGCCCCGAAAGGCGTCAATGGCCGGAATAGCGACAATACGGTGATTCAAAAATTACTCGACTGGCAGCCTGACACCCGGCTTCGCGATGGTTTGGAAAAAACTTATGCCTGGATCCACCATCAAATGACCAGGCGAGGGGCTGAGCCAGGAGCTGAAAGTTGAAAGTAGAAACCTGATCCGTAAGCAAGGCCAAACGTGGAAACTCGAAATCAGAAATGACGCAAGGAGCACGGAAACCGACTTCTGCTTTCCGCTTTCCACTTTCCGCTTATGCGGTTGTCTCGTGAAGATTCTGCTGCTCAACCAAACGTTTTACCCGGATGTTGTTTCGACGGCGCAACATTTGCAGGACCTCGCGCTGCGATTGGCCGAACACGGCCACTCGGTCACGGTGGTAACAAGTCGCCGGGCCTACGATGATCCCCGAAAGCGGTTCGCCAAAACTGAAACGTGGCAGGGAATCAAAATCCAGCGGTTGGCGACGACCGCCTTCGGCAAGGGGGCCAGATGGCGGCGCGCGGCGGATTTTGCCAGCTTCATGGGCGCGTGCTGCCTGCGGCTGGCCTTGCTCCCGCGCCCGGACGCGGTCGTGGCGCTGACGACCCCGCCGTTGATTTCGTTCGTTGGGGCGGTGTATGCGCGGCTGCGGGCCGCGCAATTTGTTTACTGGGTAATGGATTTGAATCCGGACGAAGCCGTCGCGGCGGGCTGGCTGGGCGAGGGTTCGCCCTTGACGCGCGTGTTGCAGTGGATGTCGCGCTTCAGCTTCCGCCATGCCGACAGAATCATTGCGCTGGACAGATTCATGCAGTCGCGAATCGAAGCCAAGGGGATTGCTCCGGACAAAATCACGGTGATTCCTCCCTGGTCGCATGATGATGCGGTACGATTCGATCCGGAAGGCCGGGAGACATTTCGCGGTTCGCACGGGCTGTCGGATAAATTCGTGGTGATGTATTCGGGTAACCACAGCCCGTGTCATCCGCTGGACACGCTGCTGGCGGCCGCGGAGAAGCTGGCGCACCGGAAGGACATTGTCTTCTGTTTTGTTGGCGGAGGAAGCGAGTGGAGGAAGATCAAGGAAAGGATGGAAAGCAGAAAACCGAAAGGTGAAATGGCTGAAAGCAATGGAGTGAAATCTGAAACCGGAGATCAGAAAACAGAGATTCCTTCGGGAACGTCCCGCCCCGTTTCTACTTTTAGCCCTCAATTTTCAGCTTTGGGAACTGATTCTCTCAAGCCGCAACCCGCACGTAGCTCCCTGCTCCCGAATCTTCTCTGCCTTCCTTACCAACCATTGAGCGAGTTAAGCGCCTCGCTTTCGGCTGCGGATATCCATGTAGTGGTTATGGGCGAGGCGTTCGTGGGGATAATCCATCCGTGCAAAATCTACAACGTGTTGGCCGTGGGCGCGCCGATTTTGTGCATCGGGCCCAAGGCCAGCCATCTGTCCGAAGTGTTGGATGCCTTGCAAGCGGAGGGCGGCGGCTCCGTGCGGCACGGGGACGTGGATCGCTGCGTGAGTGAAATCGAGCGAGTCGCGGCAGGAAAGCACCGCGGAAAACCGGAACGGTACGCGGCGGTGGCGCGCCGCTTTTCGCAACATGTATTGCTGCCGCAGTTGGTGGCGGAACTGGAGCGGGAGACCCCAGAGGGTCACATGCAGCCTGGTAATGTCATCATTTCAAAGAGCAAATGCTAGCAGCGCTCTGCGAGGGCCGTTTTGGGCGGTCACAGACGTCACAGACCGCCGCTGCAGCCGAATTAAGTTTCTGCCTGCACCCTCGGCTCCTTGACGGCCTTTGGCTTTTTGTGACTAAATCAGAGGTGAGTGCAAAGACGTAGTCCATGCGGATTAAGGAATGTGTTAAGATGAACCTGCGGAAGGAAATTTGCAAAAACCTCACCGACCATTCGGCCACCCTCTCTCCATGCTGGCAAAGTAGGGCAGGCGCCGCGGCTGACCGCGTCGGCTGGGGCAGGCGAGACGCTTGCCCTACGTTGAGGTTCATGGAAAGCCTCCTTCCCCGTCGTCGGGCATGCATTGGGACCATGAACCGCAGTCTTGTGGTCCTTCAATCTTCCATGTTGGATCTTTCATCTCCACAGTTGGGTGGTCCGAGGTCCGTCCGGTTGTAGTTTCTAGTCCGCCATGAATTACCTGCCTTTAGCCATCTGTGCCGTGTTGGCGTTCGTGACCACGCAGGTGTTGATTCCAATCCTCCGGCGGCGCACCGCCGCAGCGACGGCGGCAACCGCGGCGCGCCATTTTCATCACACCCACAAGACGCCGGTTTCAAGATTCGGAGGTTTGGCGCTGGCGGCGGCATTTGTGGCGGTGTCACTGGTTGGCCTCATTTGGTTTCCCGCTGACCCGGCCCAAACACGGATGCGTTTCGTGATCGTGATCAGTTCGCTGTCGATGTTTCTGCTGGGTTTTTGGGATGATCTGCGGCCTCTGGGAGCGCGCCGAAAACTGATCGGACAACTTCTCATCTCAACCGCAGTGTGTTTCGGCGGGGTGCAGATCGAAAGATTCCAGAATCCGATCACGCACACGCTCTACGAATTGGGCGCCTGGGGCTGGTTGATCACGGTGCTTTGGCTCGTGGCCTTGACGAACATGATCAACCTGATCGATGGGATTGATGGACTGGCGGGGGGCATTGCGTTGATGATGATGGCACTCCTCACCTCGGTGAGCCTGGGAGGTGAGGTGCAGTTTCCCATTCTGGTTGCGGCCGGAATGTGCGGGGCGTTGCTGGGTTTCCTGCGTTACAATTTTCCACCGGCAAAAATCTACATGGGCGACGGCGGGGCCTATTTTCTGGGGTTCCTCATCGGCATTCTGACCCTGGTGCACTCGCAAAAGGGGACGATCGTGGCGGCCTTGATCGCGCCGTTGTTTGCGCTGGCGCTGCCGATTGTGGACGTGATTCTCGC
>Ga0070689_100003791_pt1 | contig 10125 bp, 4 predicted proteins | sample KBSS23HmetaG_FD_64669 | JGI IMG/M metagenome (GOLD analysis project Ga0070689, IMG submission 64669) | Switchgrass rhizosphere microbial communities from Kellogg Biological Station, Michigan, USA - KBS S2-3H metaG | ecosystem: Host-associated > Plants > Roots > Rhizosphere ... | reverse complement strand
GATCTGCTTTTTTAGCAACGGCGCGATCCGGTGTTTGGCCAGATAAATCCGTCCGATGCTGACGCCAAGGGCACGAGCCACTTCCCGCGCGGGCCATTGTCGCAACAGATAGAGTTCGCAAATTTGGCAGTCCTTGAGATTCGCCTCCGCTTTGACTCGTTGCAGAGCGGCATGGAGGACCGTTTTCTTCCAATCCACCTCCCACATCGTTTCCCATCGTTCAGCTGCCGGGTCGGCGACCCGCTCGACGGTCGCCGTTCGGGCTGTGTCGTCCACGTTTGCAATGGTGGCCCGTCCCGCAGGGACTCGTCTGCGGAAGCGGTCCTTGATGCGCCATGTTGTCAGGTTGAGGAGCCAGGTCTTGAACGAGCACCGGGCCGGATCATAGGTGAACTCCGGCAGCTTGCGCGCGACACCGATCACCGTTTCTTGCACGACCTCGTCCGCCTCGGTCTCAGTCAACCCGGCCTTCAAAGCAAATTCGTAAATGAGGTTGCGATAGATGTCATAAAATTCCTGCCAACTCGAATGATCGTCACAGTCTTTGAGCCGGTTCAGTAATGTCTCGCGTGTGGGGATGGAATCATTCGTCGGGTCGGCCATGACAAGAGATATGTTATTCCTTAAACGCGGCAACGGGAGCATTTCTTTCAGAGACACGGATTTCGCCGATTTTCACCGAGGAATCGCTAACTGCGCGAATTTCAGTGAATGTTTTGTCTCCCTGCTGCCAATTCGTGTCAATTCGTGAAATCCGTGTCCTTGAAAGTTTTTTCGACTTTCGTGCGTTTAAGGAGAGATGAAGCAGGAGATCACGTGCTCGAAAGGCGCGGGCGGGCTTGGACGATCGGAGTCATCGGCAAGCCCTCGGTGGCCCGACGCCGCGGCGACGACGCTCCCTCCGACCAATTCGATCATTCCTCGTCAAACGTTGATGATGCTTTTGTTCGTGTGTTACTTTCCAGTGCCTTTGAACGCCGATCCCCTGGAGACCTGGCATTGGCGCAATCCTTTGCCGAACGGGAATCCGATCTGTCGTGTGGCCTACGGCGGCGGTAGATTTGTGGCGGTCGGCTGGACGGGCACAATCTCAACCTCGAGCGACGGCGTCCAGTGGACCAACCCGCCCCCGCTGACCATCGATCACCTTTGCGCCGTCGCTTACGGCAGCGGAACCTTCGTCGCGGTGGGAAAGGCCGGCGCAATCTTCAGCTCCACCGAAGGAACGCAGTGGACGAAACGAGACGCGGTGACGAAGGACGATCTCGGAGCGATCACCTATGCAAATGGAATGTTCGTCGTGATGGGCGACGGAGGATACTCGCCCGTGGGTGCGAGTCGCGCCTTCTTCACCTCGACCAACGGGCTGGATTGGAACCAGCACGAGTTGGGAACGACCTGGGAGATCGATGGGGTCACGTACGGCAACGGTCGCTTTGTCGCCGTGACTCGAAGCGGCGCGGTTTTGACTTCGACCGACGGGCTGGACTGGACAGCGCATCGCGCTCCCGATTCGCTTCCTGGGGTCGCCTTCGGCAATGGGATGTTCGTGGCTGCGGGTGATACAACGATTTGGACTTCGACCAATGGCATCAACTGGTCCCAGACCAACGCCCGGCGAGGCACGCTGAGTGTTGCCTTCGGCAACGGCGCCTTCGTGGCCGCGCGGGCAAACGGTACGATTGCGAGCTCCACTGATGGAACCACGTGGGTCGAAGGGACGACCGGATCAAAGTTCCTCCTGAATGCGATCGGTTTTGGAGGCGGCAGGTTCGTAGCGGTTGGATATGTAGGCTCGATCCTCACTTCAGAAGATCTGGTGAACTGGACGCTGCGCACCGCAGGCACAGTGAATGATCTGTATAACGTCGCCTACGCCGAGTTCAAATTCGTCGCCGTGGGGGACGCGGGCACGATTATGACCTCCGCGGACGGAAAGGAATGGACAATCAGCGATTCGGGATCGTCCGTTCCTCTCTACGGCGCAACGTACGGTGGTGGAACCTTCCTCGTTGTTGGTGCGGGCGGAATTGTCCTGGCTTCGCCGGACGGCACGAGCTGGACTGTTCGCGATTCAGGAACCACCAACGATCTCTACGGGATCGCCTATGGCAACGGCATTTTCGTGGCAGTCGGATCACTTGGCACAATCGCTACTTCAACCAACGGCGTCCAGTGGTCCGTCGCAACTAAAGCGAGCTCCGATCTCCAAGGCGTGTGCTTTGGCGACGGGACATTCGCTGTCGCTGGCGGGTCCTCCCGACTTATCTATACTTCGACAAACGGAGTCAATTGGGCGTCAGCACTACCCGGCGGAGTTCTCGGCCTTTTCTCTATTACCGCCGTCACATACGGCAACGGCCGCTTCTTGGTCGTTGGAGCCGTCTTTGGTGCAGATTATGACACCGGCGTGGGCTGGACTTCGACCAATGGAGCGGACTGGAAGCCAGCCCTCGACGGATACGCTGCGCTTTATAGTGTTGCTTTTGGTCACGACGCCTTCGTCACGGCCGGCCTGCGGTGCAATTTCTGGTGCGATGAACCGCCACTGTTAAGCTCAGCCAATGGCACGGACTGGACATTTCACGACTCCGGCGTGTCGTTGGCGACTCTGTATGGAGTCGCGTATGGCGCAAGCACCTTCGTCGTCGTCGGCCAGTACGGAACGATTCTGCAATCGGACAAATTCGGGCCGCGGCTGGAATTGCTGTCGGAGCCAGCCGACGATTCGTTCAGCTTCAAACTGATTGGCGAAGCGGGACTGAGCTACCGGATTGAAGTCTCCAGCGACCTCGTCTCCTGGATCACGCGGACGAATTTCGTGAGCGACACCGGCACCAACGAGTTCACCGATTCCACTGGGCCGAGCTTCAATCGGAGGTTCTATCGGGCCGTGCTGCCCTGAACGGTCAGGAAGCACGCCAAACTTGATGGACACCGACGTTATGAAAACTACCTCACAGAGGCTTGATTATTCCACGGCAGACCAATCCCGCTTAGACTTCCACACCCGCGCGTCGCCGTGCCTGGCCGTGGCTGCGAGAATTGCATGGCCAGAAAAGACAGACGACTTTAGACGCCGTGCAGTTCGTCGAGGGGAATGGTTGCGGCGAGGTACGTGTGCTTTCCGTCTCCTGACGTTGTTGCTGGCGTGCCCGGTTTCAGAACGCAACGCCTTGGCCGAGGGGTGTCCGGCGTCTAGCTTCGCGGCAGCGCGAACGTTCGACGCGCGACATAATCCGCATTTCGTAACGGTGAGCGACGTCAACGGTGATGGTATGCCCGACCTGGTCGTCGGTAACGGCGACGGTGTCGTGGTGCTGCGGGGCGTGGGTGATGGCAGCTTCCAGACCGCGTTTAGTTCTGGTGGTCGATCACGTTGCTTTTCCTTGGCAGTAGCTGACTTCAATGGCGATGGCAAACCCGACGTCGCCATGGCCAACTACGATTCCGCCAACGTCTCCGTGCTATTGGGCAAAGGCGATGGCACCTTGCAGGTCGCCGTCAATTACAGCGCGGGGTTCAGTCCTATTGCCGTGGTGGTGGGCGACTTCAACGTCGATGGCAAGCCCGATTTGGCCGTCGCGAATCAGCAGTCCGATGACGTCTCTGTGCTTCTGGGAATTGGCGATGGCACCTTCCAGGCCTCTGTCAGTTACAGCGCGGGGTTCAATCCTAATTCCCTGGCGGTGGGCGACTTCAACGTCGATGGCAAGCCCGATTTGGCTGTCGCGAACCGCGACGCCGGCAACGTCTCGGTGCTGTTCGGCCAGGGCGAAGGCTCCTTCCAGACAGCCGTTAACTATCGGGCAGGTAGCAGACCTGTTTACGTGTCGGTGGGTGACTTCAACGGTGATGGCATGAGCGATTTGGCGGTAGCGAACCGTGGCATCAGCGGCGGCCCCAACACCACTAACCTCTACGTGTTGTTGGCCAACGGCAATGGCACGTTCCAGCCCTCGCTCAACTATGCAACGGGAACGTATCCTGCCTCCGTGGCGGTGGGCGACTTCAACCGCGATGGCAAGCCCGACTTGGCCGTAGCGGACAATGACTCGAACCACCTCTCAGTGCTGTTGGGAAAAGGCGATGGCACGTTCCAACCGGCCGTCGAGTACATCGCGGGATACGGTCAATCTTCTGTGGCGGTGGGCGACTTCAACGGGGATGGCAGACCCGACCTCGCCGTGGCCAATGGTTCCACGGACATCTCGGTTCTGCTTGGCAATGGTGATGGAAGCTTTCAGGTCGCACTCAACTACGACGCAGGGGAAGCTTTGTATGCGGTGGATGACTTCAACCTCGATGGCAAGCTCGACTTGGCCACGTCTGGATCGCTGCTGTTGGGCATGGGCGACGGCGGCTTCATAGCTGCCATCCCATATCCAAATCTCGGCATAACAGCCTATGTTTCTGGTGCGGCGGGCGATTTCAATGGCGATGGCAAGCCCGACTTCGCCGTGCCCAACGTGGATTCGACAAATGTCGCTGTGTTGTTGGGCAACGGCGATGGCACTTTCCAGAACGCCGTCAACTATCGGACAGCAAGCAGGCCTATTTACGTGACGGTGGGCGACTTCAACCGTGACGACGAGCCCGATTTAGCCGTCGCCAACTACGACTCTGCCATTGTCTCGGTGTCATTGGGGAACGGTGATGGCACCTTCCAAGACGCCGTTAACTATACGGTTAGCAATTCCCCCTACTCCAGCCGGTCCTTGGCGGTGAGCGATTTCAACGGCGACGGCAAGCTCGACCTGGCGGTAGCAAACCCCGACCACCTCTCCGTGTTATTGGGCAACGGCGATGGCACGTTCCAAGCCGTCGTCAGTTTTGGCGCGGGACCGAATCCTCACTCCGTCGTGGTAGGTGACTTCGACGGCGACGGCAAGACCGACCTAGCCGTGGCCAACGATCGCCCTGCCGTCGCGGTGTTGTTTGGTTATGGTGATGGCACCTTCAAGGCGGCCGTTTACTCCGATCTGGAAGGAGCAATTTTCAAGTTGGCAGTAGGCGACTTCAACGGCGACGGCAAGACCGACCTAGCCGCAGCCTCCCTGGGCGCCTGGGTTCTCTTGGGAAACGGCGATGGCTCGTTCCGAACCGCGGTCAAGTACGTCACGGACGGCACTTCGCGTTCCATCGTTGTAGGGGACTTCAACGCTGACGGCGAACCCGATCTAGCCCTCTGGAACGAAAATGGCACCTTGTCTGTTCTGCTGAACACCTGCGTCACAATTGGCCCTGGGATTGGGATTGTGCGCAGCAACAATACCGCCACCGTTTCCTGGCCATTCCCGTCCACGGGATTTGTGCTCGAATCCGCAACGAGCCCAAGCCCGGCGAATTGGCAACCGGCCGTCGAAGTGCCGATGACCAACAATGGGCTGTTGAGCGTCACCGTGCCACTCAACCAAGTGAGACGCTACTTCCGCTTGCGCAAGTCGTGAGGGAGCAAATCCTAATGAACCGCATCATCACCTCACTTGGCCCGTCGTTTGTCGCGCCACCGCCACCTCGTTGGTGGGCGCGCGCCAAAGGCGAAGCGTCCTATCACTCGCCGCACTCGCCAGCGTTTGCCCGTCATGCGAAAAGACCAGCGACCAGCAGAAACCATCATGTCCTTCGAGCGTGGTGACGTCGCGACCGCTGGCGAGATGGCACAGCTTTATTCTGGCATTCGCGTAGGCGACGGCCAACGTCTTGCCGTCAGGTGAAAACGCCAGATATCGAGTCGCCCCGCTCGGGCTTTCCACGCTGCCGAGGATGCGGTGCGTCGAGGTGTCAAACAGCGCGATCCGCTCCAGGTCTGCCAGTGTCGGAGAGGCCAGCGTTCTTCCGTCGGGCGACAAGGCCACGAAGCGTTCGAGGTTTGTCGAACTGAAGATCACGCGCTTGGCAGCCACATCCACCAACTTGGTAACTGTATCCCTGGCTTGGCCGACGACCAGGAACTTGCCATCGCCGGAGAATTGCAACACGCGAATCACGCCGACGCCGTCAACAAGGTTCGTCAACAGTTGACGTGACTGGAGGTCCCAGAAAAGGATCTCGCTCGCCACATCAGCGTCATCCACCCATCCGCTGCCCGTGGCCAGGGTGCGGTCATCGGGCGAAAGCGCCAGACAGCCAATTCTTCTTCCTGAACTTAACACCGCGATCTGCTCTCGCGTCTGCACGTTCCACAATCGAATCGTCTTATCCACACCACAGGAGACCAGTATCGTTCCATCCGCCGAAAACGCCACGCCTGTGACCGCGGCGCCGTGCCCATTGAGTGTAGCCAGGTTCGCCCCACTCGGGACGTTCCAGAGCTTGACCGTGCCGTCGAGGCTCGCGCTGGCAAGCAGTTGGTCGTCCGGCGAGAAAGCCACGCACAGCACCGAGTCGGCATGGCCCAGGAGCGCATCCGGGTCTTGCTTGGCAGCAAGATCCCATTGCTTAACTGTATGGTCAGCACTGCCGGAGACGAGCTTGCGACCGTCGGGCGAGAAGGCTACTGAGAAGATTCTGCCTGAGTGTCCCTTGAAAATGCGTACCGGTCGCCGCGCCTCGATATCCCACAAGCGCACGGTGGTATCGTCACTGCCCGTGGCCAGCATCTTGCCGTCCCGCGAGAACACCACCGCACCGGGTTCTCGTTCGTGACCTTTAAGCTTGCCGAGCACGCCCCGGCTTTGCACGTCCCAGAGCACGACGCCGTCGGACCGCGTGGTCACCAGCACCTTACTGTCAGGAGAAAATGCGATGCCCCAAGTGGCGCCGGCCTGGTCATACAGCAACGGCAGCGGTTGCCCGCTCGCCAGGTCCCAGAGTTTCACCCCGAAGGTCGCACCAGCCGTCGCGAGCAGTTTGCCGTCCGGGGAAAAGGCCACCAAGTCGGCTTCACCTTCCGGCCCTTCGAACTCGCCAACCTCTGCTCCAGTTGCGAGGTCCCACACCTTCGCGGTGGCGCCCTCCGTGCCGGCGGCCAGCCATTTGCCGTCAGACGAGAAGGCCACCGAGGTGACCGCCGCCTTATGATCGGTCAAATCGGCTACCACCGCGCGCGTCGCGAGATCCCATAGTTTCACCTTTTTGTCGGCGCCGCCCGAGGCCAGCCGCGTGCCGTCGGGAGAAAATGCGACGGCGTTGACCGGCCCCGCATGGGCGGTGAGCACAGCCAGATTTGTCTTGGAGACAAAGTCCCAGAGCCGAACCGTTTCATCGTCACCGCAGGAGGCGAGCAGTTTGCCATCGGGAGACATCGCCACGCATTGGACGGTCTGCGTGTGTCCGAGAAATGTATGGGCGTCGTCACTGCGACAAAGGTTCTTCAGGTAATACCATTCGAAGCCGCGGAGGTCCTCTGCAATTTCGGATTTCGGATTCTCGCCGCGCTGCCGCGCCGTCGCAGCGGGTCGGATTTCGGATTTTGAACCGGGCCGATGCGCTTCCAAAAGCATCGTCGCGCGCACAATGTTTCCGGCCTCCAACGCTTGTTGCGCCAGATTCATGTCGGCAGCGTAGAGGAGGTGCTCGGAGTGGCGTCGCGCCGTTTCCGCGCGGCGGGTCTGGCTAACCGCGAAGAAATACGCGGTGGCGGCGATGACCATAAGTGCGGAAACGAAGAGACTGGTTTTCGTCAGGATAGCCAAACGTCGTTCCACGACTCGCAGGCGCTGGATGGATTGGCCGCTCTGCAACAGCGCCAGGTCCGCCTGCATTTCTTCAGCCGATTGGTAACGCTGCCCCGCGTCACGGGCGCAGGCCTTGAGCAAGACTTCGTTCAGTTCGAGCAAATGCGCGCGGTCCGGGTTGTCCTGCCAATCGAGCGGCAGGTCGGGGAAATGGCGCCGGTCGCGGCCCATGCCGATTTCGTATAGCACTTTGCCGAGGCTAAAAATGTCTGCCCGCGGCGATCCGGGGCCTTCAGGGGCGAGATAACCCTCGGTCCCGACAATGGATTTCGTGTCGCCGACGGCTGTGACGAGGCCAATGTCGGCCAACTTGGGCACGCCCTTGACGAAAATGATGTTGGACGGTTTGACGTCACGATGCACCAGTCCGTACTTGTGGAGATGCGCCAGCGCAGTGGTGAGCGAAAGTCCGATCTCGATGCACAAACCGACAGGCAACCGACCGCGCTGATCTAGTTCAAAGCGTAATGTTCGGGGGACGTAGTTGGCAGGGGAGAAAGCGGCAAAGGGGGGAGAGGGGCGCGGCCCTTCCCCTTCCCTGACCTTCTGCTCCCAGGTTACGGCATCGTCCGCCAATTCCATCACGTAATAAAAGCAGCCAGCGTCATCGTTCTTGCCCGCGTGCAGAATGGCCAACTGACTGGGATGGGAACGGGAGATCGGCTCGAATTTCTTGATCCCCTCATACTCGCGATGAAACGGCCGGTCGTCGGTGAAATCGCGGCGATAAACGATCTTCACCGCGCGATGTTCGCCGAAAACGTTTCGCGCCAACCAGACTTCACCGTAGCTGCCCTGGCCGATGCAGCGCAGCAATTCATAGTCCTGAATGGGCGGCGGATCGCGGCCGGGCGCCAGCCGCCCGGCGTTCTGTTGATCTGCTCCCTCCACCGCCAGTGGGCTGGTGGAGTCACTTGGGCGAAGTGGAATATCGGCAGCCATCGGGCTTGTCCTGCTCGTGCTCGTATCCGGAGTGACTTTTGACTTTGTAGCCTTTCTACCAGCCGCCGCAATGGAGTTACACTGTGAAAAACAGCAAGCTCGCCGGTCGTTCGATTGCACAACGTTGGACCGCTGCTCTGGTGATGCGCGGAACTTCCGAAAAACCCGACATGACGGACCCTGACGAGCTTGCGGTCATGCAAAACCGTTGGAACACAAAACCTGGAGGGGCGGCTGTGTCGCACTTTGTATTTTCAAGTCTTGTGAGTGTGGCGTAATAAATTTAGAAGGTATGAAAGTCCATGAATGAAACCCTTGAGTTTCTGGTTCGACACGGTACAGCGGTCCTGTTCGCCGCAGTATTCGTCGAACAAATGGGTGTTCCGCTGCCGCGCCGCGCCATGGTTGCTCGCGGCTGGTGCTTTGGCCGCTGGTGGCAGAATCAACTGGTTGACGGCGCTAGGCGCCGCCACCTTCGGCTCAGTACTGGCCGATTTGATTTGGTTTTATCTAGGACGTTACGGGGGGCACCGCGTGTTAAATCTTCTCTGTCGCATCTCGTTGGAGCCGGACTCGTGTGTTCGCCGGACACAAGATGTCTTCACGCGTTACGGGATGCGAGGCGTCGTGGCGGCCAAATTCATTCCTGGCTTGAGCACCTTGGCGCCGCCGCTGGCGGGCATTTCTGGCGTAGGCGCTCCCCGGTTTTTCTTTTTCGATGGATTGGGTTCCTTGCTATATGCTGGGTGTTTCATGCTTGTCGGCGTTCTGTTCAGTCGCCAGTTGGAGCAGGTCATCGCCGCTTTCGCGAGCCTTGGCAGCGGCGCGCTCGGATTGGTCGTCGGATTGGCTGGGCTCTACATCGGCTACAAGTATTTCCAGCGTCGCCGCCTTTTGAACGAGTTAAGAACGGCGCGCATCACAGTGGATGAGCTATATCAGAAACTGGAGGCGGGTGAAAATCCCATCATTCTGGACGTGCGGTCGCTGGCCGAAGTCGAACCCGACCCTTCAATGATCCGCGGCGCTCGTCACATGACCATGGAGGAGGTGCATTCGCGCCAGCACGAAATTCCACGCGACCGTGACATTATTCTCTATTGTTCCTGACCGAACGAGGCAAGCAGCGCCCGGGTGGCGTTGTTACTGCGGCGAACAGGCATCTTGCGCGTCCGGCCATTGCTGGGAGGCATCGACGCCTGGCGACAGCGCAATTACCCGACGGAACTGCGTGTTGCCGTGACGAGCCTTCCGGCAGCCGATTCGACGATTCAGGAACCACACGAACTGTCATGAACATCCGAAAGCAATTATGGCAAAACCACGCGGTTTGAAATATTTTTGAGGAGGACCGAGAGAGGCGAAGACCGGGGGAAACGCGACGAGGACCGCCCTTCAAGATGCTTCGAGAATCAGAAGGCCGCTGGTGTTGGCTCACCGGTTTTTTGTTATCGCTTTCTTGGGCTGCATCGCTTTGGACGGCTGGCTTACTCCAATTCGGACC
>Ga0070689_100003790_pt1 | contig 10127 bp, 8 predicted proteins | sample KBSS23HmetaG_FD_64669 | JGI IMG/M metagenome (GOLD analysis project Ga0070689, IMG submission 64669) | Switchgrass rhizosphere microbial communities from Kellogg Biological Station, Michigan, USA - KBS S2-3H metaG | ecosystem: Host-associated > Plants > Roots > Rhizosphere ... | reverse complement strand
GCGCTGCCTCGCGGAACGCGGGGACCACCACGACGATGCGTGCTCCCTCGAGCATCGGCGGGCGGGTAGTATCACGGCCGCGTGAAGCGCGCCCACGTTGCCTTGATCCTCGTTGCGGTCGCGTCGGCGGCGGCCGTCGCGTTCTTCTTTTTGCACCGGCCGTTCCCTTCGGACCGCACCCCCGAGGGGGCGTACATGCGGATCGCCCGGAGCGTCACCGAGGACCGCGTGCGCGACGCGTTCCCGTACATGGAGACGGAGGCGCAGTGGGCCTCGTACACGATCGGCGACATGCGCGCGAAGGCGAGCGTGCTCATCGAGCGGGGCTATCCCGAGCCGGAGCGCGGGCAGCTCCTCGCGGCGTACCGCGACGAGGCCAAGGCCGAAGGCGGCGCCGACGTGTTCGCGATCGTCGCGCGACGCCGCGGGTGGGTCGCGCGCCTCCGGAAGGACCTCTCCGGCGCCGTCCGCACCGAGGTGCAAGGCGAGAGGGCGACGGTCGTGACCGCGCGCGGGACGCGCTATCCGTTCCGGCGCCGCGACAACGGCATCTGGGGGCTGACGATCTTCACCGCCGAGCTCGCCGCGGAGGCGGAGCGCTCGACGCGCGATCTCGCCGTCGTCACCGCGGCCGCGGCCGACTACGAGCGCGGCCGGCGCGACGATCCGGCGGTCGACGGCGGCGCCGGGCGGCCGCCGTGACCGACGAGGCGCCGTCGCACGCGTCGATCGAGCGCGCGTTCCGCGACGAGCACGCCCGCGTCTTCGCGGCGCTCGTGCGCCGGCTGGGCGATTTCGAGGCGGCGAGCGACGCGCTCCAGGAGGCGTACGTGTCGGCGCTGCGCGACTGGGCGATCCGCGGGATCCCGGAGCGCAAAGGGGCGTGGCTCACGACCGTCGCGTTTCGCGCGGCGATCGACGCGAGGCGGCGCACGCAGCGGGAGGCCGACCCGCTGCCCGACCAGCTCGCGATTGCGAGCACGGGAGAGGACGACGACATCCCCGACGACCGGCTGCGCCTGATCTTCTCGGCGTGCCACCCGGCGCTCGCGCCGGAGGCGCGCGTGGCGCTCACGCTGCAGACGATGTGCGGCCTGACGGCGCACGAGATCGGGCGCCTGCTCCTCCTCCCGAAGGCGACGGTGGCGCAGCAGCTCGTGCGCGCGAAGAGGAAGATCCGCGACGCGCGGATCCCGTTCGAGCTGCCGAAGCCGGAGGCGTGGGACGACCGCGTGGGCGGCGTCCTCTCGGTCGTGTACCTCCTCTTCACCGAGGGGTACCTCGCGACGCGGGGGCCCGCGCTCATGAGGCCGGAGCTCGCCGACGAGGCGCTCCACCTCGCGCGCGTGCTCCACCACCTCGCGCCCGCCGAGCCGGAGATCGCCGGGCTCCTCGCGCTCCTCGTGCTGCACGACGCGCGGCGGCGGGCGCGCGTGAGCGACCTCGGCGAGCTCGTCCCGCTCGACGCGCAGGACCGCTCGCTGTGGGACCGCGCGGCGATCGCCGAGGCCACGACGCTGCTCGAGGGCGCGCTCGAGCGCGGCCGCTCCGGCCCGTTCCAGATCCAGGCGGCGATCGCCGCGCTGCACGCCGAGGCGTCGAGCGTCGCGGCGACGGACTGGAGGCAAATCGCGCTCCTGTATGCCGCGCTCCGCGAGCACGACGCGTCGCTCGCCGCCGCGCTCGGTCACGCGGTGGCGCTCGGGATGGCCGACGGCGCGGACGCCGGGCTCGCCGTGCTCGCGGGCGACGTCGCGGAGCGCGGGCGCGAGAACCACCATTTCTTCGCCGTACGCGGCGAGCTCCGCGCCCGCGCGGGCGACGCCGAGGGCGCGCGCGCCGATGTCGAAGCGGCGCTCGCGCTCGCGACGAACGAGGCGGAGATCGCCCATCTGCGAAAGCGACGGAGGGCGCTCGAGTAGCGAGCGCGTCGCGGGCTACTTTTTCGACGGAGGGGGGGCCTCGCGGCGGCGGCGCGGGCGGGGGCCGTCGGAGAGCGTCTTCGCCGCGGGCGCGAGGTGGAATCGCGTGGATGGGCGCGCCGCCGTCTCCGCGGCGCGGACGCGATCGCGCGTGCTCTCGATGAAGCGCACCTGGCTTCGCACCGCGGGCTGCCCGGGCGAGGGGGGCACGCGGGCGTAGCTCCCGTCGTTCCGGAGCGTCCATGCCTTCGTGCTGTCCATGCACTGGAGCTGGAGCGATTCGATCAGACGGCCTTTGATCATCGGATCGTCGATCGGGACCATGACCTCGACGCGGCGATGGAAGTTCCGCGGCATCCAGTCGGCGCTCGAGATGAAGACCTCGTCGCGTCCGCCGTTCGCGAAGTGGAAGACGCGTCCGTGCTCGAGGAACCGATCGACGAGCGCGCGCACCTCGATCGTCTCGCTCACCTTGGGGACGCCGGGGCGGAGGCAGCAGATCCCGCGGACGAGGAGCGTCATCGAGACGCCGGCCTGCGACGCACGGTAGAGCGCCTCGATGACGTCCTCGTCGACGAGCGCGTTCATCTTGGCGACGATCCGCGCCGGGCGCCCGGTGCGGGCGTGCTCCGCTTCGCGCGCGATGAGCCCGAGCACCGCCTCGTGGAGGCCGAGCGGCGCGACGATGAGCGAGTTCCACTTCGGCGGCGCGCTGTAGCCGGTGAGGAGGTTGAAGAGCGACGACGCGTCCTCGCAGATGAGCGGCTTCGCCGAGAGGAGGGACAGGTCGGTGTAGAGCCGGGCGGTCGCCGAGTTGTAGTTCCCGGTCGAGAGGTGGACGTAGCGCCTTAGCTTCCCCTTCTCGCGGCGCACGACGAGCAGGCACTTGGCGTGCGTCTTCAGGCCCATGAGGCCGTAGACGACGTGGACGCCCGACTGTTCGAGCATGCGCGCCCACGCGATGTTCGACTCTTCGTCGAAGCGCGCCTTGAGCTCGACGATCGCCGTCACCTGCTTCCCGGCCTCGGCGGCGCGCGCGAGCGCCTTCACGATCGCCGAGTCTCCGCCGGCGCGGTAGAGCGTTTGCTTGATCGCGAGGACGTCCGGGTCGTCGGCGGCGCGCGTGATGAAGTCGACCACCATGTCGAACGACTCGTACGGGTGGTGGAGGAGGACGTCGCCTTCGCGCATCACCGCGAAGATGTCGTCGGCGTCGCGGAGCGGCGGCACGGCGAGCGAGGTGAACGGCTCGTCGCGGAGGTCGCGCCGCTCTTCGCGCACGACGATGTGCATCAAGTCGGAGACGTTGAGGATGCTGCTCGTGCGGTAGACGTCCTTGTCCGGATCGAGCTTCAGCGCTTTCACGAGCTTCGCGAGCGACGCGGCGGTGGGCTCGCCGGCGACCTCGAGACGGACCGCGTTCCCGCGCTCGCGGCGCCGGAGCTCCTGCTGGATCGTCTGGAGGAGGTCCTCAGCCTCTTCCTCGTCGATCTCGAGGTCGAAGTTCCTCGTGACGCGGAAGATGTAGACCCCCTTGAGCCGCACGCCGGGGAAGATGAGCCCGACGTGTCGCGCGACGAGGTCCTCGAGGAGGACGAACGCGTACTTCGCGAGCGATCCGTCGGCGAGGCGCACCCCGGGGACGTCGAGGAGGCGCGGGAGCATCATCGGGACCTGCACGACGCCAAAGCCGGCCTCGTGCTCCCCTTCGCGCGTGAACATGACGCCGAGGTTCAGGCTCTTGTTGCGCACGTGCGGGAACGGGTGCCCGGGGTCGATCGCGATCGGCGTGAGGATCGGGAAGACCTCGTTCTGGAACTGCGCGTCGAGGGCCGCGAGCTGTTCGGGCGCGAGCGCCGACGGCTTCACGAGGAGGATGCCGTGGTCGGCGAGGCGGGGGAGGAGGTTCGTCGACAGGTTGTGCGCCTGCTCGCGGACGAGCTCGTGGCAGCGCTGCGCGAGCGCGGCGAGCTGCTCCGATGCGGTCATCCCGTCGGGCGGGAACTCGCCGACCTCGCCGGTGAGCTGCTGCTTCAGCCCCGCGACGCGCACCATGAAGAACTCGTCGAGGTTGCTCGAGACGATGGCATGGAATTTCAGCCGCTCGAGGAGCGGGACGGCTTCGTTCTCCGCTTCGGCGAGGACGCGCGCGTTGAACTCGAGCCACGAGAGCTCGCGATTCAGGTAGAGCGACGGCGAGCGCAGGTCGGGGCCCTCGACGCCGATCGGCGTCGGGAGCATTCCCGCGTACGACGGGGCGGCGGCCACGGAGACGGGCGCCGGGGTCGGCGTCGAAGCGGGGCCGGGGGCCTGCGTGCTGGTGGACGGAGAGGATTCCATGGGGTTCTTCTTCAGTCGGTCTCGGGCGACTCGGTCGCGATCGTCTCGGCGAGATCGTTGCGCATCCAGACGTGGTCGTCAGCGAACGCCGCGGTCTCGCGGTAGTGCTCGTGCACCCAGGCGGCGGTCTCGGGGCAGTGGAGCTCGAAGTCCTGCCACGAATTGCCGTAGCTGATGAGCGGAGAGCGGTCGAAGAAGACGAACGCGGCGGGCGGTTCCTTCTCGAGCCGTGTTCGAAAGTCCGCCTCGTGCGCGTCCCGCAGCGCGTGGATGCGCGCCGCTTCGGCCATGTCGGGGTGGAGGCCCGCGGGCATCCACGACCCGTCGAGCGCCGCGTCGGCGTCGAGGTCGTACGCGTAGATGTAAGGCGTCGCGCTCATCCGGCGCGCCAAAAAGAGCACGTACGGGTCCATTCCATAGATCTGGACGCGGTCGGTCGGCTTGGTGTGCTCGCGCAGGTAGGCGGCGGTCTGGCGGAGCTCCCACGGGAACCAGTCGGTGCCGCGGAAATAGACGAGGTAGTCGTGCCCCTCGCGCGCCGCGGCGTCGTCGGCCTTGCCGAGGATCCAGATGTCGGTGATGTGCGGGGACGAGCCCATCGCGACCGCGATCTTCACGGCGAGCGCCGCGCCGACGGCGTACGGGAGGACGCGCGGGAAGCGCCCGCGCTCGGCGAAGCGGAATCGCTCCCACAGCCACACGACGATGAGGAGCCACGACAGGTGGAGCCCCACCGTCACGGGGTGGAAGTGGTAGGGGAAGCCTTTCCCTTGCGCGAGGACGCTCACGATCCCGAGCACCGGGAAGAGCGCGATGGCGAGGACCCGCCGCGGCATCTGGCGATCGACGACGAGGCCGATGACCGCGAGGCTCGTTGCGACCGCCATCGCCGACGTGCCGCCGCCCCACTCGAGCGACAGGATCTCGGCGGGGGTCCGCGGCATCATGAAGCGGTACATCTGGGGGACGTCGACGAGGTAGATCCGGAGGAACGCCGCGACGTCGCCGCGCGCGACGAGGAACCCGAGCATCGCCGTCGCGCCGCTCGCGCCGCCTGCCGCGAACCACGCGAGCGCGCGGCGCCGCGTGATCCCGAGGCCGTCATCGACGAGGAGCGTCAGCACCTGGGCGAATGTGAAGAGGGCGAAGGTCGGCTTGCCGAACCACGGGAGGACGCTGAGCGCGCCTGCCACCGCGAAGGCCGCGCCGCGGCGGCGTGCGACGAGCTGGATGCCGAGCGACGTGAGGACGAACCAGTCGAAGAACGTCTCGCGCTGCGCGAGGTCCCAGTACAGGTACATCAGGTGCTGGCCGCTCAGGACGACCCACGACGCGAGCGCCCACGCGGCGCGCTCGACGAGCGGGACTTTCGCCTTCCGGATCAGTCCCGGGAGGCACGCGCCGACGAACGCGAACGTGACCCCGGTGACTGCCAGGTCGAGCACGCGGAAGCGGTGCTCGTCCGCGCCGCCAAAGGCGAGGAACGCCATGTGGACGAGGTGGGTCAGGGGTCCGTTGACGTCGCGGACGTCGCGGTAGTCGACGGCGCCGTTCTGGATCGCCCACGCGATGTACTGGAAAATCCCCTGGTCGCGCCCGAGCGTCGTGAGCGAAGCGCGCCGCGTCCCGTCGAGGATCCAGAAAAGCGGCGGCAGCGCGACGATGAGCGGGAGCATCACCGCCCGCGCAGCGCGGTACGCCGCGACCTTCCACGCGCTCCGCCGCAGGCGGTCGAGCGCCGCGGCGAGTCGGAGCGGGAGGGGCGGGCTGTCCACGGCGCGGCACGTTACCATCGTCGCTCTGCCGCCGCCCGTGCGCTCGCGCTGCATTGCCGCGGCCGTTCCGCCCGTTGCGCTCGACGCTCGGCCCCAAAACGGGCAACAATTGCCCGCATGCCTGACCCGGTTAGACGCCTCCCAGTCCCCCCGGCGGGGTCTCCCGGCGAACGCAGTCGACTCTTCGCCGAGTCGCTCGCGCTCGCGAAGGGGAAGCACATTCTCATTCCACTCCGGGGGCACCCCGACCCGGACGGGATCGCGAGCGCGCTCGCGCAGGCGCACATCGCGTCGAGGCTCGGTGTGACATCGACCACGATCGCGTACTGTCACGAGCTGAGCCACCGCGAAAACCGCGCCCTCGTGAAGCTCCTGGGCCTGGACCTCCGGAAGATCAAGAGCGTGAAGGAGGCGGGGCCGGTCGATTTCATCTGCCTCGTCGACGCTCACGACATCGATCCGGATCTCGGCGACGCCGACGGGATCGAGGTGTTGACGATCGTGGATCATCACCGGGCGCCGTTCCCGCCGCGAGCGCGCTTCGTCGACCTGCGGAACGATGTGGGGGCGACGGCCACGATGTTCGTCGAGTACCTCGAGCAGCTCACGCCGCTCGACGCCGACATGGAGGAGGACCGGCGGATCGCGACCGCGCTGATGCACGGCCTCTCGACCGACACCGACGATTTCATGCTCGCGCGCGCCGGCGATTTCCGTGCCGCCGCCGCGATCGCCGAGGTGTGCGATCGCGATCTCCTCACGGATCTGAGCCGCCGCCTCATCGCCCCGAGCGCGATGGACGTCATCACGCGCGCGCTCGCGTCGCTCAACGTGCGCCGGAACTTCGCCATGGCCGGGATCGGGTTCGTGAGCGAGGGCGACCGCGACACGATCGCGCAGGCCGCGGATTTCCTCGTGCGCCGCGAGGACATCGACACCGTCGTCGTCTACGGTGTCGTGGGCGAGCGTTTCATCGAGGGGTCGCTCCGCACACACTCGCCGAGCGTCGACCCTGCGGTGTGGCTCGAGCAGGCGTTCGGCCACGACGACAAGGGGCGCGCGTACGGCGGCGGGCGAAGGGACAAGGGCGGCTTCCGCATCCCGATCGGCTTCCTCGGGCGCTCGACCGATCGCGCGCAGCTATGGACGCTGGTCGAGCACGCGATGCGGAACGCGCTCCTCCGCCAGCTCGGCGACGAGCCGCCCACCGGCGTGCACGTCCCTCCGCCGAACGCGTGATCCGGCACACCTATCCATCATGAGAGCCCCATGAAACGACCTCTTCTCGAAGCGGCCCGCGTCGACGCGACGGCTGCGACCCAGATCGCCGACTTTCACCGCGACGTGCTCGACGAGGTGCGAAAAGCGGTCGAGCGCGACGACGTCGTCGTCGTCGGGATGGCGCAGAACCCGCACGTGCGGAAGGTGCGCCAGGCGCTCTCGGCGGCGGGGGTGAAGTTCACGTACCTCGAGTATGGGAGCTATTTCTCGAAGTGGCGCGAGCGGCTCGCGATCAAGCTCTGGAGCGGCTGGCCGACGTACCCGCAGGTCTTCGTGAAAGGGACGCTGCTCGGCGGCGAGGATCTGACGAAGGAGGCGCTCGCGTCCGGCGCGCTCCAGGCGAAGCTCGGCGCGACGTCGTCGCGCGAGACGGCGGCCGCCGCTTCCTGAGGGTCCGATCGCACCGCTTCGCGTTGCCTTCCTCGGGCTCCCGCTCGGCGCGCTCCTCTTGCACCAAGACGGGCACGACATCGTCTACGTCGGTCAGTGTCGTAGGGAAGCGATAGGGAGCCGGCGCGCGCGGCGCACGTTCGGCGATCGGCTCGTGATGCAGCCGAAGCTCGACGACGCCGCGGCGGTCGCGAGGATCCGCGCGGCCGCGCCGGACCTCGTCGTGAGCTGGTTCTGGACGAAGAAGGTCCCGCGATCCGTGCGCGATATTGCGCCGCTCGGTGCGTTCGGCGTCCATCCGTCGCTCTTGCCGCGGCACCGCGGGCCCGATCCGTATTTTTGGGCGATCCTTCGCGGCGATCGCACGACCGGCGTCACCGCGCATCGTCTCGACGACGAGTACGACACGGGCGCGATCCTGGGGACGAGGGAGCTCGCCGTCGACACCGCGTGGGACGCGTGGACGCTGGCGCGACGGCTCGATCGCCCGTCGCTCGAGCTCCTCCGCACGACGACGCGGGTTTTCGCCGCCGGCGTCGGACCGGTCGAGATCGCCCAGGACAGCACCTCCGCGACCGAGGCGCCCGAGCCGACCGACGACGACCTCGCGATTCGTTGGAGCGCTTCCGCCGACGATGTCGTTCGTCTCGTGCGCGCGGCGGCGCCGTGGCCGGGCGCCTTCACGCAGATCGGCGATGCGACGACGACGATCACGCGCGCCGAGGTGGCGCCGAGCGTGCCGCGAGCGCTCGAGCGGGGCGAAGCGTGCGTGATCGATGGCGTGGTGACGGTGCGCGCCGCGGACGCGGGCGTTCGTCTCCTCGAGGGACGGTCGGAGGACGACGAGCTCCTCAGCGCGGCCGGTCTGGCTGCTCTCCTTTCCCAAAGCACACGACTTCCGTAGAGTGGAAAGCCGAAACAGGAGCCGAGAGAACCGTGTCCGATCCCGCCACGACCGCGCGCTCTGCTCGAGAGTCCCTCTCGCGCGGGCTGAATGCCTTGCAGACCGACGCTCGCCTCCCCCCCGCGCTGCTCGAGCTCGCCGCGCCGATCGCGCAGGCGATGGGCGCGCTGCATCAGATCGAGCGGAGCAACGGCGCGCAGCTCGTTCCGCACGCACACGTCGCGCTCGAGTGCGTGCGCAAGGCGCTCGCGTCGCTCCAGGCGGTCCCCCCATCGTACGAATCCGTCGTCGCGGCGATGGAATCGGTGGCGTCGTCGCTCAGCCAGATCCACGCGCTGAGCAAGATCGCGGATGCATCCGCGCAGCAACCGCCCGTGGCTCCGGTGCCGGTCCAGCCGGTCGCGATGGTTGCCGCGCCGCCGGCTCCGATCACCGCGACGGCGCCGCTCCCGGGACAATCCACGGCGTATGGCGCCGCCCCGCCGCCCCATGCGCCCTACCAAGCTCCGCCCGCGCCGGTCGCGGCGGCCTCGCCGCCGCCGCAGCGTGTGCCTGACCGGCCGCCGATGGGCGCGCCGCCGCCATATCTGCAGGGAGGCTCCGCGCCGCACTTCCCCTCCGGCGGCCAGGTGGTGCGCGATCCGTTTGCCGCACCCGCACCGCCGGTCGCGCCGCAGAGTCCGCCTTTCGGCGGGCCCGCCGCGCCGCCCGCGGCCGCGATGTCCGCGGGTGCGCCGGGTGCACCGCAGGGCGCGGGCGCACTGGTGAACGCGGATCTCGGCGCGCAGAGCGCGACCAACTTCTACAAGGGCCTCTCGGGTAACGACATCATCGATCACGGCGGGCTCTTCGTCTCGACGTACATGATCCCGAAGATCGGCACGCCGGTGCGCCTCCGCGTGTCGCTCCCCGGCGGCTACGAGTTCGAGGCGAACGCCGTCGTCCGCTGGCGTCGCGAGCAGTCCGATGGGAGCGACGCACCGCCCGGGTTCGGCGCGCAGTTCACGCAGATCACGATGGAAGCGCGGCAGCTCGTGTACCGGTACGTCCGAAATCGCGAGCCGCTCTTCCACGACGATCTCTGAGTCGCTCGCTCCACGTCGCCCGGCGCGTGACGCGGCGGCCGTCGTCAGTCGTCCGGGTGCCACGGGTAGTGCAGGGTCGCGCCGTCGTGGTACGCCTTGCGCACGCGGCGCAGCATGCTCTCGAACGTGTCGATCTCGACGAATGCGTCGCCGCCGACGGCCGATAGCGCGCACTCGACGGCGAAATCGACGGCGCCGAGCGTGATGTTCTCGCCGATGGCTCGGCGGATGCGCTTGAGGCCTTCGCGCGTGAGTTCGACGAGCCGCTGGCGTCGATCCAACGGACATGGGCGACGCGTGATCAAGCCGAGTAGCTCGAGCGAGCGGAGCATTTTGCTCACGGTTGGAGCCGTTACGCCGAGGATACGTCGCAGGTGGCTTTGGAGGACGCGGCCCTGGTGGTCCTCGATGACGTAGAGCATGTCGAACC
>Ga0070689_100003786_pt1 | contig 10131 bp, 5 predicted proteins | sample KBSS23HmetaG_FD_64669 | JGI IMG/M metagenome (GOLD analysis project Ga0070689, IMG submission 64669) | Switchgrass rhizosphere microbial communities from Kellogg Biological Station, Michigan, USA - KBS S2-3H metaG | ecosystem: Host-associated > Plants > Roots > Rhizosphere ... | reverse complement strand
CGCCGCCATGCTGCTTTACAGCCTCGTTTCTTTGCTCGTGCTTTATCTCATCCAACGATTACAGGGCTATCTACCGCTCAACCCACAGAACCTACCCGGAGTTGATTCGCCGGCCAGCGCCACTGGTGGTTATGTTGCGTCAGCTTTCAACACCGCGGCTTCGTTCACCAGCAACACAAACTGGCAGAGCTACGTGCCTGAAGTCACGATGAGCTATCTCACACAGATGGCTGGTCTCGCTTATCACAATTTCGGCTCCGCAGCGACAGGCATCGTGCTCGCAATCGCTTTCATTCGTGGGATCGCCCGTCGCGAAATGCAAACGATCGGTAATTTTTGGGTCGACTTTGTGCGTTGCAATCTGTACGTGCTGTTGCCGGTATGCATTCTTGGCGCTTTGCTGTTGGTGTCGCAGGGCGTAATCCAAAACCTGCGACCTTACGACACCGCAACACTGGTAGAAGCGCAGACAATCGAGGTTGATAAGAAGGATGCAGCCGGCAATGTTCTGACTAATCCCGATGGAACAGGTCAAAAAGAGTCCAAGCCTGTAACCCAACAAGTCATCGCCCAGGGACCGGTTGCTTCGCAGGAATTCATTAAGGAACTAGGCACTAACGGCGGCGGTTTCTTCAACGTCAACTCAGCCCATCCTTTTGAGAACCCAACGCCGTTTACGAACTTCATCGAGCTGCTCGCAATCTTCGCGATCGGCGGCGGCCTGACTTATGCGCTTGGCCGTATGACGGGATCGCCCAAACATGGTTGGGCGGTGCTCGCAGCGATGGTGGTCCTATTTCTCGCCGGCGTCATGACTTCTTACTGGGCCGAATCGCGGGGCAATCCAATCCTTTCCAGCCTCGGCGCGGATCAGCAGGTAAGCGCAACGCAAACCGGCGGCAACATGGAAGGCAAGGAAGTGCGTTTTGGAATCGCGAACAGCGCGCTGTTTGCCACCGTTACGACTGATGCCAGTTGCGGCGCGGTTAACTCGATGCACGATAGCTTCACGCCCTTGGGAGGGATGGTACCGCTCGTAAACATCATGCTGGGCGAGGTTATCTTTGGCGGCGTGGGTAGTGGACTCTACGGCATGCTGGTCTTTGTCATCTTGTCTGTGTTCATCGCAGGTCTGATGGTTGGACGGACGCCGGAGTATCTCGGCAAAAAGATCGAATCGTATGACGTCAAGATGTCGATGCTCTACGTGTTGATCTTCCCGGTCATTATCCTGATTCTCGCCGGCATCTCAGTGCTTGCACCGGGCTTTGGCACCTCTCAACTAAACAATGCCGGCCCACATGGTCTATCGGAGATTTTTTACGCGTTTACTTCCGGAACCGGCAATAACGGCTCGGCGTTCGCTGGTATCTCCGCTAACACATACTGGTACAACACAACGATTGGTCTAGCCATGCTGATCGGACGCTTCTTGATGATCGTTCCGATGCTCGCGGTGGCGGGTAATCTGGCGACGAAAAAATTGGTGCCGCCATCGTTGGGAACGTTCCCGGTCACCACACCGCTTTTTACAGTGCTCTTGGTTAGCGCGATCCTGATTGTAGGAGCGTTGACTTTCTTTCCGGCCCTCAGCCTGGGACCGATAGTCGAGCATCTGTTGATGCACGCCGGAAAGACATTTTGAGGAAGCACGCAAACTAAAGACGATGACAACAACTAAGAAACAAGCAATTTGGAATGCGCAGATCGTTAGACGCGCAATTCTCGATTCATTCAAGAAACTGAGTCCGAAGAAAATGATGGGTAATCCCGTCATGTTCGTCGTGGAGGTTGGGAGTGTCTTGACTTCGTTGCAACTGATTCGGGGAATCATTGCGCCGATTCCTGGTGTGACGAATACCGGATTTGAATTGCAGATCACACTCTGGCTTTGGTTCACGGTGTTGTTTGCAAACTTCGCAGAGGCGATGGCTGAGGGACGCGGCAAAGCACAAGCCGACAATCTACGCAAAGCAAAGACTGAGACCATCGCCCATCGAGTGGTGTCCGGTGACAAGACTGAAGATGTCACTGCGCCGCAATTGCGAAAAGACGACATAGTGATAGTTTCAGCCGGCGAGTTTATTCCGGGAGACGGTGAGATCGTTTCCGGCGTCGCTTCAGTTGATGAGTCAGCAATTACGGGGGAGTCGGCGCCGGTTATTCGTGAGGCGGGTGGCGATCGATCCGCGGTAACGGGTGGTACTCGTGTGCTGTCAGATCAAATTCGCGTGCGCATCACCTCTAATCCTGGTGAAACATTCATCGATCGCATGATCGCGCTGGTGGAAGGAGCTGAACGACAGAAAACGCCGAACGAAATCGCTCTCAATATTTTATTGGCCGGACTGACAATAATCTTTCTACTCGCAGTCGTGACACTGCAACCGTTTGCAATCTACTCCAGCGCACCCCAGACAATTTTTGTACTCGTCTCTCTGCTGGTCTGTTTGATTCCGACCACGATTGGCGGCCTGTTGTCCGCGATCGGCATTGCCGGCATGGACCGGCTGATTCAACACAACGTGCTGGCGATGTCAGGCCGCGCGGTGGAAGCTGCCGGCGATGTCAATACGCTGCTGCTCGATAAGACTGGCACGATCACCCTGGGAAATCGACAGGCAACCGCATTCATTCCGCTGCCGGGAGTAGACGAAAAGGAGCTGGCGGAAGCTGCTCAATTGTCTTCGCTGGCCGATGAAACGCCGGAAGGCCGGTCCATTGTGGTGCTTGCGAAGGAGAAGTATGCGCTACGTGGTCGGGAACTCACCCCACATGAAGCGACGTTCGTCGCGTTTACTGCACAGACACGTATGTCTGGCGTGGATTTCGATAGCAGAGAGATACGCAAAGGCGCCGCGGATGCGATCCAGAAATATCTCGGCAGCGGAGGTAATCACCTTAACGCTGACCTGACCAATATAGTCGAACGAATCTCGCGCGAAGGCGGTACACCTTTGGTGGTTGCCGAAGATCGTCTGCCGCTTGGCGTGATTCAGCTCAAGGACATTATCAAAGGCGGAATGATCGAGCGCTTTAATCAAATGCGGCAAATGGGTATTCGCACCGTCATGATCACGGGTGATAACCCACTCACCGCGGCGACCATCGCTCGCGAAGCAGGTGTCGATGATTTTCTGGCCCAGGCAACGCCGGAAGACAAGATGGCCCTCATCAGGAAAGAGCAAGCCGGTGGCAAATTAGTTGCAATGACCGGTGACGGTACGAACGACGCTCCCGCTCTGGCCCAGGCAGACGTTGGCGTTGCCATGAATACCGGAACCCAGGCTGCTAAAGAAGCCGGCAACATGGTGGACCTCGATTCCAATCCAACCAAGCTCATCGAGATAGTAGAAATCGGTAAGCAGCTACTAATGACACGTGGCGCGCTGACTACCTTTTCAATTGCCAACGACGTCGCTAAATACTTTGCAATTATTCCAGCCATGTTTGCCGGCGCGTTTCCCGTTCTGAATGCGCTGAACATCATGGGCCTTCGTACACCTCAATCGGCAATTCTCTCGGCGGTGATTTTCAACGCGGTGATCATCATTGGCCTTATTCCTCTGGCACTGCGAGGAGTGAAGTATCGTCCGATGAGTGCTGCCTCGCTGCTGCGACGCAACCTGCTGATCTACGGACTGGGCGGGATCGTTGTGCCCTTTGTCGGAATCAAGATCATCGACGTGATTGTTCATGCGATTGGCCTGGCCTGAAGTGGAGAGAAGATGAAGAAGAATCTAATAACAGCAGTCCTGATGACCCTGGTGACGATGATCCTGTTGGGCTTGGTTTATCCCCTCGTTGTGACCGGGCTGGCGCAGGTGATCTTTCCCGATCAAGCCAACGGATCTTTGATCAAACGCGCGGACGGCACGCTGATTGGGTCTCGCTTAATTGGCCAGCCGTTTTCTTCACTTGGGTATTTTCGATCAAGACCATCGGCTGCGGGGGCGTCAGGCTATGACGCGGGTGCATCGTCAGGCTCCAACCTTGGACCAACGAATAAGAAATTGATTGATCGGATCAAGGCCGACGTCGAGAAATTGCAGACTGAGAATCCGGGTGTGCCTGTGCCTATTGATCTGGTGACGACTTCCGGTTCAGGACTCGATCCGCATATCTCTCCCGCAGCCGCTGAGTTTCAAGTGCCTCGGGTCGCCCGGGAACGACGGACAAGTGAAGAACAAATTCGCAGTGTCCTGGCGGTGCATACGCACGGACGGCAATTTGGATTTCTAGGAGAGCCGCGAGTAAACGTGCTGGATCTCAATCTTGATTTGGATCAGAAGTTTCCCCTTAGAGCAAGTCCATGATCCATTGATCGACGGATGACTACTGAACTGAAAAGGCCATCGCCGGAAGCGCTACTCGCCAAATTGAAAGGCGGCGAGAAACCGAGCTTGCGCGTTTATATCGGCGCGGCCCCTGGTGTCGGTAAAACCTATCAAATGCTCGAGGATGCTCACCTCCTCAAGAAGCAGGGCGTAGACATTGTCGTAGCGGTGGTGGACACACACGGACGCGAAGATACGAAAGCCATGATTGGCGATCTTGAACGTGTGCCGATGCGCCGTATTGAATACCGTGGTGTAACGCTCGAAGAGTTGGACGTCGATGCCGTTATCTCACGCCACCCTGCCATTGCAATCGTCGATGAACTGGCCCACACCAATGTTCCCGGCTCGAAAAATCGCAAACGTTATCAGGACGTATTGGATCTACTCAACGCCGGTATCTCAGTAATCACCGCTGTGAATATTCAGCACCTGGAATCGCTAAATGACGTGGTCACCCGTACGACCGGGGTACGGGTGCGGGAGACAGTCCCGGACCATTTTCTGAGACGAGCAGACGAGGTTGTAAATGTCGATGTCTCTGTCGACACCCTGCGCACGCGTCTGCGACAAGGAAAGATTTACGACGTGGTGAAGATCGAACAGGCACTGAACAATTTTTTCCGTAAGGGAAATCTCTCCGCACTACGCGAGCTGGCACTGAGGCAAGTGGCGACGGACCAGGCCACGAAATCGCACGATTATCGTGAACGAGAAGGATTGGATCGGGCCGTGATTCCTGAAAAAGTGATGGTGGCGATTGCCTCGCGTGGCAGTGCCAAGAAATTGCTCCGTGTGGGATCACGCATCGCTGGACGGCTGGCCAGTGATTGGTATGCCGTGTACGTAGAAACACCTAACGAAGAGCTCGGCAGGATCAAGCCCGCGGACTATGCGGCGTTACAGGAAAATATTCGGTTCGCGGAAGAGCTCGGGGCAAAAGTAGTTAAGTTGAAATCTCGACGTGTGGTAGATGCCTTGATCGACTTCGCGAGACGAGAAGGCATCACGCATGTTGTCTTCGGCCAGACCTCACGGTCGCGCTGGGACGTTCTCCTGCACGGCTCAATCATCAACCGCTTTCTTGATGAAGTGCGAGATGCGACGGTGCAAGTGGTGCCGTTGGAAAGACCGGATAATGGTGGTCCAGAAAACGAAGTCATAAACGATGCCTGAAAGTTAATAGGCAATCTGATGAGCTTAAGATTCAAACTTTTATTTAGTTACCTGATCTTCGTGACTGCGCTGCTGGTCCTGGGCGGCTGGAGCGCCTGGCGTTTGCGGGAAATGGGTAGCGTCTCACGCCGCATCATTTCCAATAATTACGATTCAGTAGTTGCGGCACAGGAGATGAAGGAGAGTCTTGAGCGCCAGGATTCTGCCGCTTTATTTGCGCTTCTGGGCGCACGTGAAAAAGCAATAGCCCAACTTCGTGAGCATCGAGTCCGCTTTGATGCAAATTTTCAGAAGGCAGCCAACAACATCACCGAGGTCGGTGAACCGGAAGCTATAGAGGCCATTCGGCGCGACCGCGACATTTATTACCAGATGTTCGACGGCTTTATGAACAGAGTTGCCGGTGGTGAAAATGCAAGCCGTGAGGAGCTCGCTGAACGCAATGAGTACTTCACTCGTCTCGAACCGCAGTTCAACAAGTTACGTGCTGAATGTGAGCACCTGCTGCAACTCAATCAACGCGCCATGCTTGGGAAGTCAGAAGCAGCCGCAGGCGTGGCTCAATTATGGTTCTATCGCACGCTTCTTATTTCTGGAGCATTAATTGCTGCGGGTACTGTGCTCGCCTTTTTTCTTGCAAGGCGAATAGTCGAACCACTGCGCCAGCTTACTGCCAGCACCGCCAGGATAGCAGGCGGCGATCTGAGTGCAAAAGTCGCTGTGTCTTCACGAGACGAAGTTGGAGTGCTGGCGGTCGAATACAACCGCATGGCTGAGCGCATTCGCCAATTGCGCTCTTCCGATATGGGCAAACTCCTGGTGGCCCAACAAACCACTGAAGCTGCCATCGATTCGCTCTACGATCCGGTGATTGTCACAGACGGTGAAGGATGTGTAACAAAACTGAATCCTGCTGCCGAGGAGATATTCGGCTCTGAAAGAGAAAACGCCGGTAAGCACGTCGGCGAAATGGCGCGGGATGTTCGAATTGCCGGTGCTGTTGCCGAAGCTCTGGAGTCGCAGCGTCCAGTAGCGGGCGAAGGTATGTCTTCAGTTTTGCCACTTGCTGTTGACGGCTCGGAAAGAGCGTTTCGGTTGCGCACCACCCCGATGCGAGACAATGGCCATCACTTGCTCGGCGCTGTCACCATTCTCGAAGACATCACGCACCTGCGCGAGATTGATCGTCTCAAATCAGAATTCATAGCGACTGCTTCGCACGAGCTTCGCACGCCTCTAACCAGCGTGCAGATGGGTGTTCATCTGCTGCTCGAAGGCGCTCTGGGAGAGTTGACTGATCAGCAAAATGAAGTGCTTCAAGCTTGTCGCCAGGATTGTGAGCGTCTGGATAAGCTCATGCGGGATCTGCTCGATCTCTCCAAGATCGAAGCAGGTGAAAGCCAGCCTCAGCTCGCCGCGATCAGTGCGCGAGACTTACTGACTACGGCTGTCGATGAATTGCGCCCGCAGGTCGAAGCGAAAGACCTTACGTTGAGTGTCGATGTCCCCGTTGATCTCCCATGGGTCTTGATCGACAGGTTGCAAATAGGACGCGTGATCAGCAATTTGGTCATCAACGCCCTGCGACATACAAAAAACGGTGAGATCAAGATCAGCGCCGAGCAGCGTGATAATCATGTTGCCATTTCCATCGCCGATACAGGCAGCGGCATACCAACCGAGTATCTGCCTCACATCTTCGACAAGTTTGTACAAGTCCCTGACGCGCCTACGGGCGGAGCAGGATTAGGACTGACGATCTCCAAATCAATTGTGGAGGCTCACGGCGGCCAGATCAGCGTGCAATCGCAAGTTGGGCGAGGCTCAACCTTCACCTTCACTCTGCCGCTAGCGGCAGAATCTGAAGACACCGCGCGAAAGGAAGCTAGTAAATGAGCAAGCGCATTTTGATCATTGACGATGAAGAAAATATTCGTCGCGTGACGCGCCTGACCTTACAGGCAGCCGGTTATGAAGTTGGCGAAGCCGCCGGCGGTGAGCGAGGCCTGGAAGCGTTCGGTGACGGCTCAGCCTGGGATGCGGTGTTGCTGGATCAGCGAATGCCCGGCATGGACGGCCTCGAAACACTACGGCACATCAACGAACGCGATGCAACTGCGCGCGTAATCATGGCGACAGCATACGCGTCGATTGAACTAGCAGTTGACGCGATGAAGCTCGGCGCTACCGACTTCGTGCGCAAGCCAATGACGCCGGAGATCTTGCGCAATGCCGTGGCCGCAGCCCTTGCAAAACAACTACGTGTGTCCGCACCTGAGGCTCCAGCGTCAGCAGAGATTTCAACAGCGCCACTAATTCAAATCATTACGATGAATGGTTTCACGATCATGGACTCGGAAGGTGCTCAGCGAGAACCCAACGAACGCCGCTTCATAGTGAAGAGTCCCACTGGAAGCGAGCATGAGGTACTGGTGGAAATTGATGAAGAAGCAATCGGTTACGTAGAGCGCATGACCAGACGAAAACTTCCTCCAGAGAACTCGTTTTGGACAACCCAGGCTCAACGCGTATTGGGCGATTACCTATGGAAGGAAGGGAAAGTTCCCCCAACCAGAAAACTCACGCTCACAGATGTCGATCGTGATGAACTCCCAATCGCAGCGCGCTGGCAGACCACTTAGGTCGAGACAGGCAATAAAACGAAGAGTACTCCGGGAGGAACAACAGTAGTGGCAGCAGAACTCAAACGTTTTATCATTGGTCGGGCATTAAGGACAGAACAAGCAGCTCACGAGCGTCTCTCAAAGAAAACAGCTCTAGCGGTTTTTTCGTCTGACGCACTTTCATCTACTGCGTACGCTACCGAGGAAATCCTGCTCGTGCTTGCGGTCGCCGCGACCTTCGGGCAAGCAGGCGCGTTCAAGTACGTCATACCCGTTTCAATCGGCATTGGCGTGCTTCTTGTCATCGTAGCAATCAGCTACCGGCAAACGATCCATGCCTATCCGTCGGGTGGCGGCGCTTACATTGTCGCTAAAGAGAATCTTGGCACAAACGCCGGATTGGTTGCCGGGGCAGCACTATTGGTTGACTATGTGCTGACGGTTGCCGTCTCGATTGCAGCAGGTGTAGCGGCCATCACTTCAATGATGCAGGGAACCCGCTACGCATGGCTGGACAATCACAAGGTTTTTCTCTGTCTGATTTGCATCAGTTTCATTGCCCTGGCTAACTTGCGTGGAGTAAGAGAGTCAGGCGCGCTTTTCGCCGCGCCCACGTACGCTTTCCTTATCAGTTTTCTCTTCATGATTGGTTATGGACTCTTCAGCTATTACACCTACGGTGGGGCCGCACCGATTCCTGGCGCTGACGAACTCAAGACCGCCGAGGGATACAAGATTCAGCCGTTAACACTCTTCTTGCTGCTGGGAGCTTTCTCTAATGGTTGCGCTGCATTAACAGGTATCGAAGCAATCTCTAACGGTGTACCCGCGTTCAAGAAGCCTGAGGCCAAGAATGCGGCGACAACGCTTGTCGTAATGGCAGCGTTGCTAACCACCATGTTCTTAGGGACGAGTGTCCTTGCGTATCTTTACGGCGTTCATCCACATGAGCATGAGACAGTGATTTCCCAGTTTGCGCGAATCATGTTCACCGGGCCGATGGCGTGGTTCTACTACGTGGTCCAGATTGCCACGGCTTTGATTTTAGTTTTAGCAGCCAACACGTCTTTTGCTGACTTCCCGCGGCTTGGCAGTTTACTCGCGCGGGACCGTTTCCTGCCTCGCCAGTTCGCAACCCGAGGTGACAAGCTGGTCTTCTCAAACGGGATTGTGATGCTGGCAATCTTCGCCAGCATTCTTGTAATCGCTTTTGGCGGCGATACGAGCCGGCTCATTCCTCTTTATGCTGTTGGAGTTTTCCTCTCCTTCACTCTTTCGCAGTCGGGGATGGTTCGACACTGGCTCAAAGAGCGTGCGCAATCTGCGAAGAGAAACGGTAAAAAACGGCGTGGGGAGGACATCCACTACACTCAAAGCACAGTCGATGCTGAGTCGTTGCCTGACGCCGAACTCGAGGCTTCTGATCAGCGCGGCTCGACGTTTGTCACCGACGAAGTCACAGACAGTTCGCACTGGAAAAAATCCATTGTCATTAACGCGATAGGCGCGATCGCCACCTTCATTGTCCTCTGCGTATTCATTGCCACCAAGTTCATACACGGCGCCTGGATAGTAGTAGTTGTAGTTCCTCTACTTGTTTTCATGTTTCGCGCCATTCACAAACACTATGTCGGGGTTGCTAAACAACTCTCCACGGAAGGACTTGAAGAGCTTCGTCCGATTAAGCACGCCGTTATCGTGCCGATTTCAGGCATCCATCGAGGCGTTGTCGCAGCACTTCAATATGCCAAGTCGATTGCGCCGGATCGTGTCCAGGCTGTCTATGTAGACTTCGATGAAGAGGCCACAGCTAAGTTACGTGAGAAGTGGGAGCGGTGGGGAGCTGGGGTGAAATTAGTGGTGCTTCCGTCGCCGTATCGCGAACTTACGCGTCCCTTGTTGCGTTACATCGCTCGTCTTGAACGAAAAAACAGCAATGATGTGATCACTGTATTGCTGCCGGAATTCGTCCCTGCGAAGTGGTGGCAACACCT
>Ga0070689_100003784_pt1 | contig 10134 bp, 6 predicted proteins | sample KBSS23HmetaG_FD_64669 | JGI IMG/M metagenome (GOLD analysis project Ga0070689, IMG submission 64669) | Switchgrass rhizosphere microbial communities from Kellogg Biological Station, Michigan, USA - KBS S2-3H metaG | ecosystem: Host-associated > Plants > Roots > Rhizosphere ... | reverse complement strand
ATTTCTGAAGTCGCTGAAGCAGAGACTCCACCGATGCGCATTCTCATAGACGAGTGCCTCAGCTGGCGGCTGGCGCGCGCCCGTTTCGTGACACACCTCGCCTTGTACGGAAACTCCCGCCGCAAAACCATCTTGAAACCGAAGCGCGCAATCGCTCACTAATCGCTCACTCGGTCTCGCCGGCGAGGAATTCATCATGCGATTTGAACATGAACGCCTGTGGCGGGCCGGCAACCGAAAACTAGCTGAACGCATTGACCACGTTGCTAAAACAAAAGGCGACAGCCTCGGCTACGACATTTTTTCCTTCGCCGAGAATGGCCAAGAGCGCTTCATCGAGTTGAAGACAACGCGATATGGTTCGCTAACTCCGTTCTTTGCGTCACGAAATGAAGTGAAAATATCGGAGGTTCACGAGGACGACTACCAACTCTACCGCCTGTTTCAGTTCAGCAAGCAGCCTCAATTGTTTGTCTTGAACGGCTCGCTCCGCCACACATGCATTTTGGAACCGAATCAATTCGCGGCGACACCAAGAAACCAGGATTCTTAGTGAGACAAGAAAGCCGCTAGTTGCAGCAGCATCTCGCGGAAGATTTTTGTCTGAACGCCTTGGCCGAGAATCTCGGTTGCCGTTGCGTAGTGAGCGCAGTCAATCTCGCAGCCCATCAACCGCTCGACTTCTTCCTTGTGCAGCAAGCGCAAGCCGTGCGCTGTCTCCACTCTAAGCGCAGTTGAGACAAACGACGGCGCGGAAGTCCACAGACGATGAGTCAAGTTGCACCGCATTGCGGCGAGATTAACAGCTCACTCCTCGGCTGTCTGTAGGCTATCAGCCACAATGTGTCGGATGCGAAAGCAAGGTTTCGCGTGCGTTCGCGGCTAATTTATCCACGTTTATCCAGTCTTCGCAGACTTCTTCGCGTGAGTTTGTTCCGGCAAGGTTGTCTGTTGTTTAACCCGTGAAGAATCGCGTCGCGTTCCTGTTGGGCCTCAAGCAGAGGCGAGTTCTTGAAGACGAGTGCGGACGGATGACTCCTTTAGAGCGGTTTAATCAAAACTGTGGCCGCCGAGGGAGCGCGGGCTTCAGCCCGCTTGAACATGATATTGTCTGACTGTGTTGAAGCGGCGTGAACGCCGCGCCCCCGAACGATTTCGCGGCCGAGTTGCAAATGCGGCCACGAGATTCTTGAAAGCGTTCTAGCCAGACGCACGCATGCGCTCCAGCACGTTTGCCGTTATCCGCTGGACACGCTGATCCGGGCCGCGCGGCGTCGTGTAAACAGACGGCCGCACATAGCCGGGCGGTTCGGACAGGCCGTCCGCCCACCAACAGGTGGCGGCATTGAAAACAACGTTGCCGTGGGGTCCGGGATACGCCGTGGCCGTGAATACGCCGCCGTTCAATTTACCTGGCGCGTCCTGCGTCGGGCCACTCGCGACAATTTCCAGGCCGGGAATTTTCGCCGGATCGCCGTGCCATTCCCAGCCGACCAGGCCGGGGATGCCATCGCCTTTTTTCATGCCCGTGCCGGCGAAAATCCAGTGATCAGGGGCGGCACAAATCCAGTCGGCACCACCCGTCACCGGGCCGGTGCTGTGAGCGCCGATGAGTTCGTTGGCGTAGGGGCGCTCGTGCGGCAGCGTTTTCATCGCCTCGAAATCGCGGGTGCCGCCGGGCGGACCAAAAACGCCGACGCGTCCAAAAACCCGATCCGTCACGCCAGCCGAATTCGGTCGCGGATTGATGCGCCCGCAACAGGCGTTGCCCGAGAAGAACCCGACGCTCAGACCGTCAGTGATGGCCGATTTCAGGTTTTGAAACATTTCGATCGAGTAATATTCGTCGTGACCGAGGGAGAGAAAACCTTTGGCGCGCCGCAGACCTGCCGGGTTGGCGTGCGTGTCCAAGTTGGAAACGTAGGTGACATCGTAGCCTTGCCCTTCCAGCCAGAAGGCGAACGGGAATTCCCAGAGAAACCATTCGCCCGACCCGGTCGAAAGCGGCGCGTCGAAAATCTGGCAATATTTCCCATAAGGCCGGTCGAAGCTCACGTCCACGCCGGGCCCCCAATACCATTGGTTTTTACCGTCATCGTAGAGGGCGAACTGGTCCGGCCAGCGGTTGTAGGCCTGCCAGGTGGTGTCGGAGCATTGGAAAATAAAATCCGCGCGCCGGTCGTCGCGGACGATGAAGATCACGTAACTCTGCAACCCTTCACGCAGCGCGGTGAGTTTACCGAGATACACGCCGCTCAGCCAATCACGAGGGATCGTAATCGTGGCGGACGATTCCCACTGACATTCGCGGAGGCGATTTTTCCCGATGGGCGGGTCCGGCTGGACGCCGCCTTTGAAGGGTCCAAGCTTCAGGACTTCCCGCCCTCCGTCACCGCCGTAGAAGCCCATGCGGTAAATATCGAGCGTGAATTCCGACGCCGGGTTCGTGCTGACAAAAATATCCAGCGTGTCCCCGGCGCGGACGCTGGTGCGCGAACTGTAGCCTTCGATCCACGGACAGCGATACTTCGTCCTGGGATCAACACGGGTTTTGCTCAGCAGCCAGTCGCGAGTGCCGGGCCGCTGATTCTCGCGGCGGATAAAATCCGCTGAACCGGTGGAGCTGGATTTATTGCGTGCGTTTTCGCCGATGCCAGCGCAGCCCGACAGCGCCGCCGCCCCGCCCACGGCGGCCACTCCTTTGAGCCAATCGCGGCGACTGATACCTGAATTCCGCTTCGGTTTCATGCGAAAACTTTATCCATGGCAAGCAGTTCGCAGTCGGTTGCACCAGCAATCAATTGCTTTTCGCTCGCTTCGCGGCGTCAACGCTACCTGCCAGTGGCGCAACCTTTCCGCTTTGTGACGGTGTCATCAAGCCGGTGGCTTATGGCGAACGATCTGACATCACTGCTTTCGCCAACCTGGAAGGTTGGCGGCACTGACGCAAGCCGGAGGCTCGCGCCACTATACCGATTCTTGTTCCAGCGCGGACAGCACCTCGGGATCGCGCACATCCACCCAGCGACCCTGGATTTCCAGTCCGGCAATCCTGTGGCGCGCGGCCAGCAGCGCGGTCACCGCGTCGGTCAATTCATATTCGCCGCGCGCCGATTTCTCGAGCCTGGACGTGTAATCGAACAGCGACGGTCGGAAAATGTAAATTCCGGCATTGTACCAGACCGGCTCACCCGGTTTGATCCAGCCTTCGCGGCGAAGTTGCTCGAGTTGTTCGCGCGATGGCTTTTCGATCAAGCGCGTCAGGCAGAATTGTTCATCGAAGAAATTCAGGCCGCCTTGGGTCACGTCCTCGCCGCGCGTGACGGTGATGACGCTGGCAAAGTTGTTTTCGTTAAAGCGGTGGATCATCTGTTGGTACGTCTCCGGTTTCACCAGGATGTCGCCGTAGGTCAGAAGGAACGGAGAGGATCCGACAAAATCCTTCGCCACCTCGGGCGCCTTGCCCGTGCCGTCCTGAACGACCTGCCGGCCATAAGCGATGCGGGCGTGCCATTTTTCGCCCGAACCAAAATGACTTTCGATAATGTCCGCGCGAAAGCCGGTGACGATGAAAATCTCGCGCACGCCGGCGCTGACGATGCCCTCGACGATGTGCTCCAAAATCGGCCGGCCCTGCACCCGGAGCATGGGTTTGGGCAATTCGTTCGTCAGCTCGCGCATGCGCGTGCCTTTGCCGGCGGCCAGGATGACGGCTTTCACAAAGTTTGAATCCTCCAACAATGCTGGCGGGCGAAATACTTTGACCTGCCGGCCAGATCGAATTTAGTTTTGCGGCATCGATACATGAAATTCATGGCATTGTCGGCAATTCTCGTCGCGTTGGCCAGCGCGAACACCTGGGGTGCGCCCGGCAAACAATTGACCGGAGTTTACGCGCCCACGCCCACGCCCGCTCTCCCGCCGGCGGAAGCGCAGAAAAAGTTTGTCGTGCCCGACGGTTTTGAAGTCCGCCTCTTTGCCGCCGAGCCGGACGTGGTGAATCCCGTCGCCATGACCTGGGATGAGCGCGGGCGACTGTGGGTGGTGGAACTCTACGAGTATCCGCTGGGGGCCAGGCCCGGAGAGAAACCGCGTGACCGCATCAAAATTCTCGAGGACACGGACAACGACGGCCGGGCGGACAAAGTCACCGTGTTCGCCGATGGCTTGAATCTCGCCACGGGGATTTTGCTGGGAAACAGCGGTGTGTATGTCGGGCAAGCACCGGAATTGTTATTCCTGCAGGACACGAATCACGACGACAAGGCCGACACGCGCACGGTTCTCTTGAACGGATTTGGTTTGGAAGACCGGCATGAGCTCCTCAACGGTTTCACGTGGGGACCGGACGGCTGGCTTTACATGACGCACGGCGTGTTCACCCATTCGCGGGTGAAGATTCCCGAGGCCAGCGAACCGGGCGTGGAAGTCAATGCCGCGGTCGCGCGCTACCATCCGCGCACGAAGAAATTCGAAGTCTTCGCCGAGGGCACGAGCAACCCGTGGGGAGTGGACTTCGATGCCGCGGGCAACGCCTTTGTCAGCGCGTGTGTGATTGACCATCTGTTCCACATGGCGCCGGGCGGCAGTTATCAACGCCAGGGCGGTACGCCGGCCAATCCCTACGCCTATGAACTCCTGCCCTCGATCGTGAACCACAAGCACCACATGGCGGCGTATTGCGGCATCTGCATTTACCAGGGCGACCAGTTCCCGGAGGAATATCGCGGCCACGTTTTCATGGGCAACATTCACCAGAACGCCATCAATCACGACCGCCTGATTCCCAACGGCTCCGGTTTCAAAGCCGTGGCGGAAAAGGATTTTCTCACCACGAGTGACGGCTGGTTTCGGCCCATCAGCGAACAAGTTGGTCCGGACGGCGCGCTGTGGATTGGCGATTGGTGCGACAAGTACCCGTGCTACCAGAACGCGCGCGCCGATCCCGAAGGCGTGGACCGCGAGCACGGGCGTATCTGGCGAGTGGTTTATGTCGGCAACGAAAAAGGGAAGAAGGTTCCGTCGCGACCCAATGCTGCCCTGGACATGACCAAGCCAAACAATGTTGACCTCGCATACAATCTTTACGGCAGGAATTTTTGGGCGAAGCGACAGGCGCTGCGTTTGTTGACCGAAAGGCTGGTTGAAAAGAAGGACGAGGAAATGGTGAAGGGCTTGGAAAAAGCTGTCTTTCAAAAAGAGCGGGCCGACCAGCAATATGTTCAGGACGGCAAGTTGTGGAGTTTCTGGGCGCTGCTCGGTAGTGGAAATCTGACAGAGGAATTTCTTCAGCGCGCTGCGAATCTGCAGGACGACGAGCGCGCAAACCCGGTTTTCGATTATGCGGTGATTCGCACCTGGGTTGCGCGTTCCATTGGCGCAGCGCGTCGTTCCAGTGCCACGAGCCTGGACGTGCTGGAAACCCTGGCATCCGACCCCAGCCCATCCGTCCGCCTCGCGGTCGCGACCGCCGTCCGGCAGATTGTCTCCGGTTCTCTCACCGTTGACACCGACATCAACAGCGATGCGCCGGTCGGCAAAATTCTCACGACGCTCATCAAATCCTCCGCCGACGCCAACGACCCGTTGTTGCCCTACATGATCTGGCTCGCGAGCGAACCGTTGCTCGCGAACAAGCCGCAGCCCGGCTTGACCTGGCTCGCCGAAAATGGCCCGGGCACGATGCCGTTGAGCGGAATCCTGGCCCGCAAAGCCATGCGCCGGATTTGCGACCTCGGCCAGGCGCAATCCCTGGACCACGTTGTCGAATTTCTCTCGGCGGTGGCGGAGAAGAATACCGCTCTCGCTAGCGCCGCACTGGATGGCGTGCTCGAAGGCGAAAAGGGCCACGCCATCGCACCGGTCACGGATGCCACGCCGCTGCTAAACAAGCTCCAGGCGAGTGGCAACGCCGGCCTCGTCGAGCGCGGCCAACGGCTCGGCGCGCTGTGGGGCAACGCCTCAGCTATTCAACAAACCTTCGTCGTGGTCAACAATCCCAAAGCAACGCTCGAGGAACGGACGAAAGCGGCTCAAACCATTGCCAAGCTCAAATCGCCCGCCGCGCGCGAGGCGATGATAAGGCTCGTCGCGCCAGAACACCCGGAGCCGCTCGTCATCGAAGCCCTCCGTGCGCTGAGCGAAATCGGTGGCGACACTGTCGGCGAAGAAATCATCCAGCGTTGGAAATCGCTGACCCCGGCGGCGCGGCGCGTGGCGGGCGAGACGCTCACCTCGCGGTCCCGCTGGGCCATGAACCTGCTTTCCGCCGTCGAGCGAAAGGCGGTTGCGGCGGGCGAACTTTCAGCCACGGCGATCCGCGCGATTCCCTCCTTTGCCCGTCCGGATGACGAAGAGTTTCGCCGTCGCTTCGAGCGTAGCATTGGCCGCATCCGTTCCACGAACGCCGACAAGCAGAAAATCATCGCGGCGAAGAAGGCGACGATCCTGGGTGGCGGTGAACCGGATTTGCGGGCCGGGCATGAAGTGGTGAGAAAGACCTGCCTTGTCTGCCACAAGCTCGACGGCGAAGGTGCGGACGTGGGGCCGGACTTGACTGGCGTTGGCCATTCAAGCCTCGACGCGTTGCTCGCCAACGTGATTGACCCCAACCAGGTCATCGGCAAAGGCTACGAAAACGTCGAGGTGGAAACCAAGGATGGCCGCAGCGTGAGCGGCCGCCTCGTCGAGGATAGCGACTCGCACGTCACGCTGCTCTCCGCGGGGCCGAAGGAGGAGGTCATCGCCAAAACTGACATTGACCGCACGCGGGTGGGTGAGGTGTCCGTGATGCCCGAGGGATTGGAACAAATGCCGGACGCGGATTTCCGGAACTTGATTCTCTACATCATGAATCTGCCGCCGGAGCAAAAAACCGGCTCGCCGGCTTCCAGCAAATAGAGCGGTTACCCAAATGGGGGACGGCGTGCTCCCGCCTCAGCGGGCGTTCACGAGTCCGGACGGTTTCTGCACGATCACCTCGTCACGAGTTACCTCGAAGGTGCCGCGCACGCGAACGAGCGGGCTGCCTTCGGTGGTCCGCGCCTTCACGTCCACCTTGTAGGTCCCCAGCGGCAATTCCCGCTTGAATTCCGGCCCGCGACCAAACAGCAACACGGAGTTGTCGGTGCGCCCCACCTGCCATTCCTGCGACAGAAACGCCGGTGTCTTGTCACCCGCCGATTTCAATTTCAAGCTGATCTCCGCCTGGCCGTTGGCCGAAAGCTTCGCCGTCCTCGCCGCCTCAAGCAGGAAGCCGTCGGTGGATGCCACGGTCGCCGTCGCCGGGTCGTCTTTGGGCGCATCCTTGGCCTTGGTCTCGAACGTGGCCGCCCGTGTCGCTGGCAAATCAACCTGGACCAGGTTGGTGACGGGTTGCGTAAACCGGTTGGTCTTAAACACCAGCACCGTCTCCCAGTTGGTCAGGGTCAAGGTGTTCACATTGGTTTGATAGCGGGTGATCAGATTCGTCCGGGTCAAGTGGTTCCAATTGGTCTCATAAAGGGTGACCACATTAGTCAGCGTCAATGCCACGGGGATGATGTTCGTCCGTACTGTCTTCACCAAATTCGTCCGGTAAACATCGACGACATCGGTCTGCAGTACTTCGAATTCGTTGGTGCGGTACACCGTGATGAAAACGTTCGTCGGTACCCGCATTTCAACGACGTTGGTAATCACTCGCGGAACAAAGCTGGTTTGAACCACGGTCACCGACTCCCGGCTTCCCGGCGCCGTCTGGCGCTTGCCGGATTCCGCACCAAACGCGGGAACGCTGATTAGCAACGCCAGGAGGAAGAGGAGAACGAGATGCACTTCTGCGCTGTTGGTACGGTGGCATTGGGGAATAGAGCCGGGTTGGGACACCCTCGCGGTCGTCCTTGCCACATCATTTGAATCGCAATGCATAATAGGTCAACTTGCTCTCGGCGGGCAGCGATGCGCTTGCCCCCTGACAGGAGACAGCAGCTTTGCGGCCATTGGGTTGCAACCCGCTTCCGTGACCTAACTGCCTCCGCCAAACGCACCAATAGGCCCAAGCCATTCCAGATTTTGGGCACTTACTGACCAGACTTGTCGCCCACGGCCCGCCATGCTGGTTCCATCCCAGACTCATGCACGAATTCAACTTGAGAATCACATGCCAGTGGCTCAGCGATTGCTGGAAACCCAAAGGAGGTTCTACGTGTGATGAAGCTGTTCTGCCTGGTCGGCTTGGTTTTGATTTCTGTGCGGGCATTCGCCGAACGCATCAACCAGGAGGGCCGCATCCTCGGGCCGTCGCCGGTCGTCACGAATTCCCTTCTGTTCAATACGCCGCAAGCCGACGCGATCGTGTCCGCGATGCAGATTTTCCCCACGACCAACGCCTGGAACGAGGACATTTCCCGCCGGCCCGCATTGGCGAATTCCGACGCGATGATCGCACAGATCATCGCGGACCTGCAAACCACGCGCCGCTCTTTGCGGGTATTTCAGGAAATGAATTTCGTGCTCGTCCCGGATGCCCAACCACTCGTGCCGGTCAGCTTCAATGATTACCCCGAGGAATCCGATCCCGGTCCATATCCCATCCCCGCAAACATGCCCATCGAGACCTGGCCTTCTCAAACCAGCGGGCAGACGCTGCAGCAATGGCAGCAAGACATCAATGCCTGGGGCGGCGACCGCCATGCCATCGTCGTACAGCCGGGCCGGGAAACCATCTGGGAAATGTGGCAGGCAAGGCTCGTGGGCACGAATTGGGAGGCCTCCAACGGCGCGAAGTTCAATTTGAAGACCAACGGGCAGCGACCCTTGGGCTGGACTTCCGGGGATGCCGCGGGACTACCCATGTTTCCGGCGATGGTCCGTTACGATGAATGCGAACGCGGCATGGTGGAGCACGCGTGCCGGATTGTCGTCGCCCGTTCCCGCCGCGAATACATTTACCCGGCGACCCATTACGCCTCGACGACCGCGGCGACGCAAACCAACGTTCCAGCGATGGGCCAGCGCGTGCGGCTTAAATCTACCTTTGTCATCCCGCCGACGTGGACGAAACAGGAAAAAGCGCTTCTCCTCGGTTTGAAGAAATACGGCGCCCTCGTGGCGGACAACGGCGGTTTCTTTTCCATCTCCATCACGCCGGACGATCGTTGGCCGGTGAATGCCTTCAATCATGTCTCCAGCATTGGGATCACGAATTTTGAGGTCATCCAGACGACCGGCGCGACTGGAGGCCCGCGCGTAGCGGGTGCCCCGTTGGCGAACGCCGGTCCGGATCAAACGCTAACGCCGGGCAACCCGATCACGTTGCCGGGTTTTGTGAACTTCACCGGCGCTCCGCCCGCGATTCAGTGGAAGTTGTATTCCGGCCCCGGCCCCGTGACGTTTGGCGACTCAACCCGCACGAACACGTCGGTGACTTTCAGCGCGCCGGGCGTTTTCACGCTTATGCTCAGTGCCGACGACGGTACTCATGCGGTGGCCTACGACGCCATAGTCGTCACGGTCACGCCGGCGATGACGCTGGCCCTGGCGCGCGCGGGCACGAATTTGAACCTCACTTGGATGGGCGGTACGCCGCCATTCGTCGTGGAACGAACTGACTCCCTGCCGGCGAGTTCATGGAGCGGCGTGGTCACCACGAGCCTCCAGAATGCGAGCACGCCACTGACTGGGGCAAACGGATTCTTTCGGGTGCGCGGAAACTGAGGCGGCGAATTGCTTCCGGTCGGACGCAGCCGCTCCATCCGTGCGGACCGAGACGCCCTGTGTGTTCTCATTTCGCCGGTGGAGGTAGGGAGACGGTGACCGGCTTCGGGCGCTCCGAACAGACCGAGTTGCAGCCCTTGGTGCAGGTGCCCGGTTGCGCCCCGCCACATCCATCGTGATCATTTCGACTTGGCGGAAACGCCGATGTGGTCTAGCCTCTAGGCTAGAGCACCCGGGCAGGAATTTGAAATGCGCGGTAGAGGTTCAGAAGTTGCCGGATTCCCAGGCGCAGAGGTGCTTATATACCGGGGACATTTCTATTTCCCTGGCGGCGATCTGATGTGGATCGCCGCCAGGGTCACAACACAATGACCGGGCTAATCCGAGATGCCGACCGAATGAAACCCGATTGAATCGCATGGGACTCCGCCCACGCCT
>Ga0070689_100003783_pt1 | contig 10136 bp, 7 predicted proteins | sample KBSS23HmetaG_FD_64669 | JGI IMG/M metagenome (GOLD analysis project Ga0070689, IMG submission 64669) | Switchgrass rhizosphere microbial communities from Kellogg Biological Station, Michigan, USA - KBS S2-3H metaG | ecosystem: Host-associated > Plants > Roots > Rhizosphere ... | reverse complement strand
CCCTTTGCCGCTCGTCACAATGCCGCCGATGTCGTCGGCGTCGATGGCGACAGCATTGGCGCCCTGTTGCTGCGCCGCAATCACAGCGGCGCCAATCGACATGACCGCGACGCCGAGCGCGAATCGAACCTTCATCGCACGTCTCCATTGGGCAGTGACCATTGAGCTTTGAGCATTGGGCATTCTAATTAATAAAATACAACTCCATGAAGACACAGCAGATTTCGCGACGTGGCATGGTGAAGGCGATCGGTGCCGTCGCAGGCGCCGCGCTTGCCGGCGATTCGCTCCTCGCCCAGCGCGCGTCGCCGCCGACGGTGATCTCGAATCCGCCTCGCGACTTCAGTCAGCCGACCACCTACTTCACCGATCCGGACATTCTGACTGTGGATCCGTCATTCGATGGCCTCACTGTTCCGGTGAACGCCATCAAGCGGCTGTGGACGGGCGGGCTGTGGCTCGAGGGGCCGGCGTGGAACAGCGTCGGGCGATTCCTCGTGTTCAGCGATATCGGCAACAACATGCAGATGCGCTGGCTCGAGGACACGGCCGGTGTTTCCGTCTTCCGCAACCCGTCGAACAATAGCAACGGCAACACGTTCGATTACCAGGGACGCCAGATCTCGTGCGAGCACCTGACGCGCCGCGTGGTCCGCTACGAGCACGACGGGACGAGCACGATCCTGGCCGACAAGTACAACGGCAAGCGGCTCAACTCGCCGAACGATGTCGTCGCGCACCCGGACGGCAGCATCTGGTTCACGGACCCTGCCTACGGCGGCCAACTCTTCGAAGGGCAACCCGACGCGGCGGGCACCGGTTTGAATCAGGCAGGCCACGTCAACCCGCGCATCGGCATCCCTCCCGATCTGGGAACCTTCCATCGCGAGTTGCCGACTGGTGTCTATCGCATCGATCCGAGCGGTCGTGTCGATCTGCTGGCCGATGAAGGCGTGCTGCCGGATCCGAACGGGCTCGCGTTTTCACCCGATCAGAAAAAGCTGTACGTCGTCAGCTTCGCGAAATTCCCCGGCGACACGGGACGCGGCGGCGATCGCAGCGTCTACGTCTTCGACGTCGGCGCCAACAACCGCCTGGGAGCGCCCAAGCTGTTCAGCGATTTCATGATCGACGGCATCAAGTGCGCGCCTGACGGCATTCGCGTCGACGTCGACGGCAATCTCTGGGCCGGCAGCAACGCGGGACGCGAGCTCGGCTACAGCGGCGTCACCGTCTGGAATTCGGCCGGGAAGCTCATTGGCCGCATCCGGCTGCCGGAAGTCTGCGCGAACATTACGTTCGGCGGGCCGAAGCGCAATCGGCTCTTCATGTGCGCGAGCCAGTCGTTGTACGCCGTGTACCTCAATATTCAAGGTGCTGCTCCGTCGTAATCCCAAATCCAAATTCCAAATCCAAATCCGACACGACGTTCGCAGTCACGGGCCGCAGAGGCCCAGAGACAGAGAGAGCAAGATGTTCCTCTGAGTCTCTGAGTCTCTGAGTCTCTGTGTCTCTGTGGCTCGTGATCGCGTTTTGGGATTTGGGTCTTGGGATCTGGGATTTCGGATTTGGGATTGAACTAAAACCGCAACTGCATGCCGACCTGCACGCGCCGCGCCTGCGACGCGGCTGTCGGCCGTCCGAAGAGGGTCGACGTCATCGTCCCCGCGTAGTTCGTGAAGTTCACGCGGTTGAGCACGTTGTCGGCTTGTGCGAAGAACTCGACGTTTCGCCCCTGCGGCGCAGCACTCTCAGCGGAGCGACGCCCGAACGCGAATGCGCGGCCGAGGCGCATGCTCAGGTCTCCCGAGCGCGCGGCGCCGCGCGCGCTGTTTCGCCCAATCACGTTTCCGAAGGCGTCCAGCGGCCGATCGTTGATGACCAGATCGTGGTTGTCGTCGCGACCCGTGGTGATGTTGTACGGCGCACCCGACTGGTAGACCAATCCGTTGACTGCCAGGCGAAAGCCTCGCAGCGGGGGCAGAAAGACGTTCGCCTGCAGACGGTGCCGGATGTCCTGTGACGAGGGACCCCACTCCGCGTCAGGGTTATAGCTGTTTACCGGCAGTTGCATCGCGTTATCCGCGTGGTTCTTGAACTGCGCAAGCGTGTAGTTCATGGCCACGTTCACCTGCCGGCGTGGGACCGCATATGCGAGATTGACGTTCAGGCTGTCGCGCGCGGACCTGCCGGTCGATTCGAACTGCGTCACGCTGCCGATGGTCGGCGCGGGCCTCAGACCGGTGACGGGATCCGGCGTGTTGATGTCGCGCGAACGCATCTGGTTGCGCCCGCGCAGCATCTGGTAGGTGACCATCGCCCGCAGGTTTGCGCCAATCGGATGCTCGATGCTCGCCGACGCCTGATGCACCTGCGGCATGCGTAGGTCCGGGCCCGCCTGAATGCGGCCGCCAGGTTGGACGACCGGGACGCCGCCCAGCGAAGCCTGGCACAACGGATCGGCGGACGCGGCGAACGCATCGGGATAGCCAGGACAGTTCACGCGTACATCGCGCTGCGCGATGCCGTTGACACGAAGCGTCTGATCGTAGAGGTTCGAATCGTACCAGTCGTAGAAGAGCCCGTAGCCGCCGCGGACGATTGTCTTGCTGCTGCGCGGGCTGTAGGTCAGTCCCAGGCGCGGCATCACGTTCAGCTTGTCCGCGATTAGCGATTGCATCTCCTGCCGGACGCCGACGCTAATGGTCAGCGTGCGCGTCGTGCGGATGTCGTCCTGCCAGTACACGGCCGCCTGGTAGGCAGTAAACGATGTGTTCACCTCGCCCAACCGCTGCGTGAACTGGAGCGGCGTTCCCGCGCGATAGGCATCGAGGCTGCTGAAGGTGAACGTCCCCGCGGCGTTTCGCGCGTCGAAGTATCTGTAGCGTCCGCCGAACAATTCGACGCCCACCCGCGTCGCATGCTTGCGGCCAATCGTGAAGTCCAGGTTGTCGGCGATATCGAACGTGCGCTGGTTCGAGCGAGTGTTGATGCCCGAGCCTCCAGCGTTGAACGCGTCGAGTACGTTGATCGACGGCGCGTCCGAAATGGACACCTGGGTGTTCCATGTGTCGCGCCACTCCACGTGGAATTCGTTGAGTGTCGTTCGTCCGAATAGCCCCTGCACCTGCGCGCGCAGCTGCCCGTTGCCGTTCTCGCGATTATTCGCCCGTTCAGGGAGATTGAAACCGCCCACACCGCCATTGCGCGACACGTTTTGCTGCCGCTGATACTCGACGCGGAGTGTCTGCATCTCGGTGAGCGCGTGCTCGAGGCCGATGACGCCGAACGTGTTGTGCGACGGGTTCGAGACGAATCCAAGAAACGGGCTGCCGTCCGGCTTGAGCGCGTAGATGTTGGCGGCGGTGTTCGACTCGTTTCGGTCGAGATTCAGGCGCAGCGACGTCTTGCGCACCGCGAGTGGCCCGCGAATGCCCCCGCCGATCCGCGCGATGTTCTGCGGCGTCTTCGTGGCGGCAAACGCGTCGCGCGCGTTGAAGATGTCGTTGCGGAGGTTGGCGTTGAGATTACCGCTCCACGCCGTCACGTTCGGACGTGTGATGATTTCGATCTGCACGCGCCCCGCATCGTGGTTGTCGGCCGCGAAGGAATTCGTGCGGAACCGGATCTGACGGATGTCCTCGCGGTTCGGGAGGCGGCCCCCCGTGAAGCCGTTCACGCGGAAAGTTGCGCCGACGCCGCCCGCCATCTGTTCGAGCACCGCCTGGAGTTCATCGGGGTCGTCCGGTAACTGTTCGACGACGCTCTCGTCGAGCACGTTGGTCGTCGCGGCGCCCCCCGACTCCTGCACGGCCGCCGCCGTATCGTCGACCTGCACCTGCTCCTGGAAGCCTTCGATCGCCAGCGTCACTGTCTGCGCGTTCGTCCCCCGGCGAAGTGTCGCTTGCGCGTCACGCGCCAGGAAGCCGGCCGCTTCGACATGGATCTGTGCCGCAGCGGCGGCGAGTCCCGGGATGGTGGCGACGCCATGTTCGTCGGCGACGACCTTCACCGGAGCCGCTCCAGCAATCGTGACCGTGACGACTGCCGCAGGAATCCCCGCAGAGGTTTGATCGAGCACCGTTACACGCAGCTGCGCCGGCCCGCTCGTCGCCGCCGGCGCTTGCGCGAGCACGGGCGAGGCGACACACAGGACGGCGAGCGCAAGTGCGGTGCGCATCACTGGCTATGGGTAAAAGTGTCGGCCTTGAAGGTTGGATTGATCTTCAAGTTCTTGACCTTGATCTCTTCCTGCGTCGTCTCTTCCGTGCCGCGCGTGATGAGATGCGGCAGCTTGACGCCGTTCACCGTTTTGTAGTCGCCCATGTGTAGCACGAGTGTCGTCTGACCCTGCGCTGGAGGCGCCGGTGCTGCCGCCCCTCGCCGCCGGATGTCGCCGCCCCGCGATGGCTGGCCCGACCACGTGATCATCAACGGCAGATGGGTCATTGGCTCGAGGAAGAGACGTGTCGGCACGCCATTGGTTGGCCGCAACTCCAGCACATCGGCCGTGCCTTCCGGCGCTTGCGCGGTGCCGATCCACGCGATCGGCCCGTCGGTCGTCATCAGCCACACGAGCGTGAGGCGCGCCAGCTCTGCCTGCCGCGTCCGCCGCTGCTGTTCTTTCAGGCGCTCGTCGCCTTGCGAAGCGTCGGTTTGAGATGCGCCGGCGTTCTGCGGCTGGTTGCGGCCGCGATCGAAGCCGCCTCCCCGGAACCCGCCCCCACCACCGCCCCCGCGATCACCGCCTCCGCGTCCGCCGCGACCAAACCCGCCCCCGCCGCCGAAGCCGCGCCCCCCGGTCAGTCCGCCACTCGAGTCATCCCAGACGTCCTGGCCGTTGAGCGCTTCGGTGCGCTCGACATTCGCTCCGGCAAACCCGGTGATTTCATCCCGTCGATATTTGTCGGGCAGGTCGATGAAGACGTCGAAGTCACCGTCGATGATCTGGTCGGGACCTGTCGACCGAAGGAAGGTGCCCGAAATCTGAAGGCGTTTGATCGCCGCGAGCTTCTCCTCGCCGCCAAGCGCCTTGCGCGCCTCGGCCAGCAGGATGCCGCCTTTGGCCGCATCCTGCGCGTCAACAGACTGCCGCGGTGCGAGCAGAGCAAGAAGAGCAATTGCTGAAAGAGCCGCCGGAGATTGCCTCAGGACCATCGGTGACTCCTGGTTGATGTAGCTGCATGTGACATTACTGGGGCGCCACTCAGACGGTTTACTTCGCCCCGCTGACAGCAGAAATTCTGGGCCGCTTGCACCGTCAGGCAGTCGTTTTTACATCCCAAGTATCGCGGAATGACGCGGGGGCGTCCGACACAAACCTTGGTGACTGCCGTTTCTGCGATTGCTTGCGCAAGCCTGTAATTGCAGCAGGTGATTGCAGTCCACAAACCACCCGCATAGAGCGCCTTACGTGCGCGTCGGCTGGGTGGAACGGAGATTGATTCTCCCCCGGAGTCCCCTCGTCCACCGACTTCTTGCCACCCGACTTCGCTCCAGCGTTCGCCACAGCTATCCACGTGGCGCTGGCAATCCTTCGCCGTCATCGAGCCGGTCAGGGCGGTCGGCTGAGCCCCGTCGTCTTGCCGTCCTTCTTGTTCCCGGTCACCCCATGGATCTGGCCCTCCACGGCCGCGATCGGCCTCGCGTTGGTCGCGCACGTGGTCTGGTTCGCCATCTGCGAGGCTCTCGCCTCACCTTCCACTGCTGCACCACGACGTTCGACGCCCGCGACCGATCCGAAACCTGCCAGGACGAACCGGTTCGAAACGACGTCGGTCGTTGCTGTGCTCGACGAGGCGAACGACATCAAGACCTTCCGGCTTCTTCGACCACACGGCTTTGATTTCTCGGCAGGTCAATTCGTGCCGCTACGTGTTCACGTCGACGGCAAGCCTCACGTGCGCTGCTACTCCGTAAGCTCGTCTCCGGAAACGCGAGGCTATCTCGAAATTTCCGTGCGTCGCCAGGGGGTGATTTCGACCCTGCTCCACGCGAGGCTGCGGACCGGGACATCGGTCGTGGTTGGCCGTCCCGCCGGGACGTTCGTGTACCCGGGTGGCGATGATCGCCCGATAGTGCTCGTTGCCGGCGGCATCGGCATTACTCCACTGCTCTCGATGCTGCGACATGCCATTGCGTCGGACCCGTCGCGGCCTGTCACGCTTCTCTATTCGGCTCGCTCGGAAAACGATCTCGCCTTTATCGGCGAACTTCGGATCATCGCCGAGCGTCACCCGCAGGTCTGCATTGGGATCACGCTGACACGTCCGGCCTCGGCCACGCGCTGGCGAACCGGCCGAATCGACCGGTCGATGGTCCGACGGTACGTCACGCATCCCGATCAGTCGATCTTCTGCATTTGCGGTCCCGCTCAGATGATTGCGGACACCACGGCGCTTCTGCAGACGCTCGGGGTTCCGTCCGGTCAGATTCGCTCCGAACATTTCGAGCTTGCGATCGCGGCGACAGCCCTGCATGGCGATTCGGCAGGCGATGCGGTCGCTGGGCGTGCGGCCGATCAACGCGGAGCCGCAGGTCAAGCCTGTTCGGTGACGTTTGCCTGCAGTGGACGAACCGCCGCGGGAGCTCCGTCGCTGACACTCCTCGAGATTGCGGAGTCGGAAGGTATCGAGATGGCGTCCTCGTGCCGGTCGGGGGTGTGCCAGGCCTGCCGTACGCGGGTGCGCGAAGGAACTGTTGACTGCCGATCTGACGTGCTCGATCCAGAGGATCGCGCGGCGGGTTACGTGCTCCCGTGCGTTTCGTGGGCCGCCAGCAACTGTGTCGTGGAGGCGTGATGAGCGTCACCGGATACGCGCTTCCATCGACAACGGTGGTGAAGGAGTCGGGCGAGCCGTGGTTGACCACCCGCGCACTGACGCACGTGCTCGTCATCGCAGGTCTGTTCTGCGGCGCGGTCGCATTGACGCTGCTCGTCGTCTTTGACGGCTGGGAGTATTACCGCGCGCCGCTGACTACCCGCGGCTATCTTCCCGCGCATGCGCTGCTGCGGCCGTCTGGGGCCGTCGGTCTCACGCTCGGCGTAGGTGGTGTCGTCGCGATGCTGTGCACGATTCCATACGCGGTGCGAAAGCGATGGAAGCGGCTTTCAACGGTCGGCGCACTGAAGAACTGGCTCGAGATGCACATCTTCTTCGGCGTCGTCGGTCCGGTCCTCATCACGTTTCATACGTCTTTCAAGTTCAACGGCCTGATTTCGGTTGGCTACTGGTTGATGATGACCGTGTGGGCCTCCGGCTTCGTAGGCCGGTATCTGTACGTCCGCATCCCGAAGACGATCCGCGGCGTCGAGTTGTCGCGTCGTGAAGTGGAGGCGCGGCTCGACGCACTGCGCGAGCAGCTTCGGTCGGCCACGATGGCGGAGGCCGCGCGGCGGCACATGGACGCGTTCGACGCGTCGATTGACGTCAACCGTGAACGCGCCTGCGGGGTGATGGACCTGTTCTTCGGCGAGACCGCCGAGCGCCTGCGCTTGTTCGTGCTCGCGCGACGTCTGCGGGCAGCCGGGGTCAACGCCGACACACTGCGCGACTGCATCGCGCTCGCCGCGGAGCGATCCACACTTGCCCGAAGGGCCGCCCACCTTCAGCGCACGCATCGTCTGTTCGAGGCGTGGCACGTCTTCCATCGACCACTGGTCTCCGCGATGTTCCTCATCGTGGGGATCCATGTGGCTGTCGCGCTTTACCTTGGATATGCGCGCCTGTTTCTGTAGCACCGACTGGACATGGCTCGCCGATTCACGATTGCTCACGGGTGGGTGGTTCTGATGGCCACGCTGCTGCTCGGCCTGGCCGTTCCGCGCCCGGCATCCGCCCAGCTTGGCGCGCTCGTGTCGCCCGGGCGGCTGACGCGTGCCCACGCCTCGCTCGACGGCATCACCAACTGTCTGAAATGTCACGCCGCAGGCGAGCAGGTGTCCGCAACGAAGTGCCTCGTGTGCCATCAACCAATCGCGCAGCGGATCGCGCAGAAAAAGGGCGTTCACCGCAACGTCACAAGTGACTGCGTAACGTGCCACGTCGAGCACAACGGTCCTGAGGCGGAGCTGCGGCCATTCGATCAGCGACGGTTCGATCATCGGAGGGAAACCGGATTTCCGCTCGACGGCCTGCATGCTCCGCTTGCGGCGTCCTGCGCCGCGTGTCACAAGACCCGCTCGTTTCTCGGGCTCGAGATGTCGTGTGCTTCATGCCACACGGACCCGCACAAAGGAACGCTGGGTACGCAGTGCGCTACGTGCCACGTGACCTCGGTCAAGTTTGCCGATACGAAGAGCCGCTTCGACCATTCGCGCACCGCGTTTCCGCTGACCGGCGCGCACATGTCAGTCGGTTGTGAATCCTGCCACCGCGGGAACATGTTCAAAGGCGTCGCGTTCGCGTCGTGCAGCGCCTGTCATCAGGATCCACACCGCCAGGCCCTCGGGACCACCTGTTCGTCCTGTCACGTCACGCAGACGTGGCGCACAACGAAAGTCGATCACACACGCACGGCGTTTCCGCTCAAGGGCTTGCATGCCTCTGTGGCGTGTGTCGCGTGCCACGTGATGCCGGCCACGCAGGTGAAACCAAAGGCGGCTCTCTGTGCCAGCTGCCACAAAGATCCGCATCAGGGGACGTTCAAGCAGGACTGCAAGGCGTGTCACAGCGAGTCAGGTTTTCAGAAAGGGCAGTTCGATCACAACTCGACGCGATTCCCGCTGACTGACAAGCACGCCATGCTTGCGTGCGTCGATTGTCACAAGAGCGTCAACGTCGGGACGCGGGTCGCCGCGGCCAGGAGCAACACGGATTTTCGGGGGCTCCGCACCGAATGCGCCTCGTGTCACATGGACGTCCACAGAGGCGAGCTGGGGACGACGTGCGCGAGCTGCCATGACGCGCGAACGTTCCAGGTGATGACCTTCATGCACGCCAAGCCGGGACCGTTCTTCCAGGCGCAGCACGCGTCGCTGACATGCGCGAAGTGCCATGCGAGCACGCTGGGACCGATACCGTCGGCCGCCGGCGCCCGTCCGATCCGTGTCGGGTTTGTAGATACCTCCGAACGATGTGCGTCCTGCCACCGTGACGTTCACCTCGGCCAGCTCGGTACCGCCTGCGAAACGTGTCACTCGGTGCAAACGGCTCACTTCGCGATAACCGCCTTCGCACACGAGCGCACGACGTTCCCGTTGATGGGCAAACACGCCGCCGTCATGTGCGTCGCGTGTCATAAGTCGGCGACCGCCGATTTCCCGTCCGGTCGTGGCGAAGCGCGTGTCTTCAAGGGGATCGGTGCAGCATGTGCCACCTGCCACCATGATCCGCATCGCGGCGAGGTTTCGCTGCAATGCGAGCGGTGTCATTCGACCGATGCGTTCCAGGTCACCAAATACACCCACAGCAACGTCAGCACCCTGAAGTCGTTCTTCACCGGCCGACATCTCACCGCGACGTGCGAGGCGTGTCACACACCGACTGTGACGCGGGCCGGCGTCGGCGCCGGCTCGCTGATGTCGTTCAAGCAGTCGACGTCGTGCGTGAGCTGCCATACAGACGTTCATCACGGGGCATTGGGGCCAAGATGCGAGACGTGTCATCGGCCATGACAGAGAAACGCACCCAACGGTCACTCGGCGTCGTCACGATGGCCGCGGCAGTTGTCCTGCTGTGCGCGGCACCTGCTGCCGCCCAGTTCGATCCGACAAGCCGCGCCTTTCACAATCAGACGCCGTTCCACCTGGACGGTCGCCACCGTGACGTCGCGTGCGAATCGTGCCATCTCCAGGGCACATACAAGGGCACGCCGACCAAGTGCTTCGACTGTCACTGGACGCGTCGTCAGGACGATCGTTACCGGCTGCAGCTCGGGGTGCAGTGTGAGACCTGCCACCGCACGTCGGCCTGGACGTCGGTTCAATGGAACCACGGCGGGATGACAGGCATGGCACTCGGTGCGGCGCATCGCACGCTGTCGTGCCAGTCATGCCATCAGAACGGCACGTTTCGGATGACGCAGGCGACGTGTATTGCGTGCCACGAAAAGGACTACCAGGCCACACAGGCGCCCAATCACGTTGCGGCGGGATTCTCCACGACGTGCGAGATGTGTCACCGGGCCAGCGACAC